>Ga0207684_10000028_pt1 | contig 306450 bp, 320 predicted proteins | sample KBSK5501metaG_FD_184342 | JGI IMG/M metagenome (GOLD analysis project Ga0207684, IMG submission 184342) | Corn, switchgrass and miscanthus rhizosphere microbial communities from Kellogg Biological Station, Michigan, USA - KBS K5-50-1 metaG... | ecosystem: Host-associated > Plants > Roots >... | reverse complement strand
TAAAGGCCGGTCACGTGGTCTGGCACAATGCCCAGACACACTCCTCTGAAAATGTTGGGAAGGCCGAAATACACGCCCTCGGCATCGAGCTGAAAAAATAATCTTTGCCGAAATCACACCCCTGCAACCTCGCAACAGGGATTCCATTGGGTCCGTTCAATAAGGCTCTTTCGTGAAAAGGAAGCCGGGCCTGCACCGGATGGTCCCACTGCGGTAAGCGGCTCGATATTCGCGAAATTCTCGGTGCCAAAACCATGCGCGAGATCGCGCTGAAGTAGTGACGGTGGGGACAGCGCGCGCCCTACGCCGTCCAGAAGACATCGTGGCGCGGATCGTCTCTACCTGATTTGTAGACGCGGTCCCGTGGCGGGCTTAGTGGCCGCCATGGCCGTGAACCATATTGTGGGCACCTCCTCGGTCACCGTTACCGGAGATTATCTGGCTATTCCCAACACGAGTGGAGTTCTTGCCATGCACGGTGCTGCTCTTTCCATGCATGGTGGAGCTCTTGCCATGCACGGTGCTACTCTTGCCATGAACGCTCTGAGTATGCAGCGTTGCCTGGCTCGACCGGTGCGCGGCGCTCACGAGCTTGCCGAGGTTGAGGCCATAGTCGTGCGCAATTTCACCCCAGCCTTCGCCAGCTTTGAACTTCCCTACAATCGTGTCGAAGCTTTGGCCCGATGCTTTGGCCAACAAGTTTGCATGTTCCAGGTCTCCGTTGCCGAGCCTCGTCGTTGACTTCTGGGTTTGGAGCGTATCGACGGGAACTCCGGTTTCGTTGGAAATTCTCGTCAAGACGTGCGTGCCTCCGGTAGTAGCAGCGGCTGCATGCGAAACAGCGGCCCCGAGCACGAGGAACAATGCCGCGGTAATTAAGCTTAACGTTTTGATATGCATAATAATTAAACCAACCTTCTATAGAGAAGTTTCGGTTTTGACGCAGTCGATAGTTCCCTATTCACGTAAGAATGAAGCAGCCTTCGCGCCCCCCCTGACAAAAAGATTCCTAATGGGGCTTTCGGGCCTTAGGGACGCCTAGCAGCATGCGACACGTGCTCCCTTCGTTAGCCATCACGGTGGCTCACTCGAATGTCGCGTTGAAGCTTCTTCATAGTTTCGATTACGCCTTTGCTTTCCTGCCGGCCTTGTGAGCCTCGCAGTCAGTTGCAATCAGTCGATGCAATCAGACCACTTGTCACCGATGCACGGGATTACTGAGACTGCCGCGCGCAGCGTTCAAACGTTACTGGTCTGAACGCGCGGGAACGAACGCGCAAAAAAAGAGAGCTGAATTTTTCACGCTCCTTTTCTACGGTCGGGTAAATTTTCGCGGCAAAATCACCAACTCTGTGTGAAGTGCTGCAAACCCGGTTCGTTAGGCGCACCTGTGATCCGCACGCTGTGCAACACTGCGAAAAGGTGCGCAAAGCGCAAACGCTTCTCGACAACCTACAGTAAAAGGAATTTCACGCTCAGCTCGAAAGATCCCGTTGAAGCACGTCCGTTTTCGAACCGCCATCCGAAGCAAATTAGTACTTATACGATTCTAACAGGACATTCCCTATGAAAAAAACCAAATTTTCCGAATCCGGCGGGTTTAATCCTCGCGTATTCCTCGCTTTCATTCTCTGTTCGATTGGCTCATCGCTGGCAATCGCCGTGGTCCTTGCCTCCGACTTTGCCAGCGCGGGTACGTCAACGGGATTCACAGCGCAGGTCTCGAAGCCCGAGCAAACAAACACGACGACGCCTACGGCGGCGCCTCCCATCGCCTTCGAGGTTCCCTCGGTCGCTGACCCGATTCACACCTGGGGAGAGCCGAGCATCGTAGTGGGTCCATCACCCCAGGCTCTGGTCTCCGTGAGTGGGCCCACGGGCACGGGCACCCAGCGGAGCGCCTGGGAGAATTCAGTAGACGGCGGGCACACGTTTCGGGTGATCACTCCGGGCCCGGCGGACGCGTTCACGAGCTTCGAGGACCCGCCAGGCGGGGGCGACACCGACATCAACTTCGACCACGCCGGCAAGCAGTACTTCATCGATCTTTACGCACTCACCTGTGACCGAGTGGCCACGACCTCGGACGGGGGCGCGACCGTCATGCAGAACTTCCTCGGCTGCGGCACGAACCCCGCTTCCGACCGCCCGTGGCTCGCGATCTACGACCCGCCATCCGTCATCCCGCACCAGTCCGCCTACATAGGCCCGACGCCGCTCATATACGACGTCTACAACAACGTCGTCGGCCCGGGGCCGAACGGCGGCTCGCAGTGGAACAAGAGCACCGACGGGCTCAACTACACGAACGCTACGAACGGCGTGACTACAGTTGCCAGCGAGGCGATCTACAGCCCGTTCGGGCCCGACTGCTACCCGGCGATTGACCAGCAGACCGGCAAGGTCTTCCAGGCCGCCGGGTTCCCTCAGCCGAGCGGCGGCAAGTACAACCTGCTGCTCAACATCGGGACGCCCGACGTCAACGGTAACCTCACCTTCCTCGATGCCCCGACGACGGCCGGCGGTGGACCGAATTACGGCAACCTGATTCACGTTGCCGACAATCTCGCCGGAGATCCGGACACGCTGTTCACTGTGCTCTCTATGGATACTGCCCGCAATCTGTTCGTCGTCTGGGCGCTCACTCCCAGTAGCGGTAGTCCCGGCCCACGGCAAATCTTCGTCAGCGTGGCCTCGGCTGCCAGCGGCTGGACGAATTGGACAATGCCCGTGCAGGTGAGTGACGGCAAGACGTCCACGGGTGACGCGGTTAACGTCTTCCCGTGGATCAAGGCCGGCGGGCCGGGGCGGGCGGACGCCGTCTGGTACGGCTCCAACAAGAATGTCGATCCCAGCAGCCAGAACGGCCAGGCGTGGAATGTGTTCATGAGCCAGGTCGTGTTCCCGACTAATTCGAACACCGGAGCGATCACGGGTGCGGCGCCATCGACCACATTGGTCAAGGTCACGCCACATCCCATGCACTACAACGACATTTGCCTTGCAGGCACCAACTGCATTCAGCAGCAGGGCAACCGGAACCTGGCCGACTTCTTCTCGATCACGATCGACCGCACCGGCGCGGCCGAGATCGTCTACGACGACACCTCGAACGGCTTGATCCAGCCTGGTTTTCAGGCGGCTCCGCAGCTCGTCGATCACGCCGGCGCTCCGGTGCCAACCGTGGCGAGACAGTCGTCGGGGATGGGCCTTTACGGCAGCCTTGTGTCTGGTCCCTCGAACGCGCCCGTTAGCGGGATATCCGACCCCGCAGGCGACGCGCTGTTCGCGGTGATCGGCGGAACGAACATTCCCGGGATGGATATCGTGAGCAGCAGACTGAACCTGTCCGCGGACGGCCAGACCCTGAACGTTATCACACAGGTCGTCGACCTCTCCAACCCGCTCGCGACCACCGCCGCTCTGACCGCGCCCCTTCTGCAGTACGTCACCCGCTGGCAGATGGGCAACACCATCTACTACGCGGCAATGACGAACACGGCCGCCAACCAGCCCTCCTTCTACGCCGGTGCGGCACAGAGTGTCGACCTGTGCTCGGTCAGCGCGTGCTTCCCGCACGTGATCACATACAACGAGCCCAACGCACCGCCGCCGAATGTCAGCGGTATGCAGGAAAGCGGCACGGTGCAGTGCCCTGCTACGCCCTCGGCGACAAATCCCTGCACAATCACCATCAAGGTAAACGTGGCCGATGTGGGCAATCCTACGTCGGGCAGCCTGCTCCAGGAGGTCGCGGCCTACGCATTTGCCGCTTCGCATCCTCAGAACACGACGGGGGACCCTGGCAGCGGCAACGCCCAGGCGCTCGCCGACAACGTGCCCCTTGAGATCGACGGCACCCGCAGCTACAACTTCGAGGCGGCCGTGAACAACGGCGGGCCGCCGCCCTGCCACGAAGCCGATGCGAACGGCGACCTCCACGGCAATGGCAACGGTGACGATAAGAAGTTCAGTGTCGAAGAGGATCAGTGCGAGCACGACCAGGGGGACAGCGGCGGCGGCCCCGATGTCACGTTCTCCGATCCGAGCGCGGGCGTGAACTTTGCGTCGATCCAGACGCAGTCGCTCGTATTCAACGACGCCACCCGCAGCATGATTGCGACCGGGACCGGCCTCGACAACGGGAAACCCGTCACGTTCGTGGCGGTAGCCGTCGACAACGGCACCACTTCACTCGACACCTTCAGCCTGACGTTGAGCGACGGGTACTCAGCCAGCGGGAACCTGGTCGACGGTTCGGTGAATCTGCGTTGACGCGAGCAAGAGACGGTCGTGTCGGAGAAAGGGGGCGGCCGCATAAAGCGGTACGCCCGGTTCTCTCCAGTGGCCTGGACTGCTCACCCTCGGAGGGGTCTTCGTGCTCGCGGGCGGCGATCACGAGAACTGCCCATCTCGGGTGGGCTCGGGATCAAACAGGGCGTTTCAAGCAGTAAAGAGAGAAACTCAAAACGGCCGAGCGAGGGGATAAGTGCGTCCGCAATCCAGCTTGTTCGCCCATTGGAATCGACGGTTGATACACAACCCCAACTCCAACCGGCTTTGCTGAGATTGTCAGCGATGATTTCCCAATACTTCACGGACATTTTGGACAGGTTATGCTTTAGTCAGTCCCGTAGCGCGTGATCGTCGCTCCTCTCGTCAGCGGAAACGATTCGCGGCATGCCCAAGGCGTTGAGAATGGCGGCGGGAATTAGAGATTCGCGATATGATTTCCCCTCTTCGATCCATTCGTATCGCTCGAATATATCGACTGGGACATTGAGCATTAGAACCGCATCACCTTTTGCTCCTTCGTTAATATCCAACGGACAATCTGACACCCATACGCCAGCAAATTCTTGATCCGTCATATATGTGCCCGTCGAATCGCGGAATCCTTCTTTCAAAATCGCAGCAGAGTGAAACGTTCGATGATACACTGTCATTCTAGGAGAATCGCGTGAACGCAATCCGTTGGTAGCCGCTTCGCCGCCGGCCAAAAAAATCCGTTCGTCCCATCGCGGCCAATTTGCCATGTCGTTCGCTCAAAACTCAGATGCAGTGATGGGTGTGGTTGCGAGGTTCCCGTTGGGTTGCGGGTAAAGCTCGACGGTGTAGCCATGGAAGTGGTGGTCGTCTTCCTGAAAGAATATAAATTCTCTGTCACATTTGAAGTACCGTGTTTCGCTGCCGAAGCGCGAGTCGTCGCCTCTCCACGTCTTCCCAATCGCGTACGTGACCGTGTAGTTGCCAAGGTCAATGTCGATTGCGGCAGTGTCGCCCGATCGAACAAACAGATATTGCGCAGAACCGTTCTTCTCTCGCAGCTTGATCCAATAGTGGAATCCGTCGTTTGGAACTGTGACCTTAAAGGGACATTGTGGCGGTGCTTTGAAGGGATTGAGTCCATGGAGGGCGTCGCCACGATAACCAGTCTTTGGAAGAGGTTTGAGAGGAAAGAAGGCATTTTCTATCTCTCCTAGGCTAAATTCCTTTCGAATCGGTGTGGGAGCGACAGACGCGGAGGGAGACGCCTTTTCATAGGCTCTTTTGGCATTCGTTTGATCGCCAATGGCTGCATAAATATCCCCAGCTGCCCTGTAGGAATGTGCCTGTTCGAAACAAAGGGCAGCCTGGCGGAATCTGCCTTGATCGCGATAAAAACTGCCTAGCCGATGGGAGAGCCATGCTCTGTCCTAGTGCAACCGCCTTTTCTAGTGCTTTTTCGGCGTCTCGGAATCGCTTCTCAGCAGCGTATGCCTCGCCAAGCCGCATCCAAGCGTATCCGTCGCGCGGCGATAATTCTGTCTTTAATCGATAGGGTGCTAAACGGCTTTCCGCAGCACGGTGAGATGCAATCCCCAGTGCGTCGAGGATCGAAGCGATGAAAGCAAGAAAAATCCCCACGGCAATTCGATGCCGCTGGAGCCAATCAACTGGGAACGTGCCTGAGAGACGCAAGTGTGCGGCTTCGACGACGGCTTGGTGCTTGCAGGCCGGGCATGTGACACGAACATTGTTTCTAATCTTCGGGATGCGCAGCTTCTGAGAACATCCACCGCACGATATAATTCTCGAAGTGAAACCTCGCGGAGATAAAGCGGAGAACAGCCGTAAGAACCGTACCTTACCGGCTGGCCCGGTCCTCGCTAATGGCGTCTCATCCGATGAAATCTTGACCCCGCCGAGTGCGCAGCGTTGCGTCGCAGCGCGTGATGACGGAATACGGCGAGAGTTCCCCTGAAAATTACAAACAAATAGAAAACCGATGCGACCGCCCACGGCCCCGGTTTCGGTTCCATGATTCGTCCAAGCACGGCGATAACGGCGAAGATGGTTAACAGGACTGAGCAAACGCGACTTCGCTTGTAGACTCCAAAACCTAAGCCGAGCAGGATCGGAACGTTGATAAGGTCCCAAGCACTGCTGCCAAATCCACTGTAACCGAGCGGCTTTTCCATCAACACCGCGATCGGCACCGCGACGAAGAGCACCGCCCCTGAAACTGCAGGTACAATCCAAGCCCACTTTATGTCGCGATCGATCTTTTCTGTCGGGCTCAACCGCTTTTTTTGATGACTTCCGGCTGGGCTCTCTTGCGGTGAGCTGACTGACGGTTGAGACATAATCGGCGGGCATGAACGCCGCCGTGAATCGTGTGGTATACCACACCAACTGCGGCACGACAAGACAGTAGTCTCACGCGCCAAATGGCGCGGCATATTCGACCTGCTGGGAATATCGTCGGAAAACAAGTCCGCAAGATTCGGACAAGCCACGGGCTATCGCAGCCCCAGTTGGCAGCAAAGTGTCAGCGAATCGGATGGGACATTGGGCGCGACATTATCGCCAGAATCGAAACGGGAGTTCGCCTCGTCACGGATTCGGAACTGCTGTTTTTGGCCCAGGCGCTAAACGTGCAGATTAACGCTCTATTTCCGAGACAACGTTAGGGTGTCGTTTTTTCTGCTGGATATATGGATCACTGAATACGCCTTCACGTTGGCGACGATTGGCTCGCTGAGGTGCTCATGCGTTGAGAAACGCAAATGTTCTTTCCGGCCCGTCAGGACCGCGCTATAATCGCTTTTCGTTGCTGAATGGCAAAATGATGCGGCCAATATTGTCATCGACGATTTCTACACACGTTTACGAGCTTGCCAGCTTGCAGTGTTTTTAACGCGGGCTGCCTCCATGCGGCAAGAAATACATAGCGAAAGACCAGAGTTAATCACTGTTACTCCTTCACTATGGAATGATTTGCGGTCGGATATCTTGAAGATCGAATGTGCGAGCTTCCCGCCTTCCCTGGCGGACAATGATAAGGATCTGCAAAAGCTGGCTAATTCTTCGAGTGGTATCTTCCTTATTCTCACTCTTCCTTCGCCGTTCCGGGCAATAGGGTATATTGCAGCCGATCTTTTAGAGTACTTCGCCGATATTCCTGGAATCGCCGCTGACCCGCATTTTGGACAAAGGGATACGATCTACGTTGAATCAGTGGCCGTCCTGCCAGCTTGGAGGGGGCGTGGTTTCGGCACGGCCCTCATGAGGAAATGCATTCAAGTCGCAGTTCAGAAAGGAATGCACCGGGTTACAGCGCACGTTCACAGTGGATCAGTGATTCGGACAGGATTCGCGATAAAAGCGGTTAAGTCTTTTAGAGACTGGTATGGAACCGGTAATACGTTCGATTATGTCGAAATCCTAATGGATGTATAGCCATGCAACGTTGGGAAAAAGGATCGCAGGCGATGGTGACCGTGAACGCGATCTTCGCAGGATTCTCTGGCGCGCTTGTAGCAGTTCTCATTGCTTCCACCGAGTCCAAAAGGCCCTGCTGGATGCAGCTTAGTATGATCCTGGCCGTTGCATCACTCATCTTGTTCGCCTTGGCCGCAGAGAAAATTACCGACGCTCTCGATGAAGGGAAGGTAACTACTTATCTGTGTTCCATGCTGATATACAACATCGCGGTCGTTCTGTTATTCCTTTCCATCGCGACCTTTCTTGTTTTCCGCTCGTACTATGGGCCGGGTGTGATTACCTTCCTGGGTATTTTCTATCCGTGGCTAAAGGATATTTATTGGTTTATCTTTGCCAAGAAGACAGATAAGCAAGACTACATCGAGGAGCTACGAAAGGAGAGTTAGCTCTTGATGTTCGCGGTCACCAGATCACAACACGTTTTAAGAAGTCCGGCCCTGCAAAGATAAACGCGGCGTCGATCTGATTTCCGATGCTTTGCCATTTGGTCGGCTGTGGTATGCGGAGCCGGATGCAGTCAGCAATGCAATCAACTACGCCAAGTTTTACAGTCGATCACACAAAGGTCGCGATTCACGTCTACGATGCCGATTTCCCAAATCCCCGGTCAGCACGTGCAATGCAGGATGGCATAGGCCTGGCCCTTCTTCACTTCCTCCAGCAGCCGACAGACTTCCAATGTGGGTGCCGCAATGACCTCGATACCGCGCCGTTTCGCCTCCACTAGGACTTCGTCCATTACCGGAAGCGCCCCATAAGCGCCGGTCCCGACAATGAGCCGCTTACCTCCCCAGGGAATTTCTTCCCGAGCCGAAAGCGGTGTGTGGCCGAACTTTTCGCGGAATTGCTTGGAAGGTCCTTTCTTCCGCTTCCGCACTTTGCCGCCGTCGATCACCACATCATGCGTGTAGCGCTTTCCCTCGACCTCGATCTCGCCAAACTTGACCAGTCGTGCTTTCATTTCTCAATGTTCCGCTGGCTCGATCTCCAAGGCAATGATGCTGTCATTCGCGTTCTTTAATGACGCCGGCAACGTGATCGAAGTCGCACGAGCACGCGGGTGATCTCAAGGAGTGGTAAGCGCAAAGCGAAACAAACAGCCGCCACGTGATGAAGCACAACTGCTGATCATGAAATACGACTGCTTTGTTTGGTCGCGGACGGGTTTACAGATTGTTAAGAACCATTTGCGGCCTAGTTCTGCTGGGCGATTACGACCTGAGGCAGCGAAAACGAACCTAAACTGTGATCATCGGTGTAGATGACGGCCGCCTTGCCGTTCTGCGGATCGATCGCCACTTTGAACAGGTCGAGCAGGTTGCGCGTACCTGGTATCTGCGGTTGAGGACACGCAATGCCCTCGGTACAGATGACGCCCTTATGGTTCGGCGCATTGCTCACTAGGCTCTGCGCGAAACTCTGTCCGTCATTAGTTGTCTGCGCCAAGTAAACGTTCCACACCGCGCTGGCGTCATCCTTGCTCGATGCGGTAGTGGCGTAATAGACCAAGTCCACCGTGCCGTTGCGGGCGGCGATCCAGGGAAAGATAGCTGTTTTGGCGGGGGCGATATTGACCGCCACCGCTTGCGACCATGTAATGCCCCTATCGCTTGACGTCGAGTAAAAGACATTGTGCGCGTTGGACCAGGCGGCATGCAGCTTGCCATTAGTTGGATCCACCGCCAGCGTCGGAAAGACATTGTTCTGCGCCACGTTCACTGGAGCATGGAAAACGAGGGTCGCCGTCCATTTCAGACCGCCATCGGTACTGCGCGAGACAAAAATGTTGTTGAAATTCGCTGTCTTGGCTTTTTGGAGACCACCCTGACCGGCGGCATAGATATCGTAGATGTTGTGGGTGAAAGAATCGGCGACGATCGGCCCCTGGTCGTTGTTGAAGGTCGCGTCGCCTGTCGCGCGGCCCTGGCCGACGATCGGATCGCCCACACGGTGAAAGGTCAAGCCATCATCGTCGGAGCGCTGGATATGAATCTGTGTGCTGTTCCCCGAATCGTGGTAGGAGATCCATACGCGTGAGCCGTCTGAAGTGATCCACGGGCGGTCAGTTTGCGTCGTATCGATGATCCGAGCGGTGCAGTTGTTACTGTTGAAGCTCGACGCTGCGTTCCCACAGGTGATTGCCGATACGCCCAGTTGTCCTCTGATGAGTGTCGGGTTCCCGAGGAAGATCAATGTGGTCGCGTGGAGAGTGCCCGTGGAGCCAAAGTCAACGTCGGCGTCTTCCCCACCAAATTCCGTTCTGCCTGGCTGTTGCAGCGCCGCATCAATGATGCCCCGGAAGGCCGGCGTCGCGCCGAAAGGTCCTGTCCAGAGATTCGTGCCGAACTGCATGTCAGACGCCAGCCCTAAGCTGAGGCCGACCATTGCCATCGTACCGTTACCCGCGATTGAAATCTCTGGTTCGCTGTTCCCGTCTGGCCGCGACAGCAGTGTATTGGTGAAGGTAAGGCTGCCCATCAACGTGCTGCCAAACGTTACCAGCGCAGCCAATACTGAAGCGCCGAGGATTGCACCCAGCCATTTGACAGTCCTTCCATGTCGGAAGGCCGCTCCTGCTTGTGTGGTTATTAATCTCAGTTTCATACCATATAGAATCGCAACGATTTGGGGCCGCGGCCGCACCGAAAAGTAACAGGGTTGTTACTTTTGCGAACCAGTGAAGGCGCGATCAGTATTGCCAAATCAAGTGGCCCACCGTCGACCAACCGTCCCGCGCGCGCGCGTGGAACTGCTCGTTCAGACACTCGCAGAATACGCATCAGAGAGTATTTTCCGAGGAAAATGCCGGCATAGCTCAGTTGGTAGAGCAGCTGATTTGTAATTCAAGCCTAACGAATTGCGCATTGTTTCGCTGCTTTGCACAGCGTGTTTTTCAGAAATGATCATAGCCAAACTGATTCGCGCAGCGTTTCGCTCAATTGCGCAGTTTTGCAGCCAAAAACTGGCGCACCGTAGAAGCCACCGTGAAATGAGTGGGGTCTCCTTCTCGCGCGCGTGGGACGGGTCGAAGCAGCGGCCGAACGGTGTGTGTTTCCGGTCAGCCGAAGGTCACGGATGGATTAGACGCCACGGCGGTAGGGTAACCCTCGCAGGGCACAAGCGGTCCGCCCGCACAAATGAAATACGAGCCGTGAACGATTCCACGCGCGCTCAAAGTACGCGAAAAAGCGCTCGGGCCTCAACACCCCGACACCGCAGAGACTCTCAACGACTTGGGTGGGGCTTGAATCCAGAATACGAATTTCACCGGAACGGAAGCTCGCGCGGCTCTGAGCGTAGTCGATTGTCTCTTTGCCGCCAACTCAAGACGCAGTGTGGTTACTCCCCCCTCACTGCACTGTGGGATCGAATGTGTATCCCTGGGCCACGTCAATCAAGTTGAACAGCGAGCCGCCAATGCCAGAGACGGGAGGGACGGTGTTGGCAGGCTGCTGAAGCGTCATCGTGCTGGCGGTGACTGCGTGCAGGCGGTTATCAATCGCACCGGGCTCGTTCACATTGGAGAGTGGCACGTCAATCGTTATCGTGCCGTTGCGGCCGGTCGTCACCAGGCAGTTCGCGGCAGGCAGTTGGGTGGTGCCGGGATATGTCAGGGTCACCCCGCCGCCCACCACGGACTCTGCGTTTTCGCCAACAAAGCATTGCAGCGCACCGCCGTTGAACGATTCCGCGTAAACGAAAAAGTTCTTGCCACCATTGGGATCGGTCGTTGACGGAACCAACCACTGGGTCAACCAGACTAAGTCGGGATCCGGATCCTGCGTGAGGGTCGGTGCGAGACTTAGGTTCTTCAACTGCATCACAACTTGATAACAGGGTGACGCAGCGCTGCACGGCGCGGTCGTGATCTTAGTAATGCTGGAGTTGATGATATCAAGTTGCGGCATACTTGCACTGCTCGTCCCGTTTACTTCATACTTGGCGTCGCCGCTTGGGTCCGACACGGTGTTGAAGGGTGTCAGTCCCGAAATGTTCACCGGCGAGCTCGCCACTAATAATCCAGGGCCGCCGTTCTGCCGGACGAACATGCCGTGCGGGGCATTTACTTCGTCGATATTGTTCGAGTCAGCGTAACCGATCTCTGCTTCGCCATTCGCACCCATCCGGAGTTGCAGAAAATCGCCGAGGGTGCGGTCGCCGTTCTGACCGCCGATGAGCGTGAACATGCTGCCGCGATGGCTAAAATGCTCACTCGCCAGAATTGGCGCGGTGAAAGTAGGAGTGGCGGCGTGCCCGTTCAATGTCTGCACCATCCACAGACTCCAATCGCAGTTGGTGCAGGAATCGGGGCCGTTAGAAGGATTCGGGGCGACGCCGGGCGTGCCGTACCAGGCGATGTCCACGCGTCCATCATCTCCAGCCACGAGCCAGGCAAAGACGTTATTGCGAAGGGTCCCCACGGGCGAACCCGATGTGTTGATTTGAATAGGAGCGGCCCAGGTGTTGCCTTGATCGGTCGAAAACGAGTACATGAGCACGGTGTCGCCGATGACTTGACCGCTCCCGTTGATAGGCGCTTGTTCCCACACCGCATAGACGTTGCCCGCTTTGTCAATTGCCGTGGTAGGGAAATTCGCGCCGGTCTTGTTCGACGAGCCAAGGTTCGCCACCGGCAGATCAACGCAATTCAAGCCGCTTGGATCGCTTACATTGGGGACAGGCGGGCCAAACGCCACCGGGAAGCAGCGGCCGACCAAAATCCTGTTCAAGAGCGCATCATCATGAACGACGAAAATGTGCTTAACAGGTGTCGGAAGGGTGGCAAATCCGCCGGAGCCGTTGGGCTGGCCCAGCGTGGTTGCTACCGGGCTCACCTCGTTGTTGCCCATAATGCCTTCGTCGCAACCCAGCGGGTTACTGATTTTATTTGCCGGACCGAATTCGATGCCGGCGGTCGCCCCCGCCGCGCCGGCCACCGGCGAACGACCGAATCGAAATTGTCCCACGTTCGGGCGTGAATTTCTGAGCATTTTTTAACACGTTCCAAAATACCTGTTGAATACGCGCCCGATCGACTATCACCCGGTGGTTTGTGGCGCTCAGCTCAACGCACATCTCCAGATGTTTTCGCACCGACTCGGCCTTAACCATCTCTAGCGCATCCCGGAAGAGCGCAGCCGCGTCGGAAAGCTGCAAATGCAGCTGCAACTTCCCGCCAGCGATTCGTGCAATGTCAAGCAAGTCATCTATCAAACTGGCTTCCAGTTCCACGTTGCGACGAACCATCTGGATATCCTCTTTCAGCGACGGCGACAGCCGCTCGTCCTCCCGCTTGCAGCCATTCGCCGATAATTTCCTCGCGTCGCGCCAGCAGGTAATCGCCCAGTTCACAAAGAATCTTCTGGTCCATCGTTTACCCTAGAGCGCTGTATCTTCCTCAAGTTGTTTTCCCTTTGTTCTGCTGGGGCATCCCGGTGGAACTCCCCTGTGTATCAGAACGGTGCTGCCATCACGCTCGGTTCTAAATTTTTGGATTTGCCTTCGTTTTGTGCGGCTTTCGCGATCATAAAGGTCGAACAATATCTCAGGTGCTATCACGATTTCCCAGATAGGAATCACCGCCCGAGCAGTCTGGGATCGAAACGATATTCGACAGGAGGGCCGATTTTGATTTTTTTGAAATCGCGATGATTTGGATTCAACAGAAAGTTAAATTCGCTTTTGCTGAGCAAGCTCGGTAACGCCAGAGCAACGGAGCGCGCGCTCCGAACCCACGCATCACCAATTTGCATACTCGCGCTCGCCGGTGGCTCTGCGTTCCAATCCGGCGGCAGATTTTTGATCGGAAAATATTCGGTCAACTTGTCGTTCCATCCGAGCCGAAAGGAGAAATAGCGTTCCGCCGGAGGCAGCGGCATCGTATGAATGAAAAGCTCGAGCGCAGCGAGAGATTCGTGTTCGCTTACGTAAACGACTGACGTCCCGCGCGAGTTCCATCTCCCACCGTAAACCCAGCTGCCTTCGCCGGTGAATGCCGTGCGGATGCGCGCTGCGCGAACAATTCGCCAGGCCGACGGCATCGCGACTTAGGAATAGACGCTGTACTCGATTCGTCCGAGAAGATTTTCCACCTCGCGGGCACCCACTTCAGTGCTCGCGTAATCGAGCGGAATGGCGCCACCGAGACCGTATTGCGGATGTTTCAGCCAAGCCCGAGCCCTGTCGACGTCGCCGAAAAGCTCGGTGGCCTGCCCGATCAATCGAGAAAAGCGGATGACCTTGTCCGATTCATCGGCAGATAATCGCCCGGCTACTTTGCGCCGCTGCAAGGTCGAGCGCGACATGGAAAGCTTTTCCGCAAGCTGTTCCATCGGAATGTCCATCTTGTTTTGCAAATCCTCGATCTCGCGAAAGGGCAGGCCTCGTTGAATGCGCCGAATCAGCGCGTGCGGATGCTTCGCCTCCTTGCCGCGCGCATTCCTTTCAAGAACCGCCGTTTTCATCGTTTGACCTCTGATTCAATTGACACAATTTAGTGCATCAATTGACCCAGTCAAGAAAATTTCACCAGCCTCCTTTAGTCCTCTGTCGGATTCCTGTTTTCCTGGTTTCATGATTCAATCTACCGGTTGCGATATGAAAAGCCCTCCGCAGAAATCAGCTGAGTCGCACTTGGCGCGACGGCTCGGGTTGTTCGACACCACGATGGTCGTCATGGGCGGGATCATCGGCGCGGGTATTTTCATCACCCCTTACGTAGTGGCGCAGCAAGTGCCTTCGACCATTTTAATTCTCGGCGCGTGGGCCGTCGGCGGCTTAATCGCGCTGGCCGGCGCTTTCATTTACGCCGAACTCTCTTCACAGAGATCCACCAGCGGCGGGCAATATGTTTACTTGCGCGACGCGTTCCACCCATCGCTCGCGTTCGTTTACGGTTGGGCATTGTTGCTCGTGACCCAGAGCGGTGGAATGGCCGCAGTTGCTGTGACATTCGCAAAATATTTGTGCGCGATCGGCGGCGCGCAGACCAGCGACCTCCAGGCAACGTGGTTCGCCGCGATCACGGTCACGTTGCTGACAATTATCAATTGCTTTGGCGTCCGCGCAGGGAGTACGACACAGAATTTGTTGATGATTCTCAAATTGATCGCGATCGCTGCGCTTGTCGTGTTTGGAGTGACCGTGAGCGCAGTGCCGCAAACCCAGGAAATTGCGAGATCGACATCTACAACTCCGACTATCTGGGATTCGTTGACAGCTTTCGGCGCGGCCTTAATTCCGGTGCAATTCGCCTATGGCGGCTGGCAAACCGCATGTTTCGTTGCCGGCGAAGTGCGCGAGCCGCGCAGAAATCTGCCACGCGGTTTGTTGTTCGGAGTGCTGGGTGTGATTCTGGTTTACCTCTCGGTAAACTTTGTTTGCGTACACGCCTTGGGACCACAAGGTTTGGCCCAAACGCGAACCCCCGCCTCAGCAGTCATGCGTCTGGCATTCGGCGAAAACGGGGCGCGCATCATTGCCGCTGGAATTGCGGTTTCCACGTTGGGATTTCTCAGTCAAAGCATGCTGACCGCGCCGCGAGTTTACTTTGCCATGGCTGAGGATGGACTTTTTTTTGCAAACCTGGCGCGATTGAACCGCGCGCGGGTACCGGCGTTTGCCATCATGTTGCAAGGTGCGTTCGCCATCGTCATCGCATTCTCGGGCCGCTACGAACAGATTCTCAATTACGTTGTTTCGGTGGACGTCGTTTTCTTTGCCCTTACTGCGGCCTGCATCTTTGTCTTTCGACAACGCATGCGTGACGCTAAGACCGACACCTTCCGCGTTCCGGGCCATCCATTCACGACACTTTTTTTCATTGTTGCGTGCTGTACTATCGTTTTCAGCACAGTCCGTCGCTACCCGCACAATAGCTTGATTGGGTTAGGTATCATGCTCACGGGCTTGCCCGTGTATTTTTTCTGGCGGCCGCGACAATCCTGATTCGTTAAATCGTTGACGGTTCACGATTCTCGATTCACGAGTCACGGAGTGGCTGCCAAGCAATCAAGTTTCCTGCACTGGGCAAAGACGCGCCCGAAGGCGAAATATGATCTCGCGCTGAGCGGAATCCTCAATCTGCCGTTTGCAGAGCTGGACGTGGAGCTAAGCGACCTCGAGCTGCACGGCAAGAACGCTTACGGTTACCCAGCCCTCGTTGATGCATTGGCAGCACATTGCAACATCGATCCTGAATGCGTGGTGACAATTTCCGGCGGCGCCTCAATGGCGAACCATCTCGCAATGGCAGCCGTGTTGAAACGGGGAGACGAAGTTTTGATCGAAGAACCGACTTACGAACCGGTTCTGGCGCTAGCGCGATATTTCGGCGCAACAATCAGACGTTTCCCGAGGGAATTTGAACATGGTTACCACATCGAGATCGACGAAGTCGCGAAACTGATCACGCGGCGTACGCGCTTGATCGCACTCACCAATCTGCACAACCCGAGCAGCGTGTTGGCTGACGAAGGAACGCTACGCAAAGTGGGCGAGCTGGCCACGCGCGCCAGCGCGCGCGTGCTCGTGGACGAAGTTTATCTCGAAGCAATGTTCGAGGACGCGCCGAAATCTGCGGCCTATCTCGGCCGGCAGTTCATCGTCACCAGCAGTCTAACGAAAGGTTACGGTCTGAGTGGACTCCGCTGCGGCTGGATTTTGGCTGAGCCAGAACTCGCTGAGAAAATGCGCCGACTGAACGACATTTTCGGCGCAGTTGGACCACACGTGATAGAGAGGCTCAGTGTAATGGCGTTATCGCAACTCCCCAAGATTTCGGCGCGCGCGAAACGAATTTTGGAAACAAATCGCGCGACCTTGAATCAATTCTTCGACACGCGCCAGGATGTTGATGTTGTGCGCACTAAATTCGGCACAACTTCGTTTCCGGGCCTGCGCAACAGGAATGGTGACAAACTCTCCGCTTTACTGCTCGCGAAATACGACACCGCAGTTGTGCCTGGCCGATTTTTCGAATCGGCTCAGCACATCCGCGTCGGCATGTGCTGTGAACCGGAAATGTTCGCGACCGGCATCGAACGATTCGGACGAGCTTTGGATGAATTGTGACGGCGCCTAATATAGCCTCGGCCGCGTGAGTTGTTAGAAGCCATCTAGCTCTGTTGAAAAGCCGAGCAGTACAGCGACAGATTGAAAGCGCCGTTAGGCGCGACCTGTTTGTAGACTTTGGCCAATAAATTGATCCAAGCTCCGTAGGAGCGGCATGGAAATAAGCCGCCGTTTCATCCCGCTCCTAACGGAGCTTGGCGGTCGGGAGATGGATTTTTGCTATAAACATATCGCGCCTAACGCCGCTTCCGCGCTTCAGCGCCGGCTTTTCAACAGAGCCAGATGGCTTCTAGGCACTTACCTGATCTAAGACGGTGCGCAACTCGTGGAAATCGACCGGTTTGCTGAGATGGAAGTCAAAACCGGCTTCTTTCCCCCGGCGAATATCTTCTTCGCCATGAAATCCGGTGAGAGCGACGGCTTTGACTGCTTGTTTTCGTTTCGCCTGCGAAACAATGTCGTAGCCGCTCCCATCAGGCAAAACGATGTCGCTCAGAATGACGTCGAAGGCTTTTGATTGCAGAAATTGCAGCGCGCTGTGCGTGGAATCAGCAACCGAGGTTTGATGGCCGAAATGATCGAGCAGGCGGGCCAGAACGCGCAACGTCTCAGCGTGATCTTCAACGACCAAAATCCGCAGGCTCTTACCCGCTTTGGGCGGCGCTGCTGGTCGATCGTCGCTCATTTAAAACTGGCTGCGCGACAAAATGCATTGTAACTGGCTCGCCGTCCAGTTTGTTTCGCAGGTCAGATCTCGGCGATCAACAGCGAGCAAGAGAGTCACTATGCTCCTGCCTGATCGAGAATGCTACGCAGTTCGTGGACGTCGACGGGTTTGGTGAGATGGAAATCAAAGCCGGCTTCTCGGCCACGGCGAATGTCCTCGTCTGTGCCAAATCCAGTGAGGGCCACGCCTTTGACTCGTTGTTTACGTTTCGCCTGGGAGATGACATCGTAGCCGCTGCCATCAGGGAGGCCAATGTCGCTCAAAACGATGTCGAACACTTGCGACCGAATGATTTCCAAGGCGCGCTGGGTGCAATCAGCCTCGGAAATGTTGTGACCGAAATGCTTGAGGAGGCGCGATAAAGTCTGTCGCGTATCGCCATGATCTTCGACGAGTAGAATACGCAGTGATTTCGTCTGTTTATTCGGAGTTCTTGCCGCAACACGACTCCGGCCAACGCGGTCGGGCATGACATCAAACATGACTCGAAACGTTGTTCCATAACTTCGACCGCGGCTGTGCACGCTGATCGCGGCGTCATGAAGATCGACAATGTGCTTTGCAATGGCCAAACCGAGGCCGAGCCCGCCGAATTGCCGCGCGACCGATGCATCCTGCTCGAACGGCTGAAAAAGGGAGGATTGCAGTTTGGTCTCGATACCAATTCCGGTGTCGGTAATCTCGAAGACGAAATGATTTCGCTCGTCGTTCGATGTGCGAATTTCGATCCGCCCGTCGCTAGCCGTGAACTTGACAGCATTATTAATGAGATTCCAAAACACCTGTTCGATGCGTATTCGATCGGCCCAAATGTGGTGTTTGTCTGCGGCAAAGGTGGCGGAAATTTTCAATTCCTTTTTCCCAATGTCGTCCTGCGAAATATCGAGCGCTTCTCGAATCACCGTATGTGTATCAACACGGTCAAAACGCAGCTCAATCTTGCCGCGACTAATGCGAGTCAAGTCGAGCAGGTCGTCAATCAGCCGCGCCTCCAACTGCACATTGCGCCTGATTGTATCGAGCTCCTGGCTAAATTTAGCCGGGAGTTTTTCGGCGTGATCAGCGAGGTAACTCGCTGCCGCGAGAGCGGGCGTCAGGGGCGTGCGCAGTTCGTGACTCAGTGCAGCCAGAAAATCGTCTTTCGCCTTATTTGCTTTTTCCGCTGCCAGCCTCGCCGCTTCTGCGCTCCGCGCGCGGATCTGATCCGTCATGTCCCGCGTCACCTTAGAGAAACCAGTCACTTTGCCTTTGTCGCCGTAAATCGCAGTCAGAACCACGTCGGCGTGAAATACTGAACCATCTTTGCGGACGCGCAGCCCCTGTTCTCGAGTAAACCCTTTCTCCCTGGCCTCCTTTAAATTGCGCTGCGGCTTGCCCGTTGCCACATCTTCAGCCGTGTAAAAACAAGCGAAGTTTTTTCCGATGATTTCCCCTGGCGTGTATCCTTTGATCCTTTGTGCGCCGGAGTTCCACGTCGCGACATTTCCATTCATGTCGAGCATGTAAATGGCGTACTCTTCGACGCTCTCAACCAACAGCCGGAACTGCCGTTCGCTCGCCCGCACCCTTTCTTGCGAGTTTTTGGGAAGGGCTGAATGCCCTTTGCTCTCAACCCTGTGGACTTTCGGCTTCTTCATTTTACTGGCGACCGATCGCACGCATGATGTACTGAGAAATTCGCGGCGTCCATGGTAATTGTGAATAAGTCACGGCCCGATGTGGAATCCGATCTTTCTAGGCCTGCTTATCCTCAAAAATGAAATGAGATTCCGCCGGGCTTCGCTCGCGGACAAAATAGAAACGGGACTGCCGGCGCAGGTTAGCTCAGGGATGTTGCGCGGGGGGCGTTACGCCTAAACACGCCACGACCGCCACCACCGCCAGGCCGAGGCAGGCTTCGCAGATAACATTGCGGCGAAGTTGAGGCAGCAAATCCGAGCCCGCTGGAGTTTTTAGCAGCTTCGTTTTGACGACGAATCGATTGCGCGCGCCGAAGCCGATGAGGATGCCAAAAAGCGTGAGCTTAAGAAAAAGGAGTCGACCATAAGGCGTCGTGAAAAGCGCGTGAATGGAACCGACCAGCAACCAACTATTGGAAACACCGCTAATGACCAGAACGCTTACACAGCACAAGCTCAGTATGGAAAAGCGCTGCATCACGGGAGCAGCCCTTTCGCTTAGCGAAGAGGATACAAAGGCCCGCGTCAGAAATATGGCCAGCGGCGCTAGTCCGCCAATCCAGCCACCTGCCGCACAAAGATGAAGCGTGTCGCCGAGCAGACCGAGCGGTTGCACTCTGGCGGCTGCGGCGTGGCTGATCCAGGCGAGTGAGATGAGGAGAACAACGCTAAGCAACCAGAGCACCCGGATTAGCCCCCGTCGTACTTCATCTTGCGCCAGGCCTGACGCGACGAGTGCAAACGCCACTGCGATCAGGCCAACCCGAAGCTGCCAGACGCGACCGAATTGCGTTTCAACCAAAACCGTTCGCCACGCTGTTGCGGAAAAAGCGTTTGTGAACGCCAACTCACTCATGCTCGCGACTTCCAGCCAAAACCAGAGCAGAGCCGAGAGGAGCGCTGCGACCAGACTCCAAACGGCCAGGCGGAACAAACGCCGCTCGAGCTCATGCAAATCGCCGCTCGCAGGCCGGCCGGTCTGGCCAAGCATGATGAACTCGAAGGTAAAGATTCCCGCGAGAAGAATCGATGTGGCGAATTGCGCAGTGCGAGCGATGATGAGCAGCGCGGTGAGCGTCAATTGTTCTCCCCTAATGCCTAACGAACGATCCGGAACGTGAAGCTCCCATTCGTCACGTGCGTATCGACAGAAACAACGCGCCAGACGACCTTATAGACTCCCGCTCCGAGCTGCGGTAGAGAAACGTGCAGCAGCGCGTGGTCGGAGGAGTCCAGATGCACATCGCGTTTGTCCACTTCCTTCCCGGACGGATCGAAGACCTGAATCTTACTGAAGGCAGGTTCAATGTTTTCCGTGAATCGGATTCGAACCTCGTTAGGCGACGCCTGCGCCGTGCTGCCCACACCCGGTTCCGCATCTTTGAGAAAAGCATGCGCTTCAAGCCTGGCTGAATTGGCCAGAACAATTAGGAAAAAGCTGAGGACGATACGTTTCATTTGTTTCCTCCGAAGAACGGGCGGCCGAGGCTGTGCGGGAAAAGATCGTCCAGATAGAAGTGCAGCTGCGCAATGAAGCCGACGTCATTGCCAGTGCGGGAATTTATGGGAATCACTGCTTCGACGCCGACTTGGAAGTATTTACCAGACCAGATAACGCCGGGGTTAACGGTACCGGTAATTTGCCCGCTCTGGCCGCGGTCGAGTGGATCACTAAGAGAAATCTCCACCAGTGGAATCAAGCGATCGAATGGCGCGCGCAGCCCAATGTCTTTGACCTGCTCCTGCAAGTAAATAAGGCTGTATTCGAACGCAAAGCCCAACTGCAACACAGCTGGATTTGGTGATCCGTCCGTGCTCGCGCTGCTTGGCAATGCGACGCCCACAAGGCCAGTGATCGCAAGTGGTCTCAGCCACGGCAATCCTTGGGGCAAATCGCCCAAGCCTTTGCCGAAGAACAGCGCTGGTGTCCACGTGCTGAAAGTATCTGCTCCCACTTGCTTGCTTCCCGTGCCGCCGACATCTACGTCGAGGCCGAGGGAAACGACCGCTTCGTGTTCGTCGTTCTCAAAGAACTCGTACTTCGACCCGACGGAGAGATTGTCGAAGCCATTCACTGCCTTGCCCCGTGAAGGATTGAGCGTAATGAACGTCTCGCCAAATTCGATGTCCCATTTCGGCGTGATCCGCAAAGCGATGTCGGAAGAAATCTCCGTGTCGCGCGTGCCGCCATCGTCCGGCGTGACAATGCTGGAAATCGTTGGCAGCGAAAACTCGTCGGCGACAAATGGATCGTCGGTCGAAAGTGTGGCCGGGAAGAAACGCGCGCCCGCGAAGCCGTGGCCGTAAGTCCAGCCGGCCGTGCCGAGCTCGCACGCGACCCAACTGAGCCAAAAAAGCCAAGACAAACGTTTCATGAGTATTCCTCCAATGTGATGAGAAAGCGTCCACGCCAAGGCGTGACGGTTCCCGGGTTGCGAAAGGGAAGCTGCTCGACCGTGCACACGCACGGCGCAGCCAGACTCGCGAGCTAGCTCAGGGAGAACCGCGGAGGAGGAACCGGCGGCGAATGTCCCCACTCAGATATTGAGAAATTCTTCGTTACGTATTCGAACGGCACAAATGGCGACGCTGGAGAAGTCGCGCGGAACGCGCAGATCATGTCGATCTTCTGCGTCGGCAATCGCGCGTCCGATTTTTTCTCGGAACTTTTTCCTTTGCTCACCGCGTGACAAATCGAACAGGGATGCGCGCCATCGAACGTTTTCGCGATCGCCTCGCTTAGCCGTGCGTGTTTCGAGTGTGCGACCAGCATCGTCGTCCAAGCGACCGATTGAAGCACCATCCAATGCAGGCCGATCGCGCAGCAAAGCGCGGCAATCGTAACAAGCCGGCCAGCAAGGCGAAACACGAAGACGAGACTAGCGAACGTCCCAATTTAAGTCAATCAGCCGTATCTGCCGCTAAAATAGAAATCAAATGCAAACCGGAGCCCGCAAACGGCTGAACTCGACATTTCTGACCGATTTCTTATTTCTCCTCGGCTTCTTTACCTTTGTCTTTATCTTTGCCCCACAAGTGAAACGTATAAGTGAAGACGATGTATCCGAACAGATCATGCTTCGACCCATTGCTGACGTACAACGCGGGATTGAATTGGAAATCGCGCGTCAGGTTGCAGGTGAAGCCAATCGTCGATGAATTTTCCGAGCCGCTCTGCCAATCAACCTGAACCCGCCACGTCTCGTTGAAATCATAGGCGTAGCCGAGAATAGCCTCGTTCTTGAAGCCGGCGTGAATGCCGCCGACAATAACTTTGTGGTGCTCGGTGTAATAACCCGCCTCAACGAACGGTTGTGGATCGACATTGCTGTGCGGCGACCAGTTCGCAAAGCCAACGGACAAAAGATAAGGCTCTTTCGTCAGCAAGCCCAGTTCCGTCGCGAAGATGAATTCGTTAGGGTCGAATCCTTTGAAGACGGCGATCTCGGCCCATTTGGTTAGGCCAAGTTCGGTTTGAATTTCGTACGGATTGGCGATGCGCTTATCTTGAATCTGCAAGCTCAAAGAAAACTCGCCCTCCTTCTCCAAGTCCGGTGTAATGATCTGATTTAAGCCTTTTGTCGTGGCGCGTACTGCAGTAGGCGACGACATTGCGATCAAGCCCAATGTAACGATCAGTGAATGAAAGTGTCTCATGCTGATGCATCGCACTGTCAGTCTTTTTGACGCTTAAGTCGCAAAAGTGCCCACTTGCGAGGAGCGTTGCGGGCATACCAACATTTCCAGGCAAACAAGCGTCGCCTAGGTAGTGGCACCGTCGCGCTTCCAGAAAGTTTGAGCAGAAGTCTCTTGAACTTGCCCAAGTGATGCGACGCGTTCCGGGCGAGCAAACGCAGAAGGACAGCGTGAAGGGAATTCGGCGGAAAGCGACGTACCAAAAGCCGATAGATTAGAGCATTTTCGCGTTGAACAATGGCAGCGTGACGCGCCTGCCGCCGTAAGCGACGCAGTCTCGTGCGCAGCTTTTCCTGATGTAAGCGTTTCTGTTCAGCCAGATCGCTCCGCCGCGTATTTGCCGACAAAGCTGTGAACATTCGCTCCTCCTTAACCTCACAACCACGCTCTGAACTTCCGTACCATTAAATCCACGATCGTTTCAGCAACCAGACCTTGACCAGCTGGGTGAGCCCCACGTAACAAACAAGCGTCGCTAACAAGAAAGGCCAAAATTGCCACGGTAGCGGAACGAATCCCAAGAGCTGACCCAACGGCGAGAATGGTAGGACTGCACCAATTCCCATGATCAAGACGGTGGTCATGGTTAATTGCCAGCTCGCCCTCGATTGAATGAACGGGATCAGGTTTGTTCGTATCACATGAACGATGAGCGTCTGCGTCATCAGCGATTCCACAAACCAGCCGGTATGAAACAAAGCAGCTGCGTACGTTCGGTCCGGCTCGGTAGCGCTGCTGGCAAAATGCGCATCCAGTCCACCCAGTGGTAACAAACCGAGGTTGCTACACTTAAAGTAAAACCACATTAGGCAATAGGTGGTGTAATCGAAAATAGAGCTGATCGGGCCGATGACGATGATGAATTTCGCGATTTCGCCCATCCTCCATGGCTTCGGTCTGGCGATTTGCATCGGGCCGACGTTGTCGGTGGGAATCGGAACCTGGGAGAAGTCGTAGAGCAGATTATTGGTGAGGACCTGAATGGGAGCCATTGGCACGAACGGAAACCATGCGCTCGCTCCAATGACGCTAAACATGTTGCCGAAGTTGGAGCTCGCACCCATGCGAATGTATTTGAGGATGTTTACGAACACTTTGCGCCCCTCGAGCACGCCTTCCTCCAGCACCATCAGACTTTTTTCTAAGAGGATCATGTCGGCGGATTCCCTTGGCGATATCGACGGCGTTATCCACCGAGATGCCAACGTCAGCAGCGCGCAGCGCGGGGGCGTCGTTAATACCGTCTCCCATGAAGCCCACGACATTGCCTCTTTTTTGCAGCGCTTTGACGACACGCTGTTTGTGTGACGGCGACAGGCGCGCAAAGACATCCGTCGCGCTCACCGCTTCCGACAATTGCGCATCGGACATGCCTTCGACTTCTCGGCCGAGCAAAATTTTTTCTGCGTTAATACCGACTTCGGTGCAAACTTTCCGCGTCACCAAATCATTGTCGCCCGTTAGCACTTTCACGGTCACGCCGTGTTGCCGCAAAGCCGTGATCGCTTTGGCCGCCGTGTCCTTCGGCGGATCGAGAAAGGCGATGTAGCCGGTCAGGACTAGATCGCATTCGTCCGCCTTGGAGTATGAGGGCCGCGCGTCTAACTTCTTTGTGGCCACCGCCAGCACGCGCAAACCGTCTTCATTTAGACCGTTCACTTGCTCGGCGAGATCGCCCACGAAGATGGGCTCCATGGGAAAAACTTCGCCGTTACTCTCGAAGCGAGTGCACCTGCCAAAGACTGCCTCAGGCGCCCCTTTAGTTAGCAGCTGACGTTGACCGTTGGGTCCTTCAACGGCCACTGACATCATGCGCCGCGAAAAGTCGAAAGGAATTTCATCTATCTTGACATATTTTTCGATGCCGAGTTCGCCATGCAATTCCGCGTGTTTCAACACTGCGCGGTCGAGCACATTCTTCAGCCCAGTCTGAAAATGGCTGATCAGATAGGCGTCACGTAGGACTTCCTCGTTTTCGTTCTTAAAAACATCGCAATAAATCTCGAGGATCACGCGATCGATGGTAAGTGTGCCGGTCTTATCGGTGCAGAGCACGTCCATCGCACCGAAGTTTTGAATCGAGTTGAGCCGCTTCACGATGACCTTCTTGCGCGACATCGCCATCGCGCCTTTTGACAAGCAAACAGAAATGATCATCGGCAGCATTTCCGGTGTGAGACCGACTGCCACAGCGAGCGCGAAGAAAAATGCTTCTTTCCAGTCGTGCTTGGTCAAGCCGTTGATAAGAAAGACCAGCGGTACCATTACGAGCATGAAACGAATCATCAGCCAAGTGAATTTCTTCACGCCTTTGTCGAACGCGGTCTCAACCTGCTCCCCGACGAGACTGCGAGCTACTTTTCCAAAATACGTCTGCGATCCAGTTGCGACGATAACTGCCGTAGCAGAGCCGCTCTCGACGCTCGTGCCGAGAAAACATAAATTATTGCGCTCAATGGCAGAGATCTTGTCGCGGATATCTGGCGCTTCAGCCTTCTCCACGGGCAACGACTCGCCAGTAAGCGTAGCTTGAATGACGAACAAATCTTTGGCGGCAATGAGCCTCACGTCGCCAGGGATCATGTCGCCAGAAGATAATTTGACGACATCTCCAGGAACAAGTTGCTGCAACGGAATTTCCCTTTGCTGTCCGTCCCGAATTACCGTCGCGGTGACGGTAATCATCGCTTTGAGCTTTGCCGCAGCATTGTCGGCGCGCGTTTCCTGAACGAAACGCAGCATCACGCCCAAGAGCACCATCAACATCATCACTGTCCCGCCAGCAACGTCAGCGGTGGCATACGACAAAATCGCCAGAACGGTGAGTAGGATGACCAGCGGGTTGCGCGTCGCAGTCCAGAGTCGCCCGAGCCAAGTGTGCTTTGCTTCCTGCGCCACTTCATTTGGCCCGAAGACTTCTAATCGCTCGGCCGCTTCTTCTTCAGTCAGTCCGTTCGGAGATGTCTTGAGCCGCTGAAACAGTTCGGCAATGTCCTCGGTCGCCGCGTCCCGAATCAACTCGGCGGTGCGGTCACCGTTAGGCTCTTTTACGGCATGCATAGTCAGTAAATCGTCGACGACCGGGGGAGGTGCTCTATACCCCTACCCCCTATATTGCGTCAAATGGATTTCGTCAGTAGATTGCCAGATGGAAAGCATTTTTGATCTATGAAATCAAAACACGTTCGTCCCGGTCTGGAGAAAAGAGCGCTCGTCGTGCGCTTGCGGAAAATCAAAGGTCAAATTGAAGGAATTGAAAAGATGGTGGAAGCGGACGCCGACTGCTCGGATGTGCTGATGCAGGTCGTCTCCGCCCGCCAAGCGCTCAAATCCTTTAGTGAGGAAATGATCGAGTCGCATCTGCACGAGTGCATCGAAAACGCTGCGACTCAGTCAGAGGGCCGCCGGCACCTCCGCTCGCTGCTCACCGTTTTAAAGCGATACGCCGTCTAAAACACACCATACGTAAGCGCGGCGGTCGGCCCCCTTGATCGTGCATCTTGCGTAGAGGCGGCTGACAAATTTACGTTTGCGCGTGAGGGACACGCGCCCCTACAACCAAAACCACGTGCCGCCTGATCCCTTTATTTCTCAGAGGCCTCGAATTTTCCGTTGCCGTCATCGAGATAAGTTGTCGATCCAACGCGGGAAATGTGAAGCGCTTGCCGCCACGTTCCGGATGAAAAACTCTTCGTTGCCTCAATTGTTTCCGTCTGCGGCTTCAACGGTTCCCTGTCGGTCTCGCCACGGGACGAGTCTGTCCGATCCGCCATAGGACGGATTCGTCCGGCTGGCGAACTGGCGGACTTGACCATCGCCTCGGACAAAACGCGTCCGTCCATTGGATGCGGTGCCGCAATTCCGAGAATCTTCAGGATCGTTGGCGCAAGATCGATATTGCCGCTTGGCAAATCATCAGTTTGGCCGCGACGAAAATCGGGTCCAGCCGCGATGAGTATGTTGTGCATATCAAATCGACTGAGCGTAGCGTGTGTTCCGTTCCCCGCGGCGCGTTGCCAGTCCGCATCGATCATTCCTCGAACACCGAACTGGTTCTTGCTGTCGTTCCAACGAAACGCCAGTACGACGTCCGGCGCGTCCGGGCTGTCGATCTTGCCCCGATCAAGCGTAAATGTTCCTTCCAATTTTTCTCTGGTAAAAATCACACCGGCGAAATCAGATCGTTGCAGAAACTCGACCAGCCGCCGTGTCGCGGCAGGATCATGGTGGTCCGTGTAAAAAAGCACGCTGCCGCCGCCGCCAACCACCATGATCCGGCCGGCCTGCGGTTCGCCTTTGACTTCTGTAACGACATCGAAACCGGCATGAGCCAGGATCTTCGGCAGCTCGATTTCGCGTTCGATCGTCGAGAAACCATGGTCCGAAACAACGAAGACGTCCGTCGTGTCGCGCGTCCCGCCAACGCGGGATCCATCTAGCGCTGTAAGCACCGCCGCAAGATTGTCGTCGGAAGATTTAATCACGCGTAAGGCGGCTTCCGCGCCTGGCGCCGTTTCGTGTTGCGTCAGGTCCGGTTCGCCCAGCCAGAGTAATGAAAAAGCCGGGACACCATCTCTCCAAAAAAATTCGGTCAGCGCTTTTGTTGTCCAGGCATCCTGCTGCACACGAACCGGTGGGAACTGGCCAAGCGTGGCGGTAATCGGTGCGAGCGCATTTTGTGGTATTGCTGCGCCCCCAAAAAGCGTGACGCAATTTTTCGTGCGCCCCGGATCGACATGTCGATCTAACAACAAGCCAACGGTTTTCGCGGCCGCAATCGCAGTGCGTCCCCCACCCTCGCGAACGAGCGCGGCGATTGTCGGCGTAGCAATATATTTTCCGCCGGAAAGTTCGTCGCCTTTGCCCACAACATGCGGATCGTCGACATCGACCGGTTTTCGATTGTCAATCTTGGGACGGAATTCGCGGTTGGCGATCAAACCGCTGTGGCTTGGATAAACGCCGGTTGCAAGCGCGACACCGTTCACATTTGTGGCACTGAGATAAACCGCGTGATGGTTGCGGAAGAGGACACCTTCTTTTGCGAGCTTACACAGTGTCGGCGTATCTTGTTCATTGACGAAATCCGGGCGCATGCCGTCCCAAACGACAACGACGACGTGGCGCGACTCGGCGGACACAGCGTGCGGTAGTGCAAAGACGCCGGCCAGTGCGCCCAAGACGTACAATCGCGCTTTGGTTAGGAGGAATCCGATTTGCATCTCAGGCTCTCAACGCTGCGGAGACTTCGCACAGCCGGTGGGCAACGACAAGGCTGCAAACCGGTGTTCGACAGGATGACCACTTGGTCGCACGGTAGTTGAACAAAAGCTGCCATCCCGTGTCGGAATGCGTGTGCCTAACCGTTGTCTTGCTCTTTTCCTGGCAATTTGTCCGCTAGCTTCCATCGCGGGCCAAGAGCTAATCCCGCTCACGCCCGATACGAGCTGGAATTACGAGATGACCCAGGAAAGCATTAGCAACAGTCTGGATTTGACTGAGCCGAACAAAACAGAGCGCTTTGCCATCATGTATCGGATCGGGGGAACCCTCAGGACCGACAACAACGACTTTATTAAACTTGAGCTTTACCGCGGCAACGCGCTCGCCAGCACAGATCTAATTACCGTGGATGGGCACGGAATTATTTGTTCTGCTCGGATTGATGAAAAAGGCAGAGTAAGCAAGTTCGATCCGTCGCAAGTACTGGTAAAGGCGCCCTTAAGAACCGGAACGAGTTGGAATTTCGAGGGGAAAATCGGCGAAACGAAAGTCACCCAGCATTACAAAATTACTGGCGAAGAAGATGTCGCCGTGCCGGCGGGAAAATTTCACGCGTGGCAAATTCATTGCGAGCAAACGTCGCCAACGCTCGCAACCATCGATCGCTGGTTCGTTCCCGGAACCGGATTCGTCAAGGTTGTGACGAAAATCAACGCGCCATCCGGCGGCGTGCTGCAACAAACTTCGCTGGAGTTGACCGAAGCGCCTAAAATCTCCGCGCTGCCGCCAGCGAGAGTTAACGCGAAAGCCGCAAAGCTCACTGTTGGGTTGTCGACGCAACCGGTTGGTGACTTTGTGACCACAATCAACGCGAGCACACCGGCGATTTATGCGCGGTGGCAAGGCTATGGCCTGCGGCCGCAGGCCAACATTCGGGTCTTATGGATTGCTGAAAATGTCGATGGCGTCGAGGCCAATTACCAGATCGACAATGCTTTTGCCATCGCGGAAACGCCCAACTCACACGGAACATTCAAACTCGCGCAGCCCGACGAAGGTTGGATGCCAGGCGCATATCGGGTGGAGTTTTACATCGATGGCAGGCTGGCCGAAACGGCGGAGCTGACGATCACAAAATAAGCATTTTGTTGAATCTAAAACCGCGAATCACGGCATCCCATGGAAAGGAGCGGTTCTATGAAGAGGAACATCGTTCGGCTTGCGGCTGTTCTCGGCGTCTACCTGACCAGTTGCCATTGGATCGGGATCAGAGGCAACGGCCACATCACGACCGATCAACGAACAATCGCAGCATTCTCGGAAATCGACGCCGATGGCGCATTTCAGATCGAATGGCGCAGTGGCGCGCCGGCTTTGAGTATTACGACCGATGAAAATCTGCTCCCCTACATTTATAATCAAAACATCGACGGCCGGCTTCGACTCCATTCAGAGAGAAACCTTTGGCCAACCCACGGAATTAAAGTCGTTGTGTCGAGCCCGACCCGCCTCGCGGCAAAACTCACCGGCGCGACGCGGTTGGTCGCGAATCAGCTTGGTGGTGGCAAATTCGCTGTTGAATCAAGTGGCACGGCGGCTGTCACCCTGGACGGAGCAATCGATGAGCTCTTGGCAGACATGACGGGCGCCGGGGAGTTGAAGGCCGGAGCGCTGCAAACGAAAACCACCGAGCTCTCGACCACCGGTGCCGCCGATGCGGACGTTACTGTGAGCGATACCTTGAAAGTTTCGATCACCGGCGCGGGTAAAGTTATTTACTCGGGAAATCCCACGATTGAAAAACACATAACCGGCGCAGGCTCGGTCCGGCATCGTGATTAAGCGTTGATGTAGCCGTCTCGTCCTGCGGCTAGGCGCTTCTCGTGTATGACTGCGCCGTAACCCACAGTTGTCCTACAATTCCTGTCCTAAAACCTACAGAACGTTTTGCGACGATCCGAGATTGCGTTACAGAACTTCGCGTAATGCAAAATTTTATCTGCGTACAATGCGGGACGCAGTTTGCCGAAACCCCGCAGCCGCCGGCTGGTTGTCCGATTTGCGAAGACGAACGCCAATTCGTTAGGCACGGCGGTCAAGAATGGACAACGCCGAAACAACTGGCTGTCGATCATCGCAATCACTTTGAAGAGGAAGCGCCGCAGCTCTTCGGCATCGGCACGGAACCGGAGTTCGCGATCGGCCAGCGCGCCCTGCTTCTGCAATCACCCGGCGGAAATCTGCTTTGGGATTGCATCTCGCTCTTGGATAAGGAAACAACCGAAGCAGTCGAAGCGCGCGGCGGTATTCGCGCGATCGCAATTTCGCATCCGCATTTTTACTCGGCCATGGTGGAATGGGCAGACCAATTCGACGCGCAGATCTTTTTGCACAGCCAAGATCGACAATGTGTCATGCGCCAAAGTTCGCGCATCCAGTTTTGGGAAAGATCGACATTTTCGCTTTGGGATGATCTCACGTTAATCAATTGCGGCGGACATTTCGACGGCGGCACGGTTTTGCATTGGCCAGCAGGCGCGAGCGGCAAAGGCGCGGTTCTCACCGGCGATATCATCACCGTGGTCGAGGATCGCCGTTACGTGAGTTTCATGCGGAGCTATCCAAATCTTATTCCGCTCGGGCCGACTGCGATTCACCGCATTCTCGAAATGATCCGGCCATTTCAGTTCGATCAAGTTTACGGCGCGTGGTGGGAGGCGAATGTTTTGTCCAAGGCGAAAACGGCGGTGATTCGCTCTGCGGAACGTTATCTTCGCACGATCAGTATCTAGAACGACATTTCAACCTTCTGTAAAGCCGGCCGCCTGCTCAGCCTATCCCTGGTAGTCGCCGTGGCGACCGTAGCGGCGAAAGCATTCAGAGTGTCGGCTGCCCGTTTCATTTGCCGGCGGCACCTCCGATCGCCGCGGCGACACGGACTCGTCGCGTGGCGAACCTCCCTGCAGCATCTCCGGCACCCGATGCGGTTGCCCTACAATTTCAGCAACCAGACGCGGTAGCGCTATCGCCGCTGGTTCGCGTATGCATTTTGTGGCAAAACTTGATAACGGCGTTTCGTCAGGATTGACTTCAACGAGCTCGCCATTTTCGCCGCGGGCACGGACCGCCCAATCGGCGATATACCCGAAGAGCGCGGTCGTGCCGATCACGAGAACCAAATCGCAGGCGCCCTGGGCAAGAAATTCTTCCACGATGTCGATCTTGCGCGGGTCTAATTGCTCGCCGAACCAAACGACGCCCGGCCGCATCAACGTGTTGCACTCTGGACAGAGTAGAAGCTCCCTATGTTCCATCTCATCGGAACTTGACCGTTTAAAGCGGTCAAGTTTTTGGATAGTTGCATTTTCAGAACTCGCCGACATAAACAGAAGTGAATACCCGTACGCCGGCTCGGTTTGGCTGAAATCGCAACGCGAACACCGTGTGACGAAGATGTCCCCATGAATCTGGACCATCTTCTCCTTCGGCAATCCCCCGCGCGTGTGAAGATCGTCCACATTCTGCGTCAGAAGCAGGAATTCATCTGTTAACATCGACAATCGCGTGATCGCCGCGTGCGCCGCATTCGGTTTGGCGTCGCGAATCCGTTGCCGGCGTTCGCGATACCACTCCCAAACTAGCCGTGGATCACGCGCGAACGCCTCTGGCGTAGCAAGCTTTGCCGGATCCAAATTTCGCCAGTAGCCATCCTTGCCGCGAAAAGTTGGGATGCCGCTTTCGGCAGAGATGCCCGCGCCAGTGATTACAAAAATGCGCATGTTGCAAAATATCACGTGGATCCGCTTCGGTACGATACTAAAAGCGTGGATCGGCTGTCCGCCAATGCCAGTGCGGTTCGCACCGATGTTAAATAATTACGGTTCACCGCCTAACATTTGCCATTATCAGGCATGAGAGCACGCTTCCTCCTGTGCCATGAGCGATCGGCGCGGCCGAATAGTATAATTTCTACTATTCGGAGCTTCCGGTTCATTTTTCGAACAATCTTTGGCGGGCGCGCGTCAAAGAAAACAACCATGAAAACACCGAAACTAATTGCAGCGGCTGCGGTCAGTGCCGGACTCGCCTTCGGCGTTGCCGCGCAAGCCAAGGAACACGAAGAACAAAACATCAGCAGTACGGATGTCCCGGCTGCCGTGCAGCAGGCTGCCGAGACGCACGCCAAAGGCGGCAAAATCGTTCGCTGGGAAAAAGAGGGCGCGAACTACGAAGCCGTTATCGAAAAAAATGGCAAAGAGTGGGGCTTTGCCTTCGATGCGAACGGCAAACTCCTGAAGAAGCGCGAGGAGAGCAAAGAGCAAAAAGAAAAAGGCGAGAAATATTAATCGATAAGGTGGATCGAGCAGTGGTAGGGACATCGCAAACGCGATGTCCCTACCGGCAGCCGATCCACCTTCGATTTTAATTCAAGCAACTCCTCCGACTCCGCTGGAAATCACAATGGTTCGTCTCGCAGCTGCGCTCTGTTTTTTAGCAGTTGCGCTGGGCGCATTTGGAGCGCACGCCCTAAGATCGACAATCGAAGGTCATGGGTTGCTGGATGTTTGGAATAAGGCCGTGCTCTATCATTTTGTGCACGCGATCGCGTTGGTTCTTCTCGCTCTTCAGGGCACGACCAGTCGCGGCGCGTGGTGGTTGCTCTTTGCCGGCATCTTTCTGTTCTGCGGAAGTTTGTACGCGATGGCCCTAACAAATGTCCGCGGGCTCGGCGCGATCACCCCGCTGGGCGGACTTTGTTTTCTCGCCGGCTGGGCCTGGCTGATCATTTCGCCTTCGCGCTGATTTGTTGAACAATCACTTTGGTTGCCAGCAAACTCGACCGCTTTAAACGGTCGAGTTTCTAGTCGCGCTGGGCGAAAACAAGCGCACCAAAGCTAATAGCCGTAAGGCGGGCCGCCTGCGCTACAGCGGTTTGGCTCGCTACAACGCTGTTTCCATGCGCGCATGGTTTCTGTATAATCAGCACGCTCTCATCGCTCACCCGCCATGGACGTCGAAACGCTCCGCGCTGTTCCGCTCTTTGCTTCGCTAGATAACGCTGCGGCGCTCCAGCTCTGCCAGTTTTTGTCGATCGGCGATTATCCCTCCTCGACCGTTGTTTTTCGCAACGGTGACCCCGGTGACTCAATGTATCTCATCGACTTGGGCAAGGTGCGCATCAGCCTGACTGACGCCGATGGCCACATGATCACCCTCGCCGAGCTCAAGCGAGGAGATTTTTTCGGTGATATGGCGATGATCGACGGTCAGGGGCGCTCGGCGGACGCGACGGTTTTGGAAGATGCGCGACTGGCAAAGCTGACGCGCGAGGATTTTCTTTCTTTCATCAAGCACGATCCGCGTGTGACTTTGGAATTGCTCACGGCGTTGACACACCGGTTGCGACGCACTGACGACCTTTTGCGCCACCGAATCGCACGCAACGTCAACGAGCTAGAAGCCGCCCACATGACGCTGGCAGACCGGGCAGCAGACGTGGTCGCAGAGTTCGGCGGTAGCTGGAAGTTCATTATCGCCGCGATCGTTATTCTGAATTTTTGGGTCATATTAAACAGTTGGGTGCTCCTGGACAAAGGGTTCGATCCGTTCCCCTACATCCTGCTTAATCTTTTGATCAACATGGTTACGGCCTTGCAAGCGCCTATCATCATGATGTCGCAAAACCGGCAGGCGCTGAAAGACCGATTGCGCGCCAATCTCGATTACCAGCTCAATCTCAAGAACGAACTTCTGCTGAGCGACATCGTCCGACGGCTGGATGAGCTGGCGAAAAAGAAATCGCACGAATAATTTCGCGACTTGCGCAAGATCGACCAGTTGTAGCCACGGGCGTTGCCTGTCGCGCCGTAGCAGGCGAAGGCGGATGTCGCCGTGCCCGCCAGCCCATGCACGCGAGCGCCTCGACCCGCCTTCGCTAAGCTTCGGCGTGGTGAGCACAGCTCACCACGGAACGAGTCCGCCCGATCCGCCACAGGACGGATTCGTCCGACCGGCGAACTGGCGGAAGAGGCGCTCTACATCAATAGCATTGCCGTGCTTGTCGCGCGGCCTGGCTCTTGGTATGTTCCTCATGCCGGCGATGTTCACCACCTTGCTTGAAACGCAAAGAGCGGCGGTCACCACTGTCGTTTTCATCGCGACATTCTTTCTCGCGCTCGCTATCGGCCGATTTCTGAAACATCGCGCTGGCGTCCGCCTCGGAATTTTATATCAGCTCTTCTCCTTTACGCTGGCCTTCTACGCCGCCCTCGCCGCCTATGGCGTCCACGCCGGTTGGCGCAATCACGTCGGCGCGGCCGCCATTCTTTTGAGCACCGCGCTCGTGGTCGCATTGATCAATCGCTACGTCTGGGATTTTTATTTCGAGCAACGCAAGCGAACTCCGATCCCGCATTTTCTGCGCGAAGTCGTCGCGCTGCTTATTTTTCTCATCGCCTTGCTCATCGTCCTGAGCGTCGGTTATCACGCCGAGCGCGAGTTGAAAGGCGTGCTCGCCGGCTCCGGTATCGCAGCGATCATCCTCGGGTTTGCCGGCCAAAACCTTTTCGGCGGCATGATCGCCGGCATGTCGATCCAAATTAATCGCCCCTACAAAGTGGGCGACTGGTTGCAAGTGGGAGAGCGTTTTGCCGAAGTGCGAGAGATTAACTGGCGCTCCACCCGGCTGTGCACCAACGACAACATCTATCTCGATATTCCGAACAACGAGATGGTCCGCCAGATTATCGTCAATCTCCACTACCCGACCAACGTCCACGCCATGCGCATCCGCGTCGGCGTCGATTACAATACCCCCCCGAGTCGCGTGAAAGATGCGCTGTTCCGTGCTGCGTCCAGTGCGAACGGGGTTCTGGCCAATCCACCGGTTAGAGTTTTTCTGGTCGATTTTGGAGACCACGCCGTTACCTACGAGATCAAGTTTTACATGGGCAATCACGCCCGGATCAACGAAATCAACGACGCTGTGCGGACCAACGTCTGGTATGAATTGAAACGGCAACGCATCGCAATTCCATTCCCGATTCAAACGTTGCACGTCGAGCGGCGAACGCCGAAACTACTCGATGAGGACCACGCCGAAGCGCGCGTAATTTTGCGCGGTGAACCGCTCTTTAGTTGTTTGTCCGAAGCGCAGATCGATGACCTGGTCAAGCAATCGCGTCTCAACCACTTCGGTCGCGGCGAGCACGTGGTCGAAGAAGGTGCCGAAGGCGATTCGATGTTCGTGCTCTTGCGCGGCGCCGCCAAAGTTTCCGTCTCAAAAAATGGCAGCGCCATCCCGGTGGCGACGTTGCGAGCAGGCGATTGCTTCGGTGAAATGTCGCTGCTCACTGGCGAGCGGCGAAGCGCGACCGTGCGCGCCGAGGGCGATTGCTACGTCATGGAAATCAGTAAGCCGATCATGGCGGAAATCCTTCGCGAATCACCCGATTGCCTCAACCAACTGAGCGAAATCCTCGCCAAACGAAAGATCGAGACCGAAGGTATAATCAAAGAGATCCCATCAGCTGATCAAACGGCCAAGGAGAAAGAATACCGCGCCACCTTCCTGCGCCGGTTAAAGACATTCTTCGAACTGTAAATCCTGGCAGTCGAGAGTCCCTGGTTGAGAGTCGAAAGTTAAGTCTCGGCGAACGACTTGCGCAAACCGCTAAGCATCTTACTCTGGTTCTCAGCTGCCAGATTGGATGAGATCGACACAGCCGCGTTCTGAAGTCTGACTTCTGTCCTCCGTCTTCTGTCCTCTGTCCTCCGATTTCAGGATTCCCCAACACGAAATTTTCTGTCAAACTCGCATCAGTTGTAGCCACAGTTGTAGATACGGCCCTGTGGGCCATCATCCGAATCCATTGCCCTTCCAACCACGGGCGGCAGCTTCTCGTCACGCCACCATTCGGGATTCGTCATTTCCCCATGTAACCTTGTAACGCTTTTAACCTTTTAACGCGTCGAACGAACCCACAACACTCCAACACTCCAACACTCCATCACTCCATCACTCCATCACCCCATCGCATTGTGTCAGTCCAGCGGGCTCTTCACGCCAATCCCCGGCCGATTCAGCACGTGTGTGTAAATCATCCACGTAAAGACTTCGTCCACGTGGCACGAGTCGCGTAAGCTCAGGCGGCGCCGCGTAGCCTACCTTTACGTAGCTCACCCCGCCGACTGAAGCGGATGATTTCTGAGATAATTGCGAAGCTGCGCCTTTAGAAATCTCCTTCCTGCCCCACTTTTGAGATACTTCTCGCAACCAAGAGCGTCGCCTTGGTTCAAATAAGCTTCGTAGTAGATAAGCCGCCAGGGTCGACGGTGCGAGGTGGACCGGCCGGTGCCACTTTCATGTGAAGCTAGTCGTCGCCTCAGATTAGAGGAGTAGCCTATATATAGTCCGGAGTCGCTCTACGATCGCAGCACGTAGACATAGAACATTTTCCTGATCTTATACTTGCTCCCGGCACGTGAGCGAAGCTTTTACGTGCTGGTTCTGTGTGGAGGCTGCGACATTGCCGTGACGCGCTAGATGGGTGAGAAACTGAGCCACTTCTTCTTCACTCATCTCCCGAGGATGCCTTTTATTGTGAAAAAGGATAAAACGTTTGATCCAATCGGTGTATGCCTGCTCGGTCCGGATGCTATAATGCCGGAGCCGAATCGCATCGCGTACCTGGTCGAGGAGTTTCGATTTGCCGGGCGCAAGTTGAGTAGGTAAGATGAACGCCATGGCGACCCACTGTAAGGCTTTGTCCTACAATTTCAAGCTCAAACGTATTAGACCCAAAAAATACGCCTTCAAAGACGCAATTTTTGGGCACAATTCTCGTTAGGTGCTATGGCGCTACCACCAACTCATATCAAGGAGGTAAGTCATGCAGATTGATGTCATCGATCCAAAGAAGACGGCCATGATCGTAGTCGACATGCAAAACGACTTCGTCGCTCCGGGTGTGGCGATGGAGACGCCCGCCGCGCGTGCAGTCGTGCCCAAACTTGCTGAGGCGCTGAAAATCTGTCGCGATGCCGGAATCAAGGTCATCTACACGGCGCATGTGCACCGTCGAGATGGAAGCGACATGGGACTTTTCGATGACATGCATGCGCCCATCGCCAAGCGTGCGGCGTTAGTTGATGGCACACCGGGCGTGGACATCTATCCCGAGCTGGCGCCAGCACCTGGTGAGCATGTGATCAAGAAGCACCGCTACAGCGGTTTTTTTGGCACAGACCTGGACATAATCCTGCGCGAGTGGGGGGTCGATACCGTCATCATCTCGGGGACTACCACTGAGAACTGCTGCCACGCCACAGCACGCGATGCGATGTTTCGCAATTACCGGGTCGTTTTTCTCTCGGACGCCACAGCTACCTATGACTATCCAGACCGCGGATTTGGCGCCATGCCCAATGCCGAAGTTCATCACGCGACACTGGTGATCCTCGCGGATTCAACGGCGCACATGATGTTGGTCGATGACATTAAAGCACGAATCCGCACCTAACAAATCGGTGCAGCCAACCGCTGGCCGTTCCGATATCTAGCTTTCACATGACTTCAACACTAAACTCCGTAGCAAAGCTCGCTCTCGCCAGCGGTGGCTGAGCTTGGTCTCGTTAGGCGTCATTCACGCGCATGTCATTGCCACTCCAACTCTTCTTTCGCCACGATAGACCGCTTGCGCTGCATATTCGTGGCGGGCCGGTGCGTGTTCCCCGGTTGGAGAGAAATTAAAGATACTGACTTATCAACGCTCAAAGTTTTGCTCGGGGCAGAGTTGTTCACAATCTGTCGATAGCGGTGAGGGAGCCTTCGAGCGGCTCCACTTCGCAGTTTATGAACAACTCTGGTTAACCTATAAATCGCTGCAGCCAACCGCTGGCCATCAGGAAAGTTGATGGTTGAGAGATGAGAGATGAGAGATGAGAGATGAGAGATGAGAGATGAGAGCAAAGCAAAAGCTCGCTCCCGCCAGCGGTGGCTGAGCTCCATCTCGTTAGGCATTGCTCGCCGCAGTGCTATTTAACCTATGAACCTAAAACTAACTGACAAGACAGCCCTCGTCTCGGGCTCCACCAAAGGCATTGGATTTGCCATCGCCATTGGGCTAGCCCGCGAAGGCGCAGGAGTCATCGTGAACGGTCGCTCGGAGAAAGCGGTCGCTGAGGCGAAGGCTCAAATCAAGCAGACTGTGCCGGATACCAGGATTGAAGGCTTCGCGGGCGATCTCTCCACGGCGGCGGCGACAGCAACGCTCCTCCAGCGGTTCCCCCTCGTGGACATTCTCGTGAACAGCGTCGGCATCTTCGAGCCAAAGCCGTTTGAGGATATTACCGACGAGGAATGGCGGCGGTTCTTCGAGGTGAACGTGCTCAGCGGCGTGCGCCTGAGCCGTGCGTATCTGCCCGGCATGAAGGCGCGGAACTGGGGGCGCATCGTTTTCATCAGCAGCGAGAGCGCAATCAACACCCCCGCCGGGATGATCCATTACGGCATGACCAAGACCGCGCAGCTTGCTGTTTCGCGTGGCCTTGCCGAATCGTGTGCCGGCACAGCCGTCACCGTGAATGCGGTGTTGCCCGGTCCAACCCATTCCGCCGGCGTGGAGGAATTTGTGGGACAGCTTAGCGGCGGCAAACCGTTTGCAGAATTTGAGGAGGAGTTTTTCAAGACCGTCCGCCCGTCTTCACTCCTGAAGCGGTTCGCGACGACCGAAGAGGTGGCCAGTCTGGTGACTTACGTGTGCAGCCCACTGTCCGCCGCGACCAACGGTGCTGCGCTGCGGGTTGATGGTGGAGTAGTTCAAGCGTGCTTCTGATGATGACCGCGACACCTAACCATGCGAGAGGCTGTGTGATAAGTCATAAAGGAAGTCAACAGTTGAGTAACGGAGCGGGAGGAACGAAGGAAAAAGGACTTTTCTTTTGATGGGAGGCTAAAAGTCACATGAGAGCGCGGCAAAGGTTCTTGATACGTCGAATCGTCGAACCGAAGCCGGCCTTCCGAGAGGCAAAATATCGCGGTAGTGCCCTCTAACTTAGCGCGGTAATGAGGTTGTTGACTCCCACCAGATTACAGGCCCGCTTCAGATTGTAGGCGAGCACGGTGAGGTTGACTTCAGTGGTCACATTGCGCAGGCCGCGGCAAAGGAACTAGTCGTAGCCTAACGAACGTTTGATGGTGCCAAAACAATGTTCGATGATGGCTTTGCGCCGTCGCATGATCTGGGGGTTGGCGGCCACGCGCTCAGCCATTTGCTCTTGTACTTCTTCCGAAGCCAGGCGGGTGATGGTGCGATTCTCTTTGTTGCGCGTACACTTGGCCTTGAGTGAGCAACTCTTGCAGCCGCTCGCCCGGTAGTAGTAAATGGCGCGCCCTTTCTCATTGGTGGCGAAACGATAGGTGAGCTTCTGGGCCGCCGGACAGATGTAACAGTTTTTCCTGGCGTCGTACTTAAAGCTCTCCTTGCCGTAGAGACCGCGCGCGGTGTTGGCGCTGGTCAAGGGCTTGGCCACATAAGCGGTGACGCCGATAGACTCGCAGGCCAACACCTCCTTCCCGTTGTAGTAGCCTTTGTCGGCCACCACCCTAAGATTTTTAGCTTCCAAGTTCTCCTGCGCTTTGATGGCCATGGTGCCCAGCGCGCCCAGATCGCTGGTCGTGTTAGTCACTTGCGTATCCACAATCAGACTGTGCCTGGCATCAACGGCGGTCTGCACGTTGTAGCCCACCGTGGAACCGCGCCCCATGCTCATGGCCCGACTGTCGGGATCAGTCAGCGATATCTGCCTGCCGCCGCTTTGCTCAAGATCTTGGGCCAGGTTTTCCAGCTCCTTTTTGCGTTCCTTTAACTGCGCAATCTTCTGTTTTAACTCTTCTACGCTAAGCCGCTGCTCCGAGTCAGCGCTGCTTGCCTCTTGCGCATCTGCTCGGTCGAGTTCCTCCAGGTAGGCGCTCACCTTGTTCTCAGTCTCGGCCAGCAGCGCTTTGAGTTTCGCCTCGCTGTAGTTGCGCCCGTTGGAGTTCTGCGCCTTGATCTTGGTCGAATCAATCGCTACTAGCTCTCCGCCGAAAAGCTCCAGCTTGCGGCAAAGCAGGATAAATTGACGACCCACGGACTTGATCGCTTGGCCGTTGTCACGGCGGAAGTCAGCGATGGTTTTAAAGTCCGGCCGCAGCTTGCGCAACAGCCAGATGAGTTCCAAGTTGCGCGTCGCCTCCCGCTCCAGGCCGTGGCTGGAACGCACCCGGTTAAGATAGCCGTAGAGATAAAGCCGCAAAAGATCGCCTGGATCATAGGGCGGGCCGCCCGGTCTCGTTGAGCTGCGCGTTGCTGAAACCAGCTTTGCTCAGATCAAGCTGCACCATAAAGGCATCGATGAAGCGCACCGGGTTTTCCGGCGTGATGTAATCATCCAAGACTTCGGGCAAGAGCAGCACCTCGCCCCGATCACTTCCAGCAATGTAGTTCATGCTGGAATCGCACCTTGCCAAACCCACACCGCCTTTGCTACAAGAATATCATCGGAAAACAAAAATACTTTTCACACAGCCTCGCGCTGGAGCCAACCGCTGGGCCGCTGTGATGACCAGATTTAATTTTATGAAACAGTTCTCGATGTTTGCCACGCTCGCCGCCGCTAGCGGTGGCTCAGCTCCGTCTCGTTAGGCGTAAAGCACGCGCTGTATGAAGACGAAGGTCGCACGATGGCAGATCGAGTATGACGCCGACGCTACTTGCGCGTGCTACGCGGAAGTAGCTCAAGGCAGTCAGGTCACATGTTCGTGTGGCGACTGCCGCAATTTTGCGGCAGCGCTGGAGCACGCGTTCCCGCCCACAACGCGAGCCGTACTTGATCAGCTTGGTATCGACTACAGGAAGCCCGCCGAAGTTTACACGACAGGCCGCGTCGACTCCGGCCTGCATCAGTATGGCGGCTGGTTTCATTTTGTGGGACACATCGAGTCTGGCGCTGACGCATGGCGACGAGTCGACAAAGAGGGCAAGTCATTCACCGGCGAGTTGGAGCCGCTCGCCGACAAGTTCCGGATCGGCTTTACTTCGCGAGTCAGCTTGTTGCCCGAGCAATTCCACGGACAGCCCGTTGTTCAGCTAGAGTTCGAAACCGAAATTCCATGGGTCCTCTCTGAGAGCAGTCAGTCCGAGCCATCCACCCAGACGCCTAACCAAACGCTCCAGCCAACCACTGGCCGTTCCGATGTCTAGCTTTTCGATGACTACAACGCTAAAATTCGTAGCGAAGCTCGTCCCCGCCAGCGGTGGCTGAGCTTTGTCTCGTTAGGCGTTATGGACCGCAGTCTCATCATCCTCGGCACAGTGATCGCCGTCTCGTTGGCGAGCGCTGCAATGTGGCACTTGATCGTGAAGTCATATGCGTGGGCGGTGGCCGGTTCTTCACTTACTGTGGGGCTGGTCACACTTTGGGGTTACCCGTTATACCGAGGCTTGGTTCCAAACGCGCTCGTTCTTGTCAACGCAGTTGTATTGGGGGCCATGATTTCGTTTGGCGTAGGGATTCCATTCAAACGCCGGCGTGTTGGCAGGGAGAAGGCGAGCGATGACGCCTAACAACGCGTTCGAGAGCGGACGCTTGCCTGCGGCTCGCGCCGCTCAACGCGAACGTTAGATGTAATCACGTCCACCGCCTCCAGATGAATACACGAGTATCCAGAGCAACCCCTGTCTTGATGTTAGTCGGCTTCGCTGCGTTGCTGCGGCTAGCTGCCCAACCAGTGGATTCTTCCGCGGAAGCCGCGCTGCGTGCGACAATGGCGGAACGCCACAAAGCCAGTCTGGAAGGCGACACACAAAACATTGCTGCCTCGATGACGGACGATTACTTGCAGACAGACATTTCGGGAGTTGTCCAGGACAAAGAAACCTGGCTGAAGAATTACTTCATTCCGCTGGCTGAGCTTATTAAGGCGGGAAAGCACCGCTCTGGCGCACTTCCCCCTTGCGCCCTTCCTCCGCCACCGCCGTGATGATACAGTCCTTGTGGACATCCAATCCAAGATAGAGTTCTTTTTCATTGGGTGTGTTTGCTCGCTTCGAGTTGTTACAAAGAGGAACGCTCCGGAACACCGGTGTCCCGGAGCGTTCGTGCGGCTCTGCTCCGTCCAACCGGAGTAGCCCGCGAAAAAGTATGAACGGCAAACACACTCCTCTTTTCAACCCCGTGCTTGCGCGCTCACCTCGCGCCCGCAGCCATAAGGTCTAGGCGACTGAGAGAGTCCACATAGCAGTAAAGAACCAAAACCGCGAAACAGAACACATGAACACATCAACACAACCACACGCGAAAAACAGGAAAGGCATCATGACCGCCGCACCGCTGTTCACATTTACATTTGCCGTCTTGCTCGCCGCCTTGCCCGCAACATCCATTGCGGCCGATCCGGAGACGAAGGAGCACAAGCCGGTTATCGTGCAGCCCTCGGAGTTGCAATGGTCAGACAGTCTGGCTTTGCCCGCGGGAGTGAAGGTAAGCATTCTGTATGGCGACATAAAGAAGGCCGAACCCATCGGATTCCGAGTCAAGCTTCCCGCCGGCGGTACGATCGCACCGCACACGCACCCTGCGGATGAAAGGGTGACTGTTATTTCTGGGGCATTCGCGATGGGCGAGGGCGAAAAGTTTGACAAGGCCGCGCTCAAAGATATGCCGGTTGGCAGCGTGGCGATCTTCCCGCGAGGCTGTCGGATGTTTGGCTTCGCGCGAGAAGAGACGATCATCCAAGTGAACACCGAAGGCCCATGGACGATCACCTATATCAACCCCGCCGACGATCCTCGGAAGAAGTGAGCGCGAGAAAAGTCGCCTAACCAGATCTAGATGAGAAGGCGGAGAGGGCTGCGCGCTTTGACGCTGCGGTAAACTCGACGCCTTATGAAGCAACAAGAAGAGAAGAAGAAGAGCAGTAAGGTTACGGTAGGATTGGACTTGGGTGATCGCCGCCACCGGTTTTGTGTGCTGGATGGGGCGGGCGAAGTGGTATAGGAAGGAACTCTCGGCAACGATCGCGTTTGTCTGGGGAAGCTGAGCCAGCGTTACGGTGGCGCGCTGGCGGTGCTGGAAGCGGGGTGTCATAGTCCCTGGATCAGCCGCTACCTGCAGGAAGAGGGCTGCCGTGTCTTGATTGCCAACCCGCGCAAGCTGCGGGCGATCTACCAGAACGAACGCAAGAGCGATCGGCGCGACGCGCAGATGCTCGCCCGGATCGGTCGGCTCGATCCCGCTTTGCTTTATCCGGTGCATCACGGCAGCGCGGAGGCGCAACAGGATCTGCTGCGCATCAAGCTGCGCGACAGCTTGGTGCGGCCTCGCGTCGCGGTGATAAACTCCGTGCGTTTCACCCTCAAGAGCCTGGGCTACACCACGCGCAATCCCTCCAGAGAACGCTTCCACAAGGTAGTAATGGAAGCGCTACCGGAAACGATCTCTCAGATGATCGCTCCCAGTGTGCAAGCCCTCGCCGAACTTACCGTGGGCATCAAGGTACTCGATTTGGAGATCAACACGCTCGCCCGAAACAAGTACCCGCAGACTGCTCGACTGGAGCAGATCCCCGGGGTCGGCCCGATCACCGCGCTCTACTTTGTGCTGAAGATCGAAGACCCCAAACAGTTCAATCACATCCGCGATGTCGGAGCCTACGCCGGCTTATGTCCGGGGCGTGACCAGAGCGGGCAGAGCGATCCGCAACTGCGCATTTCCAAACGCGGCGACGCCTACCTGCGTCGGCTCCTGGTCAGTGCAGCGCAGTATATCCTTGGTCCCTTCGGCCCAGAGAACGCTCTGCGTTCCTATGGACTGAGGCTGGCCGCCGACGGGACGGCGCGGGCCAAGAAGCGAGCGACGGTCGCGGTGGCGCGTAAGCTCGCCGTGCTGCTCTTGAGCTTGTGGAAGAGCCAGCGTCTCTATGAGCCATTCCCGCAAGCGGCTAGCCAGTCGCAAACAGAGGACAGACGATCTGGAACGATTGCGATGCATCGCCCGAAAGCGACTCCCCACACGACGACTTCGATAACCAGATGGCAACGTTCCCATTTTTTGTGGTGAACTTGGATCTAAACATGGACCGCCCAAAAGCTGAGTCCGAATGGAAGCGCGACCCAACCGCCACCGCAAAAAAAAGATGAAATGAATTTCATTTTCCCACTTGATGCCTTCTCATGGAAGTCGATGGAGCGAACTCCGAAAGCGTTCGCGAGCAGGCGCGCTGGCCGTCGTATTGCCTCGCTTTGCTTTATGAAAAGACGTTCATTGCAAATAGGACTCGTTGACTCGTTCACTCCCGATCAGTCGTCGTTACCTCGCGGCTTTACCATCTACCCGGCGGTCTGCCCTGTTCGCGGTGTTCTCGCCAGCGGTGGCTGATCTTCTTCTCGTTGCGTGAATAATGATCCTTCTTGGAATTTTGATTTTTATCTCGGCGGTCGCGGTGATTTCCATCAGGTGGATTTCAGTCATTGACGGTTTCTGGAAATCGGTTTGGTGGGTCACAGGTGCTTTATCCCTGTTTCGTATTGCTTGTCTGTGGATAGGATATTTTTCAATGAAGACAGCAGGCCTTGGCCAAGTTTTCGGATATCTTATGCTCCTATGTACACTTCCTGAGGCGCTTCTTGTACGCCAAATTCGAGAACGGCCAGTTCTTTGGGCCTCTATGATATCTTTGTTAGTTCCTATAGGAAGTTTCTTATGGGTGTTCTTTTTAGGGTGCATCGTAGCCAGGAAATGCCGGAAGACACTGTTATAATTCCCCCAACCAAAACGCTGCAGCCAACTCCGAAAGTATTCGCGACCAGGCAGGCTTTACCGCACCATTTGCCAAACCGCCCTGCCGCGGGCAGCGTTGCCCTGTTACAAAAATAAGGTTCTCTCTTATGAAGCTGCGCACGATGTTCTGCACTGCGGCTCTTTTGGCGTCGACGGTTTTTGCTGCCGATATCGAGCCGGCAGATCCTGCCACTCCGCTGTTTCGAATTTTTCAGGCGCTCCCGAGGAAAGGCGTACAGGGAAATATTCACGGTCCGCAGGTCACGCTGGATGCCAAACGTCCGTTGCTCGTGGTGTGGTCAGTGCGCGATGTCAGGCTTGCTCCCGATCGCAAAGGCGTGCTACTCACGTTGACGGAGAAAGACAGGAAGATCTTTGCTGCATTGACGCACAAGTATAACCAGGGTCTCTTGCTGCTAGAGAGCCAGGGGAATATTCTGGAAGCGATCTACGTCACAGAGCCTTTGGAAAATGGCATGCTTGAATTCAAGTACCCAGATGATATGGCGATCGCCCAATATCTTCGCCGCCGATTCAAGCTCGCTGAGTTCAGATGAGCTTTAGCTAAACCCTGCAGGGAACTAGTAGCTTCGCTAAAGCAGACCTCAGACAACAGTTGCAAGAGAACAGGATTTCAATCACCCGTTTTCAGTGTCTCAATTCTCCAAGAACCGCAGTGAATTGATCTACTAGACCGCGCGAACTTAGGACCATCATTTCTTCCCTCGAAGGCCGGCCGAGGCGAAGACATTTCGTTCGATGCGTTCTGTTTATCGCCGGCTGGCCAAGAAGAACACCGGTAGTGCCGCCAGCTGCGTGACGACGGAGAAGATGACGAGCGCGATGATCGAGCGGTCGTAAAGAAAGCCCATGACCGCGCTGCCGAGAAACCAAGCGACTCCGAATGCAGTGTCGAAGATGCCGAAAGCGGTACTGCGTTTTGCCGCGGGAATTACGTCGACAAGCAAGGCTTTGAGGATTGTGTCTTCCGCGCCCATCCCAAGCCCCCAAAGGACCATGCCGAGAAAAGCCAACTGAGCGTTGCCGAAAAAGACAAACGGCGCGGATAACGCCGCCATAAAAAAGGCGATCAGCACAACAGCTCGTCCGAGCTTATCGAGTAAGCGACCAAGCAACGGCGAACTGACGGCGCCTGTCGCCATCGCCGCCGCATAGAAGACCGGGACAACGTCAGCCGAAATGGTTGCGGTCTTCTGAAAGTGAAATGCAATGAGCGAGAAATCTGCAAAGCCAGCGGCGATCAGCGCACCGGCCACCATGTAAATCCAATATACCTTCGAAAAGTGAGCCGTTCGCCTGAACCGCGTTTCCCCATCCTCCAATTCATGTGGACGCGGATAAGAAAACCGTGCAATGATCAGCGTGGTCAAGGTGGAGAGCGCTGGAATCAAAAAGATCGCAAACGCTGTTCGGTATCCGCCTTTGAGATAAAGAACGAGCGCAGCAACGAGCGGGCCGATGGTTGCGCCGGCTTGATCCAGGGCGGTGTTCAGGCCGAAGACCCAACCGGCCCCGATCGTTTTCCCCGCATGGGAAAGCATTGTTTCCATGGCCGGCTTGCGAATCGCGCGCCCCGTTCGCTCCACCACCATCAATGCCGCGGCCAGCAGCCAGTTCCCCGCCAGCGCGAGCGCCGGTACGGCTAGCATGTTAATCGCGTAACCAACAATCGCGACTGGCCAATAGCTCCACGTTCGATCAGCGAAATATCCGGACGCGGACCGCAAGCTGTAACCGACAAATTCACCGAGCCCGGCGACAAACCCGATGATGGCTGCACTTGCCCCGAGCGTCCCAAGAAACGGTCCAGTGATGGCGCGGCCGCCTTCGTATGTGAGATCGGCAAAAAGGTTGACGACTCCAATGATGAGAACGAAGCGCAACGCCAATCTTGCCAGCCCACTTCTATTCACAGCGGCGTCGGCTTCGGTCGAGGCGTGATCGGCGCTTTAAGATTTGTTCCGACGATCATTTTTGAATCATGAGTGCGCAGGTCGCGGTAATTGTTTGGAATGATTTGGACGGTCTCGCTTTTCACGTGAGTCTGGTGTTGATTGTTAGCCGATGCAAAACCATGTCGATCGCCGCTATTCGGGTCGATTTGTTTCTCAAAGACATCGCCGACAAACCCTGCCGCAAGCCGACGATGTACGAAGATCTTCAAACGTCTCTGCCGCGACGCGATTCTGAACGACAACGGTGTGACGAGCCGGGCTCACCCGAGCTAAATGAAAATCTGGAACGCCAATCCAGTCACCGATCCTGCGGGGAGCGAACGCGCTGCCGCCAAATAGCTGGTTGCCAGTCTAACAATTGTTCGTAATATCCTGAGCTTTTTCAGCGAGAAATGATTCTTCTGACCCTAACCATTCTCAACTCCGGCGTGCAATTGTCGATGTTGTGCGCCGTGATCGGCTTGATTTTCGCGTTCTTTTTGATCGCGGCCGTCATTCGCAAATCGGCCGGCAACGAACGGATGCGACAAATTTCCGCGGCTGTGCAAGAGGGCGCGAAGGCGTATTTGAATCGCCAGGTGATCACGATCAGCGCCATCGCGGTCATCATTTTCGTTTTGCTTTTCTTTTTTAAAGATCATCCGACAGCGATTGGGTTCGTGATCGGCGCGTCCTGCTCGCTTTCGGCGGGTTACATCGGAATGCGCATCGCTGTGATCGCAAACGTGCGCACAACCCAGGCGGCAACTCATTCGCTGATAACGGCTTTGCGCATTGCTTTTAACGGTGGCGCGGTGACTGGATTGCTCGTGGTTGGGCTGGCACTGCTCGCCGTCTCGATCTTCTACACGGTTGCGTCCAACATAGTCGGACACGACGTTGCGATCCGCAGTTTGGTCGGTCTCGCACTGGGCGCGAGCTTGATCAGTGTCTTCGCGCGACTGGGCGGCGGCATTTATACAAAAGCCGCGGACGTCGGCGCCGATCTCGTGGGCAAGATCGAGAAGGGTCTTGAAGAAGATGACCCGCGGAATCCCGCTACCATCGCTGACAACGTGGGCGATAACGTGGGCGATTGCGCCGGCATGGCGGCGGACGTGTTCGAAACTTATGCCGTCAGTTTGATCGGCGCGATTTTGGTCGGCGCGCTAACGCTCGGGACTGAACCGGCGGCGATCATTTACCCGTTTGTGCTTGGCGGCATTTCAGTGTTGGGCGCGATTTGCGGCGTGCTATTTGTCAGCCTGGCGCGGGGCAAACCCGCCAACGTGTTGATGGGCGCCGTCATCACGAGCGCGATTGTTTCAGCGATCCTCTTTTGGCCGGCGGCGCATCGCCTTTTTCCAAATGGCATCACGGTCGGTGGTCTCGCTCGAACGCCGGTGCAACTTTATTTCGCTTCCGTGATCGGGCTGGTCATGACCGCGGTGGTGGTGGTGATCACCAACTACTACACGTCGATGCGCTACCGCCCCGTGCAGAAAATTGCGCACGCGTCCGAGACGGGCCACGCCACCAACATCATTGCCGGGCTCGCGGTCGGCCAACATGCCACGGCGTTGCCGGTCGGCTTTATCGGTATCGCTATTCTGCTCAGCTTTCATTTCGCCGGTCTCTACGGAATCGCGATTGCAGTAATGGCGATGTTATCGATGGCGGGAATCATCATCTCACTCGATTCATTCGGCCCGATCACCGACAACGCGGGAGGCATTGCGGTGATGAGCAACCTGCCGAAAGAAGTCCGCGCTGTCACCGACCAGCTCGACGCCGTCGGTAACACAATGAAAGCGGTGACCAAAGGTTACGCCATTGCTTCGGCGGGTTTAGCCGCGCTGGTTTTGTTCGGTTCGTACGTGGAAGAACTCAAAGCGCACGTCACTCGCAATGGGGAACCGTTCGTCTTTCAGTTCTCGTTGACCGAACCGAAAGTGATTATCGGACTTTTTCTCGGTGGATTGCTGCCATTCATTTTCACCGCATTTAGCATGGACGCAGTAGGCAAAGCGGCGGGCGCGGTTGTGCGCGAAGTGCGCCGGCAAATCCAAGCCAAGCCGGGAATCTTGACGGGTCAGGACACGCCCGAATACGGCACCTGCGTAGATATCGTCACGAAAGCGGCGTTGCGCGAAATGATCGTGCCGGCGTTGTTGCCGCTGATCTTTGTCATTGCGGTGGCGATCATCAAACCGCTTGGCCCCGTCGTGCTCGGCGGTTTGCTGGTCGGGACAATTGTTACGGGATTATTCGTCGCAATCGCCATGACGAGCGGCGGCGGGGCGTGGGACAACGCGAAAAAATTCATCGAAGAAGGAAATCTCGGTGGCAAAGGTTCGTTTGCGCATGCCGCCGCGGTAACCGGCGACACGGTGGGCGATCCTTACAAGGACACTGCCGGTCCCGCGATCAATCCGATGATCAAAGTGGTCAATATCGTCGCGATCCTGATCATCCCGATTTTCTTTTAAGCAGGCCCGACCACCGGGCGCGCCGCGGACGGCTTGGCGAGCCGTCTCTACCAACAAAAATTTTGCGCGCAAAATTTCTGCGATCTGTTACAAGATCAACAATGAGCAAGATCGACATGGCCGAGACTCACGATTTTCAGATTGTAGCAATGGACCAAAGGGATGCGCGAAAACGGATTTTGGCCAAACCCGATGCGGGCGCCACGCCATTCAAGGTTGTGATCGATCCGAAAGTACGGCTCGAGTTGCGGCGCGCGCTCATCGATTTGATCGACTATCATGACGAAACCCTGGCCGAACATTTTGCCGAGGGAAAACTGTCTCTTGATTCCTACAAAGAATACATCGAACTGTTCGCGCGCAGTTTAAAAGAGACAATGGAGAGCCGCGAAGGTGTTTCTTACTTGCTGCGCTCAGTCGGCTTCGATGTTCCGGCGCACGAAATCAATCTGCAGCCGGAATTGCGCTGGAAAAAAGGTCCCGCGCCTTTCGGTGCTAGCCTGCTGTAGTGGTTAGTTGTTTGGCGTGCACTGAAAAATTCAGACGCAACTCGCCGTTTTGGAATTCCTCAGCCTAGTCTCTCCCGTTTGCCGGGCGAGGCAAGTCGAACAACTGCCACGATCGCGATGAACTGCGGCCAGCACTGAATCTGCCTCTCCCCGGTTGTGGGGAGAGGATTGAGGTGAGGGGCGGGTCTGGCCTTGCCAAATCGATTTGCCTTTTCATAGGAGAAGGTTTCTGAACAAAGAATTATTTTGTGACCCGCGCTCGCTACCTCCGTAAAAACGCGACCGATTGCGAGCGAATTCTGTGGTGTCACTTACGAAATCGTAATTTCGCAAACTACAAATTCCGCCGGCAGCATCCAATTGACCGCTACATCCTCGATTTTTATTGTCCGGAAATGCGTCTCGCCGTTGAGCTTGATGGTGGCGATCACGATTACATGCGCTGACGAATGCACGATCGAGAGCGAACTGAATTTCTTGCCAGCCAACAAATCGTCGTTTTACGATTTTGGAATCACCAAGTGCGCAAAGAACTTGATAGCGTCCTTCAAGCAATCTGGTTCTCCCTTTGCGAAAGGGAGAGGCGGGCGCCATGCTTCCATCCGAACGAGAGTTGCTGCCAAATCTGTAGCTCCCCGAGTTTGTGGGGAGAGGATTGGGATGAGGGCTGATTGCGTTGTCAGCGTTATATTTCAAAAATCGAGGGGGAGTTTTTTTGGGTCCTCGATACACTCTTTCACTTTCACCAGAAAAGTGACCGCTTCTTTGCCATCAACCGCGCGGTGGTCGTAGCTGAGCGCGAGATACATCATCGGGCGCACTTCCACTTTGCCATCAATCGCCACTGGGCGCGCCATGATTTTGTGCATGCCGAGAATTCCGGTCTGCGGCGGATTCAAAATGGGAGTGCTCAAGAGCGAGCCGTAGACGCCGCCATTTGAAATCGTAAACGTGCCGCCGGTTAAATCCTCGATCTTCAATTTGCCCTCGCGCGCTTTGGTCGCGAAATCGGCGATGTCACGCTCGAGGTCGGCAAAACTTTTCTTGTCGGCATCGCGCACGACGGGCACGACCAGGCCGCGCTCAGTTCCAACCGCCACGCCGATGTCGTAAAAATTATTCTGGATGAAGTCTTCGTCTTCGATTCGACCATTAACGACTGCTACGGCTTTGAGCGCTTCAACTGTCGCCTTGATGAAAAACGACATGAAACCGAGCTTCACACCGTTCTTTTTCGTAAACGCGTCTTGCGATTTAGCGCGCAATTCCTGAACGGCGCTCATGTCGCATTCGTTGAACGTGGTGAGGATTGCAGCAGTGTGTTGCGCCATCACCAGTTGAGCAGCGATCTTCCGGCGAAGTGGCGACATTCTTTTGCGGGTGAACCGGCTTTCCGGCTCTTGTTTCTTGTCGATCTTTTCTGCCGGAGCGCGGGACTTTTCCGCCGCGATAAGCACGTCGCCTTTCGTCAGGCGACCGTCTTTTCCGGTTCCCGAAATCTTTCCCGGCTCGAGATGCTCCTCTTCCACGATGCGGCGAACAGCAGGTGAGAGCGCTGTACCCGGTTTCGTTGACGCCGGTGCGTCGCGCTCTGCAGCAGGCCGGCCGCGGTCGACCGCAGCTACAGGCTTTTTCTCCGCCTCGGGTTCCTTCTCGTTTTCCTCGGGTGCCTTCTTCCTCGGCTTCTCTGCTTCCTTGTCCGCGGGAGCCTTCTTCGAGTCATCTATGGTCGCTACCACTTCGCCGATTTTCACTTCCTGGCCTTCCGGAACCATCGTTTCGAGCACGCCTGATTTTTCGGCAGTGATCTCGGTGGAAACTTTGTCGGTCTCGAGAGTAAAGAGAGCGTCGCCGGTATTGACGAAATCGCCTGATTTTTTGTGCCAGACGGAAACCACGCCGCTGGAGATCGATTCGCCCACCGCTGGAATTTTTACTTCGATGGCCATCGCTGCCTAACTAAGCGCAGAAAAAACCGCTGGTCGATTGGATTTTCGGCATCGCGAGGGAGATTGCGGGCGTTTTGGAGTGCCAGTACAGCTCCCTATTGTTACTGGTATGCTCGCTTCAAATCTTCGATGTCGATCTTATCCATTTGAAGCATTGCCTTCATAACTCGTTGCGATTTCTCGATATCTTCGTCTCCCAACATCTCGCCCAAAACGGTGGGAACGACCTGCCATGACAAAGCAAACTTATCTTTCAGCCAGCCGCATCGCGACTTCTCTCCGCCTTCGGAGAGCTTCTCCCAGAACTGGTCAACTTCTTCCTGCGTTTCGCAGTTTACGACGAAAGAAATGGCTTCAGTGAATTTGAATAGTGGCCCGCCGTTTAACGCAACGAATTCCTGCCCTTCGAGCTGGAATCTCGTGGTCATGACCGTTCCTTTCGGCCCCGGTCCTGCGTCTCCGTAGCGAGTAACGCCGAGAACCTTCGAATTCTTAAAAATCGACACATAAAAGTTCATCGCCTCTTCGGCTTGATCATCGAACCACAAAAATGGAGCGATCTTTTGCATTATTTTATTCTTATGATGTCGTCGCGCAGACGCAAGGGCCTGCGCGTGCAGCATCGAGATCGTGTTCGGTCCTTCGAGTAAAACCCCGTCCAATTATGCAGGAAACCTCCGCTCGAATTCTTTATGATCACCAATCTAGAGCCAAACCCCTTCCTCGGAGGAACGTCCTGCAACACCTTGCGCCGTTCGGCTGCGGGCAATGTTCGAATCGCCTCTTCCATTTGGCGCGCCGTGCCGATCGACACCAAGATACAACCACGACGGGTGAAAGGTGCTACCTGCAGTGACAGCAATTCATCGCGCGGCTCAGAGTTGACCGAAAAGCGCGGTTCAAATCGTAAAGGCGTCGGCGACGAGGGCGGCTTGCTCGCGTTTGTGGCGGGCGAGCGCGCCGACAGCCGGACTGGCGCTGGCGTCGCGTCCGGCGTAGGCGATTTCGGCGCACAAAAGAATACGCAAGCGCGGCTCGATGAAACTCCAGGCCCCCATGTTCTGCGGTTCTTCCTGGCACCAGACAAGTTTCGCGCTCTTTAGGAATGGTTTGAGCATTTCGCGCAGCTTTTTTTCCGCCAGCGGATAGAGCTGCTCGATGCGAATGATCGCCGCACTGTCGATCTTGCGTTCGGCCTGATAATTCAGCAGATCGTAATAAACTTTGCCCGAGCAAAAAATAATCCGCCTTACTTTATCGGCAGGGCCAGTCTCGGGCGGGCCAAGAATTTCTTCGAACCGGCCGTGGATGAATCCCTCCGCGGGGGATGAAGCGAACTTGGCGCGCAACAGACTTTTCGGTGTCATGATGACAAGCGGCTTGATGAAATTGCGTTTCATCTGGCGTCGCAGAACGTGAAAATATTGCGCGGCGGTAGTCAGATTGCAGACCTGGATGTTGTCCTCGGCGCAAAGTTGCAGGAATCGTTCGAGCCGCGCGCTGGAATGTTCGGGGCCTTGTCCTTCGTAACCGTGCGGCAAAAGCAAAACGATTCCGCTCGGCCGTTGCCATTTTGACTCGGCTGACACAATGAATTGATCGATGATGGTCTGCGCGCCGTTCACGAAATCGCCGAACTGCGCTTCCCACAGGCACAGCATGTCGGGATAATCGAGCGAGTATCCGTAATCGAATCCGAGCACTGCTGCTTCGGAAAGAAGACTGTTGTAAACGCAAATCCGCGCCTGCTTTTCCGCAAGATGCATGAGCGGGATGTAGGGCTCACCGGTCTTCGCATCGTAGAGAACCGAGTGCCGCGTGCTGAACGTCCCGCGTGAACTGTCTTGCCCCGACAAGCGGACCGGAACCCCTTCCAGAAGAAGCGATCCAAAAGCGAGCGCCTCGGCATAATGCCATTCGTACGGGCCGCCGTCTTCAAAGACTTTGCGCTGATGATCGATGACAATGCGCTTTATTTTGGGCTGAACGTTGAAGTCCTCCGGCAGACGCGTCAGCCCGTCGATGATCGTCTTGAGCGTTTTCTCGCTGATGGCCGTTGGTTCCGATTCGCTGCTGTATTCCGGCTGAAAGACTGCCGTTGATTCTTTGAATTTTGCCTGCTTGCCCACCTTCTCCTTTTCGATCGCCTTCACATTATCGAGCGCCATTTCGAGTCGAAGATCGAATTCCGTTTCGAGCGAGGCTGAGTCATCCTCGCTGAGTGTGCCGGCTTCCAGCAGTTCGCGCTTGTACAACTGCGTCACCGAGGGGCGCTTGTCGATCTTTGCGTAAAGATCCGGCTGAGTGAAAGCGGGTTCGTCGCCTTCGTTGTGCCCATAACGGCGGTAGCAATACACGTCGATCACGACATCGCGTCCGAACTCCTGGCGAAAATCGAGCGCCAGCTGGCTCACCTGCATACATGCCAGCGGGTCATCGCCGTTCACGTGGAAAATGGGCGGCTCAATCATCTTGGCGATGTCGGTGGCGTACATCGACGAGCGCGCGTCTTCGGGAAGCGTCGTGAACCCTATCTGATTGTTCACAACGACATGCACAGTGCCGCCGGTTCCGTAACCGTCCAGTTGCGACATGTTCAATGTTTCGGCAATAATGCCTTGGCCCGCGAAGGCTGCGTCGCCATGGATTAGAAGCGGCAAAACTTTCTTGCGATGTTCGATGTCGCCACGAATGCGCTGTCGCGCGCGCGCTGTTCCTTCGACAACCGGATCGACGGCTTCGAGATGGCTCGGATTCGCGGAAAGACGAATCTCGACTTGCGCGCCGGAAGCAAGCTTCCGCACAGTGCGATAACCGAGGTGATATTTCACGTCGCCATCGCCCGCGACGAGATCCGGGATGTAGTTCTCGCTGAACTCAGTGAAGATGACCCGTAGCGATTTTTTCAGAAAATTCGCGAGCACGTTGAGGCGGCCGCGATGGGCCATGCCCATGCAAATTTCTTCCACACCAGCCGGCGGACATTTGTGCAGGATTGTATCTAGAATCACCATCAGCGACTCGGCGCCCTGCAGTGAAAAACGTTTTTGCCCCACGTAGCGTGAATGCAAAAAAACCTCGAAAGATTCGGCCTCCATTAACGCGCGCAGTAACGCAACCTGCACCTGGCGCGGCGTGGAATATTTGTCCGCGCGGGACTCGAGACGGTGCAGCACCCAGTTGCGAATGCGCGTATTCTGGATGTGCATAAACTCCGCTCCGATCGAATTCGCGTAAATCTTCTGGAGCCGCACGATCATCTCCCGCAACGTCATCTCCGCGTTGTCGAGGAAGAATTTTGAGGAGACGCGAAGTTCGAGATCTTTTTCGCTGAAACCGAGCTCGCGCAGCGTGAGCTGTGAATTTTCCGGGCGCTTCTCCGCCAGGGGATTCACCAGCGCAATCGTATGCCCCAGCGTACGGTAGGCATAAACCAGCCCGTCGATGCGGGTTTGCAACGGACTTTCGCGAACACCTGCGCGCGGTGCGGCCGCAACGGCAGCGCCGTTTCGCTGCGGCAAATTGCCAAGCTCAAAGCCTTCAAAAAAGGCCGACCAGCTCGGGTCAACTGAGCCTGGATCTTCCTGCCAGTGGCGGTAATTTTCGTCGATCAGCTCGAGATTGGCCCGAGCAGCAATGGAAGTGCGCATTGTAAATTTAATCTCCGCCAACTATGCCGAGCAGCAAGTGCTGTAGCAGCGCGCGCACTGCCCGAATGCGTAGCCGACACGGCCGACTCTCTCGTTGCAGTAAGTTGACAGTGCGGACGCCGCTTCGTTACTTGCACGGCGAATATGACAGCAGCTGAAATCTATGAGTCAGTCACGAACGGTGGCGTCAGCGATTTTGCACACGTCGTGGCCGTCTTGAACCGAAATAAGCCGTGGTGTTTGATCGGCGGGCCGGCGGTGAATTGTTACGTGGGACCGGTTTACACGGTCGATGTCGATCTTGTGATGGTCGCCACGAATCTTTCACAAATTGAGCGCGACCTCGAAGCCGGAGGATTTAGGATCGAACGCTTTGAGCATTCGATGAACGCGCAGCGCGCCGGCAGCAAACTCAACGTGCAGTTCACAACCGATGCTCGTTATCAGGATTTTCTTATGGACACGACCGAACGCGAAGTTCTGGGAATCCGTGTTCCGGTAGCCAGTCTGGAAAATATTATCCGAGGCAAAGTGTGGGCATCGCAAGACGCCAAACCGCGACTCAGCAAAAGAAAAAAAGACGAGCTCGATCTCATTCGGATCGCCGAAGCGTACCCACAGCTGCGTCACCTCATTCCAGATCAGATCGCCGCCCAACTTAGTTGATCAAATGGCAACTCGACTGCAACGCAATTCGCAGGCCCCGGTTGTTTCGGGCTTGTCGATTTTAACGGCAATTGCTGCATTGCTGCTTGCAAGATCGACGTCTTCTTTTGCCCAAGCTGATCCGGCCGCGGAGCCGGGGGTGCTGGCAGTTGCGAAAGTTTTGCCGGCGGTCGTGAATATCAACACCGAGCGGGTCGTCAGGCGAACGGTCCGCGATCCATTCGAAGATTTTTATGCACAATTTTTCGGCTATTATCGAAGCCAGCCGCGCGAGGTTCGCCAGACACTGCAAAGCCTCGGCTCGGGATTTATTGTCGACCCAGCGGGCTACATCGTGACGAATGAACACGTGGTGGAACGTGCCGCCGACCTGAAAATTCAAGTGACGACCAACGACGGCAAGACTTACAGCGCACATTACATCACCGGCGATGACCAGAAAGATCTCGCGTTCATCAAAATCGACGCGAAGGGCCCGTTCCCATTCATCAGCCTCGACAACATTTCGCCCAACTTGTTAGGCGAGACGGTGATTGTCGTTGGCAACGCGGTTGGTTACGGAAGCTCGATCAGTCGCGGAGTACTAAGCGCAACGAAACGTGACATCACCATCGACAATCTGGAATATAAGGATCTCGTGCAAACCGATGCAGCGATTAATCCCGGAAACAGCGGCGGCCCGGTAATCGACATCTCAGGCCGACTCGTCGGAATCAGCTCCGCGAAAATGGCGTTCACGCCGCAAGGCGTGCCGACGCAAGGCCTCGGCTTTGCCATTCCGGCGGAAGTAGTGCGGGAGAGCGTTGCGCGCTTCAAAAAGATCGCCGAGAAACAACCGCTGCCAAAAAACCAGCCGGCGGCGGAGGAATCATCAACGTCGAATGCTGAACGCTTGTTTGGAATCCAATTACAGGATTTAACCCCGGAGTTGACTGAAGTTCTCGGTTATGCGGCCAGCCGGGGCGTGCTGATCAGCGCGGTCGAGCCGAACAGTCCGGCGGAGGAGGCGGGCATCGAACGCGGTCTCGTTGTCTATCGAGTGGGAAAATACGACGTGAATTCTGTCAAGCAGGTGGAGAATCTTCTGTCGCGCGCGCACAGCGGGACGAGTGTCGATTTTGCTGTTGGAGTCGTGCGTGGAGATGGAAGCGGGCAGCGGGTCGAAACGATCACCTTGGCCGCACGTTGACCAAAAAATTTTGGCAACGTCGTGGCGGTTCACTTGTCTGATGGAATAATTTAAAAATGATTAAGGTCGAAAATCTAACCAAGCGATACGCCGGGAACACTGCCATCAAAGATTTGAGCTTCGAGGTCGGCCAGGGCGAGATCATGGGATTCCTCGGGCCCAACGGCGCCGGCAAAACAACAACGATGCGCATTCTGGCGAGCTTTATGCCGCCGACCTCTGGACGCGCCAGCATCGCCGGGTTCGACATTTTTGAACAATCGCTCCAAGCCCGCGCCCATCTTGGTTACATGCCGGAAAACGTGCCGCTCTATAACGACATGCGTGTGACGGAGTACCTCGATTATCGCGCGGCCTTGAAAAACGTGCCGCATCGCCGCGTTGCGGAGCGCGTGGGCGACGTGAAGGAGCTGTGCGGTTTGAAAGAGGTCGAAAAGAAGATAATCGGCACTCTGTCAAAGGGTTACCGGCAACGCGTTGGATTGGCCGACGCCCTTTTGCATGAACCGGATCTTCTCATTCTCGATGAACCGACGATCGGTCTCGACCCGAATCAAATCCGGCAGGTACGCGAGTTGATCAAGAATCTTGGCAAGCAGCATACGATCTTGCTTTCGACTCATATTTTGCCTGAGGTCGAAATGACGTGCAGCCGCGTCATCATCATTCATAAGGGGCGGATTGAAGCCTGCGACACGCCGGAAAATCTTCTCAATCAAATTCGGCAGGCGGGCGGCGTCCTTGTCGAAGCAAAGACTGGAAATGACAACGGTGCGGAAGAATTGAAAAAGATTTCGGGAGTACGGGACGTCACTACCGATGTCAATGGAGAGTGGAAGGTTTTTTCGTTGCGCGTGGAGTCGGGCGTAGATGTGCGGGAAGAAGTTTTTCGCCTCGCGACAGCGCGCCGCTGGAGCGTGCGGGAATTGAGTCAGCGCCGCGCTACGCTCGAAGACGTGTTCGTCGAGCTCACCCATCCGGACGTTGCCTGATGAAGCAAGGGAGCGTGGAGTAATGGAGAACTGAGCCATGGGTTATCAAACGAACTTTCACAACAAAAACCGTGGCTACATGAATCTGATCGTTTGGCAACGAGCGATGGACCTTGTCGAACTGACCTGGCGCCTTACACACGTCGAAGCACAGATTGATTTCAAGCTTCGATCACAGTTGGCCGACGCAGCGCAGTCGGTATCTGCGAATATCGCAGAAGGTTATGGTCGACGAGGCTTAAATGAATACCTGCACTTTCTCTATATCGGCCTTGGTTCGCTAGGAGAAACGTTGACACGAGCCGTGGGCCTTCATCGAATTAAGCAAATCGGGGATGATGCGTTGGCAAAGTTTGATGAGCTGCATTACGAAGTAGAAAATCGGCTCTCGCGACTGATCGAGAAGCTCGAGGAAAAGCGCGATGAGGGCGATTGGATCGCGAGAATCAGTGAAGATCCGGAGGAGTATCGGGCCGAACCATTACTCCATCACTCCACTACTCCAGCATTCCAGTCTTAGCGTATGCGTAAGTTTTACACACTTCTCTCCCGCGAAGTGCGCAGTTATTTCTACTCGCCCATCGCCTACGTCGTTCTCGTTTTTTTCCTACTGGTCAGCGGCGTCGATTTTTATTTTCAGATTTCTTACATGAATCAGCGTCCGATGACGTATTCAGTGCAGGAAGCATTCTTTAATTCTGTTTTTTTCTGGTTCGCGTTCGTTCTGATTTTTCCCCTTATTACGATGCGCCTTTTTGCCGAGGAATTTAAGCTCGGCACGATCGAGCCACTCATGACTGCGCCAGTGCGTGATTGGCAGGTAGTTCTCGCGAAATTTTTCGGCGCACTTGTTTTCTACATTGTTCTCTGGATCCCAACTTTGTTCTATTTCGTCATCTTTCAGTTGATCACGCATCAACCCGCGGCCAACTCGGCCGGCGCCTATTGGGGTTCCTATCTGATGCTTCTCCTGCTCGGAATGTTTTACATCGCGATCGGCTGCTTCGCTTCGGTGCTGACGAAAAATCAAATTGTGGCCGCAATTATTTCGTTCTGCACAATTACGCTCCTGTTTTTCCTCGGCCTCATCCAGTTCATTCTTCTCTATGTCAGCTCAGGGATGCGCGACCTGCTCGGCTATTTCTCTGCGCTCGAACACATGGGGACTTTCTCGCGCGGAATTATCGACACGCGCCCAATCATTCTTTACGTAAGCATGACGGTTCTCGTCCTGGCGCTCACCTACCAGGCGTTTCAATCGCGCAAGTGGAGGTTGTGATGGCAGACGTCGGAACAAAACCGGGCCCCAAGAAAATCGGGCGTGTCCAGATCGGCTTCAATGTGTTGGTGCAAATTATCCTGGCGCTGTTTTTGGTCGCAATGGTGAATTCGATCGCCTTTCGCCATTACAAACGCTGGGATTTTTCGCGCGACCAGAAGTATGCGCTCTCTGATAAGACGAAGCGGTTTCTGCAAACGATCAAAGGTAAAGTGCGGATCATCGTTTTTTTCTCGCCGAATACACCGATCACCGCTGACGTCCAGAATTTGCTGACGGAATATCAATACGCCGGCAAAGGAAAGATCGACGTCGAAAATATCGACCCGGAGCGCAATCTCTCCCGAGCGAAGGAAGTTCTCGAAAAGTATAAGGTCGTGAGCGATGAGAGCCTGCTGATTATCGATTACGGGGGACGCAACAAAACCGTCAAAGCGTCAGAGATGGCTGATGTCGATCAAAGCGGCATGGCGTTTGGCGAAGGACCCCGTGTCACCGCGTTTAAAGGCGAGCAGGCGATTACGAGCGCGATGATGGATTTGGTCGAGGGCAAGAAGAACACGATCGGCTACGTGCTTGGACACAAGGAGCCGGCTCTCGCCGGCCAAAGTCCCATCTCGATCTTGAAGACGTTTATTGAGAACGAAAACGTTAAGCTTCAGGAGCTGAATCTTTTTGAAGTGCCGGCGATTCCGCCGGAGCTGAGAGCCGTAATGATTGTCGGCCCTCAATATGATTTGTCCGATCGCGAAATGACGCTGCTACACAATTTCTGGGACAAACAAGGGCGTATTTTGCTGCTACTTGACCCGGCACCGAAAACACCCAAGATCGACAATTTTTTGAACGAACTGGGCGTGAAAACAAATGACGACCGGTTGATGGTTTTCCTGCGCACCGGTATTCAGGAAGTCGCGGTCACGCGCGATGTGCAGGCGCATTTTCTGGGCGACAGCCCAATTACGAAACAGCTCGCGGATGTGCGCGCGCTGTTTTTAGGGGGCACAAGTTCGCTCACGCTTGAACCGCAGCGAGTCCGCGCCGCCAACATTCGTGTCGAGCCGTTGGCCCAAGCCGAGAAGGGATATTTCGCGGAAAAAGATTATAATACAGACGACCAGGCGAAACTCCAGGGTGACGCGCAACGAAGCGCCAGCGGTCCCTTGACCATCGCAGCCTCGATCGAAAAAGGCGGTAGCGCCGATGAGCGGGTTCAGATGAATTCGGCACGAATGGTCGTGGTGAGCAACGCGACGTTTATTCAGGACAATGTCCTCGCGCAAGGCCAGCAGGCCCTCGATTTTATTTCCGGGAGCATAAATTGGCTGCTCAATCGCGAGCAACTCATCGGCATTGCGCCCAAAGTGCCGAAGACCCTCACGTTCACCCTCGATGAGAACGCCTTGCGCAGCGTTCGCTGGATTGTTCTTGTTCTGATCCCGCTGGTTTTCGTCGTGTTTGGAACGGCGGTTTGGTGGCGACGGCGCGCCTAACAAGTCGCCCCGGCATCATGAAGTGGAAAACGACACTGGTTCTGTTGGCCATCACCGCAGCAGTTTTCGCCTACATGTATTTTGTCGAACGCAAAGCCCCAAACGCGCAAGAGGCGATGCGGCAGGCTGGAAATGTTGTCAATTTCGATCGCGAGAAAATCGACGGAATCGTGATTCAAAATGGGGACGAGAAAATCGACATGCGACAACACGACGCAAAATGGCGTCTGGAAACCCCAATCAAGGATCTGGCGGACAATTCTGCAATCGAAAATCTCCTGCTCGATCTGCAGAACTGGCAGAAAGATGCGACCATCTCCGCAAAAGAAATCGAGGCAGACAAGAATAAGCTGAACGAGTTCGGCCTCAACAAGTCCAAGCTGCGGTTGAAATTGATCGGACCGGGCGCACCGCCGGAAATTCTGTTCGGGAAAGACGCTGCGCTTGAAGGGAAAATGTATGTGCGGTTTGAAAATTCGAAGGAAACTTTTCTCGCGTCGCAGTCGGTTAAGAAAGACATCGAGAAGAAACCGGAGGATTTTCGCGACAAAAAATTAACCGACCTGATTATGGCCCAGGTTGTGCGGGTCGTGTTCAAAACGCCCGCCGGCGAAATGGAGCTCCAGAAAAAGGGCGACCATTGGGAGATTATGAGGCCCTTGCGCGCCCGCGGGGACGATCAGAAGATCGGCGACCTAATCGCGCAGGTGACCACTGCGCGCATTCAACAATTCGTGACGGACGATCGCGGCGATCTGCATCCGTATGGTTTGGCCGAGCCGCGCGGCTCGATCACATTGTTCACTGAGGACGGCAAATCCGGTCGCCGCGGCGACACGGACTCCTCCCGTGGCGAGCAGGGTCAGATGTTGCAAATCGGCGGCGTGCCGGAAAAAAATAAGGACCAGGTTTACGTTCGCTTTTCCCCACGCGCTTTCGTTTACACATTGCCAAAAAAAATCGAAGAACTGCTTAACACCAAACCGGACGATTTGCGCGATCGGCATCTGGTGCGCATCGACACCAAGATTCTCGACCGGCTCACCATCGACGCACCTGGCAAAGGCAAAACCGTGCTCGCGCGCAAGGGCGAGGATTGGACCGTCGCGAACAAAAACAATATACCGGCAAATTCGAGCGAAGTCCGCCGTTTGATCGACACATTGCAAAATGAACAAGTGACAAGATTCGTCGAGAATGTTGCTTCGAATTTGCCAAAGTACGGGCTCGATAAACCACAGCTGCAATTGACCTTCAGCTCGTTTGCTTCGGAAAACACGGCCGAGACAAAGGCGGGCGAACAACCGTTTGCGACGCTGGCTTTTGGAAAAGTTGAAGGCAACGACATTTACGCGCGGGTCGCCGACGAGCCGTTTGTGGTCGCTGTTCGCAAAACTCTTCTGGAAAATACTTTCGCCGATCCGTTGCAGTGGCAGGAATTGTCGATCTTCAAATTCAAGCCCGAGCAAATTCATCGGATCACTATTGTCTCGGGCAAAGAATTATCGTTGGTACGCGGCGCGAACAACCAATGGGCGTGGGTCAAGGGAGGTGGCCAGATCAATCAAACTAATGTGCAATCGATCTTGAACACGTTGGCAAGCTTGCGCGCGGTGCGCTGGATTGGGTCGGTCACGCCGCTACATGCTTTTGCTAAACCGCAGCTCGTCATCACCTTTACCACGTCGCCAGATGACAAGGCCGTGCACAAATTGACGGCTGGCGCCACGGCGCCAGACAACATGTGGTTTGCAAAAGTGGACGAGCGCGAAGGGACATTCGTATTGAGCGGTCCCGATTTCAACGCGCTGAAATTGCAGCTGGTTAGTCAACCAACTCCCGTGCCGGCGCCAACAGCGCCGCCGAGCGCCACAGCGAGCGCTCCACCCGCTCCGAGCATCGTCAGCTCGCCCGCCGCTGCGCCAAGTCCATAATCCTGTATCTGTCAGTTGCGGCGGCGGTGCTCTGTCGCCGCATCAGTTGTGGCCGTGTAAATCGTGACGATGCCGCAGCTTAGCGGCTTGGCCTGCGTGTCGCCGAATCCGGCGGTCTTCATTAAACCGAGCATGGCATCACCGCCCGGAAAATTTTCAATCGATTCGCCGAGATAATCGTAAGCGCTTTTCCTTCTCGTCAGGAACGAGCCAATGACGGGCATGCAGCGATGCAGGTAGAAACGATAAATCCCGCGCAAGATCGACAATCGCGGCAGCGAAAACTCGAGCACGAGCAAGTGACCATGCGTCACAAGCACCCGCGCCATTTCGCGCAGAGCTGCCTCCCAGTCTGTCAGATTGCGCAAACCGAAGGCGATTGTCACGCAATCGAAGGAGCTGTTTGCGAACGGCAATTCCATTGCATCAGCCACGACAGTTTGACGAACGCCCTTGCGCTTCGCGATGGCGAGCATTTCATCGGAAAAATCCGCCCCCACAATTTCCGCGTCCGATAACTGTCTCTGCAGAACCAGCGCCAGGTCGCCTGTCCCGGTTGCAAGGTCGAGAATTTTGTTTGGGCGCCAGCTCGCCACGATTCGGGCAGCGTGTTTGCGCCAGTAAAAATCGAAGCCGCAGCTGAGAAGATGATTAGCCAGGTCATAGCGGCGGGCGATGGCGCCGAACATTGTTCGGACGCGTTCTGGTTCTACCGCGGCCACAGAATCCTTCAACCCACGTAACTTCGGGTGTCCCTAGTGGAACTGCAATCCCTTCGTTAGTCAAACCTGGACCTTACTATTCGGACGCAACCAGAGATGTACATTTGCTGAATTACTCTGGGCGTCTCCAACGCCAAAAAAAAGAGTCTCCAACATAGCTGCACTACTCAGCGACACTTACACGAAATTAGATTGGTTCGTAGCGTCGGTCTTCAGTCTGGGCATCTTCGCGGCCGAGATACGAATTCGGCATAAGTCCGCTCGAGCCAGTGCAGTGACAGGATGTCTTTTACTTGGTTTTCTGCTGGCCAGCAGTCTCTCGCTGCTCCTCAGCCTTTTGCCAACCGGAATTGGGGTTGTATTCAAAACCGAGCTCTGCAACCCGCGCAGCGGTCGCCCCGTCGCTCGCGCCGTTCAACAACGTCGTGGTCGCGGCCTACGCCTACTGCCTGAATGCGCCGGGCTACCCGCTCGAATCGCCCTTGTATTCGAGTCCGCCCGCGGTCGAGATCCCGTTGCCGGGACACTGTGCCTGGAGCTCCCGCTCGGGCAGGTGACGCTCCAGGACTGCGGCACGCCCAGGTAGCCGCTGCTATTCGACACGGCCCCTGTCGGCTGCCCGGCGTAGCCACCGCATGGAAGAACGGGACCGCGCGTGCTTTCGCTCAGGCGAGATCCGCATCTTGGATTCAAGCGGCAACATCGAATGCGTAATTCCATTCAACGAAGCGGATCGAAAACTTTAACGCGATGAATACTGGGAGATTATCGGTAGCAAGCCCAGCGCGTCTGGTTGGACGTGCGGCTACTGCAGTGTCGCGACTTCAAACGGATCGAATTATAATCGTTGACGCGCTCTGCTGCGGCTGGACGCAGATTCATCGTCGAATCTGATGCGCTTTTGACGGCGTTTCTCGAATTGGAAGCAACTGCGTCGTGAACAGGATTTACGCGAGGGCAGGTATCACAACCCTCAGGCTGGCCTGCGCAGCAAGGCGTGCCGATACATCACCACCCCAAGCAGGCTCAATGGCCCGGCTGTTAGGCGGCGGCTTTTGGCATCCTGCCGAAATACGCCAGCGCGGCCAGACTCAATCCGAGTAAACTGAGCGTGGAGGAAGCGTCTGGCACCGATCGAGCCGGGGCATCGGATAATACCAAGTCAAATGGTGCCCCGGTAGGCCCAATGCCCGCATCGCTAAAGGTAAACGGATTAGTACCCCCAACCCCGGTAAGCGGGAAGTCGCTGCCCCAGAATATGAATGTCGTACTAGGGATAAAGATTTCGTTGAATAACGATGGATTCTCCGGTTCGGGTATAAAAGCCGTTTGGCCGATAACAGACAGATTAAAGATGAAGCCGGTGAAAAGAAGCTGGATCTGCCAGTTATCCGCGGCGCCACCCAGAGCCACGCCACCAACATGAACACCATTTAGTGTCACGGCTAAGTCGGTGAAATTCTCCCCGGTCTCGGTGATTTGGAGCATATCATTGGCGCGCGCGGCAGAGAGAGCCAGCGATAGTCCCATTGCGACTGTAATGATCCTTATTTTCATATGAACCGCTTTCGTTGAAGTTGAACAGAACCATTGTCAGCACGCTTGGTCGCAAGTGTGCCGAGTTGCCCATTCGGCAGCATCGGGTGTGCCGACCTCGCATCCGGGCACTCGTGAGAAAGGCGTTAAGTTCTGAGCCGCAGCGCGATGCATTACCGAAATTAATTACAGGAGTACTGTGAGTTTTGCATGATTCGTAAAGCTTTCCGACGCGGGTTGTGAGATAGAAAGTTTCGCCACGCGCTTCCCTCGTAGATTGGCTCCTTAGAGGCTTAGGCAGTCGCGTGTCGGGAAATCTGACAGGTCCGGCCCAAGAATCAGGGGCGCGGAACTTAGTCGCCGTGACGCCAACGGAAAAGTCCTACCACCGTGCGCTATGAAGCGGTGAGTGAACGCGATGTTGCTTAACGAGTTCCTCAAAGAGCATCGCTCGGTTTAGGAACTAAAGGAAGAAATTAAAGCCCTCACTGCAACTGTGAAGGAACAGGCATCGCAAATCCAGAAAGTCAGCGCACAGCTCGCCGTCAGCAAACCCGCCGCGCAGGTGGTCGACAACAATCAGTAGAGCAGCATAGCACAACCTGACAAATCACAATTTTGTCGATTCAGCGCACGAGGATAGCGTTGGATTTGCGATCCTTCGTCGGGCGTGTGGAGATAGCGCACGCACGATCAAAAGCCTTTTCCAGCATTGTCTAAACCAACCCTTTATCGGACCTACCTTTTGTCAGCGGCCGCAGGCGATCAAGCGCGCTACCGAGCTGGCCTTTTTCGGCCAGGAGAAGATTCGAAAAAGGCGACCAACGTTCGCTTTACACGCGCCCTTTCAATCGAGATGGATCGACTCGCCCGCGCTGCTGCTCAAACAGAAGAACGGGGCGTTACCCCCCGCAGCAAGGTTTACTTCGCCACTAAACCTGCTACGATTCTAATCCCTAAATGGATACCGACGCATTCGAAGCCGTCATCGCCCCTCGCATCATTTTATGTGATCGAATCATCCGGGAGGAAGGCACAGGCAAACTCTCTTTGATAGGTTGCTTCGAGGGCTTTCTCAGCCCAACCTTTCCGTTCCAGTCCATCCCTTTTTTCGTGGCTGTTGCTATCACAAACATCACCGCCTTTCCCGACCAAATTGACGTGGTGCTTCGAATGCAAAACACCGTCGGACACGTCATCGCAAGCTCGCAGGCACAACTGACCAAAAAACCCGACGCCCCACCCATGCCGCGCCACGCAAATATTGACATTGTCTTCCCATTCGGCCCTGTCCGCTTCGACACTCCCGGCCTTTACGAATTGGTCTGCGTAGTCAGCAAAGAAGAACTTGCTAAGCGCCAGTTTGAAGTCAGACCATTGACCGCCAATCCACAACAAATCCAATAACATGTCTACAACACGCTATTACGATGTCGCTACCTTGGAAGAGGAAATTCCTTCCGATTACCCTCTTTACTCCTGGGATTACGTCGAGCAACGCACGGCCACCCGGGCACCCATTAATCTCACACGCACACTCGATTATCTGTTCATAAGCGCCCAGACGGTGCCCCAATCTTTTTTTGATTCCCTCGCGGATTTTGAGGCAGGCCGAATCGTAGATATTGAGATCGCGCTTAACGAGCCGCCGCCCGGCGTGTGACCTTTGTCGCGACCGAACAGTTCTGGAAGAGCTTCTACAAACTATCTCCCGCACAAAAAGAATCCGTTCGAGAAAAATGGCGCGTTTTCCAGCGGGACCCGTTTGATCCCTCGCTCGGTGTCCACAAAATCGAGCGGTTGTCTGCAATCGCCAAACATACGATTCGCAGCGTCGTCATCGAGGACGACTTGCGGGTCATTTTTCGCATCGACGGCTCTGTTATCACGACGATCGATGTCGGGGATCACGACATTTACAAGTAAACGCGCGTCGCAGAGCTTGGGTGGACTCTTAAGCCGAATGTTGGTGTCGCTGCACGACAGACCGAAGCATCCCGCCGGTCGGAATACCAGTCACGCAGCGGCTATGAGCGAAGGAGCAAAGCGATGAGGATTCCGGCGAGCGATTTTGTCCGCGATGATTCCCAGTATTTCACTCCGCTGATGTGCCCCGTTCTTCACGGCTCTCGAAAGCTCCCGGCGTGTTCCTCAGTCTTTACAGTGTTGCCTGCCTCGTCGAATACGCGGATCACAGTATGATGTGACCGGCTGTAGAATTTTGCGTAGCCGATTGCATTGCTGATGGCGTTAGGTTCGCCATACCACAATCGACCGAATGGCAGCGCGTCGGAAATCAGATCGACGCCGCGTTTATCTTTGCGACGTCGAATTTCGTAAATGTGGCTGGCACGCACGATAGACAGGATTTCGGCACGCCGGAGCGGCGGAGTCAAATCGCACTGGATACCGGCAAAAGTTGTCAGCATAATCACATGTTCGGCGCTTCATCGTTATGATCCCAATTTACGAACAAGACCCAGGCAAAGGCATCGGTTATTCCAGTGAGTCGTTCTCACAGCGGTTCGACGAATTGTGCCAAGAACATTTGACCCACGGTCGTGCGCGAGCATTTGCGTTCATCTTTTACGACTTTCTCGAAAGAGACTTCCGAAGAGTTCTCAAAGATGAGGGAGTCTTTGCTCAACTGGATAGGTTATCCGGAAGCGATCTTAGCGTATTTTACCTCCATTCTGGCAGCAGAAATGCGGTGGAGCGTTTCAACACCGAATTTCTATTACGCCTCAATCTGACGGAGCGAGTGATGCTGCCATGCGTCGTTTTCTTCAAGTTGAAGAACAAGCAGGTCACCGACGTGGCGGCAGTTCATCTGGAGAGTGCCGATCTAATTCATGGTTTTCACGAATTGTACATTGTTATCGCGAGCTACATTTCCGAATCGTCGGAAACACCACCTCTGGAGTCGAAGCATTTACGATGGATCAAGAGCGGCACAAAGTTCATTGGGACTGAAGCCTTTCGTGCGCTTCTTGAGGGGGCCGTCGCGAGAATGATGTGAACCACGCCTAACCCTTGCGCTGCCAGCCAACGGACTTCGATGCGTGGACATCCCCTAACGAAAACAAAAGCTGGCGCAGTGGAGATACGAGTGAACCTGATTGAGGACAATTCATGCGGACGCTGGGCGAGATGCTCTCTTCGCCGGGCATCGGAGCGATCTCGGTCGTGAAGCGGTGAAGCCCGTCCTTGCTCAAAAGTTGGCTGATGATGACACAACGCTTTTTAGTGAAGGCGCGTGTCACGTATTTGCAGATGAACTATATGAACGGTTAGCCATCAAAGGCTTCACTTTCCGCAGGCTTGCCGATAAGAGCATGGTCAGCCGTCAGGGCGCAGCCTTACATGTCTATTTGGGGAGGGGTGAGCGGTTTGTTGACGTAAATGGGCTACATACGGAGCGCGACTTGATTCAGGAGATGCAGACTCACCGGTTGCCCTGGGTTTCCGACTTGCAACCGATTGAGTGCACGCGCGGAGAGTTATTTACACCTGTTCCCGAGCTCAACGATTCCGAACATGGCGTTCGCAATCAGTGGGGACTTTATCTCGACATTGAGTTTGTAGAAGCATGCCGGAAGCGGGCGTCGCAGCTCATCCTTTGTCAATCAGAAATATATATTCCGAGGGATTGAGAACGGGATGACACTCAATTTTGCGACCCACATGACCAACGATCCCCGATGCATCGAAAACACGAATCACGTTCGCATGTGAGCGATTGTTACAACTTCGCGTAATCGATTACATTGCTTCGAAGAGGCTCTGTTTCACGCAACTGGCCGTCATTGTCGAGCTTGATTGGACAGGCTCCAAAGTGCGTAGGAACCGTCGAAACGACTTTCGCGAGTGGGGCATAGCGGGGCGGTAATCAAAACCTTTCCAGCGCAAGCCTTGATCGAATGACGCGGGTGAACGCGGAGAGATTTGTTATGCGTAGCTGTTATGTAAGCTCATTCAAAACACGTTTTGCCATAGATTTTAGAGTAAGATGCTCACGAGAGGACTCGAACCTCCACGGGTTGCCCCATACGGTCCTGAGCCGTACGCGTCTGCCAATTCCGCCACGCGAGCAAGAAAAAACCGCGCGCTCAAAATCGCGCGCGCCGATTTCAGGCGCAAGCCGAAATCACAATCTATATTTGACCGCGTCGTCTTTTTTTGGCGCGAGTTTCAAGTTGGTGAGCCTTACGGACTTTGCCTAACGAACGCAGCAGATCGGCGTAATTAGCTGCAACAATCTCGTAATCCTCAGGCGGCGTATTGGTCGTTTCCTCCCAGCTCTTGAGCGATGCGCGGTAAAGCTCGGCCGCTTTCGGATAATCGCCGCGGGAATGATACACCACCGCCAGGTTGCATTTGGACTGCGCGATATCGGGATGACCAGGCGGCAGCACTTTCTCCCGAATAGCCAGCGCGCGGAGATGCGTCCTCTCGGCTTCGGTAAAACGTCGCTCGTTCGTATAGAACACAGCCAGGTTATTAAGAACCGATGCTACATCGGCATGCTCCGGGCCCAATTGCTTTTCGTAAATCTGAAGCGCGTGCAAGTAATAAGGCTCCGCTGCTTTTTGGCGCCCCGATTTCCGGAGGATAAGCGCGATATTATTCAGCATGGTGCCCAAATCCGAATAAGGCAGATCGTCCAGCTGCGTGCCGGCAGCTATGGCTTTTTCGTAGTAGCGCATGGCTTCGTCCGGTTGCCCAAGACTGTCGCACAAAGACGCAAGGCGGCGGGCCGAACGGTAAAGCCCGCGCTGATCGGGCGGTTTAACTTTCTCCAAAACAGCGTGAGATTTGAGGAGATACGGTTTGGCCTTGGCGCGGTCCCCGCTTTGGTCGAGAAGTTGACCCAACTGTTCGTAGCTGAATGCAAGGGCGCTCTCGTCATCACCGAACGTGCGCTTGGCCAAGTCGAGAAGCGTCTCGGCGATGCGAACCGCTTCAGGCAAGCGGTTGGTAGCGCGCAGCGTCTCGAGCTTCTCGTTGAGCATGTTCCAAAGTTTCTCCTCGCCTTTCATTACCAACCTTCGCTCAGTTGGCTGACCAAGCGGGTGGCCAGTTCCCCGGTCGCGAGCGGAAGCGCCTGCCGCTCGTCCGTGATAACGTCAGTACCGACGAAAAAGCTTGTAGAACCGGAAACTTCACCCGGGGGTCCAATCGGTTTTCCGTCGTGACCGACGAGCTTGTATCTCAGCCTCATGACCAGATTGAACTCGCTCGTGGCCAGAACATTTCCCCGTACCGAACGCGCCGGTGAACGCGCGATGCGCGAGATTTCTCCCTTCAAAATCGCATCAGCATTTTCATTGCTCGCGATCTGAAACGTGCCGTCTTGTTGAAACTGTTTGATCACCGTGTCGGTCACCAGCACCTCGATACGAGGAATCAGCGTATTGTTTTCAAACGTCGGGATGGCGATCGTCCGCACGTCGTGAAGATAATAAGGTTTGACCGGCCCGATGTGATAGCCAAGGCAAGCGACTAGGCAAAAGCAGGCCGCCGCCAGAAAAAAATTTCTCACGGTGCCGGCGAGGCCGCTGCGCCAGGGCTCGCTGAAGTCTCAGATGGGGGCGAACCTTCAGATGGGGAGGTCGTCCCAACATTCGGTAATGGTTCCGGCGCAGTCGTTGTATTGGGTGATAGAGAAGCCGGTGGCGGCAACGACAAATCTGTTTCGGGAGGAGGCAACGGTCCGCTGCTATTGTCTGAAGGAGCGCTCATGGGTGGTTCGTGTTTTGCCGTTTGAGGCGGCTTCTTCTGGCTCTCAGGCGGGACCGCGTCCATCACCGCATCGCCTAATTTCGCCCGCAGTTGATCGATCCGTTGCTTCGCCTTCTCACTTTCGACCGAGCCCGGCTGCTCCCGAATCACTTCGTTGTAGTAAATCACGGCCGCGCGATACCGCTTTTGCTTGTCGTAAAATTTCGCGACATTAAATGCGCTCGCCGTCTGCTTATTCTCCAAGAGTTGCAAATTGGCCCGCGCTTGCGGTGCCTTTTCGCTGTTTGGATAACGAAACAGGAAATCCTGAAACGCAGTTCGCGCATTTTTTGTGGCGGCCAAATCCCTTGTGCCCTGTTTTGCGGCCATCCACCAAATGTATCCGATTTGATATTGCGCATCCGCCGCCAGCGAATCGTCCGGGAATTTATCAACCACGGCCTGATACGCTTGCAGGGCTGCATCGTTCAGGTGTTGCTTCTCCCGCGCCAGACCGATGTCAAACTGCGCGCGCGCGGTGTATTTTCCGTACGGCGCCGTCCGAATGACCGCCGCAAAGATTTCCACCGCCCGATCCGCCGACGTCGCAATCGGAATGCCGAGCAGTTTCACCTTCTTTCCGGCCAAATACGCCTCGCCGACGCGAAATTGACCTTCAATTGCTTCATCAAAGTGCGGGCTGCTGGGATATCTTTCCACCAGTCTGCGAAACAAGTCGGCCGCGCCGTAAAGATCATTGGCTTTTTCCGTCAACACCCCGGCGCGATAAAGCGCACTGGCTGCAAGCGCGTCTTTCGGATGACGGCGCACCAGCGTCTTGTAAGCCTTGATCGCCCGCTTCGAGTTGCCCTCCTGCTCCGCTACCTGTCCTATGTGAAACAACTCTTCTGCATTGCCATTCATCTCCTCTTCACCAGGCGGGACATATCTCGCTTTTTCACCGGGCTTAAAGACGACCGCGGCTCCGCTCCACTGTGAGAAAAATAAGCCGAGCGTTAGGCAGAAAAAGGACGCGAGAATTCGCAATTTCATGGGGCTTCGCAGGGTAATGAAGTTCTCGGCTCCGTCAAGTTGAGCAGGCTGCAAAAAATCCGGAGCAATGCAATAGTGGATCAGTCCTCCGCCCCACCCCTTCATTACTCGATCCCTTCATCCCAGTCGATGGACATCTTTCCGGCTGACTCGATTTGGTTTAGCTTCTTTTTTGATTGAACCTGACTGGTCAGCAGAAAATTCGAATTGGCGCATGCGCCTGGAGTTTCGAGGACTGGCGAGGGAGTTTCTATCCACCGGAGCTGCCCCAATCAGAATGGCTGGAATTCTACGCCCGGTATTTTCCAGCAGTTGAGGTGGACTCGACTTTTTATAGCGCGCCATCAGAAAACGCGATGCGCCGCTGGGCCGAGATGGCGCCATCGGCATTCCGTTTTGCTTGCAAGTTGCCGCGCGCAATTACCCATGTTTGCCGGCTTCGCGATTGCACCGCCGAACTGAACTCGTTCTTGCGGGAGATCGAGCCGCTCGCGCCCAAATTGCAAGTCATTCTCATTCAACTGCCGCCGTCCTTCACGCCGAAAGACGGCAAACAACCGCTCCGCAAATTCCTCACCCAGTTACCGCGCGATTTCCGCTTTGCCATTGAGTTTCGCCATCCCGGCTGGCATCGTCCGCAGATCATCAGTCTGCTCGAAAAATGTCGAGTTTGCTGGGTTTGGGCCGACACCAGCCCACTCAATGAACGCAACCTCGCGCCGTTCGAATTTCTACCGCGCACGGCCGATTTTCTCTACCTGCGTTTGCTCGGTGACTATGCGACCAAGTACGATCGCAACGGCCGCCACGTGCATCGCTACGAGAAGCTTCTTTGGAAACGCGAAGCCGCGCTGGAAAGCTGGTCTCTTAAAATCGAGCGGCACCTGCCGGAAGTGCGCAACGTCTGGGCATTCGTGAGTAACCACTTCGAGGGTTTCGCTCCCGAAACCGCCCAGCGCCTGGCGCAACGACTCGGTTACGAATTATCGCTGCCTTCGGAAGCAGAGAAAATCTTATCGGAGCAGGAACGCACTCAGCTTGATCTCCTTTAACGGGAGTAGACACGAATGAACACGAATGTCGAAAACTCTCCCTTATTCGTGTCATTTCGTGTCCATTAGTGGTCAGCCTTCGGCGCATTGATTTCATCCGCGCCAAAATACGGCCGCAAATTTTCTGGAATTTCTATCGAGCCGTCCGGGTGCTGATAGTTTTCGATCAACGCTGCGAACAACCTCGGAAGCGCCAACCCCGATCCATTCAACGTATGGCAGAACTTATTTTTCCCATCAACATCTTTGTAACGAAGATTCATTCGGCGCGCCTGAAAATCTTCAAAATTCGAGCAGCTCGAAACTTCGAGATACCCGTTCTGGCCGGGAGACCAAACCTCGAGATCATAAGTTTTGGCCGAACCGAATCCGAGATCGCCCGTGCAAAGCGCAATCATGCGATAATGTAAACCGAGCAGTTGCAACGCCCGCTCCGCGTCACTCGTTAGGCTCTCGAGCTCGGCATAAGATTTTTCCGCAGTCGTGATCTTCACCAGCTCCACCTTGTCGAACTGATGAACACGAATGATCCCCCGCGTCTCGCGCCCCGCCGAACCCGCCTCCCGCCGAAAACAAGGCGTGTAAGCGACAAACTTTTTCGGAAGATTGACACCCGGCAAAATTTCGTCGCGATGGAAATTTGTCACCGGCACCTCAGCGGTCGGAGCGAGAAACAGCTCGCCATTCTCCAGCCCGTACATGTCCGGTTCGAACTTCGGCAATTGGCTCGTCCCAACCATGCAATCGCGCCTAACGAGAAAGGGCGGACTGATCTCCGCGTAACCATGCTCGCGCGTGTGCAGATCAAGCATGAAATTAATCAGGGCGCGCTCCAGCTTGGCGCCCGCTCCGGTAAAGCAAATAAATCCGCTGCCGCTCAACTTCGCCGCGCGTTTCAGATCGAAAAGTTTTAATCGTGCGCCAAGATCGACATGATCACGAATTGGTTCTTTTAACTTCGGCTTCTCTACCCAAGCGCGCACGACGACGTTCGCGGTTGGGTCCTTGCCGACCGGCACACTTTCGTGCGGCAAGTTCGGAATTTGCAGCAGCACCTGCTTCTCCAAGTCCTCGCTTTCAAAGACGGCTCGTTTATCTTCTAATCGATCGATCTCATCGCCGATCGCACCCACGCGCTTCATAAGATCACTCGCGTCCTCGCCTCGGCTACGGCGGACGCCAATTTCTTTGTTGAGTTTCTTCTGCTCCGCTCGCAACCCCTCCCAGGCAGTCTTGGCCTTTCGACGCTCGACGTCGATGCGCAACACTTCGTCGATCTTCGCTTCGTCACCGCCACCGCGCGTCGCCAGCCGTTCCCGCACAAAATCCGGCTTCTCTCGAATCAGGCGAATGTCGAGCATGGCGCAGATTGTAGAGGCGGCCGTGCCCGGCGGCAACCGCGACGCTTGAGCGGCAATCTGTCGCTGCCAGTCAAAAATATGTCACTGATCGAGCGCTGCAACAGTTAAAACGCTCGTGACAACGATACCTATCGAACCATACTTTCCCGCGTGGAACGGTTCAATCTTCTTGCGGTGGCGCTCGGTCTCGCCGCGCTCGCCGGAATCAATTTGTATCTCACCGTTTTCGCGACTGGTCTCGCCATCCATTTCCATTGGATCACGCTCGCGCCCGATTACCAATCGCTAGGCGTCCTCGGGAATCCCTGGATTATCACTATCGCGGGCATTCTCTATTTCCTCGAATTTTTCGCCGACAAAATTCCATGGATCGATTCGATCTGGGACGCCGTCCATACTGTGATTCGGCCAATCGGCGGCGCGCTCCTTGGGATCCAGGTCCTCGGGCACCCAAGTCCGGCGTTCACTGTCATCGTCGCGCTGCTCGCCGGCGGCACCAGTCTCGTTAGTCATACCGCCAAAGCGGCGACGCGACTCGCTAGCAATACGTCGCCGGAACCATTTTCCAACATCGCGCTCAGCGTCGGTGAAGACCTCGCGGTGTTTGGCGGGCTCGCACTCATCCACTACAATCCGGTCATCGCCTTTTCGATCTTCGCGGTCGCGATTGCGGCCTTTCTTTACTTCGCGTCAAAAATCCTGCGTGCGATGAAAGCAAAAATATGGCTGGCGTGGAAAAAATTGAATGGTCCCGCCGATTTTAATCTTCCGCCAAAGTTGCCGATCGTTCTGCCGTCACGGCTGGTCGATGCCTTTAGCCGTCAAAACATTCTCGGCGAGACGACGGCGTGGGCCGTGCCCTGCATCAGCGGTCGCAGTCGCGGCATTCCGGCAAACCTATTCGGAGCTCTCATCGCCATGAATGAGGAACCGCGCAAGCTCCTATTCATTGCGCTCAAAGGCCGGCGCCCAATCGTGCAAACCATCGAGCTTGACGACATGACAGCGGCGCGAGAACCAAAATTCCTTTCCGAAAATCTCATCATTGCGCCGGCTTCTGGAAGAGGCGCACGATATTTGTTTCTTTTCCCGCGCTCGAGCGCGGCCGAAGTTGAACAAATCGTCGAGTATTTGCGCGGGCACTTGGGTCAACACGGTCCGACCGGCTTAGAATCGAGTCTGGAGCCGACAGCGACGATCTGACATCCTTGTCATTCCGAGCGAAGAATCTTTCTTAGCGTTAACAATGAAAGATGCCTCGACTCCGCTCGACATGACGAAGAGCTACGCTGAAATGCGCGACACGGCGCGCGTCCGCGAACGCGCGCTGCTCATCACGCCGCGCATCCCGAACGAACTCGAGTTGCAGGCCCGCTGGTTTGCGGGCGATTTTGGCAAAGAATTTGTTTCAACGGCCGGCGACAAAATTGAAATTGTACAATTCGGGACTTGGAACCGCGAAGCCGGCCCCGATTTTCGCGACGCGGCAATTCGAATCAACGGCAGCAACCCGATTCGCGGATGCATTGAGATCGATCTCGTCGACCGCAATTGGGAAACGCACGGACATGCAACCAATCCCGCATTCGGTGAAACGGTGCTCCACGTTTTCATCGACAAGAGCGAGCGCGAATTTTTCACGCGCACACAATCGAATCGCAATGTGCCGCAGGTCCGCATTGATCCGGCCATTTTGCCGGACGCTTTCCGCGCCAATCTCGCACTCGCGAAACCGGGTCGGTGTCAGGGGCCGCTCAACAATTTACCGGAGGAACGAATCCGCAGTATGCTCGATGCCGCCGCGCAATTTCGCCTGCAGCGAAAAGCGGCCAATATCCGCGCCAAGATCGACAACCACGAACGCGACGAAGCGCTTTTCCAGGAAATTGCGGCCGCGCTTGGTTACAAAGAAAACAAACTTCCGTTCACGCTAATTGCGCAACGAGTGTCGTTGAAATTTTTGCGCGAAAACGTGAAGGATGGCGAAGCCATCCTCTTCGGTATCGCCGGTTTTCTGGAAACGCCGGATCTTGCCGTGTACAAAAGATCTACAAGAAACTCCGTTCGCGAACTTTGGGACCGCTGGTGGCCATATCGCGACGAAATGCGGCGATTGATCGTGCCGAGCACGGTTTGGAGAATCAGCGGCACGCGGCCGGCCAATCACCCACAACGGCGGCTTGCCGCATTGTCGATGCTGGCCTGTGAATGGCCGGCGTTTCGCCGTTCGTTAGGCAAGAACAATGTCGGCGCGATACGCGATTTCTTCGGTGGACTCGCGCATCCATTTTGGAAAATCCATTACACAGTCACCGCTCAGCCTTCCGCACAACCGATGGCGCTAATCGGTGAATCACGCGTCGCTGAAATTCTCGCCAACGTCATTTTCCCGTTTTGGTTCGCGGAAGATCTCGATGTTTGGCCCGAATACGTAAAACTGCCGGCACGGTTAACGAACCGGCGACTCGAGACCGGCGCAGCGCGTTTGTTTGGCGACGATTCGCGCCGCAAGGAATTCTTAAAGACCGTCGCCCATCAGCAAGGTTTGCTCCAAATTTACGAGGATTTTTGTTTGCAGGACGATTCCGATTGCGCGCAATGCCCATTCCCAGAACAGATGCAAAAGTGGAGATAAGTCGCAGCTTGCAAATCGAACCTCAAACATCGAACATCCGAAATCTCTTTGCGGGTGTAGTTCAATGGCAGAACGGCAGCTTCCCAAGCTGCACACGGGGGTTCGATTCCCCTCACCCGCTCATTTACCTATGAAAATGGGCTGGTTGTCGCGCGGTTTTGGCCACAAGTCAGAACAGAAAATCAGAACGAATCCGCCGTTGTCCGCTATCGTACCAGCGCCCGAAGGTTGAGTTTTGGACGTCTAAGGAGTCGGCCCAGCAGGTCCGCGCAGCCCTGGCTTGGTTTCCTTTGCGGGAACTAACAGGCTTTCACGGCCTGGCCGGCGCCGCGCGAACGTCCTCGGGGTTTGTAGAGTTGGGCGACCTGTTCCGGGTCCTTGTATAAATAGCCCATGACGCGGCCGCGGTGATAGGCCTTGACGATCATGAACTCTTTCGGGACGGAGAGCGGCTTCTCGCTGGGAGGCGACTTGAAGCAGACGACCTGTTCCGGCCCTGTTCCTCTGGCTGCTTTCAAAATGACGTTCTCCGCTTTGTCGTTTTCAATCCAGACATTGATGGTGAATCCTGCCATTTTGAAACGCACAGAATTGCCTAAGCGGTCGGACGCGCGAAGGGCCCCGGACTGCTCAACGGGATTTCCGTAACGCGCTCTAAACTGTTCAACATTGCTTCCTATTAAACCGCCGTTTGCGGCTTCGGAGACAAGGAACAGTGTCGCCGCCAGCGTTAACGTTAACTTTCAATGTTTTGATGTGTCTTGCGAGTTTTGCGACTTCGTGGCAATCAAAATCAGCGCGCGATGGCAGAGACCGGCACCCACACTCGTTAGAACCGATCCGGTCACATTGCGCTCCGCACCTTTATTGATTGTTGGCCACGACTTGCATCAGGGGGCGAATCCGGTATGTGGCGCTGAAGAAGCGCTTCTAAAGCTGTCGCCATGTTGCGCAATTGCGAACCGCGCCGAGATCGGGCATGTGCGGATCGGGTCCGTTGATGAAGTCAATATCGAATGTAGCGGCGCATCGGCGTGCGCGGCGACCTGGTATTCATCCAGAAGAAATCGCACTTGCAATTGTTGCTGAAATCCAACACGTGTTTGCCGGCGGCTCGATCGAACCGCTGCGCGAGAGAAAAAGGTCGATCCACGGAACCTTGGAGTGCGCCAACATGTCGGCGCTTTGAAAGCTGTGACATGTCACCGCACTCCCAAATGCACATCGCGGCGGTGATTCTGGCGGCGGGTCAATCGTCGCGTTTTGCTAAGCCGAAACAGCTCGTTCCATTTCATGGAAAAGCCTGCTGCGAGTTATAGATGCCGCAGCCGAAGCCCGTTGTTCACCGCTTGCAGTTGTGCTGGGAAGCGGTCGCGAACAGATCGAAAAAGAACTAGGGAAGGCCAATGTACTAATTGTCGAAAATCGGAACTGGCAACGAGGAATTGGCACCTCAATCCGGGCTGGTGTACACCAGATAATCGACAGAGAGCGAAATGTCGATGCAATCGTATTGTTAGTCTGCGATCAACCATCCGTAGACGCGGGCATAATCAAGAAGCTCATCGCGCTGCGCGAGAAAACCACAAAGTCGATTGTTGCCTCGAGTTATGTAAAGACGCTCGGCGTCCCAGCGCTTTTCGATCATTTCTGCTTCCAGGAACTCCTCGCGCTCGATGACACCACCGGTGCAAAACCCGTCATTTTACGAGATCGCGACCGTGTCATCGAAGTTAGATTTCCCGAAGGCAAAATCGACATCGACACGGCGGAAGATTACAAACGGCTAAAGCATTTAGATGACGCTGCAGCCACGTGAGGCAAACCGATTCCTCGCATCTTGGGCTCTAACGCTGGCCGGTGTTGTCCGATCTTGACGAAACTCTGTCGCACGTGCGACAAAGTTTCACCGCAGATCCAAGCGCTTCGACGCGGTGCTGTCGGTCAGTGTCCCGGTGGCGCGCTCACTTCTGGGGCGGGCGGTAGAGTAAACGGGGAGCCCGATGCGGCGAATCGGCGTATACGGTCAATCAATCAGAATAGGTCGTGACCATGCGATTGCCATTTGGCTGTACGATCGCCATGCGAGTCTGGCCCACTGCGGCTACAGCCCCATTTTAAACCGCTCTGACGTTCGTTAAGCTAGGTCGCCGCATCAGCAGGAAGTTGGCGTGCCTTGCGCGAGCGCGACGGCATGCGGAATCGCACCGGCAACGAAACCGAGACATTCAACTGCGCCGCTGGGTTTTCCGGGCAGCGCGATGACGAGCGATTGATCGACAATGGCCGCAAGATTACGCGACAAAATCGCGTTCGGTGTGATCTTCATCGATTCCGCCCGCATGACTTCACCGAAGCCGGGCAACTCCATGCGCATAATCGCGCGAATCGCTTCCGGGGTGACATCACGCGATGCAATCCCGGTTCCACCAGTCGTTAAGATTAAGCCGCAACCCTGCCGCGAAAACGATCGGATGGCTTCCTGAATCCGGTTCGCTTCGTCGGGCACAATCGCCTCGCTCAAAATCTGCCACCCGGTTTCTTCAGCAAACTTTTTCAGCGCCGGCCCGCCAAGGTCGTCGTAAGCGCCAGAGCTAGCACGATCCGAGATCGTGATGATCCCGACGCTGATTGCGACTGCGTCGGAGCGTTGGAGTGGTGGGGTTTTGAAGTTTTGGTTCTGCTGCATTACTCCAAAACTCCATTACTCCATTTGGAGCGCGGCTTTCCATTTCTCGACCAGTCGGATGCAGGAGATCTCCATTTCCTTGTCCACCGCTTTACACATATCGTAAATGGTGAGAAGCGCGACGGTTACACCAGTGAGCGCTTCCATTTCCACCCCGGTTTGCGCGACCGTGCGCGCGGTGCAGCGAACGTCGGCGCCGTCGCCCGAAATGTCGATGTCAATCTTAACCTCGCTGAGCGGGAGCGGATGGCAAAGCGGAATGAGATGAGCGGTTTGTTTGGCGGCTTGGATCCCGGCAATCTTTGCTGTCGCGATCACGTCGCCTTTGGCGATTTTGTTTTTGCGAACAAGATCGACAGTCTCTTTGCGCAGCGAAATCTTTCCGGCAGCAACGGCCGTGCGCGAGCTCAACGGTTTGGCGGAGACATCGACCATACGGGCGCGACCATTGGCCGCAATGTGCGTCAGCCGTTTCATCCGCCAATGGCGATCATCTTGCGGTTAGGCTGATAATTCTCGCGAAAGTCGTGTTGCAACGGTTTGCGATCGACCACATCGAGAAAAAATTGCCGCAGCGCGTCGTCACTCGCGCCGGCCCTGAGCGGCTTCATGATGTCGAACTCGAGGAAACTTCCGAGACAGGGGCGTAATTTGCCGTCACAAGTGAGGCGCAGTTTGTTGCAGCTTTCGCAAAAGTGCAGGTTGGTCATCGCGCCGATGAATCCGATGCGCTGCTCGCGACCTGGTATTTGGTAGTAAGTGGCGGGCCCGTTGGTTTGAAACGTCGGCTCAGGGATCAGGTTTCCGTAGCGCGATTCGATATTGCGTTTGGCGTGCAAGATCGACATGAAATTCTCGTCATTCAAAACCTCGGTCGTGCTCACCGGCATCAACTCAATAAAGCGCAAGATGAGATTGCGGGTGCCCGCGAATTCGATGAGAGGCACGAGCTGATCCTGGTTGCGCCCGCGCATGAGCACGCAGTTTAACTTGATCTGTTCGAACCCGGCCTCGATGGCGGCTTCAATTCCAACCATCACTTGGTCATGAAAATCGCGGCCGGTGATTTGGGCATAAACATGTCGATCTAGCGTATCGAGCGAGATATTGACCGATTGCACGCCGGCGTCGCGCACAGCCGTGGCCATCGTCAGGCCGGAGTCGAGTTTGCGCCCAAGCAGTGTCCCGTTTGTGGAAAGGCCAATGCTGCGAATGCCGGGAACTTTCGGAATCTCACGGAGAAAATCGACAACAGCCCGCCGGGTGAGCGGTTCGCCGCCGGTTACCCGGATCTTTGTCACACCTAATTCCGCGGCAATACGGATGAGCCGCAGTGTTTCTTCATAATTGAGAATGTCCGTGCGTGGCAACCACTCCTGGAACTCTTGCGGCATGCAGTAAGTGCAACGCTCATTGCAACGGTCGGTGATGGAGACACGCAAGTAAGAAATGCGGTGGCCATGTCGATCTTGCATGAAGCGCAACTTTACGTTTAACCGCTGGTTGAATCAAGAGGGTGAAACGATTGACTCCACAACCTGCGGTTGTATGATTTTTTATGAAGCGTCAATTTCTTACTAAGGCGCTCACACTTGGCCTTTCCACCAGCGCAATTATCCTAACAAGTTGCTCCACGACGGAATCGCGCATTTCGGATCATCCTGAAATCTTCAATAGCCTTTCGCCACGCGATCAAGCGCTGGTGCAGCAAGGACAAATTCGCACCGGAATGTCGCAAAACGCCGTGTGGCTGGCATGGGGATCTCCGGAGCAAAAAACCGTTGGGGTGATGCGGGGGCACCAGACCGAAACCTGGATTTACGTGACTTACGTTACGCCATACGGCTACGGTTATCCGTACGGCTATGGGTATCCATACGGCTACGGTTATCCATATGGCCCATTTGGTTTCGGGTTCGAAAGTGTCGGCTTCGTACGCACACATCATCACGGCCGATCGTTTTTCTTTTTCGGCGATCCGTTCTACGACCCGTTTTTCTATTCCTACATTCCGCCAAGCATCCCGGTTCCATACCGGACGATCACGTTCTCGAATGGCCGCGTTGCGTCTTTTCAATATTTGGCGCGTTAGTTTCGTTAGATTCTGATCGCGTTGGCGGCGAGAGCCAGGCAGTGTAGCGCACGCAATCGTAAATGGCTTACCGCTCATTTGGAAATTTTCTTGAGGCGCTCGAGCAGGCCGGCGAGCTGAAGCGCATCGCTGTCCCGGTGGACACCGATTTGCTGATCAGCGAATGGGCCAACCGCGAAATGAAATCGCTGAGCGGTGGGAAGGCGCTGCTTTTCGAGCAACCGTTGGTCGATGGAAGGACTTCAAAATTCCCTGTGGCCATCAACACGATGGGATCGCGCAGACGCATGGCGATGGCGCTCGGACGCGAGAACATCGATGAGATTGCGCAGGAGGTTCAGCTAATTCTCAAAGCAAAGCCGCCCACCGATCTGCGCGAAGGTTTTGCTTTGCTGAAGCAGGGAATTCACCTGCTGCACGCGCGGCCAAAGCGGGTGAAAGAAGGCGCGTGCCAGGAAGTGGTGCATGAGCTTGGAGAATGCCCAACCTCCAACGTCGAACTCCGAAAGCTTTCGCGAGCAGGCAGCTCAGTGCCTGACGAAGTGACGCTGCGCGACCTCCCGATCTTGAAGTGCTGGCCAAAAGACGGCGGCCGTTTCATCACACTACCAAATGTACACACGCGCGATCCGGAGACCGGCGCGCGAAATGTCGGCGTGTATCGCATGCAAATTTTTGATGACCAGACAGCCGCAATGCATTGGCAAATCCACAAGGTTGGCGCGCGTCACGGGAGAGTTTATTACGAACGCGGCGAACGGATGCCGGTAGCAGTGACGCTAGGCGGCGATCCGGCCTACACTTTTGCGGCGACCGCGCCATTGCCTGATGGGCTCGACGAAATTTTATTCGCCGGATTTTTGCGGCGCAAATCAGTCGAGTTGGTGAAATGCAAGACGATCGAGGTCGAGGTGCCGGCGGATGTCGATCTTGTCCTGGAAGGTTACGTGCAGCCAGGAGAAATGCGGCCGGAAGGCCCGTTTGGCGACCACACCGGATATTACACGGCGGTGGAAAATTACCCGGTCTTTCACGTGACTGCGATCTCGCATCGCAAGGACGCGATTTACCCGACCACAATTGTTGGCATTCCACCGATGGAAGATTTCTACATGGGTGACGCGAGCGTGCGCATTTTTCTGCCCGTGTTCAAAATGAACTTCCCCGAACTGGTGGACATGACGCTGCCGGCGGAGGGCGTCTTTCACAACCTCGTTTTCGTGAGCATTCGGAAACAGTATCCGTACCAAGCTTTCAAGGTGATGCACGGACTTTGGGGCATGGGACAAATGATGTTCAGCAAATATATCGTGGTGGTGGACGAAGATTGCGATGTGCACAACACGAGCGAGGTGCTGTTTCGCTTATGCGCAAATACGGACCCGGCGCGCGACACAACCGTAATTAAAAACCCAAGCGACTCACTCGATCATGCGCCGAGCGAGCAAAACATCGGCTCGCACATGGGTTTGGATGCAACGCGAAAATTGGCCGGCGAAAATTATCACCGACAATGGCCGGAGCTTCTGAAGATGACGGACGACGCGCGCAGGATGGTGGACGATCTGCAAAAGAAAACGGGTTGACCCCGCACTGAGGTTAAGGCGTCTCGCGAACTGGCAGTCTCGAAATTACGGTCGCCGGAAAAGTTGTCCGGTATCGACATCGCGAGTCAATCCGCCTGGCGGAACACCTCGCAGATCGTAAACGCGTCCAGTATATGGGCTGCGATACAACCCGGGGGCGCCGGCGTATCGCGCAAATGGATAACCCCCTGGAGGCGGCGGACCATAGGCTCGAGCTCGATCTTCCTGAATCGCATGGCCGATTAATGCACCAGCCGCAGCACCGGCTGCCGCGCCGATGGCTGCGCCGCGCACCCGCCCGGTGGCCGCGCCACCAATAATGGCTCCTGCACCTGCGCCGTAGGCCGCGCCGGCACCCGTGGGTTCCTCACATGAGGTCACTAGTAGCGCAAAGAGCGCGACGGGAGAACCGATTGCGAAAAGTTTCTTGTTCATAGTGTTTGAATTATTTTCTAACAAAGACCGTTTTCTTGCATATTTGCAAGTTGAGGAGTCAGACGTTCGCTCGGCGCGGCAAATTCAAAAAATGTTTGAGCAACTGCGCCGTGATTCGACCGGCTTTCTCGAGTTTGGTTAGCCGGTATTCCTTTTCGAAGACACGAAATTTGTCCAGCTCCATTCGACGCAGAAGCGCACGATAGATCGAAGCCATAATTTGAGCAGCCACCATTGATTGTCGATCTTCGCACGGAAGCAACGCGGCGGCGCGAGCAAAAAAATCCTGGGCGCGCTGTGCTTCGAAGGTCATCAATTGGATAAAGCGCTCGTTGTATTGTCGATCCTGCAATTCGGTTTCGGAATAATTGACGTGAGCCAAGTCTTCCTGCGGCAGATAAATTCGGCCCTGGCGCAGATCTTTTCCGACGTCGCGAATAATATTGGTCATTTGCAAAGCGAGGCCGAGCTGGATTGCGTATTCTTTACAAGCCGGGTTGCGATAGCCAAAGATCTCGATGCTGACCAGGCCAACGGCGCTGGCGACTCGATAGCAATAGACTTGCAGGTCGGCGAAAGCGGCGTAGCGAAAGTTCGTTAGGTCCATCTCAACGCCCGCGATAATTTCCTCCAGCATTTCTGCGCTAAGCGAATACTTTTCCGTCAAACGACGGATTTCGGGTGCTAGTGCCGGCTCGCGGGGTGTTGAGCCGTGCAACGATTCGCGCCAAAGCGTGAGCCGACGTTTTTTTTCCTCCACGTGAAGATCGACATCGTCGGCCACATCGTCGATCAGGCGACAAAACGCGTAAAAGGTAGTGATGTCGCGGCGGCGCTCGCGGCCTAACGAAACGAAGGCAAGCGCCAGATTCGATTTACTTTCCCGCGTAATTTTTGCAGCGTTCACAACAAAGCGAGAACGGCAACTAGTATTGAATCCAACTCTGCTGATAGACGTGTCCGCTCTCGCCCCGCCGGAAAAGGCAAACCCAGCTGGCGAGCAGCCAACCGGTGATGAAGCCGCGCGCGCAAACAAACACGCATTTCCAGAGCGCGAGCGCAATGACGCGGTCGGCAATGGCGCCACGGACGATCGCGTCGCCGGCCGTGAGGAAGAAAAAATGCAACGCGCAAATGAGCAAAAACCAACCGACTCGCCCTGCGTGGCCCCGGAGGAATTCTCGATGCGCGCGGAACGCTTCGCCGAGGGTTTCATTGTGCAGAGCGAGCGAGATTTGCATGGAGCAAAAACCAATGATCAAGCTGCTCATCACCACGCGCTCGACCGGCAAATAATCGAGCACGCCGGGTATGTTCACAAAATAGGCCAGCAAAAGCGGCATGCGCACGATCAACAGGCTCACCAGCACCACGATGCCCGCCCATTTCAAGACGAAGCTGAATCGTCGCATGGCGAATCGAAACAATTCGCCTTCCTCGAAGCTGAGCCCGCGAATCCAGGCGAAACATACTGCGATCAGGTAAACCTGAATGTAAACGCCAAACAGGTATTCAAAAATGAAGGAGGCGGCGTCCACGCTAGCGGAGATTTGCAGGAGACCCGCGGCTGGGAGCAATCCGCCCCAAACTGGCAACGCCCAAAACGCAATCGGTTTTAAAAATGCGGCCAGTGCGCTGAGCAAAAGGATTAGATAGATCAGAGAGCCGCCGAGCCGGTAACGTTGGCGCAGCGCACGGACCAACGCACCGTGGAGTCCACGCCAATTCATGACAATCAACACGGCTGCAGCGACCGAGAGCGGATACGTGGTAGTTGCGTTGTCGAAAATTCCAGCGACGCCTTCCAGCGCGGGAAGCGGGGCATCCCGCCAGACCTCCGCAAATCGGGGCCAGTGCCAATTTGGCAACGAAGTGACTTGGGTTAAATCGAGATCGGATGCGCTTCGAATGGTCGTAAAAACAGAAAACTGGAAAACAAAGTAAGCAAAGCCCAGGAGCACAAACGTTCCCCAGATGCGCTTGTAACGCGCGATACAGCGGAGGCCGTCGCGCAATGGCAGCCGCACCGGGTTAAAAAGCATCACCAGGACATATCCACCGCAAAAGCCGAGCAGCGGATAAACTCGCGGCAGACTGGAGAGCATGAGTCGCCTAACGAATCAAACCAAAATGCGGAATAAACGGCCAGTAAACCAGCAGCCCGCGTCCAACCAGATCCTCCTCCGGCACTGGTCCCCAGTAGCGGCTGTCGTAGCTGTTGTAACTGTTGTCGCCCATCGCAAAGTAACTGTGTGCTGGCACGGTAAAGGAGCGGTCCGGCTGGGCCAGATACTCGCGACCGGAACCGTAACCACGATATCCATCCGTTGCCGCCATCACGCGCTGGAAACCGCGGCCCCGCGCTTCCTTTCCATCGATATAAAGTTTTGGCGGATTGACCCGTAACGTGTCGCCCGGCAATCCGGCGAGGCGTTTGATATAAAACGGCTGCCCTGTCTCGGGGTCGCCCGGTATTCCCGGGATGTGGTCCGTTCGAAAAACAAAAACTTCGCCGCGATGTGGTTTGACGAAGTTATAGGTAAACTTGTCCACGAAGACCTGGTCGCCGGTATCGATCGCGCCGCGCGCGATGATTTCTCCGCGGCGAAAGCCGCGGCCGCCGAACACGGTGAAGTCGTGCGCCAAGGTGTCCTTCGGCGCGTAAACCAGAAAACTTTGGTGCTGGCAGACCAGGCGTGAAAACGTAAAAAAGAAAAGGAATTTCTTCTGTTCGACTTGAACAAGCTGATCGTCGAGGCGTGAGACAACGTTAATGTAATTGCGTCCGCGTAAAATAAACTCAGCCACTTGCTGCGGCAGGCTCGGCAGCGGAGTCGCTGCGTTCATTGGATGACCAATGATGCCGTTAAGTGTCGGTTGCATCGAGCCGGTCGGGATTTTGAATGGCTGCAAAAAATAGGAGCGAATGCCGACCGCGACCACGATCGCTACCAGGATCACCTCACAATTTTCGCGCCAGTGCGATTCCCAATTGACCGGCACGAGCTTGTGCAATTTGGCATCGAGCTCTTCCGCGCGGCTTTCCGTCTGTTTCCGATCGCGCTGGCGCAATGCCGCTTGCAGCTGATGCGTAGCCAATTCGACGTCTTCAGTGGTCGATTGGTCGAGCACGTCACGTTTATAGCGCAGAAACTTTTGCGCATGCCGCAGCAAGAGCTTGCTGTGTTTGACGTAACGAGGTGTGAACATGAGCTAAATGACGAATGACGAATGACGAATGACGAAATAATGACGAAGCCCAAATGACGAAACGGTCATCGCCGCCGCAGTCTCGTTGATGGTTCGAGCTTTAGTCATTCGGATTTCATTCGTCTTTCGTCATTCGGATTTCGTCATTGTGCTTTTAGCACCTTAATGAACGCTTCTTGCGGAATGTTAATCTTCCCGATGCTTTTCATTCGTTTCTTTCCTTCTTTTTGTTTCTCCAGCAGCTTGCGTTTCCGTGTGATATCGCCGCCGTAGCATTTCGCGGTGACATTTTTTCGCAAGGCCGAAACGCTTTCCCGCGCAATAATTTTTCCGCCGATCGCTGCCTGAATTGCGACCTGGTACAGCTGTCGCGGAATTACTTCCTTCAGCTTCGCCGCTAATTGGCGGCCTCTCGCCTCGGCACGATCCTTGTGCACGATGGTCGAAAACGCGTCCACTGGCTCGCCATTCACAAGCAAATCAAGCTTCACTAATTTCGCCGCCCGATAACCGGCATGTTCGTAATCCATCGAGCCGTAACCACGCGTGATCGATTTAATTTTATCGTTAAAATCGACAAGAATTTCGTTGAGTGGCAGCTTGCAATGCAACATCACGCGCCGCGCGTCGAGCGTTTCGGTGTGATCCATTTGGCCGCGTTTTTCCAAAATCAACTGCAGGATGTCGCCGATGTTTTCGTTAGGGCAAAGCAGATACGCTTTCACGATCGGCTCACGGATTTCCCGAATCGCGCTCGGCCCAGGCAAATGCGCGGGATTGTCGATCAAAAGTGTCTCGCCGCGTGTTGTAACGACTTCATAAACGACGCTTGGACTCGTCGCGATGATGTCCATGTTGTATTCGCGCCGCAATCGCTCCTGAATGATTTCCATGTGCAGCAGCCCAAGAAAACCGCAGCGAAATCCGAAACCAAGCGCGACGGAACTTTCCGGCGCGTACACGAAGGCCGCGTCGTTTAAGCGCAGCTTGGCAATCGCCGCTTTCAAGTGCTCGAAATCGCCGGTATTGATCGGATAAATGCCGCTGAAAACCATCGGATGAATTTCTTGAAATCCCGGCAGCGGATCGGGCGCCGGATTGCGTTGATTCGTGATCGTGTCGCCGATCTTCATATCGGCGGTAGTTTTGATGTTGGCGATGAAATAACCGACGTCGCCCGCCTCCAGCCGCGGCTGCACAAGCATCTTCGGCGTGAACACGCCTACTTCCTTGATCTCGTAGCGCGCATCGTTGCTCATTAGCTTGATCGCATGATTGGCTTCCATCGTTCCCGAAACGACGCGCACGTAGCCGACCACGCCGCGATACACGTCAAACACCGAATCAAAAACCAGCGCCCGCAGAGTTTCATCCGTCCGTTTTTGCGGAGCTGGGATGCGATGCACGATCGCTTCCAGAATCTCCTCGATGCCGATTCCCATTTTCGCGCTCGCGTGAATCGCTTCCTCCGCCGGGATTGCCAGAATTTCTTCTAATTGTCGGTGCACTGAAGGAATGTCCGCGTTCGGTAAATCGATCTTGTTGATGATCGGCACAATCGTCAGGCCCTGTTTGTGGGCGAGATGCACATTCGCCACCGTCTGCGCTTCCACGCCTTGGGCCGCATCGACAACCAGCAGTGCGCCTTCGCATGCCGCGAGCGATCGCGAAACTTCATAGGCAAAATCGACATGTCCCGGCGTATCGAGCAGATTCAGCCGATAAGTTTCAGCCGAGCTTGTCCGGTAATTCATGGTCACTGGATGCGCTTTGATTGTGATCCCGCGCTCGCGCTCCAGATCCATTGAATCGAGAAGCTGATCCTGCTTTTCCCGCTCCTGAATCGTCCCGGTCCGCTCGAGCAATCGATCAGACAAGGTCGTCTTGCCGTGGTCAATATGCGCGATGATGCAAAAATTGCGCGTTAGCTCGATTCCCATGAAAGCGCCACTATGCGGGCGCGCGATAAGCTGGTCAATCGTTGTAGCCGCGGCCCTGCGCGTGCGTGCTCCGCCTGCCATTTTTGTCATTCCGACCGAAGTGGAGGAATCTCTAAATATTTCTGAAATACCGAGAGATGTCTCGACTTCGCTCGACATGACAAGGCAAATTAGATCGACAATATGCCCAAACTCGTTCTGACCACCGAATCGCAGGGCAAACTTTCCTACGAACTCACCGAGGCCTTAATCACCATCGGTCGCGCACCTGACAACATGATCGTCATTGATGATCCATCGGTCTCGAGTCGTCACGCGCAATTGGAACTCAGTGGCGAATTTTATCGCCTCAAAGATCTCGATTCGACCAATGGTACCCGCGTCAACGGCCTCCCCATCACCGAAACGGTGCTTCGATTTGACGACCGCATTCGGTTCGGCCGCGTCGAGGCATGCTTTGAGCCCGATACACGCGGGTCACGGCCGTTGCCTGCTCTGGAGCAGATCGAAGCCAAGCCCGCAGAGACAAGCGCTGCTCCGGTTGATTTTGCCAACGCCTCGCCGTTTCCGCGGCGCAGGAAAGATCGAGATCGCGCGCGCAGCGCCATCGTCGCTCTTGCCGCAGTAGCAATCCTAACTTTCATCGGGAGCATGATCGCCGTGCTAACGATGCACGCACCCAACCCCTAGCTATGGGCCCTGTGCGCCATAGTGTCACAACAGGTCTTTTGGTGCCGCGAGCCAGAGATTTCCGTTTGCAGATTAAAGATTAGTTGGCGACCTATTGTCGATCTGTGTTGCACAAATGCAGGCTCAATCCGAAATCCGCAATCCCAAGCTGGCAATCGCAAAGCGCCTTCTTCTCTTTGATATTGACGGCACACTGGTTCATTCGGGCGGCGCTGGCGTGCATGCGCTTAAGCTCGCGTTGGCCGAACGCCACGGAATTCACGACGATCTGCACGACATCGAGATCGCCGGCATGACCGATTCCGGAATCGTTCTCAGCATTCTGCGGAAGCACAAAATCCCGGCAACCAACGAAAACGTAACCGCGTTTCTCGACAGCTACGTGCATTTTCTCTCGCTCGAATTGCCGCGCCGCAAAGGCAACCTGCTTCCCGGCGTGCTCGAGTTGCTCAGGAAATTGAAATCGAGAAAACACCTCGTGCTTGGTCTCCTTACCGGGAACGTCTCCCGCGGTGCACAACTCAAGCTCGAGCATTACGGCGTCTGGCATTTTTTTGAATTTGGCGCGTTTGCTGAAGATCACCACGACCGCAACCAGCTTGGCCCGTTTGCCCGTGCGCGGGCCAAAGAAAGACATGGCCGCGAATTCTTAGCCGCAGAAATCGATGTCATTGGCGATACACCGCGCGATATCGCCTGCGGGAAAGCGCTCGGTGCGCGCACGATTGCCGTCGCCACCGGCACATGGACTCGAGACGCGCTCGCCAAACATCAACCCAATTTTTTGATCGATGATCTTTCTGATGTTGACCGTCTGATCGATATGCTCGGCTGGTAATTTACGGGCGACAACCAAATGAATGGAAGGTTGAGGGTGAATGCAAACAACATCGAAGGCCGCTTCTCCAATGCCACGTAAGGATCGGTCCAATGTTTTGCCGCTGGAAGGCGAAATCGATCTGCACATTTCGCCTGACATTGCGGCATCGCTGCGTGCGATTATTCAGAAAAAGCCGAAGCGCTTGGTTGTCGATCTTGCTCGCGTTAGTTACATCGACAGCTCCGGTTTGGCGGTATTGATCGAAGCCATGCAAAACGTCAACGCGTACGGCGGTAAATTCGCTTTGGCTGGTCTGGGGGATGACGTGCTGGCGATTTTCGAGATTGCAAAGCTCGATCAAGTGTTTCGAATTTTTCCAGATGTCGACTCCGCCCTCGCCGCCGCGGCTTGAACCAAGATCACGGCGGTTTGTTCGATATTTCTCGAAATGTCGAATTGAGCGGCGCGCTTGAGAATTAAAGGTCGCGCCGCCGCGCGCCGTGTGAGGTCCGACCAAGCTTCCAGGGCGTTCCGCAAGTCGGCCACATCGTCCGGAAAATCGACAATCGATCCATGGATTCTGTCTTCCATGATCTCGCAAAACCCATTTGCGCGGGTCGTAATCACAGGCAGGCCACAGGCGAGCGCCTCCAGGCATGCATTGGAAAACGGATCGTAGATTGTCGGCAAAATGAAAATGTCGGCCACCGCGTAGATTGGACGGAGATCGGCAACCTCCCCGAGGAATCGAGCACGACTTGAGTAATAATGGGCTGGATCCCCGCGCCCAACAACCAGCAAGCGCAGCTTCGAATTCGGGCAGGTTTCGATTGCTTCAATCGCATAACGAAGCCCTTTCCGTTCCCAACCCGATCCGGCGAAAAGCGCCAGAACGTCATCGGATTCCACTCGCAACTCGCCGCGTGATTTTTCACGCCCCGCCGGATCAAAGCGAAAAAGATCCAACGGAACGCCGTTCCGCACGATGTCGATCTTGTCTCGCCGATAATTGTAAAGATCGACAATTTCGTTTTTGACCATTTGCGAGTTGGCGATTACGCGCTCAGCGCCCCGATCATCGAGGAGCGATTTTTCAAGGCGCAGAAGATCACTGTGTTTGCGATTGAACCGCCGGGCGAACCGCTTCCACGGCGCCTCAAATTTTTGCCGGCGATTCAACCAGGCTTGGTGGACGCCATCGCCCGCACGGAAAACATCGCAGCGCCAAATGCGCTCGAGACTCATCAAAACATCGCAGGCAACCTGCACGCGCCGCTTCTCGACTTCATCTGCAAATGCAATTGTTGAGCCTGCGTTGATTTGCGTGATTTGCCCGAACGGCCACTCGTTAGGCGGCCAATCATTTGTCGCGAATAGGTGCGCTTCGTGACCAAGCCCGACAACTCCCAGCCCCAGGCGTTTCAAGTAAGATTCCGCGCCGCCGCTCGGCGAATAGCCCCGCCGGACGAAACCAATGGTGAGTTTGCCGTTCGACATTGCTCGTCCCTTCTGCAATGAACGATTGCACGACGAGTGGAAAGAAAATAGCTCAGCCTCGAAAGCATTCGAGGCTGGGGTAAACGGACGTCATGACATGCTAAGTCCCGGCAGGGGACGGCAGATCGATTCGCAAGCTTCTTTCGTTCCTGCCGGGGCTCCGTCTTTGCCTCCATGTGACCCAGCCTTGAAAGGCTGGGCTATTGTCAGCGTCTGAGATACATTTCGCGCGAATGTTGAACGACGTTGTGAACAGCAAGCTGCAAACCACCGCGGCGGCACGCATTCTGCCGAAAAGTTTGCTCTACTCGATCTTCGCGCGCATCAGCGGTCCCGGTTTGGATACAGACGCGTTCGAAGCTTTGCGCGCGTCGTATCGAGGCCGCTTCCTCGGCAAAGCAGTCGCCTACGATAACCGGCAAACCGAAATTCCGGCGCGTTTTATTCATTCGCTGCGCTGGCATCCTGTGCGGCTGATTTCATTTCTGGAGCGCCCGTACTATTATGGCGCGAAGAAGAAATACCTCGATTGGATCGCGTCGCGTCATCTCGAAAGTGGGCGCTATGATTTTTTTCACAGCTGGTCGGGCGATTGTTTGCAAACGCTGCGTGTGGCGAAAAAGAAAAAAATCCCTTCGCTTATCGAAATACCAACCTGGCATCGCGATCGCGCGACCGGCAAAGTGGGTCGGCTCGAGTCAAGATCGAGGTCTTCGCACTCGTGGTTCGAGAAGTGGAAATCCAGCCTGCTGCTCGAACGCGATCGGTTTATCGAAGAATACGAATTGGCCGACCTCGTCGTCGTTCTGTCCGAAAAGGCAGCAGAGACATTCCGTGCACGCAACTTTCCTGAGCAGAAATTATTTTACCTGCCACGCGGCGTGGACGTCGATCGTTTTAAGCCGGGACCGCGCCCGCCGATTTTTCGCGCCATTTTTTCAGGCGCTCTAATCGAGCGCAAAGGCATTCATCATCTGCTAGAAGCATGGCATCGGCTTAATTTGTCGAATGCGGAACTGTGGCTGGTCGGATCGGTACATGATGAAGCCAGGCCGCAGTTGAAAAAATTTTCGCGGGAGAACATCAAAACTTTCGGTTTCGTCCACGACCCGGAGACCTGTCTCAGTCAAAGCACGGTCCACGTTTTTCCATCGCAATGGGAGGGCAGCGCGAAGGTCGTTTACGAAGCGGCGGCCTGCGGTTTGCCCCAAATTACCACGCGCGAAGCGGGAGACGTCATCCGGGACGGCGTCGAGGGAATCATCGTTCAGCCCGGAGATGTCGATGCCATCGCGGGTGCACTCAAGCATTTGTATCGGCATCCGGAAATCGTCGAACGGATGAGCCGGGCCGCGCGTCGGCGCGTGGTGGAAAATTTCACGTGGGACCATTTTCGCGCTCGTTTGTTAAGCGCGTATGAGGCGGCGATGCAGATGACGCGCTAAGCCTGGTGAGAAGTGAGAAGTGAGAAGTGAGAGGTAAGGGCTGAAAAGCTTCTCACTCTCACGGATAAAATCCGATAAGCAGTAAAGTGAATATTCTGCTCATTCAGCTCAAGCGCATTGGCGATTTGATTTTGACCACGCCGGCGATCGCGGCGCTGCACGAAAAATTCCCTATGGCGAAGATCTCGCTGGCCGTCTCGTCAGCATGCGCCGAATTGCTGCCGGCAATTCCGAACATCGAGAGTCCGCTTGGTGCGAACAGCGTGCGCATGTGGCTCGAAATTGCGCGCCGCAATTTCGATTATTGTGTCGATTTCACGCGCAACGATCGCTCGTCGCTCTTGACCCGGCTGTCGCGCGCAAAAACGCGAATCGCGTCTGAGCGGCGCAAACAAAGATCGACAATTCGATCGCGCGCTTACAATACATTCGTCGTCGCTCCGGTTCGGCAATTGCATACGATCGATTATCACCTGAAATTGCTCGAGCCGATTGGGATTCGTGGGGCAGCGCCAGCGATCCAGCTAAACATCCCGCGAGAGGCGCGTGCAAGAGCTCACCAGTTGTGCGACGCGCACAAGATCGACAGTGGATTCATCCTGTTTCATCCAGGCTCGGCACGCACGCAAAAATTTTGGGAGGCGCAACGCTGGGCGGAACTGATCGAACACGCTGGGGAAACGTACAATGTCCATCTTGTTCTCACCAGCGGTCGTTCGTCGCTCGAACAAAGTCATCTCTGTGAAATCAAATCGAAATTGCGAAGGTCAATTGATTCGCTCGCCGCGGCGAGCTCACCGGTTCGGGGCGCCCTTCCGTCTCGCTCGACTCCGATCGGCTCGATTGTCGACCTTTCCGGTCAAACCGATTTGCTTACCCTAGCCGCGTTGATCGAGAAGGCGCGATTGCTCGTGACCGTTGATTCTGCGCCGCTGCATCTGGCCACGGCTACACGAACGCCGCAAGTCGCCTTGTTTGGCCCAACGAATCCGTTTCATTGGCGACCGCGCAACAGTCCGGCACTGATCTTGCAAGGAACATCTACAGACCCGGTCCGCGAATTTTCCGCCGAACAACCTCGGGTGCCCATGAACCAAATCTCGACGCGAGCGGTGATCGATGCTATGGATGCGCTGCTGTCGATGCCGGCACCGCAAGGCTCATGAGCAAAGCAGAAGCCGAGAAGGTGAAACCTTCATTCGTGGAAACCATTCGGATGATCTGGCGTCCGTACCGGCGGCTCTATGTCTACGTAAAACCTTATCGCTGGCGTTTTGTTCTGGGTCTCGCATTTGGCCTAGTTTTTGGCGCGACCACATCAATGATCCCGTGGATTGTCGCGCAGGTGGCGAATTTTATTTTTCACGGCTCGGGGACGAACGCCCGCGCGCTGTTTACTCATCGGGAGCTACTGACTGTTGGACCGAAAATTAACGCGATCGCACTGAACTGTCTTGCGATCCCCACAGTGATGATTTTGCGTGGTCTGTTCGATTACGGCAACGCTTACTACATGCAATGGGTCAGTAACAAAGTCGTGACGGATGTCCGTAATCAGCTTTTCAGCAAAATGGTGCGGCACTCGATGGATTTCTTCAATCGGATGCGCGCCGGTTTCCTGATGTCGCGCATCAGCAACGACACGCGCAATATGCAGCAGGCCCTCACGACCGTGAGTAGCGACGTCTTTAAGCAACCGATCACGATTGTTGGCGGAATTACGGTTCTTCTGCTGCTCGATTGGCGATTCACTCTCGTGATATTGATTCTTTTCCCGATCTGTTTGTTGCCGATCCAGATTTATGGCAAACGCGCCCGCACGGCGGTGAAGCGGGAACAAAAGGCAATGGGCGGAATGTCGGTGACCATGCAGGAATCGTTCAGCGGCATTCGTGTTATCAAATCATTCGCACGCGAGGCGTATCAGGAAAAACTGTTTCAACGAGCAAGCCAGCAGCAATTCTCCAACGCGATGCGCATGGTCAGATCGACCGAAGCGACCGGACCATTGGTCGAGATCATCGCCTCGCTCGGGGTGGCTCTGGCGCTGGTTTACGTTTACCTCGCGGGCCTGAGTGCCGCGAAGTTTCTGGGCCTGATTCTCGGCTTTTTTATTCTTTACGAACCCGTCAAAAAACTCAGCAAGATTCATCTCATGATGCAGCGTTTTGTCGCCGCGACCACGGAGATCTTCTCGATCCTCGATTCGACGCCAAGCGTGGAGGACGCCCATGACGCCGCCGAAGTGGTTTCGTCAGAAGGTCGGATCGATTTCGAAAACGTTACGTTTCGCTATTCCAGCGGAGTCGACGATGCCGTGCGCGATTTAAATTTGCACATCGAGCCGGGCAAAAGCTACGCCCTGGTCGGCGCGAGTGGCGCGGGCAAAAGCACGATGTTATCGCTGATCCTGCGGCTGTACGATCCAACTACTGGCGCGGTCAAGATCGACAATCGCGATTTGCGCACGCTCACTCAGGAATCGTTGCGCAAGCAGATCGGGCTCGTCACACAGGAGACGTTTTTGTTTCACGACACAATTTTCAAAAATATTCAATTCGGACGTCTCGATGCGACGCCGCAGGAAATTTACGCGGCTGCGCGCACGGCTTACGCGCACGATTTCATCGTCGCGCAGTCCAATGGTTATGAAACCGTCATCGGCGACAAAGGCTGCCTGCTTTCCGGCGGTCAGCAACAACGATTGGCGATCGCGCGAGCGCTTTTAAAAAACGCGCCCATTCTGCTTCTCGATGAGGCCACCTCATCGCTCGACTCCGAATCAGAGAAGCAAATTCAAATGGCCCTGGAAAAACTTTCGGCCGGTCGCACGGTCATCGCCATCGCGCATCGGCTTTCGACCATTTTGTCCGCCGACCAAATCGTGGTCATGGATCGAGGCCGCATCAAGCAAATCGGCACGCACGCAGAGTTACTGGAAAAATCCGGTCATTACCGACGGCTTTACGATTTGCAGTTCAATCAGCCTTCCGAAGAAAGCGCGACCGAAGGCGGTGTGCTCGTTGAGGAATTGGTTTGAAAAATTACAGGCGCTACAAGGCTACAACGTTACTAACGTGATACGAGGCCACCACATCGCTCCTCAATTTAACATTGTAACTTTTGTAACTCTTTTAACCTTCTAAAGACATGCCGCTGAATTTCGATCTGCACACGCATTCGTTCTTTTCGGGTGACGGCGTTTCCAGTCCGGAAGATTTGATCGCTGCCGCGCGCGCGAAAGGTCTGCACGGCATTGCGATTACCGATCATAACACGTGCGACGCGGTCAATTATCTGCTCGAGAAAGGCTTGATGCGACTTGACGGTCAACCAGTCGATAATTTTCTCATCTTGCCCGGCGTCGAAATCACAACCGCCGATGGACACCTTCTCTGCATTGGCGCGGAGCTTCCCTATTTGAAAGGAAAACCGGCGCGCGACGTGTGCGAAATGATCCACCAGCGTGGCGGTCTTGCTATTCCGCCGCATCCCTACGACCTGTTTCGCGCGGGCATCCGTTTTTCGACTTTGGAGACACTGGCGATTGATGCCATTGAGGTTTTCAACGCCGCCACTACCTTGCGCCGCTATAATCGATATGCCTTCAAATATGCGCAGGTGCGCGGCTTACCAATGATCGCGGCCAGCGATGCGCATCATGCCGCCACTGTCGGCACTGCCTACACCATCTTGAACACGGACGATTTTTCCGTGAAGGGCGTTCTCCTCCAGATCATCAAAAGCAACGAACTGAACCAAAAATACCTCACCCCGCGCGACAGCCTCCGCAAGACTTGGAACAACTGGCTGCGATTGCGTAGGCGTAAAAAAATTCCTGAGCTAGCTGCAAAAGACAGCGGTCACAACGGCCGCTAAAAGATCAACGAACCAGGAACCCAAGAAAACAGGAAAGGTGCTGAAATTTGGGACGGGGATGTTTTTCTAATTCTTGTTCCTCGCGTCCTGGTTTCCTGATTAATCTTTTTCTGATGTCTGCTAGTGGTTCCGCCCCAGGGTAAAGGGATTTTCAAGAGGATTTTCTTGGCTCGCTTGTTTCCAGATTCTCTTTCTAACACATTCTGATAATTCCCTGAATTCTGCTCGGAATTCAGTCCGCCTCTGATCTGCCCAAACCTGCGTAATCTGTGTATTCCATCTCCGATTCTTCTTTTCTGCGTTCCTGTTTTCCTGATTAAATTTCATCTGTGACAGCCTACGTGATCGTTGAAATCAACATTGTCGATCCTGTCGGTTACGAGGAATACAAGAAGCAAGCCGCTGCGACCGTTCACAAATATGGCGGCAAATATCTCGTGCGCGGCGGCAAGACAGAAGTGCTCGAAGGCGATTGGAAACCGAAACGCATCGTTGTCCTCGAGTTCGAATCAATGCAGCGCGCCAAAGAATGGCTTAACTGCGAAGAATACCGCCAGCCGCGCAAAATACGTCATCGCACCGCCGAGACCAAGATGATCCTGGTCGGAGGCGTTTAGCAGAGGGACGCCCTGTGCCTGCCAGGCTGTAGCGCCTTGTCACGCCGTCGCTTTAGCGAAGGTGGGCGACGAAAGTCGGTGACGTCCGATAATTTGAGGGGACGAGACGGAGCTGGTCTGTCCCGGTCGCCACGGGAATTCCTCTTCCGTTACTCCGTGGGTGATTCGGGTTCTCACCTCACCAGTGAAAACTCAAAACCGATCTTCGTTGATCTCGATCCAGTAGCCATCGGGATCCTGCAGATAAATCTGTTTCACGCTGTCGGCCCGAAGCCTGACCTGACCGGTTTTGCCCTTGCCGTCCTCGTATCGGATAGCGAGTCGGTTCAGATAGCCTACGAAATCATCCAGCGACGGAACAGCAAAGGCAAAATGCATGTTGCCGGTCTCTGGGGATTCGCTGCCCGCAATAAGATGCAGCTGATTATGTTCCCCGATTTTGAACCAGACGTGTCTGTTATCCTGAAAGGGATCTGGAATAATTTCAGCGTGTATAATGTCACGATAAAACGCAGTGCTCGTCTTCAGATCGGCGACGTACAAGGCAATGTGATTAAAGCGACTCTGCATATGCTTGATGAAACGAAATCTTATCCAGCTGGGCGTGACTCTGTCGAGCCGCCGGATGACCAAGGAGCAGCGGTTTGGAAACCGCCGCTCCCAGTTACTTCTTCAAAAGCAAATCGCTGAGTGCTTTGGGATGCGTCACCGGCGCCTTGCAGGTAAAATTTTCGCAGACGTAGGCGGCCGACCTTCCCTCGACCATCGACATGGCACGAATCGCCTCGTTTTTCTCGCCGAGATATTTCTGGCCTTCCGCTTCGTCGGCAAGAAGCACGATCTTGTTCGGCAAAAAATGCCGATGCACTTCTTTGAACAGCGCTTTTGTTTGCGGCGCCTGCGCTTTTCCGGCAATGACAATTTGCCGCGGCTTGCTTAACGAATAATCCAGCGCCGCGAGCATTTGCGGCATGGCACTGGCGAAATGGGAAAGCGTCGGTGCAAATGCGTCAATCGTTTTTCTGGCGCGCTCCGCCATCTGTCCATCGTCTCGGAATTGCGCCAGTCGCAAAAGATTCAACGCCGCGACTGAACTTGCGGCCGGCTCGGCGCTGTCGTTGTCATCCTTCATCCGCAACGGCACGCCGGAATCTTTTGCCGTGGTGCTGAAATAGCCGCCGTTCTTTTCATCGAAAAACAACCGATCCTGTTTTTCCTGCAATTCGACGGCGAACTTCAGCCATTCGATGTTGAAGGAAGCTTCGTAAAGATCGACAAATCCTTGGATGACAAACGCGTAATCGTCTGCAAAGCCTTCGATATCACTGCGGCCTTCGCGATAATTACGGAACAAAATCTTGCGCGACCTGCCATAAAGATTTGTACATAGAAATTCCGCTGCGAGCGTTCCAGTTTCGAGATAGCGCGGTTCGTCCAAAATTTGTGCGGCGCGCGCATAAGCCGAAATCATGAGGCCATTCCACGCGGCGATGATCTTATCGTCGAGATGCGGGCGTGGTCGCTTGCTTCGGATTGACAATAGCCGGTCGCGACTGCGCGCGAGTAGTTCTCGAACTTCGTCTTCCGTTTTTTTAAAGCGATGCGCGGTCTCTCCAATCGTGTGGCGCTTGATCAAAATATTCTTCCCGCGAAATTCACCTTGCGGATCGCTGCCTTCCGGTGCGTTGCCATGCGATTGAACCCCATAATGGGACTTGAACAACTCCGCGTCAGATCCAAGTGCGTCGTCGATTTGTTTTTCGGTCCAAATGTAGAATGCGCCTTCCGCGGTCTTCTGTAGCGGCGCTCTGTGAACGTCGCTCGATTCTTCTGCATGCTGGTCGTCGGATTCGTTACTGCGACGGTCATAGACCGCCGTTACAGGAACAGAACTATCGGCATCTTCCGCTGAAAAGAAGCCACCTCCTTTCGACGTCATGTCGCGCGAAACGTAATCGAGAATATCTCGGGCGACCGATGCATATTGTCGATCCTGCGTGATTTGGAACGCGTCCAGATACGCGACCGCGAGCTGCGCCTGATCGTAGAGCATCTTCTCGAAGTGCGGCACGTGCCAGTAACGATCGACCGAGTAGCGATGAAACCCCCCGCCCAGATGATCGTGCATCCCACCGGCGGCCATTTTACGCAGCGTAAACAAATCCATCTCGAGCGCATGCTTTGCTTGTGGCGCAACTTTCGAAGTTGCGCTCTGTTGGGTTCGCAAGTTAGAAACTTGCGCCACATGGCGCGCGTAAAATCTGGTCAGAAAATTCAGGGTCACAGGTCGCGGAAACTTTGGAGCGGTACCGAAGCCGCCATCACGTGAATCGAAGCTGCGGGACAACTGATCGTATGCCGCTTCTAAAGTATCGATGTCGAGCTTGCCCGCCACGGTAGGTTGCGTTGCTTGCGATTCGCGCAGCGCCGCTATGATCTTCGAACTTTGATCGACAATTTTTTCGTGATCTTGTTTCCACGCCTCCGCGATTCGTTGGAGAACCTTTTTGAACGCGGGTTGGCCGTATCGGTCTTCGGGCGGAAAATACGTGCCACCGACGAACGGTTTGAGCTCGGGCGTAAGCCAGACGCTCATGGGCCACCCGCCCCCACCGGTTGTTGCTTGCACGAAGGTCATGTAAACGCGATCCACGTCCGGTCGTTCTTCTCGATCGACTTTGATGTTCACGAACTCCCGGTTCATGATCGCGGCTGTCTCTTTGTCTTCAAACGACTCGTGCGCCATCACGTGGCACCAGTGGCAAGTCGAGTAACCGATCGAGAGAAAAATTGGTTTGTTTTCGCGGCGCGCTTTCGAAAAAGCTTCTTCCCCCCACGGATACCAATCGACTGGATTATGCGCGTGCTGGAGAAGATACGGTGACTTCTCCCTGGCGAGCCTGTTGATGTGCTCTGACCCTGCAGGCGTGGGTTCAGCAACGGTATTAGTCGATGTCACTAACCACGTTAGCGCGAGAATTCCAAAGCGAAAATAACTTGTCATCGGCCACCGGGCCCGAAGTTGCGCGCTTCAATTCGCAGCGCGACTTCACATCACCATTCTTGTCATTCCGAGCGAAGTCGAGGAATCTCTTACTGTTTCTTGCGGAATGTAGCGACAGCGTTCTCGTAAGAGTGAGAGATGTCTCGACTCCGCTCGACATGACAGGAAATGGACGCTGCACATCTGGCTTTTCTTTTTTTGGCGGTCGGTCTCATCGCTTTTCTCTATTCGTCGGTCGGCCACGCCGGTGCATCTGGTTACATCGCGACCATGACGTTGTTTGGACTTGCACCCGTGATCATTCGCCCGACTGCGCTGGTGCTGAACATTCTGGTCGCTAGCATCGCCACCTTCCAATTTTGGCGCGCTGGGCATTTTTCATGGAAATTGTTCTGGCCGTTCGCACTGCTCTCGATTCCAGCCGCTTATTTTGGCGGCCATTTACAACCGTCGGCTTCAGTCCTAAGAATCTTGATCGGGTTGGTGCTGCTTTTTTCGGCCGCGCGTTTGGTTTTTCGCCGTAGCGATCCACCGAAACTTGGCACTCCGTCCCAACCTATGGCGATCAGTGTTGGGGCTGGCCTCGGATTTCTTTCCGGACTGACAGGTACTGGCGGCGGAATTTTTCTAACGCCGCTTCTATTATTTTGCGAGTGGGCCCACATTCGACAGGCCGCCGCAGTTTCGGCGCTGTTCATTCTGGTAAATTCGATCGCTGGACTGGTCGGCTATTTCACGGCAGTGCATTCCATCCCGTCGCTTGGACTTTTACTTGCAGCCGCTGCGATTATTGGCGGCACGCTCGGCTCGCATCTCGGTAGTCGACGTTTCCCCCCTCGCGCAATTTCGATTCTATTGGCAATCGTTCTCACGATTGCCGGCGCCAAGTTAATCTTTACGAGATGACAGTTCCAGCTTTGGTGCGGTCTCCGGCGACCACACGTTCGTTTTGTAATCCGACGCGACAATTCGGTCGGCATGTGCGCGCATGAGGCGGCAGAGCGCGGCGACATCCAAGCCATGATGCTGCGGGGCGAAGATCGACAGGTTCTTTTCCGCGAGTCGAAACAAACGCACAGCCGGCTGCAAACGTCGGCTGTGTTTCGGATGCGACGGGTACTCGAAATTTTTTTGCAGATGGACGAAGGCACCGGCCGCTTGAATTAAGCCTTTGAAAAAATCATCATCATTGGTGTCGCTGTGCAGCCAGAGCTGCTCCAGAACATCATGCGCTTCGTAATAACGTTGCTCATTCCAGCACTGAAAATACGCGCGGTAGTATGGATGATTGGGGATGTCGATCTTCGTTGGGTCGACGTCTTCGCCACCCACTTCGCGCACGAATTGCGAAATCCTCTCGCCTTTGTTCATGTAGGGTTTAATCTGGTCTCGGCTCAGATGATGGGCAAACCTCGAGGCCTCGTTATTGCGGAGGACAGCCCCGGAAGTTTTGGGGGCGGCGAAGAAAAATGACGGCCATCACCCTGGCGGCCCTGGCGGTCGCAATCTTTGTCCTCATTTTTTTGTCTGCGCTTTTTTCCGGATTGGAAACCGCTCTCTTTTCACTCAAGCCGCATCAATTGCGCCGCTTGGAAGCAAACCATCCGGCGCTCACAAAGTTCATCGAAATCTTTCGCGCTAATCCGCGCCGGGTTCTAAACGTGCTGCTGCTGGGCGACAGTGCGGTTAAAGTTCCTTTGGTTTTGCTCTGCCTGTTTCTGCTCTGGCGCGGCCCATTCCCCACGCCTCCTCCATTATGGCCTGCCGCTATCGTCATCTTCTTAGTCGTGGTCGTGCCCTGCGACTTGATTCCGAAAGTCCTCGCGCTGTCCGCGCCGTATCGATTGTCCGCCATCGGCGCATTTACTTTGCAGGCGTCGATCCCGCTGCTCGACCGCGTCGGGCGCGTGCTGGAAAACGCGAGCACGTTCGTTGCCGATTTCGTCACGCCGGTGCGTCTGCGGACCCGCGCGCGCTTGAGCGACGCGGAGCTAGAGACGCTTGTCGAGATCGGCGAGGAAGAGGGCGCGCTGGGCGAGAGTGAAGGTGAAATGATCCAGGAAATCATCAAGCTCGGCGATAAAACGGCCAAGGATTGTATGACGCCTCGGGTGGATACATTCGCGCTGCCGGAAGATTTAACGAATGACGAAGCGATTGCGCGGTTGAAAGAACGGCGACACCGACGTGTTCCGGTCTATGCGGAGACCCCGGACAACATCGTGGGCATCATCGACGTGAAAATGTTTCTGCTCGATCCATCGGAACATTACACGGAAACATTGCTGGCGCCCTCGTTTGTGCCGGAGACGATGCGCGCCCTGGATCTGCTGAAGCTGTTCCTCACCCACGCACAAGGGCTGGCCATTGTGGTGGATGAATTTGGCGGCACCGAAGGCATTATCACTACCTCGGACATCGTGGAGGAAATTCTGAGCGACGCTGCGCCGCGCGGAGATGTCGATCTTTACATCGAGCCGCTTGAGAGTGGAAAGTTCCTCGTCAGCGGCAATGCGCGCCTCGACGACCTGAGCGAACATCTCGGTTTCGAAATCGAGGCGGAGGGAATTGACACTATTGGCGGCTTCGTTTTCAACCGTCTCGGATATTTACCGCCTTCGGGCACGCAACTCGAGATTCCGCGGCTTGCGATTACAGTCCGGCGCGCAGGAAGAAAACGAATCGAAGAGATTTTTCTGGAGAAAACGACCGCGAGCGGCGGCGGCGATGAAGCCTTGGAAGACGGCAGCGTTGCAACATGACGATAACCTTCATCATTCTTTGCTGGGTTATTTCGTTTTTCTTCAACGGGATCGAAAGCGGACTGTTGTCTATTGATCCAGTGCGACTGCGCCAAAACGTCAAACGCCGTGTCCCGGCGGCTTTGCGTTTAGATCGATTGCTAAAAAAACCCGAGCGGCTGCTTGTGACCGTGCTGCTCTTTACGAACGGCGCCGACATCGTCGGTCTGCTGCTGCTAACGCGTCAATTGGCGCGAGCATTCGGTTATGCCGGATTTTTCTTCGCATTTGTAATCGCTCTTCCCATTTATCTGCTCGTGCTGAGCGTATTGCCGAAATCGCTCTTTCGAAGATTTCCCTTCCGCGCCCTAGCCAGGCTGGCCGGCGCGCTCGAGTTCATCACGCTGTTACTTTGGCCTGTCCTCGAACTCGGATCACGCCTGGGTCGCCTTCTCCTGCCGCGGCGCGCCGAACACGTTCGACTTTTTACCGCGGGCGAAGAGTTGAAGCAAATTACGACGCAGAGCGAGCGCGAAGGCTCCCTCACGGCCACCGAGCGCGCCATGATTCACAACGTCGTCGATTTCCGCGGCGTGAAAGTGCGCGATGTCATGGTTCCGTTGTCGAAAGTTGTCGCAGTGCAACCGCACACTTCAATTGAGGAAGCTGTCGCGCTGAGCGCCTCCGCTAAAGTCGATCGTCTGCCGGTCATTACCGCAAAAGGTGAACCGACCGGATTGATCAACGTTTTCGACATCCTCCTGGAGAAAAACGGAGCGAAACCGCTCAGCCATTACACGCGCCGGATCGTCGTGACGGAGGAGGAGGAGCCCGCGTATCGAATCGTACAACGGCTGCGCGCTGCCCGGCTCGGGTTAGCCGTCGTGTTGGATCAACGACGAGACTTGCGCGGCGTCGTCACGATCGAGGACTTAATCCGGCGTCTCGTCTCCTTCACCGAAGCGCGAGATTAATCAACTTGAAACGGCAGCGTCTCTCCGCCCAAAATTCGAGCGGTCCAGACGAGCACAAGATGCGAAAAGGCTTGGGGAAAATTCCCAAGCTGTCGTTTCGCACGCGGATCGTATTCTTCGGAGAGAAGACCGAGGTCGTTTCGCAGGGCGAGCAAGCGTTCGAATAATTCACGCGCTTCCTTTTTCCGCCCGAGCATATGCCAACAAAGGGCCAGCCAAAAAGAACAAGGAAGAAAAACGCCTTCCCCGCCCGGCAATCCATCAACCTTTTCTTCCTGTGGGCGATAGCGCAACACAAGACCGTCCTGCATAAGCTCACGTTCAATCGCCTCAATTGTGCCGCGCACCCGTTCGTCAGTAATTGGAAGAAATCCGGTGAGCGGCATCATAAGGAGGCTCGCGTCCATCGCATCTGACCCGACGTACTGCGTAAATGCTTTCTTCTCGACGTTGTATCCGTGCTCGCAAACTTCCGCGTGAATCTGATCGCGAATTTGTTGCCAGCGCTCGAGGTGTTCATCCGCCGCGCAGCCACATTCCTCAACAAGTTTAACGGCGCGATTGAACGCCACCCACGCCATCATTTTTGAATGGGTAAAATGCTTTCGTCCGCCGCGCACTTCCCACATTCCTTCGTCCGGTTTCTGCCAGTTTGATTCCAGGAATTTCATCAACTGGACCATCAAAGCCCAATCCGCCTCTTCCATTTTAATTCCCGCGAGATCGGCCTGCCACATTCCCGCCAATATTTCGCCATAGACATCCAACTGAAATTGGTTTGATGCGGCGTTGCCAATTCGGACCGGCTTCGAGTCTTCGTAGCCCGACAGCCATGGGATTTCGTACTCGTCAAGCCGGCGTTCGCCTCGGACGCCATAGATTGCCTGCATTTGCGCCGGGCTGCCGGCGATGGCGCGCAGAAGCCATTCACGCCACGATTTTGCTTCCTCGCGATAGCCAGCGTCTACTAGCGTGAGCAAGGTAAGTGCGGCATCCCTCAGCCAGCAGTAGCGATAATCCCAGTTGCGTACGCCTCCTATTTTCTCCGGCAACGAGGTCGTGAGCGCAGCGGCCAGACCGCCGGTCGGCGCGTAGGTTAACCCCTTAAGGGTGATGAGCGAGCGCACAATTGCGTCGCGCCATTCTCCTTTGATTTCGCATTGTCCCGACCATTTTCGCCAATATTTCTCTGTGTCGCGCAGTGCGTGCTCAGCATTGACTTTTCTCGACGGATCCTTGTGCGACGCGAACCAAGTGAGCACAAATGGGACACGATCCCCTTTTGTCACGGTAAAATCGGCGACCGTGGTTAAATCTTTGCCGTACGTTTCAATCGGGGTTCGCAAGATCAAACCGTCAGGTCCCGCAATCGCCTCGAGCCCGTCGTGGCGTTTTCGCACCCATGGAACGATCTGCCCGTAATCAAAGCGAACGATCAACTCCATCTGCATGGACATTTTGCCCCGCAGCCCTTCGACGATTCGAATGATGTCGGGATTCTCTCCGCGCGGGGGCATGAAATCAATCAGGCGCACGGCGCCGCTTTTGGTTTCAATTTCTGTCTCGAGAATCAGCGTGTCGTCCCGATACCGGCGACGCGTCTTGTCGATCTTTTCCTCGGGGAAAAATCGCCAGTGGCCGTTTTTTTCTCACCGAGGAGCGAAGCAAAGCACGCCGGCGAATCGAACCGCGGAAGGCAAAGCCAATCAATGCAGCCATCGCGGCTCACGAGCGCGCCGGTCTGCGTATCACTCAAAAACGCGTAATCTTCGATCTTTGTTCCGTCCGTCCTCATGGTTCCTCAGGAGTGCCTTCGGACTGCGCGAGCCTGGCGATCCCATCACGCGTTAATCGGAATACAGTCCATTCATCCATCGGCTTCGCACCGAGCTTGCGATAAAATTGGATCGCAGGGTCGTTCCAATTGAGGACGGCCCATTCCATCCGGCCGCAACCCCGCTCGCGCGCAATCTTGGCCAGATATACCAGCAACGCGCGCCCATAACCTTTGCCGCGATGCGCGGGTTTCACGAAGAGATCCTCCAGGTAAAGGCCGGGTCGACCAAGCCATGTCGAGAAGTTGTGGAAGAAAATGGCGAAACCAACCGGCGCGTCGCCTTCGAATGCAAGAAGCACTTGCGCGGCCGGCTTTTCGCCGAACAAAACATCGGTGAGGTGCTCTTCTGTTGCGGTGACTTCGTGCGGTGCGCGTTCGTAGGTCGCTAAATCGCGGATCAATTCCAAAATAATCGGCACATCTCCAATCGTCGCCGACCGAATCGCAAAGTTCGGATTTTTCATTCGGTTTGTGGATGGAGTTTGTAGATCCTGAATTCGGGTGTGGCACGCACCAGTGTGGCGGTGGCATCGACATGTTGCGCGAATTCGCGGTAATAATCCAGCCACCAAACTGTGTTGAACGTGAAGGCCAGATGCGTCGCACCGCGAGCCCTCAGTTTGTCGAGATTAACAATTGCCTGAGCACTGTCCATCGGCTCGCCTTCGTAAATTCCTTCGTTCTCCAGCAAGTGCCAGCCTTTGCGCCCAGCGTAGTAGAAACCAGTCGGGTCCCCGTTATCCGCTGCAACGATCAATGCGTTTGCCGGCGTGACTCGCTTTAGTTCCAGACCGAGATCGCGCAACGCCGCAGAAGAAGGCGACCGATACAGCGGTCTCACCCAGGCAAAAGCAAAAATGAAGAACGTGACAGCGAACAAGATCGACAAGATGACCTTCGCGCGTCGCTGCGGAACTTTCGAAGCAACAAACGCGCATCCTGCACCGGCGAACGCGGCCGCAATCGGGACGAGTGGCAACTGATACCACTGGTGCCTGTTGCCATAGCCGACCACGATGATGAAGAAAATCATCGCCGCGAGCCACGAACCGAAAACGCGCGCGCGCATCGTTGATTTTGCGGCAAGAATTCCAACTGTGGCCAGCGCGAACAGTGGCGGAGTCAAACTGGAAATTGCGATTTGTTTCCCGATCTTCCCGTACCATGAGAGATTCTCAATCCGAACTCCACCCGCGCCGAAAAAATGATGCGGATAAAATTTGGCGGCGATCTCGTGCGCGTGCCAATACCAAACCGCAGAGGGTAAAAGCGTCGCCGCTGCAAAAAACCAGAGCGCTGGTTGCCGGAGAAAATTCCAGCGCCACTTTTGCCAGGCGAGAAAAGCCAGCGGCGCGCCCAGTAAAGCACTCGGCGGTTTAATTAAGATCGATAATAAAATTGCGAGCGCGGCGGTGAAAAAATGTTTCGTCTCCTCATTGTCGATCCAGCGCAGGAAAAAATAGAGACCGATGATCCCAAGACTGAGTGACGGAACGTCCGGCATGAATTCGCGGCTCGTGAAAACGTTTAGTGGCGCAAAGCAGTAGAAAACTAGCGCCCAGACCGCGGCGATTTCGCCGAAGATCTTGCGCACGAGCAAAAAGAAGAACGGCAACGAGGCCGCGAATAAAATGACAGCTTGCATTCGTCCAATCCTTTCGTGAACGCCGAGAAATTTGTAACCAATGGCGGCGGCAAACGGGAGAATCGGAAATTCCGTTCCGACGTAGCCGGGCTGGTCGTCGGCCCAATCAATTTGCGGATGCGCGAAATGGAAACCGTTCGCGTAAAAATTTCGCGCGATCGCCGCCACGTCACTTTGCCGCCAGCTCCAGTTGTCGATGTACGGCTGATTGATCACGATCAGCCGGACGGCGATTGCCAGAATCGACAATGCAATTACAAGCTGGGTCCTGCGCTTCACCGTTCGGGTCTTGACAAACCACTCCTGCGAAGTCAATCGAGTACGTGGCCCACATGAGAACGGCTGGCCTTTGGAGTGCGCGGATATGTCCGCGCTTTAAAGCGGGGCGAAATCTGCCCTCGGAAGAAAAAGCGGCGACGTGTCGCCGCACTCCACAATCGGTCTGGGGAGTCGTCCCAACCCGACGAGGCATGCAGCACCTGTCCCTCAAATTAATTCTCGCGTTCGTGTTGGGCTTTGCCGCCGTCGGCTTACGTGCGCAGAACGAGCCGGTCCTCGTCCCCGACGTAGTCGATTATAAGAAATTAATTCCGATTTTGCCCGAGGCGCCCTCCGGCTGGACAGCAGACAAACCGGAAGGTTCCACCGAGGAGGTTGGCGGATTCAAGATCACCAACGTGCATCGCGATTATCGCAAGGGCGAAGGCGCCAACGCACCGACCGCATCGATTAGCATTCTCGATTCGGTCGCGAACCCGGACTATGTCACGGCGACGACGGCCGCGTGGAACCAGACAAGCGACACGGTGGAAGGTTACAGCAAATCGGTGACGATCGACGGCAATCCCGGCTTCGAGGCATACGAAAACGAACAAAAGCACGGTTCGATTTGGGTCATGATTGCGAAGCGTTATTTCGTCGAGATCGAATTGCAAAAGCAGGACGCGAAGGAATTGCAAGAGTGGCTCAAACGCGTCGATCTGAAAAAACTCGCGGCAATCAAGTAATCATCATGAACAGGTCCGAAGATGGCGAGGTTATCAAGAAAATCGTGGGGAAAAAAAAGGGTGTCGATATTTGGAACGAGCTTTATCGGCTGAACCGCTTTATGGCAAAGTTTCCGCGGCCCGGATCGGCCGATCATGGACACGCCATACGAAAGGTTGTTGGAAAGCCTCGCACGGGCTGACGTCAAGTTCATCATCGTTGGCGGGGTGGCAGTCGCGCTTAATGGCTTTGTGCGAACAACAGAGGACGTGGACATCCTGATCGAGCGTTCGCCAGAAAATATCGCCCGATTGCTTGAAGCACTTTCGAGTTTCGGGGAAGGACATGCACGCGAGTTGACGAGCACTGATTTTAGTGAAGTCGAGGGCGCGGTTCGAATCATCGAAGATTTCCCGCTGGACGTGTTCACAGTGATACGAGGCAAGCGCTACTCGGACCTGATTCATTCGACAGAGCAGACGCGAATTAACGAGACGACTGTGAGATATCTCAATGCCAAGGCACTCATTGCGCTTAAAGAGAAATCGCCGCGCGAGAAAGATCAGATCGATGTTTCCGCCCTGCAACGGGGCCACAAATAAATCTAGCGTCTTTCCGCTTCGCCCGCCATCGGCACAAAACGCACAGGTAAAACAGCGCTTTGCTGAAGGCGCGCGTTTTTCTTTTCGAGAAGATAAAGTTCCTGAGCAAACCTCTGACCTACCGGAATGATCATGCGGCCGCCTTCTTTCAATTGATTGATCAGCGGCTGCGGCACATGTTCTGGCGCGCAGGTGACGATCACCGCGTCGAACGGCGCGTGCTCCGGCCAGCCTTTATAACCATCGCCCACTTTCACGTGCACGTTTTTGTAGCCGAGACGCTGCAATGTCGCTTCAGCTGTGTGCGCCAGTGGTGCGACGATCTCAATCGAGTAAACCTCTGCCACCAGTTCAGCGAGAACCGCCGCTTGGTAACCTGAGCCAGTTCCGATTTCCAAAACACGGTCATGGGGTTTCAGTCTTAATTGCTCGGTCATCAACGCAACGATATACGGCTGCGAAATTGTTTGGTCATAGCCGATCGGCAGCGGTCCATCAGAATAACTCTCAGCGCGCAAATCGGGGGGAACAAATTCCTCTCGCGGGACTTTCGACATTGCTGCTAGCACGCGCTCGTCGTGAATGCCGCGCGGCATAAGTTGCTCCTGCACCATCCGCTGGCGCTCGCGGGCAAGATCGACCACGGGCACAGGCTTCTGACCGCAACCGCTCGCTGCAAGCACAGCGAGAATCAGCCATTGCGAAATTGGTCCCACGCAGAAATGTAGTTCATACAGAGGCGAGGCGAAAGCTTGCCACGCCGAAGCTTGGCGAAGGCGGGTGAGAGTTGCGAGCGCGCTGCGTGAAGTTGTCCGATCTTCGCCGTGCAAACAAAAAGCCGCCACGCGCTGACGCGTGGAGGCTGATTGCGAAGTTGTCTGCTCTCTTGTTTTCTCTTTCTTAATTTCCTTTTCTGCGTTCGGGCTTCTTTGATTTCTCGTTAGAACCTTGTAGCGTTCCAAGGTTCGGCCTGTTTATGGGGCTGCACCGCCCATGAACACGGCGGTTGCGCCGGTATCATTGTTGAATACTTCCAAACTTCGGCGAAGCCTTTCGCTCGGGCGACGATGTTTTCGAAGCGCGGATCGCCGCGGATCCCATAACGACATAAGTTTTCAATTGCCAAAGCTGGGGTTTGGCGCGCATGTGACGCGCCAAACCCCGTGACCGATCAGAGCTCGAATCTCGTGCCAGCAATCTTAGCACATGCAGTTGCGACTAAGACGCCGTTTGGGTTATAGACCTCGACGGTTGCGGACCCCGTATTGGCGTCTCCTGTCGAATCCACGGTTGTTTCCCCCGCAATGATCGTCCAGCCCGTAAAGACGTTTTGAGGATTAAACGTGAAGAATTTGAAGCGAAACGCATAGTTATTGTCAGTGGTATGGCGCCAAACACCTTCTCCAGGCGTCTTCAGAGCCTGCGGTGTCCCTCCGTTCGACTCCACCACCGTGCCTCCCGCCGCGAATTCTACTAGTGACGGGAAGCTCCTTATCACGTGACCTGCGCAATCGGTGAGAGTTATCTGCATCTCCCAGGTCCCTCGAAGTGTTACGCCTTGCGTGCCCTGTCCGGCCGCCGTTGCGGCAACCATGGTGACTAACGCACAGGCGACCACTAAGGGAGCCATTATATTCTTAACGAATTTTGTTTTCATAAGTGTTATTTCCTTTTGTTGTTTTGGCCTTCCGTGACTTCTCGTCATTGAGAACTCATTTCCGGCCGTTCACTGAGGTAGTGCGTAAAATCCGGCGCGAGGTTACGCAGAAAGTTTGCATTTTTTTACAGAAGGTAACGAAGGCAAGAAGAGTGCCGTGAGTGAGCTTCCGGCTTCGCGCTCACGCAAGCGCTATTGGGAGCTAACTCCCCGCCGCACGCTTGACCCTCCCATGTTGGGAGTGTGTCAAGCGTGCATGATATGGCCCTCAACAGCGTCATTATTGTTTCTTCGCGACGCTGCGGGAGGTATCTAGACCATCGGCTCCGGCGAGCTGCAATTCCCTGCCACCATCAACAATGGCGAAGGTCCGTGTGTGGTTAGCGCCGTTGCTGAAGTACTGCAGCGTGCCCGTGCCATCAGGGTTCACTGTGTAGGTTCCGACGATGGGGTTATCGGCGGTGCCACGTTGAATGACGAAGCCACCCAGATCGGCGGTATCATGAAACTTAAACGTGCCATTGCCGTCAAAACACATAACGCCGGCGGAATCGAGCGGAACGTTTGTCGTATTGTTAGACGGATTGCTAGATCCTAAGTGCCAGCCGTCTGAGCTGTAGCCGTAAACGCCGTTGAGGCTTGCATTGGTGTAGTTCGTAGCGAAGGGGCCGCTCGCATAGACCGCTGGGACTAGTGACAAAGCTAGACCAAAGAGCAATGCGACCAGCGCCATTCTGTTTTTTAATGTCGTTTTCATAAGTGTTATTTTCTTTCGTTGTTTTGGCCTGCCGTGACTTCTCATCATTGAGAACTCATTTCTGGCCGTTCACTGAGGTAGTGCGTAAAATCCGGCGCGAGGTTACGCGGAAAGTTTGGATTTCATGAAAACCACGCATTACGTGGACCTCATGGATTAGGACTGTAGAGGCAGGCGTGTCGGCTGCTTTTTAATAGATGCAGGCGGCACGCCTGCCACTACAGCTGGATCACTTCGGCGCGAGAGAGGCGACGATTTTTTCGAAGCACGGATCGCCGCGCAACGGATCCCACCACGGCATCAGTTTTAATTCGCCATAGCTGAGGTAGAGACCGCTAAAGGAACGGACGGCGGTGGCAAGCTGTTCGCAGGCGAGATCTTTTTCACCAACCCACGCGGCAATCATCGCCAGATACTTGACGATCAACGGACCATCGACTGGGTCCTTTTCCATCGGAAGAAGCTCAACTGCGCGCCGGCCTTCGCGCAAGGCCTCCTCCTTCCGCCCGAGAGCGGCATCGATTACACCGAGCACGCACCATGCCGGGCCGTAATCTGGTTGAGCCTGGACGGTTTTCTCCTGCTCGGCCCGTGCAGCAGTAAATGCCAATTGCGCCTTGTGCTCGTCGTTTGTCATGCGCGCGATAAGACCTTCCACGAAAGGACGCGTGAAATGGACAGGGTCGCTACCTAACCGACTTTCGTCGGACGCGATCAAGGCCTCTTTGGCGGCAACGAGGTTGCGTTCCGCCAGCGCGCAAACTAGCCACGAATTGGAATCGTGGACCTTCGGCAACGCAGCAGGATTTGTTGCCCGGATTTCATCGATCAATCGATGCAACGGTCCTGTATCAGCTTTCCAATCCACTTCTACGAATGCGCGCTCTGCTTTTGCCCTGAGATTGTTTGGCTCGATAGTCAATATGCGATCGAGCTTCGATTTTTGTTCAGCATAACGCCGGAAGCCTGCGTAACTAAGTCCGGTCTGGTAGAGCGTGTTAACGTTGCGCGGATCGAGCTCAATCGCCCGCTCGAGGTTTCGAGTGGACTCTTCCCAGCGCCCCTGACGCCTTTGAATGAACCCCATTGCCTTGAACACCTGAGCATCATTCGGCAAAGTTTGGCGGGCAATTTCCAGTTCAGCCAGAGCGCCGTCGTAATCGAGGTGTCCATGATAAAGATTCCACGCCCGTGCGAAATGCGTTTCACCATCATCTGGACGAAGGCGAAATGCGGCCTGAATGGCTGCTTCTGCTAACGCCAACCGCGCAGGAGTATGGTCAAGGCCAGAGAAGTAAAGCTCGTCATGAGCCCAGGCGAGTTGACAATACGCGTCGAAAAACGATGGATCGCGGGCCACAACCTGGCTCAGCAGGTCGATTAGCTGAACGAAACCCTCGATCCCGCCGCCAAATGCTGTCCCTAAAAAGGTATCGTTAGCGCGGGAATAAAGATCGAAAGCCACGAGATCGCCGGTCGGCCTGCGCTCAATCGCCAATTTTTCAGCAGCTGAGATTTTGGCGTGAAGCTCCTGAGCGACTTTCTGCGCAATCTCGCTTTGGATCGCAAATAGGTCGTTTAAATCGCGATCGTATTGTTCGGCCCAGATGTGCGTGTCTGTGCGCGTGTCGATCAACTGCGTGTTCATATGAAGCCGGGCGCCGATCCTCCGAACACTGCCTTCCAGCACATGGGAGACTTGCAGCTCGTTACCGATCTGCCATATTCCGCTTGCTGCGGTACTCCATCACGCTGGTCCGACTGATGACTTTCAGATTGGCGATTTTAGCCAGCTTGGTCAGAATATCGTCCTGCACGCCATCGGCAAAGGCAGCGGCGTCTTCTCGCTGCTCGCTGAGGTTTTCAAACGGCAGAACCGCGATTCCAGTTGTTACGGCCGGATGCCGGGCGAATTCACTCTTCCAAACGATCCATCCCGCAGCTGCTGCCAAAGCGACCAGCGATGCCGCCAGGAGCGCGCTGGTTGGATTGCGCCGCACCCATTTCTTTCCTCGCGTGAAAATTCCAGTGCGGCGGGCCTGAATGGGCTCATGCTTTAGCCAGTGTTCCAAATCTTCGGCCAGCGCGAGAGCGGACGAATAGCGACGCTTTGGATCTTTCTCGAGACACTTGAGGCAGATTGTTGACAGGTCGCGATCTATTTTCGGATTTAACAGGCGCGGTTGCCGTGGCTCGGTATCGAGTAGCAACTTGATAGTTTCATAGGTTGTTCCACCGGCAAAGGGCGGCTGACCAGTAAGCAGTTGGTAAAGTACTGCGCCAAGCCCATAAACATCCGTCGCGCTACTGACGGCTGCGTTGTTTCCTCCCGCCTGCTCTGGCGCCATATAACTGGGCGTGCCCAAAACTTCCATCGTGCGCGTCATCGTGCTTTCCATCTCGACGAGTCGCGCAAGGCCAAAATCCGTGAGGTGCGGTTCACCTTTTTGATCGAGCAGAATGTTCCCTGGTTTAATGTCGCGATGGAGGATCCCGTGTTCATGCGCGTAATGCACAGTGCGAGCTACCTTCGCGATTAATTCCGCCGCCTGCCGGATTGATATCGGCGTGCGCCTGACTACTTCGTCAACCTGGCCGCCTTCGACGAACTTCATGCTGAAGTAGCAGGAGCCGTCGCGCTCGCCAACTTCATGGATTGGAACGATACCGGGATGCTCCAGGCGAGCTGCCGCTTCCGCTTCGAGGCGAAAGCGCTTCACGTGGGCCTTGCTCGCCCACTGACCAAGGCTGATAACCTTTAAGGCGACTGTGCGATTGAGACTCTTTTGCCGAGCGCGAAATACCACGCCCTGACCACCGCGACCGACCTCCTCCAGCAATTCGTAATCGCCCAACTCTCGCTGCATCCCAGCAGCACGCCCTGCTTTTTTCCCATGGCGAGCAGCAGCCGCAGCATTCGCTTCAACATTTTCAGCAGAGCCACCGTCATCCGCCTTCGCCGAGGCTACGGCGGGCCACTCGCGAGCGGCTACAGGTCCGTCCGAGTGCAGACCAAGGCCAGTCTCAAGAAGACAACCTGGGCAGCCTCCTTCTGGCGCGTCGGCTGGGATTTCCGCGCCGCACTTCGGGCAAAATCTGAGTACGCTAGTCATTTATCGGAGAGTCGCTCGCACTCTCGCATTTTTAACTGCGTAAAATTTTATCAGAGGTTACGCCCGGGCCACAGCAATAAGATGGCGCAACTCATCTTCGATATCGCTGGGCATTGCAACCGTGTGGGCAATTTCCTCTCGCAATAAAGTTTGGTAACGCTGACGAAATCGGTAAAAGGCTTGCTTGACCGCGTTCTCCGTCATGTCGAATTCGCTGGCGATCTCCGCCTGTGAAGGCCTGCCCGGTTCGTCCATGAGCATTTTCTTCATCTGATCAAAGAACCGCAGATTGCCCGCACTGCGATACTCGTCCCGCAGCCGCGCCATCACTTGCTCCAGAACAGTAAACGCCCAGCGGCGTTCGTAGATTTGGTCGGCCGTCAATCTGTCGCTCCGCTCAACGTCGATCCGCTCGCGCTCACGAATCTCCTCCAATGGAATTAAGCGCTGTCCTTTGCCGCGCTTGACTGCCATCGCATGGCGCGACTCGTCGGCCAGGAAATGTTTGACCGATATAAGCAGGTAAGAACGAAGCCGCCCCTTTTCCTTGCGGACAGTATTCAGATCTTTGCGTTCCAACAATAAAGCGAAGAAACCTTGGGTGAGATCCTCCGCGTCCTGGGTCGCAGCGCCCTGTCGCCGCACGAAGCTATAGATAGGTCGCCAATACGTGCGGCAAAGCTTTTCGAGCGCCTCTTGTGCCGCTGGTGATTCACCCTGCGCTGTCAGCACCACGCTCCAATGGGTCGTAGCAATTGCAACCGCACCGTTTTGAGCGCTTTGACCAATCGCACTCCGCGACGCCCCGTTATCAACGGCCGGCACGCTGCCATTTAAGCAAAAAGCCGCACGAAAATCAAGCCTGCATATCTTGGGCCGGGCGCAACAAGAGTCAAGGCACAGCGGTTGCAGGCGTCGCGAAAAGTTGTAGGTGTCGCGCTCCTGCGCAGTGCAGTACGGACATGTTTGTCATTCTCGGTGCGGCGCTTCGCACAGCGACGCGGCTACAGCAAATTCTTCGTGTCCTTCGTGCGCTTCGTGGTTAATTTCACCGGTTTTTCATGAATGAGGAACGCAAAACATTAGAAGAGCGCGCAACGATAACTGACATCGAGCAGCTGCGGCATTCCGCCTCGCATGTGCTGGCCCTTTGTCATGTCGAGCGGAGTCGAGACATCTCTTACTGTTTTCCATGAACGAGGATCACAAAACTCTAGAGCAGCGCGCGACGATGACCGAGATCGAGCGGTTGCGTCATTCGGCATCTCACGTACTTGCGACGGCGATCCTGAAGATTTGGCCGGAAGCGCAATTCGCCGCCGGTCCGCCAGTCGAGAACGGTTTTTATTACGATGTGGATCTTCCGCACCGAATCTCGCCGGATGATTTCGAGGCGATCGAGTCGGAGATGAAAAACGAGATCAAGGCGAACCATCCTTTTGAACGGATGGAGGTTTCCCGCGATGAAGCGCTGGGGATGGGAAAGAAAGGCCGGCTCGCCGCGCTGAGCGATCGCGATTTTCCTAGCAAATACAAGATCGACATCATCGAAAACATTCCGCCTGGCGAAAAAATTTCGCTCTATCGCAACGGCGATTTCATCGACCTTTGTGCGGGGCCGCATGTCATGCGCACAGGAAACATCGGCGCCTTTCGCCTAACGAATGTGGCGAGCGCTTACTACAAAGGGGACGAAAAGAATCCACAGTTACAGCGCGTTTATGGCACCGCGTTCAAAACGAAAAAGGAACTCGACGATTATTTCGCGATGCTCGAGGAAGCGAAGAAGCGCGATCATCGCAAGCTTGGCAAAGAACTGGAGCTATTCGTCTTCGACGACGATGTCGGTCCAGGCCTGCCGATGTTCCTGCCGCGCGGGGCAGTCATCGCAGAAGAACTGGAGAAACTAGCAAAAGAAACTGAGTTCGCCGCGGGTTACCAGCGTGTTCGCACGCCGCACATCGCGCGGGAGAGAATGTACGAAAAGAGCGGTCACCTCCCATACTATGCTGAGTCGATGTTCCCGCCGATGGAACTGGCGGGCGACGTTGAATCGTCAAATCGAGATTCCTTAAATCGGCAAGGCTCCGATGTAACAATTCACGAGTCACGAATTACGAAGTACTACCTCAAGGCGATGAACTGTCCGCATCATCACAAGTTGTTTGCGGCGGTGCCGCGGAGTTATCGCGACTTGCCGTTGCGGTTGGCGGAGTATGGGACTTGTTATCGCTACGAGCAAAGCGGTGAGTTATTTGGGCTCATGCGCGTGCGCTCGATGCAGATGAACGACGCGCACATTTACTGCACGCCGGAGCAGTTCGAAGCGGAATTCAACGCCGTGAACCAGATGTATCTGAAGTATTTCAATCTCTTCGGCATCGAGAAATATCTGATGCGCTTTTCGACCCACGATCCGTCCCGCCTAAGCGGGATCGGCGCAAAATTCGTAAACGAGCCGGAGCTTTGGAAGAAGACAGAAGAAATGACAAGGCGCGTCCTCAAAGATTCAGGAATCGATTATGTCGAAGTGCCGAACGAAGCGGCGTTCTACGGACCAAAGATCGACGTGCAAGCCTGGAGCGCGATTGGGCGCGAGTTTTCCATCGCAACCAACCAGGTCGATTTCGCGCAACCGCGTCGTTTCAGCCTCGTTTACAAAGACCGCGACAACACTGAGAAAACTCCCCTTTGCATACATCGCGCACCGCTCGGGACCCACGAACGTTTCATCGGTTTCCTGATCGAGCATTATGCCGGCAATTTCCCGCTCTGGCTCGCGCCGGAACAGGTCCGCATTCTCACCATCGGCGACGAACCAGCTCTGGTTGATTACGCACGCAAGATCGACAACGAACTGAAAGCAAGCTTCGTGCGTTCCGATGTCGATCTTTCAACCGACAAGATCAACGGCAAAATCCAGCGCGCCGAACAAATGAAAGTGCATACCATGTTCGTCATCGGAAAGCGCGACCTGGAAGCCGACGCCGTCAGCGTTCGCGTCCACGGCAAAGGCAATCTCGGCGCCAAACCGCGCGGCGAAGCCATTGCAGAAATTTTGAAGTCGATCAAGGAGCGGCAGGCTTGATTTGTAAGGCCACGTCCGGCTAAAACACTTCAATGAATCTAGCTGGCGCGCTGAAGAAGCACTTCGGCTACGACACGTTTCGGCCACTGCAGGAAAGCATCATTGGCGATGCACTCGCGGGCCGGGATGTATTCGCGCTGATGCCGACCGGCGGGGGCAAGTCGCTTTGTTTTCAATTGCCGGCTTTGTTGCACGATGGGCTTACGATCGTCGTGTCGCCGCTCATTTCGTTGATGAAGGACCAGGTGGATGCGCTGCAAACGAGCGGGATCCCGGCGACGTTTCTGAATTCGGCGTTAGATCGACATGAAGCTGTCGGACGGTTGCGCGGATTGAATCGGGGCGAATACCGGATGCTTTACGTGGCGCCGGAGCGGCTGATGCTCGACGGTTTTTTGGAACGTGCGCTCAACTGGAACATCGCGCTGTTCGCTATCGACGAGGCACATTGCATCAGCGAATGGGGCCACGATTTTCGGCCGGAATATCGCGAGCTCAAGAAATTGCGGACGCACTTTCCTGATGTGCCGGTGATGGCGTTGACCGCGACCGCAACTGAACGCGTCCGGGCCGACATTATCAAGCAGTTGCACCTGCACGATCCACGCTGTTACATCGCCAGCTTCAATCGTCCGAATCTCACTTACCGGGTCGTTGCGAAATCAGCGCCGTTTGAACAACTGCTCGCATTCATTACTGGTCGGCCTAACGAGAGCGGTATCGTTTATTGCGCGAGCAGAAAAACGGCGGACTCGCTCGCAAGAAACCTGAGCGAGGACGGGGTAAAGGCGAAACCGTATCATGCCGGTCTCGCGGCCAGGGAGCGCACCCGAAATCAAGAGCTGTTCCTGCGAGATGACGTCCGGGTAATCACGGCAACGATCGCTTTCGGGATGGGAATCAATAAACCGAACGTCCGGTTCGTCGTTCATCACGATCTGCCGAAGAACATCGAAAGCTATTATCAGGAAACGGGCCGCGCCGGACGCGATGGATTGCCGGGCGAATGCACGCTGCTTTTCAACGCGAGTGATGTCGTAAAGCAAACGCACTTCATCGATGAGAAGAGCGAGAACGAGCAACGCATCGCGCGCGAGCAGCTCCGGCAAATGGTGCATTACGCCGAGACCCGCCAATGCCGGCGCGCGACGTTATTACGCTATTTCGGCGAAGAATACGGTCAGCCGTCGTGCAACGGCTGTGATAACTGCCTCACTCCGCGCGAAACATTCGACGGCACCGTGCCGGCTCAAAAATTCCTCTCGTGTATTCACCGAATCCACAGCAAAAGCGGATTCGGATTCGGGTTAAATCATGTCGTCGGCGTGCTGACTGGCGCAGACACTCAAGCGATCCGGCAGCGAGGGCACAATCAACTTTCGACCTATGGGATCGGGCGCGAATTAAAACGCGACGCATGGCAGGCGATCGGGCGCGAGTTGTTGCGGCTGGGACTCATTGAATGCGCGCCCGGCAAATTCGCGACGTTGATGCTCACCCAAGCGGGCTTGGATGCTTTGCGAAAGCGAACGCCCATTACACTTACGAAACAGATCGACGTCGCCGCGAAGCCGGAAAGAGCCCGGGCCGGCGCGATCGAATGCGACGAACTGCTGTTTGAGCGTTTGCGCGTGCTGCGTCACAAACTCGCGGATGAACGCGATGTGCCGGCTTACGTGATTTTCTCCGACGTGTCGCTCCGCGAAATGGCGCGCGCTTATCCGACGACTGTTAGCGAGTTCAGGCGAATTCCTGGCGTAGGCGAGCAAAAGCTGAGAGATTTCGCGGAACCATTCCTCGGCGAGGTCACGCGATATCTGCAAACAAATCCGCGCCAAACATTCACCGATGCCGTCGATCTTCCTCAGCGCCGCTCTCGTTTGAACAACAGCCAGTTGGAAACGTTGCGGCGTTTTCGGCAGGGCGATTCCGTGGATGAAATCGCTCGCGCACGCGGTTTTGTGCACAGCACAATTTACACGCATCTCCTCGCTGCCATCGAGTACGGCCAGATCGTCCCGCAGTCGCGGGATCGATTCTTCACACCTGCACAGGAGAAGGAGATCGCGGCCGCGTTTGAGCGGATCAGCGATGGAAGACTTGTCGACGTGAGCGCGCTACTCAGTGGCAAATACGACATCGGCGAGCTGCGCATCTTTCGCGCATTTTCCGTGCATCCGAATCGTTAACGTGTCAGTCATAATTGAGCGTCACGTGTAGATTGCGTAAAACAGGGGAGACTTTTCAAAAAAACTAACAGGTTATGCGATTCCTACTCAGTTTACCGGCGCCGATTTCATTTTTGATCGTCTCGACGATTACGACTTTTGTCGCCCTGGCCGGACTTCGTTTCATGCGAAAGAAGTATTCGGCGGAAGCATTAAAGGAGAACCACGAAGTAGCTGCCATCATTTTCAATGCCTTCGGACTGTTTTACGGGGTGATGGTCGCTTTTGTTGTATTTGTTACGTGGAGCGGATACGACGACGCCACAAAAAACCTGCAAATGGAAGCCAGCGAGGCCCTCGATATTTTTCACAGTGCGGAAGGATTCCCTGACCCTGCCAATAAAATAATGCAGCAGGGATTAAGGGATTATGTCGCCTCGGTTTATAATGATGAGGTGAAAAGAATGTCACAGGGCGAGATAACCCTTTATTCCGGAGGAGCCCATGCAAAGCTCGCAAGGTTGTTCTATCAGATTGATGAGAAATCGATTCCCAATAAAGAGCTATACGCCGAATCATTAAGGCGATTAAATAATCTCGCGCAGTACCGCCGACTTAGAATATTTGCAGGGAACAACACGGTGCCATCCGTTATCTGGTTAGTCCTTCTTTTTGGCGGGGTAATCACAGTTGCGTACACCTATTTCTTCGGAATGAAGAACATCAAGGCGCAATACATGATTACAGCCACCCTTACGGTAACGATCACGTTGATTTTATTTTTGATTTATATTCTTAACCATCCCTTTACCGGGGCAAGCAAGGTGAGCACGGAGCCTTTGAAACAGGTGATGGAGATAATGCAGAAAGGATAAGGCGGCACTCTCCTCACCTCACCCGTTAAGCTTCCGTTGACTTTTAACGTCGCTTTTTCGTCGGCTTGCCTTTGCGTTTGGTCTTCGCCATTTTGCGCAGCTCTTTTTCGCTCATCGACTTGTACAATCCTTTCGAAGCGCCTTTGAGAGATGACTTGGAACGTTTCCCGCGCTTGGCGGCAAGCGCCGCACCTGCGGCCATCTGTTGTTTCTTCGATTTTGCAGGCATACCAATATTTCGTTAGGCGGAACCTAATTGGATTTCTCAAGATGCGGCACGAATTCGCCACAAAAAATAAACTGGGACACCGGTTAGCACGATTAAGATTCCCATTCCCGCCGTGGCGGGCGCGAGAAAAGCAAGATCGATAATTAGCAAGCCGGCCAACAGGATCGACAACACTGGCACCAATGGATAACCCCACGTGCGATACGGCCGTTCGGCGCTCGGTTTCTTATGTCGCAAGATCATTAGCGCAACAATCATGAGAAGATAAAACAGCAGATCGGCCGAGATGATGTACTCGAGCAGCTGGGTGTAAACATTTCCGTAGCTGACCTCGTGCGTCGCGGCATTCGTCGTGACCGTTCGCGGCAATGTCAGAACCGCAGTCCAAATTCCCTGGGCGACCAGCGCCGCCGCCGGCACGTGATAACGATTTGTCGTCGCGATTTTTTGAAAAAATAATCGATCGCGCGCCATCGCGAAATACACGCGCGCGCCGGAGAGGATCAGCCCGTTGTCGCAGCCGAAGGTAGAAATCATGATGGCCGCGGCCATGCACTTCGCACCCGGACTGCCGAAGACCGCGTTCATCATTGCGACGGCGACGCGATTTTGTGGTGCATGTTGGATTTCCGAAAGTGACAAGGCGGCGAGATAAGAAACGTTTGCTAACAAATAAAGAACGACGACGCTGCCGCAGCCAAACAGGAGCGCGCGGACAAGATTTCTGGCCGGATCACGCACTTCGCTGCCGAGGAATGTCACGTTTGTCCAAGCGGTTTGCGCGAAGAGCGGACCGACCATCGACTTTCCAAAAAGCAGCGCGAGCGCCAGACCGCCGACCACTGAAAAACCCGGTTGCGCAATTTGCGGGCTCCAACCGTTCGCCCAAGAATCCCACCATGCGGACGCTCGCGCGGCGCAGCCTGGATTCCAGCCTAACGAAAGGCCGATCACCACAACTCCGACGAGCGCCGCTGTCTTGGCGAAGGTGAACGTGTTTTGAACGATTTTGCCGATTTCCAAGCCGCGTGTGTTTGTCCAAGTGAGGAGCGCGATCAATGCAATTGCGACCAATTGCTCTATCGACAAGCTGATGGCGTAACCGCCTAGCCGAATCGGCGCGATCAAATAGTTGTCCGGCGAAACCGCTCCAGTAAAAACGCCGAGGAATTTCGCGAAAGCGATGGCGACCGCCGCAATGGTTCCGGTTTGAATGACCAGAAAAAGTGTCCAGCCATACAAAAAACCGAGCGATGGGCCATACGCTTCGCGCAGAAAAACGTAAACACCGCCCGCACGCGGCATCATCGTCGCAAGCTCCGAGCAAGACAACGCGCCGGTGATAGTCAACACACCAGCAACCGCCCAGGCAAGCAATAACCAGCCGGGCGCCCCACTCAACCGGGCCGATTCCGCCGATGTGATGAAGATGCCCGACCCGATCATCGATCCCATGACGATCATCGTGGCATCAATCGGCCCGAGCGCACGGACGAGTCCGGCCTGCTGCCGAGCGTCAATCTTGCCGTTCACAGCGGACTCTCGGGCGCGCTGATCTTCACGCCTTCGTATTCGAGTTGTGATCGCAATTCACGCGCGAACTCGACCGCACCGGGCGTATCGCCGTGGATGCAAATTGTCTCCGCGCGTACATCGACATCTACTCCTTCAACGCTCCGCACTTTGCCTTCGCGCAACATTCGCAGGACGCGTTTAGCCGCTTCTGCCGGATCGTGCAATAATGCGTCCGAGCGGCTTCGTGGTACTAGCCAACCGTCGCTGCGGTAATTTCGATCAGCGAAAACTTCGCGTGCGATTGGCAATCCATTCACCACGCCGGCGCGTGCCAGTGCGCTGTTATCCGGAGCGAACAGAATCAAGTTCGAATCCAACTTCGCGATCGCGCGTGCAATCGCATCGGCAATTCTCTCATCACGCACCGCCATGTTGTAGAGCGCACCGTGCGGCTTGACGTGGTTCGGCCGCAGACCGGCCGCTTGAGCAATCGCCTGGAAAACGCCGAGCTGATAAGTCACAGCATCGAAAACTTGCTCTGGCGTGACCGGCAATTCCTTGCGGCCAAAATTTTCGCGATCGAAAAGGCTTGGATGCGCTCCCGCGGCAACGCCGCGATCACGAGCCACCTCGATTGATCTGCGTATCGTGTTTGCGTCACCTGCATGAAAGCCACAGGCGATGTTTGCCGACGTAACGAGCCCGAGCAATTCATCATCGTGTCCCGCGCCTTCCCCGAGATCAGCGTTAAGATCGATAAGCAGGTTCATTCGAAGAGCACTTCGAGGCCGCGCCGAAATTGTTCGAGGTTGCGCTCGCGTTCGAGCAAAAACTGATGCGCATCGCCAAGCGAAACTTCACGAAACCGCAGCTGATCCCCGGCGCGAAGTTGGGCAGCGACGGGAAGGTCGACCGTGATCACGTGGGCGATTTTCGGGTAGCCGCCAATCGTTTGGCAATCTCCCAGAAGCAAAATCGGCTTCCCGCTAGGTGGAACTTGAAGCGTTCCCGGCGCGACCGCTTCTGAGAGAAGATCAGTGTTACCATGGCGTTTCAGTTCCGGTCCATCCAACCGTAAACCCATTCGATCCGAATCCGGTAAGACAGCGAAAGTCGCGCTCGTTAAAGCGTGATGGGTTGAATGATCGAAGAGGTCCCAGGCCGCTCCGCGAATGAAGCGGAGAACGGGCTCGCGCCGCGCCGGGCTCGACCAATCATGGGGCGGCTTCCAACGCGCGATTTTCTCTTCGCGCAGCTTGTCGACCAAAATCGTTGCGAATCCGGAATTTGGGCCCTGCGGAATTTCATCGCCATCACGCAAGGCGCGCCCGTCGAGTCCACCGAAATTCGCGCGCAAATCGGTGGAGCGACTTTCCAGAACGACCGGAAGATCGATACCGCCGGAAATTGCAATCCAGGCGCGGCACCCGATCTTTGGTCGATCGATCGCCAGCTTTTCGCCGTGTTTAACCAAGAGTGCATGACCCGAAGGCAGAGATATCGGCCCAACGCGCACATCGAATTCGCCACCACACCAGGCTACGATTCGTGCATCGCCAAAACGCAATTGCAAGCCGCCGAAGGTTATTTCAACTCCGGCGTTGGATTCCTCATTGCCGACGAGCAGGTTCGCAACTCGGAGCGCGTGTGTATCGAGCGCGCCGCCCAACGAAACACCGGACTTGCGAAAGCCTTCTCGCCCCAGATCTTGAAAACTGGTCAGGAATCCCGCACGGGTGGCAATTGCATTCATTGCTGTGTCATTGTGAGCGAACTGAAGAACCTTGCATAAAGTCGCCCATCTTTATTGGTCTGAGAACGCGCAAGTCTTCGTTGTGAGTTCCCTCGCTCCGCTTGGGATGACAGGCGGTGCGCCATCACTATTCCTTCTGGTTTTCGAATTCGTCGCGCGTGATTGCGCGGAAACGGACCCGGTCGCCCGCGCGAAAAAGTGCTGGCGGACTTTTTCGCGGATCGAACAAGCGCAGCGGTGTGCGACCGATCACGTTCCAGCCGCCGGGCGACTTGATCGGATAAATTCCGGTCTGGGTTCCACCGATCCCAACGGAACCGGCCGGAATTTCTTTCCGGGGAACGTCTCGCCTTGGAGTTGCGAGTTTGCGCGGCAAGCCGCCGAGAAACGGAAAGCCGGGAGTGAATCCGACACAATGCACGCGATACTCAGCACTGCAGTGAAGATCGACAACTTCTTTCCAGTGAATGCCCGCATGCCGCGCAACTTCACCGAGATCGAGCGCAAATTCAGTTTCGTAACAGACCGGAACTTCTACGAAAGATGCTTCGATTCGATCACGGCGAATGTCACTCGCATTCCGCAGCGCATCGCGAATGCGCTCTGCCAGCCAATCGAAGACGCCATCTGGTTTTGCGCCTGCAGCCACCACTCGTGTGGCATCAAAGAATACAGCAACAGTTGTGTAAGCAGGCGCAAACTCAATCACGCCGGGAAGGTGCGCATTTTCGAGACGATATTGCGCTCCTATTACCGCACTCAGCGCTTCCTCCGGTGCCTCCTCAAAGGTCTCGCGCAGGCGAACGATGAGTGCAGAATCTCCCAGCGGCGTGATTTCCATCACTGCTCGCGCGTTGCTTCAATTTGTATATTGATCGCGACGGCTTGGCTGATTCCGGAGACTGCTTCGGTAGTACCGCCAAACATCAATCCGAAGTCGCGGCGTTTCAGTGGCTCGGTAGTAACCGCCCACCGCGTTCGCTTCGTTTCGCCCGATATCGGGCTGACCAGCTTCACATGCAGCGTGATCGGTTTTGTCACGCCATGCATGATCAGATCGCCGATGATGTCGCCGGAGTGTTCGCCCGTCCGCTTAACGGCGTGACTTTTGAATGTGATCTCCGGATATTTCGCGACGTTGAAAAAATCGGCGCTGCGCAAGTGGTCATCGCGCTTGGTGATGCCGGTGTTGATGCTGAGAACGTCAATTTTTGCCATGACTGAGGATTTTTCCGGATGATCGCGGTCGATGTCGATGCTGCCATCGAACTTGGTGAACCTGCCCACCGTGGTGCCAAGATATTGATGAACGGTGAAGCCGATGGTCGAATGCGGCGGATCAAATTTGTAAACTTCATTGGCCTGTGAATTTAAGGGCAGCCCAGCCAGCAGAAGCGGCAAGCAGGCAAGCGAGCATCTTTGCATCTTCATCAGCTTTCCTTCGGTAATGTGTTCTTTTCGTTGGCAGCGAGCGTTTTCAAAAGCGGCGTGCGCGACAGCGGCAATTTCCCAAACAAATTCCCAAGAGCAAAGGCCGGATTGCTTTCCAGCCGTTTGGAGTCGTGCACACCGGCAATGCGCGCCAGCTCGGTTTCGAAATGCGCGACGGCACGCGCATCAGGATCTTTTGCATCAAGGTAACGGAATGCACGGCTAAGCAAGGCAAAGAGCTCGGGCTCGGAATGATCTCGTTCAGTGCAAATTTCCACCAGCTCGACAAAGTACGCAGCCACCTGCGTGCGCAAATACTTCTCACGGATGCCGGGAAAAGTATTTTTCAATGCCACTTCAGTGAGCGTGTGCAGATTCGATTTGCGGCTCGGAATAAATGAGATCTCAGCTTCAAAGAAGAGGTCGAGCTTGCCGGCGAACGGGCTTTTCGCGCGGCGCGCGCCTTTGGCAACCGTTTGAATGCAACCGCGTGATGCGGTGCACCAGGAAACAATCAGACTGGTGTCGCTGAACCTTCGTTTGCGCAAAAGAGTCGCGGCAGTTGATTCCACGCGTCCAATTTAGCATGTGCCGACGTTGACATGAAGATGTCGATGTAAGGGAGAAGTTTTATTACGTCCAAAGGCGAGCTTCGCCGCGAAACCCAGTACGATATGCCAGAAGAACAAGCAGCGGAACGGGCGCGCGAAGACGAAAGTGCGGGCAAGTCGCCCTCTACCCAAGCAGGCGAATTCGTGCGCGAAGAAATGGAGCACATTCGAGAAGGTGAACACGGTGCGCGTTCCCCTAAACAAGCAATTGCCATTGGGCTGTCCAAGGCGCGTCGTGCAGGCGTGAAATTGCCGCCGCCTAAGAAAGGGATAGCTTCGTCGCGCACCCGGCGTCAAGCGAAACGCGACCTGGCCAAAGGTCGTAGCGGGCGCCGAAAGCCTTCCCGCACGCGATCACGCGCTGCTAAACGCGCGCTCAAGCGAGAAGGCCGGTCGGCCGCTTCGCGCCGCGCACTCTCTCGTCAGGCGCGCAGCGCGGCGGGTGGACGATCGGCGAGATCGCGTTCGGCCGCCGCCAAAAAAGCGGCCCGAACTAGGAAGCGACGTCGCCGTTAAGCCGAGGCCACAAACCCTTTCAGGATCGATAATCGATAGCCTGGGTCTCGCGGGGAGGTTACTTGGTTTTGGTCAGGTGGCCTAACATGATACTGACCTTAAACAAAACCTCATTGTCATTCACGTCGTCACTCTGGCCGACTCCGGTTGCGCCAGGATGAACCGCATGAAACGGCTCCGAGTCTCTGAAATGAAAAAGACGACCGCGATAGTCCGTGTGCCGATACTCCACCCCCGCCCTGATTGTATCCGTGAACGCGAACTGCGTGCCCCCGCCCGCATACCAACCGGTCAGAACATTGTTGGCGGCATCGTTAAATGAGTGCTGGGGCGCACGGTCGACTTGGTGCGTTCCGATAAGAGCACCGTTGACGTCAAAAAAGTCCGTGCTTGCCCGGTCGAACGATCGCACATCGATTTGGGAGAAGGCGGCACCCCCGCTCGCATAGAAAAGAAGGCGACGCCAGGCGAAACCGACTTGTCCTCCCGCGTACCCGCTCCAATCCTTTTCTACTTGGCGTTCGGCCGAGAACCTGGTATCAGCTGAAACGGCTGTGTTGGTGATGCCGGTGGTGGGATTAGTGCTAGTGAGGCCAAAAACCGCATGTGATTGGAAATCTCTCGCACCTGTTCCGTTCGTCGTTCTGGTACCCGAAAAGCCGATTACGGGGCCGAACACAAAATGGCCGAACTGGAAGTTGTAACCGAGATCGGCGCCACCGATATACGCGGCCGACGTGCTGTCGCGTCCGGACTCTTCAAAGAAAATATCGTTGCGTGTCGTAGCCTCCGAGTTTGAGGTAGCCGACGGCGGCAGCGCGCCCACTACTTCGTTAAACTGGGTGGTAAGATGAACCTTCGTATCAAAATCGCCGATATTGAAATTGGTCCACGCCCCGCCAGAATTGAGCGCGAGGTAGGGTCCCGCCCAATTGTACTCCACCGCGGGCGCGACGGTGGGAGCAATCTCTTTGAATGGTCCGGCATGCGCATTTGATGCAGTCAATGCCAGGAATACTCCGGCCACAACTGCAGTGATTGCGCACACGATTTCCTTTGAAAAGTTAGTAGTTCGCATAGTTAATTTCTCCTTGGCCGTTGCATTTGCCACATATTCAATTGTCTGCCAAGCAAAATATTTAGAAAATTTTTGCCTGGTCGGGGGCAGGTTATTTACGGTCTCGCCACTGCATTGAATCGAAAATAAGGTAACGACCATAGCTGCTAAACTCGCCTCGGGCATTCGGGCCCCGATTTTTCGCAGGCTAAAATCGGGCAAATCTGCTGGAAATTTCTTAGCTTAGCCGCTCACGGTGATGCGGTTTCGTGAGTTCGAGAAGCGGACCGAGCGGGACAATGCGGGTGGGATTAATTTCAGGCTGCGTCATGTAGTAGTGCCGTTTGATCTGGTCGAAACTGACTGTTTCGGCGATGCCCGGCTGTTGATATAAATCCATCAGGTGGCCTTGCAGATTCGGGTAATCGACAACGCGTCGGACATTGCATTTGAAGTGACCATGATAAACGACGTCGAACCTAACAAGCGTGCAGAAAAGCCGCCAATCGGCTTCAACGATACGATCGCCGAAAAGGTAGCGGCTATTCCTTAGGCGTTTTTCCAATATGTCGAGCGCGTCGAAAAGTTTCCGGGCGGAGATTTCATATGGGCGCTGGCGTGTAGCGAAGCCGGCTTTGTAAACGCCGTTGTTTACGTTCTCGTAGAGAAAATCACAGAGCTTGCCGTGCTCGGCTTCGAGGTCCTTTGGGAAAAGATCGATATCTTTATTTCGCGCGACACCATGGAACGCGTGATTGAACATGCGGCAAATGTCGTCCTCGCAATTGTTGACGATCTTTTTCGTCTCTTTGTCCCAAAGCGCTGGAACAGTGACGCGTTGGTTGAAATTTGGATCGGTCGCCTTGTAAGCCTCGCTCAGGTAATGAAAGCCATTCACTGGATCGGTCGATTCAAACTCGTCCAAATTCCCTAACGAACCGGGCTGCGTTCGTTCGGGATCACGGAACGCCCAACCTTTCTCGTCGCGGATCGGATCGACAATCGTCATCCCGATCGCCTCCTCGAGACCTTTTAATTTCCGAAAGATGACGGTGCGACTCGCCCACGGACAGGCGAGGGAAACGTAAAGGTGATAGCGGCCAGCGATCGCGGGATAAGACGTCGATCCATCACTGGAGATCCACTCGCGAAACGCGTCTTCCTGGCGCTGAAATTCACCAGAAGCGGTTTGCTCGGACGCAAGGTGCGAAGACATCATGGAGGGAAATAGAAAGTGAAAAGCAGAAATTAGGAAGAAGAAATCCGGAGGTGTCGCACTGGCTTGGAGAAGGCAGCTGAGCAAAACTCACGAATTAGAAACCAGAATTACGGCCGTGCCTTTCAATTTCCCGGAGCGAAATTTTGCCAGCGCGGCATTTGTTTCTTCCAACGGAAAAACTTCGGTTTGCGTTTTCACCGGAACGCGCGGCGCAATTTCGAGAAATTCTTCGCCGTCGCAGCGGGTCAAATTTGCGACCGAACAAATCGCGCGTTCATTCCAAAGATCGACATAGGGAAACGAAGGGATGTCGCTCATGTGGATGCCGCCGCAAACCACGACGCCACCTTTGGCGAGTGCGCGCAGCGCCACGGGCACGAGCGCGCCGACCGGCGCGAAAATAATGGCAGCGTCGAGTTTTTCCGGCGGCAATTCATCGGAACCGCCCGCCCACTTCGCGCCTAACGAACGGGCGGCATGTTGTCCAGCCTGGTCGCCGGGCCGGGTGAAAGCGAAAATTTCGCGGCCTTGATAAAGCGCAACCTGCGCAATCAAATGCGCGGCGTTGCCAAAACCGTAGATTCCCAGCCGGCGCGCTTCACCGGTTTTGCGGAGCGAACGATAGCCCAGCATTCCAGCGCAGAGCAGCGGCGCCACCTCCACATCATTGTATTCGTTAGGCAAATGAAAACAAAAGCGTGCATCCGCAACCGTAAACTCGGCGTAGCCGCCATCGATCGTGTAACCGGTGAACCTGGCACGGTCGCAAAGATTTTCACGGTTGGAGCGACAATAAGCGCATTCGCCATCCGTCCACCCGAGCCAGGGAATGCCGACGCGCTCGCCGATTTCAAATCCGCGGACGCCATCACCAATTTGTTCGACGCGTGCGACGATTTGATGTCCAAGAATCAGCGGTAGTTTCGGCCCTGGCAGTTCGCCATCGACGATATGCAAATCAGTGCGGCAGACCGCGCATGCATTCACGCGCACGAGCAATTCGCCTGTCGCCGGTCTGGGTTTTGCGATATCCCGCAGGACGAGCGGTTTCTCCGGATGTTCAAGAACCATCGCGCGCATGTCGATCTAATCATTTCCACCAAACGACCCGATCTGAAAAGAGGTGAATTTTGCGCCAGATACAGCCGAGTCTCCATCGTTTACGAGTTGCCTTCTATAGACTAAATCTGCCGACTATTGATCCTCCGTTTTTCCGGAGCCGCTCGCTCGTCGCAATACAAAAGAAAACCTGCGCTGTCGGACACGCTCTCCGTCGCGCCGACTCCTCCGCTAGCCGCAGAGGGAGTTTCCGGTCCGATGACGCCCCATATGTTGCGCGTGACTTCTATCGCGCTCGGAAACGCTCTGCTAGCTAGCAGGCATGATGGGGAAACAATCGATGTGAAGGTGCAATCAGGGCATTGAAAGCGCAGCCCTAACTTCCCAGATCTCGATCGGGCGACGACAACATTACTCCACGCTGACCGGTGCTGGCTCCAGCTCCGGTTCGGGCCCCGGCGGCTCGCCTTCGTGATGAAAATGTGCGCTGCGCAGGAACGGAACGCGGTCGAGCACATGCTCCTGGAACCATTCCAGCCAGAGGTAAATCACCGGCGTCACAAACAATGTAATCATTTGCGAAAAAATGAGACCGCCGACGATGACTAAACCAAGCGGACGGCGCGAAGCTGCGTCCTGACCAAACCCGAGCGCGAGCGGCACGGCACCCATTAGCGCGGCCAGCGTCGTCATCATGATGGGACGAAAACGTTCCATACTTGCTTCGTGAATGGCCGAACGCAGGTCCCAGCCTTCGTCGATTCGCTGCAGGGCAAAATCGACCACCATGATTCCATTTTTCTTGACGATGCCTAACAAAAGAAAGAGCCCAATCACGCTATAAAGCGACAACACCGAATGAAAAATCCAAAGCGTCGCCAGTCCACCGACCACCGCGGGCACGATTGCGGGAAATAAAACCGTAAATGGGTGAACGTAACTCTCATAAAGAATTCCGAGGATCACGTACATAACAAAGATCGCGGAGAGGAACAGCAGCGGGAGAGCACGGAAAAGCTGCCGGAAAACGAGCGCCTCCCCCTGGAAAGTGGCTTGCACGGTGGGAAACTGCGGATGGATTTGCGCGAAGCTGTCCTCGATGAATTTCGTGGCATCGCCGATGGCGACGTCTGGCAGCAAGTTAAAGTTGATGGTGACGCTGGTGAACTGGTTGAAGTGGTTGACCGCCTGTGGGCCCAGGACCTGCCTGGTGGTGGTGACTGCGCGCAGCGGGACAAGATTTGCCGCGGTACCCGTTACGGTGGCAATGGTGCCGCCGCCAGCTCCGCTCGCGCTAAAATTGCCGCTGGTATTGCTGCGAGCGTGGAGATCGTTCAGGTCCGTGGGCTCGGCTCGCTCCTTGTCTTTAACTTCAAGGATGACCTGATATTGATCTTCCGGCTCTTTAATTAGATAGACATAGTTTTGCGAGTAGGCATTGCGCAACAAACTTTGCACCGCGGAAGTCGAGACTCCGTAAATGGCTGCCCGCTCGCGGTCGATGTCGATCGAAAGATTGGGCGTGTCGTGATAGTAATCGGAGCGGACGCTGGCAAAGCCTTTGAACTGCTGCAGTTTTTTCATCAATTGGTCGGCCACGGCGTAGACATCCTGCGGCACGATCCCGCTGATAGTGTAGGCATACTGGCCCTGGGTCTGATTAGTCGCTCCGACGTTAATTTGCAGAACCGGATTCGGCTGCAATACCGCGGCGACGCCGGGAATGGAGCCGATCGACTTTTGCAATTGCAAAATGCATTGGTCGATGGAGGGGCGCTCATTTCTTGGTTTCAGAAAAATAAAAATCAGTCCCTGCGATGACGAACTGCGTGCCGCGAAACCAGCCAGTGTGAAAAATTGCCCGACGTTCGAATCTTCCTTCAGCTTCTGATTGACCTGCCGTTGATATGCGTGCATTTGCGCGGGCGATGAACCTTCCTGCGCGATGAAGACGCCGCGTACAAAACCGCTGTCACCCGGCGGCAGCAATGTGAAAGGCAAATGGGTGAAGAAAAACCAGAGGCCGATCATGCAGATAAGCAGAATCGGTACGGTCAGCCAGGCGCGATCGAGAAATTTGTCGAGCGCCCGACCATAAGCGGCGATGACGCGTTTGATGAAATTACTCGTGTGTCGCTCCATCCACGCGCGTTTATGACCCGACTTGCGCTCACCGAGAATTCGCGCGCACATCAGCGGGGTGAGCGTTAAAGAAACCAGCCCGGAGGCAAGAATCGCCACGATGATGGTGACGGAAAATTCCCGGAAGATGCGCCCTAACAAACCGGGCAGGAAAACTAACGGAATGAAAACGGCAGCGAGCGAAAGCGTCATCGACAAGATGGTGAACGAAATTTCGCCGGCGCTGTTAAATGCGGCCTTTACGATTGATTCGCCGTGCTCTGCGCGACGGACGACGTTTTCCAGAAACACAATTGCATCATCGACAAGGAACCCGATGCAGAGCGTCATCGCCATCAAAGTCAGATTGTTGATGGAGAAGTCGAGCATGTACATCACCGCGACGGTGAGAAGCAAAGAAAGCGGCATTGCCACAACCGGAATGAGCGTGTCAGTAGCGCGACCGAGAAAGACGTAGATGACAAGCACGACCAACACGAATGCAATTACCAGGGTGTATTGCACGTCATGAACCGAGTTCACGATAGTCTCCGAGCGGTCGAACACCGGCGTAAACTTGATCGATCCCGGTAGACTCACGCGCAGTTCGGGAAATAGCGCCTTGACTGACTTTGCCACCTCCACCGCGTTTGCGCCTGCCTGCCGCGAAACCGCAAGCACCACTACCGAGCCCGGCGGATTGAAACCGCGCATCCAAAACGTGCGCGAGATGCGTTCATCCTGCACGCTCTGGCGAACGTCGGCCACGTCGCGCAAATAAACAGGTGAGCCGTTTTGATTGCGCGCGACGATTAAATTGCGATAGCCCTCGGCCTGATCGATCTGACCATTGGGTTGCAGCACTAACGTGCGATGCGTACCATCAAATTGTCCCGCGCCGGAATAAACCGTCCCCGCCTTAATCGCGCTGGCCAGGTCGTCCATCGTTAAGCCACGCGAAGCGAGCGCCGCGGGATCGGCTTTGATCCGAATCGCGCCTTGCACACCGTAAAGGTTAACTTGCGAAACGCCGGGCAGAATCGCGATGCGCTGCGCCACCGCGGTGGACGCATATTTGTAGAGGTCCCAATCCGTCAGCGTGTCCGACATCAACCCGAGTAGATAAACGGCCTGATCGTTCGGGTTAGTCTTCGTGAACGTTGGCGGACTCGGCAGATCGATTGGCAATTTACCGGTCGCGCGCTGGATGGCGGCCTGCACATCGGTGGCTGCGTCGGTGATGCTCTTGCTCAGCACGAATTGCAAGGTCAGCGAGGTGTTGCTTTGCGTGCTCGTGCTGGTGATGATGTCCAGTCCGGGGATTTGTAAAAACTGTTTCTCCAGCGGGCTGGCGATGTTGTTCGCCATCGTCGTGGGGTCCGCGCCGGGGTAGGAGACCGTGACCTGAATGACCGGGTAATCGACAGCCGGCAGATCGTTCACGGCGAGTTTTCCATAAGTGGCCAGACCTGCGACGATCACCGACAGCGTCAACAACACGGTCATCACCGGCCGCCGAATAAACGGTCCGGAAAGTCCCGAGCCCGTGACTTGAATTAACTTCGCGGTAGGTCTGGGGCTTTCTCGCCCGGCGGTCGTTGTCGATCTCTGTGGATGTCGATCTTGCGTTTCGTATTCGCCGTCTGGCGCGCCGTCATGTTGATCGGATCTGGCCATGTTGAAATCGCGAAAACTACATCGCACCTTTTGCCGAGGCCTGCTGCGCGTTCGCTGCGTTCGGAGGAGCGTATGGTTTCGGGTCTACTTTTGCTCCAGGCGAGAGCGCGAGTTGACCGGTCACAACTACCGTTTCGCCCGCTTTCACACCGCTTTCGATTACCGTCAGATCGCCATCTTGGCGCTGACCCGGCTTGACCGAGCGAAGATCGACAGTGTCGTCCGCCTTGACCACGAAAACAAAGGGCCCGCTCTGGCTAATCTGGACAGCCTGCGACGGTACAAGCGGGACATCCTTGAGTGTGTCGAGAATGAAACGCACGCGCACAAATTCCGACGGCCAGAGAGCGCGATCGGGATTCGGCGTAACGGCGCGCGCTTTTACCGTTCCGGAACCCGGCTGGACCGCGTTGTCGATGAAATAGAGATCACCGATACGTGGCGGGATCGACGCATCAGGCAAATCCGTCTGTACTTTCACGTTCGGCGCGCCGAGATATTTTCTCACCAGCGGGAGATCGTTCTCTGCAACCGTGAAGTCAGTATAAATCGGGTCCAGTCCCTGAATCGTGAGCAGCACCGCGCCAGTACCACTCGTGTTTCCAGTTACGACGTTTCCGACGTCAACAAGTCGTAAGCCGGCACGACCGTTGATGGGTGAACGGATAGAACAATAATCCAGATTCACTTGTGCGGCGGCAACGGCGCCCTCGGCGCTCTTCACTTTTGCTTCGTCGCTATTCACAGTCGCCTGGGCGACATCCAGGTCCTGCTGCGAGATTACATTTCTCGCGCGTAAATCCTGTTGCCGCTTCAACGTAAGTTGATCGATCGCAAGCTGGGCCTTTGTCTGTGCGAGCTGACCCTGCGCTTGATCGAGAGCCGCCTGATATGGCTTCGGATCAATCGAGAAGAGTAAGTCGCCTTGCTTGACGTCCGAGCCGTCCTGAAAATGCCGCGCGATGATTTGCCCGCTCGCCTGGGCCTGCACTTGAACTGTCTCGTAGGCCGCGCAAGTACCGATTTCATCGATGTAAAGCGGCACATCCTTGGTAATCACTTTGGTCACGAGCACTGGTCGCGCCGGCGGCTGCCCGGCTTTTGCGGATTCGACTCTGCGCTGAAGGCCGCGAGCCACTGCAAATATCGCCAGGGCGGCAAAAAGAATGTATCCCCACCTCGGAATGGAGTGCCCCCCCGTGCGCGGAGTTTTCATCTGCTTGTTCCGGTGGCGCGATGCAGCAGTCTCAGCTTTCGGTTCTAATCGGATAGCCATTTTAGTTTCGTCCATTTCCGTCAACGTGAACATGCGGCGCGGCGGTTTTGCGCTCACCGGTTCCATTCCGTCGCTCGGCTTTCTGGCAAATCTTCGTCAGCACACGCATGCACGTCCGAAGCTCCGAAACCGGAATATCATCCAGCAGTTCATGTCGAAGCTTGAATGCTTCTGCGCTGATTTGTGTAATGACGCGCTGCGCTCGCCGCGCGAGGTGCACGGTCTTGCAACGGCGATCGTGCGCGGCGTTTTTGCGCGTCACCCAACCGTCATCTTCAAGCCGATGCAACAATGTCACAAGAGTCGGCTCTTCGATTCCCAACCGGGCCGCAATCTCCGATTGTGTCAGCGGGCCTGGAGCAACCGACAAATGCAGTAATGTCCGCCACTTCGCCTGGCTCAATCCCATCGGTTTGAGCCGCTCGTCCAGTTTTAATCGCCAGGCGCGGGCCGTGCCGTGCAATAGCGGCCCAAAGGCTTCCAGGTCAGGTTTCATGAAGGCATGATTAGTTAGCATGCTAACCAATTCGACCCCACGCCCGTGTCAAGCGTTCACGGCAATCAATCGATCTTGAGCAGAAGGATCGATTCTTTCCGGTAATCCGTGAGACGAAAAATCAGATGCGCTCGTCGCGGTGCCCAGCGATTGCTCTCCATCACTTCCTGTTCCCTCTCCGGTCGCACCAGCAGATATTTCGCATCTGTTGGAAGATCAACCATTTCACTAACGTAAACCAATTTCGACCGCAGGTAGAAAAAAATCGGCTGATAATTCGGATCGAGTGCGTAGAGCGGCTCAGAAGGCGGGACGGCCGCGTCGATCTGAGCGGCCGACTTCTTCACACTCTGCCGGCGATGCACCTGGGGAACAATCGCCGCTGCATAAGCGCCCATGCACACGCAAACCAGAGCTGCGACCGCTGCGACGGTACGTTGCCTATTTTTTATGGAGAATGCCTTGCCTCCGAGCCAGCGCGGCCACCAAACATTGTCGGCGCACAAAGTCATCCCCAGCAGCCAGGACGCCGGCCCGATACCTGGCATTGCGTAACGCGGCAATGATCCGGGCACCAGGTTAATGGTAACAAACGGAACAACTGTTCCCCAGGCGAGCGCACGCGCGAGTCTTTGGCTTTTTTCCTTAGCAAAACCGCCGGGACGAGTGAGCGGCAACAGAATCGTCCATGGTAAAAAGTAGATGAGCCCGCGCGGAATGTTCCAAATCCAGCTGGAGAACCTAAAATCGCTACCCCGTAAGCGGCCGGTGAATTGGCTCGACCATTTGGTAGCGGTTATCGCGTTGCCGGTCGCGTGAGCAAACGGAATCGCCCAAGCCGCAAAAATTCCGAGCATGATCAGAATGGCCGTGAAATGCGCAGGATGAAATAGTGGGCGCCAATTTTTGTTCTGCCAAAGAACCGCAGCAACGATTGCGTAGAAAAAGATAAGATGGACCGGTCCTTTGGCCAGCCAGCCGAGTCCAAGAAAGATCGAAGCCGGAATCCAAAGGAGCCACGCGGATCTCTGTCGTTCCCAAAAACTTAGCCAAAAAATAATGGCCAGTGTGCAGAGCGAAGCGTAAATCGCCTCGATCTCGATCAAGCGGCCTTTTTCGATTATCCCGGCATTTGTCATCCAAATGACGGCTGCAATTGTCGATCCATGCGCTCCCAGGCTTTCGCGCGCGACAATCACAAATGCGATAGCTGCCGCCAGCACGCTTAATGTCGAGGGTAAGCGCGCCGTCCACTCGTTGCGTTGAGCGAGAAGCTTGAACGATACGGCGACCAGCCAGTTTATAAGGGGCGGTTTACGAAAGTAAGCTTCACCGCCTACTTGCGGCACAAGATAGTTGCCCGTCTCGAGCATCGAGATGGCCGGCAAAATCCTTCTGCCTTCTTCCCCTTTGATCGACAAGGAACCGAGTGCTGGTAAATAGATGGCTGCCCAAATGAGGAGCACAACCGTCAGAGCCTGCGTCCGAGAAATCATCGCGAGATGTAATCTTGGCCTTCGCCTGCCCCACGTTCAAAACCAAAGTGCTCTGCGCGGCTTGACGACGCAGCAGAGCAAAGTAAATTCAGGTCTAGTCCGCGCTGGAGGGAGTGGGAACTAAAGTCCCACTCTTTTTAGTCTGCGGGCTTAGATGTTTTTATGAACGCCGAATTTATCGCCATGCTCGACTACCTGGAGCGGGAACGTGGCATCAAACGCGAAATCCTGCTCGAGGCAGTTTCGAATGCGTTGCTCTCCGCTTCCAAGAAAAGCGTTGGCGCGGCGCGCGACCTTCGGATCGACATCGATCCAAAGACGGGTGAGATCCGCGCGCTGGCTAACCTGATCGTGGTGGACAGCATTACGAATCCACAGGACGAAATTTCGTTAGCCAAGGCGCAGAAAATTAAACCGGACACGAAAGTTGGCGACACAGTGGAAGTGGAAGTCACGCCGCGCAACTTTGGCCGTATCGCCGCGCAGACGGCGAAACAGGCGATGATGCAGCGCATTCGTCAGGTCGAAAAGGAAATGATTTATGACGAGTTCAAGGACCGCGCAGGCGAAATCGTCAGCGGCACGGTGCGCCGCTTCGATCGCTCGGATGTGATTCTCGATCTTGGGAAGTTTGAGGCGGTCATGCCGCAGCGCGAGCGCGTTGCGGTGGAGGATTACAATGTGGGCGATCGCCTGCGCGCTTATGTCGTTGCCGTTGACAACGGGTTGCGTGGGCCGGAAATTATTGTTTCGCGAAGTCATCCGAACTTTGTGCGCCGCCTTTTTGAATTGGAAGTGAGCGAAATCGCGGACGGCACAGTCGAAATCCGCGGCATTGCGCGCGAGGCCGGCTATCGCACAAAGATCGCCGTTTGGAGCGCAAACGAAAAAGTGGATCCCGTCGGCGCCTGCGTCGGCATGCGCGGGTCGCGCGTGAAAAATATTGTGCGCGAGCTGAACAACGAAAAAGTGGACATCATCCGCTGGAGCTCCGATCCGCGCGAATACGTTCTCGAAGCGCTCAAGCCGGCCAAAATTAGAAACATGACCTTCGATACCGAGAAAAAAAGCGTGCAGATTTCCGTGGATGAAGATCAGCTCTCGCTCGCGATCGGAAAAAAGGGACAGAACGCGCGGTTGACTTCGCGCCTGACCGGCTGGGAAATCAACATCGATAGGGACACTTCGGCCACGACCGCGGTCGAGCAAAAAGTTGCGCAAGCCGCGCAAAGTTTGGCCAGCACTCTGCCGATCACCGAAGAACAGGCGACCACGCTGGTCAAATCTGGGTTCACAAATTTGGAAGGATTGCGCGATGCCGACACGAAAGATTTGGTGGATATTTTAGGCGTGGAAGAAACCAAAGCGCAGGAAATCCACGCGGCGGTGCATCGACAAGAGGAACCGCAGAAAGCTGGCTCTGCTTAAAATGCACGAGCAATGAGCAAAAATTTGTCGAAACAGAATGGCAACAAAAGCGAGCAGCAAAACAGCGGGCAAAAAACTGCCGGCGCGCAAGACTGCTGCTCCCAAACCGGCCGCTGTCAAAACCAAGCTCGCCTCGAAGAAAAAAGAGCCGCAGAATAAGCTGGCTACTAGCAGCGCGCCGCCGCCGAAAGGTGTGCCGAAACCTTCATCGCCTCCGCGCCGTGAAGTCGAGAGCGTTTCGTTAATCGACGAGAAGAAGCCGAAGCAGAAATCGGTTGACGGCGAAGTAAAAAAGAAGATGGCAGTGCTTCCGCCGATCTCGCGCATTCGCGCTTCCATGGAAACACCCCCTGCTCCACCGAAGCCGCAGCCGCCGGCGGCGGACGTTCTGAAAGCAGAACAACCAAGAGACGACATCGACCTTGCGGCGCAACCGCCAGTCGCACCGCCCATGGAACCTGAGGCCGAAGAGGGCAAAAACGTGATTCATATCAAGCCGCCGATCATCGTTAAGCAACTCGCAATCGAGCTCGGCCTGAAACCGCATCAACTCATCGCCGAGCTGATGTCGTTCAACATTTTCGCCAACATCAATCAAACGATCGAGCCCGACATTGCGTCCAAGGTCGCAGAAAACCACGGATTCGTCTTAGAAAAAGAGCGCCGCGAAAAAGGCGCGGGTGTTCACAAGATCGAACAAGTCGTAGTCGCGCCGCCGCCTCCGCTCATCCAAAAGGAAGAGGAACTCAAGCCGCGGGGTCCCATCATCACGTTCATGGGGCATGTTGATCACGGCAAGACATCCCTCATGGATGCGATCCGTAAAACGCGTGTTGCCGCGGGTGAGACGGGTGGAATCACTCAACACATCGGTGCCTACGCGGTCGATTACAAAGGAAATAAGATCACGTTCCTCGACACACCAGGACACGCCGCGTTTACGGCCATGCGCGCGCGCGGCGCTAACGTGACCGACATCGTTGTTTTGGTCGTTGCGGCCGACGACGGCGTAATGCCGCAAACGATCGAGGCAATCAATCACGCCAAAGCCGCAACCCGTGTCAAAATCATGGTTGCAATCAACAAAATCGACTTGCCGGGCGCAAACATCGACAGAGTGAAGAAGCAACTGCAAGAGCACGGCCTCACTCCTGAGGACTGGGGCGGTGAGACGATTGTGTGCACGGTCTCGGCGACGCGCGGCACGGGAATCGATCACTTGCTCGAAATGATGCTGCTGCAAGCCGAAGTAATGGAACTGAAGGCCTCTCCAACCGCCACGCCGCGCGGTACTGTCATCGAAGCGCAAGTGGAAGCCGGCCGCGGGCCTACGGCTACAGTTATTGTGCAGATGGGCACTCTCAAAATCGGCGAGCCATTCATTTGCGGCGACTATTGGGGAAAAGTGAAGTCGCTCATCGACGATCGAGGCAACCCGGTAAAGGGAGCCGATCCATCAACACCCGTCAAAGTGCTTGGTTTTACCGGATTGCCCAATGCAGGCGACGAGCTTCTGGTTATGGAGTCGGAGCGCGCTGCAAAGACTTTGAGCGAAGAGCGGGTCGAAGCGAAACGCGCGGAGAAGTTAAGCGTGCCGCAGCGCGCTACGCTCGAGACCTTGCTCGAAGCCGCGGACGGCAAAAAAGTTTTGCGGATCGTCTTGAAATGCGATGTGCAAGGCTCGGTCGAGGCGCTGGTCGGATCGTTGCACCAAATTGAGAGCAAAAAAGTCGATCTCGAGATTGTCCACTCAGGCGTTGGTCCGATTTCGGAATCGGACATTCTGCTGGCGAGCGCGTCTAACGCGGTCGTGATAGGCTTCAACGTCAAAGTCGAGAACATGGCCGTCTCTGCCGCTCGAAGCGAAGGAGTGCAGGTCAAGCTTTACAGCATCATTTACGAGCTGATCGACCAGATCAAAGAAGCGATGGCCGGCTTGCTCGAGCCCGAGCTGCGTGAAACCGTAATCGGGCACGCCGAAGTGAAACAGATTTTCGAATTGAGCAGAGGTATCGTAGCCGGTTGCCTCGTCACCGACGGCCGCATCGCGCGGGCCGCGCGGGCGCGTGTTCTACGCCGGCGGCAGCCGGTTTACGATGGTGGCATTTCAACGCTCCGCCGTTTCCAAGACGACGTCAAAGAAGTGCGCTCAGGGCTCGAATGCGGCATTAAGCTCGGCGATTTCAGCGAATACCAGGCGGGCGACATCATCGAATGTTATCAACTCGAACAGATCGCGCAGAAACTGTAACCGAGCAGTTACAACGTTAAAGTTACAAGGTTAAGACGGACTCCTCCTTTTAACCGTGTAACCTTTTAACCTTCAATGAAACACCGACTTCTCCGCGTAAACGAGCTCGTCAAACGCGAGCTGAGTGGAATCATCGCGCGCGAAATTAATTTCGAAGGCACGCTCGTCAGCATCAATCACGTCGACGTTGCGGCCGATTTGAAAAACGCGCACGTCTTCGTGAGCGTGCTCGGACCGGGAAGCGGCACCGAAGTGATCAGTAAGCTTGAATCCAATCGACCCGTGCTGCAAATGGAGTTAGGACGTCACTTAACGCTCAAGTACACACCGCATCTCCTCTTTCGCCTGGATGACTCCATCGCGCGTGGGTCGCGCGTCATCGAAATCTTGCGGGAAATCGAAACGTCGCCCAGCGAGGACCAGTGAAGGCGGTGGCCACGGCCCTCTGGCCGTCTATGGTGAGGAATTGTTGGACTCGCGGAGGATCGCCTATAGCGCGATGACTACAACATTCTCATGACCAATTCCAAATTTGAGGAGATCGGCAATGTGTTGCGCGAGCAGCAACGATTTGCCATCCTCAGTCACGTCCGTCCGGATGGCGATGCACTCGGAAGCCAGCTCGCACTTGCACTTTCGCTCAAGGAGCTGGGCAAAGACCTGCGTGTCTGGAACGAGGAAGGCATGCTCGAAAAATACAGCTTTGTTCCGGCGGCAAACTTGCTCAGCAAACCGCCGCCCGCGCCGGAAGATGTCGATGTTGCCATCGCACTCGACACCGCCATCCAGAATCGGCTCGGCACGACGCTCCCAGCGATCCGCTCCGCCAAAGTTTGGATTAACATCGATCATCATCCGAGCAATCCCGGTTATGGCGACATCGTTTACATTGATCCAACCTCGCCCGCGACCGGTCAGATTATCTTTGATCTGGTCAAAAGCCAAAAGCTGCCGTTCACCCGCGAGATCGCAGAAAATCTTTACGTCGCGATCTCCACCGACACCGGCTCGTTTCAATATCCAAACACAACCGCTCACACGTTTGAAATTGCTGCCGAGCTGGTGCGCGCCGGAGTGGATATCGGCCGGGTCAGTCAACAACTCTATGAAAACTATCCGCGGCGGCGCAGTGAGCTCTTACGGGAACTTCTCGCAACCATACGCTTCGACGGCGGCGCACGCGTCGCCAGCTTTAGTTTAAGCTTGAACCTCGCGCGTCAACTCGGCGTTTTACCGGAGGACAATGAAGGACTAATTGATCATTTGCGCGCGATTCGTGGAGTTATTGTCGCGGTTTTTTTCGAAGAACTGCCAGAGGGCAAAGTGCGCGTGAGCATGCGCTCAAAAAATAACGGTGTCGATGTTCGCGCCATCTGCGAAAAATTTGGCGGCGGCGGGCACATTCTGGCCGCCGGGGCGCGCGTGCGCGGCACTCTCCCCGATGTTAGAGTCAAAATTCTGGAGGCAATTTGCCATGCCATTGGATGTGACTCTTGACGGCGTTCTGCTCGTGGACAAAGCCGAAGGCATGACTTCGCACGATGTGGTGGCGCTCGTTAGGCGATCGCTTGGAATCAAAAAAGTCGGTCACTGCGGGACGCTCGATCCAATTGCAACCGGTCTGCTTCTAATAACGATCGGACGGGGGACCAAAGTGCAGGATCTCCTCATGAGCGAGGACAAGGAATATGCTGGGACGCTGACGCTTGGAATCGCCACCAGTACGCAAGATCGACAAGGCGAAATTCTGGATCAACGTCTTGTGCCGCCGTTCGACGAGAATCAGATCCGCGTCGCATTTCAGAAATTTCGCGGCGATTTCTATCAATTGCCGCCCATGGTTTCGGCGAAAAAATACGGTGGCGTGCCGCTCTACAAACTGGCCCGTCAGGGAAAAGTGGTCGAACGGGAGCCACGTCTCGTGCACGTCTATCGTTACACCGTCGATCGAATTGCGCTGCCCGAGATCGATTTCAGCGTTGTTTGCAGCAAAGGCTTTTATGTGCGCACCTACGTGCACGATATTGGTGAGGCGCTCGGTTGTGGCGCCCACTTGAAATCGCTGCGCCGCACCAAATCTGGCCGATTCGATGTCGTCAATGCACTCAGCGTCGATGAAATCAAAAGCAAGCCGCGCGACCAAATTGCGCGCCACATCCTCTCTCTGCCGGAGGTTTCGCGCATGCGCGGGGCGTGAGGCTTAGGTAGTCATGGAAATTTTGCGATCGGTTGCTGAGCTTGAGGGATTGCACGGGCCACTTTTTTTGGCCATCGGCGTTTTTGACGGTGTACATCTCGGCCATCAAGCCGTCATTTCCACTTCAGCCAGCCACGCGCAATCCGTCAATGGAACGGCCGTTGTGGTGACATTCGATCCTCATCCGGCTAAAGTATTGCGCCCGAAAAGAGCGCCCCATCTGCTCACCGCGACTCAACACAAGATCGCGCTCATTCGCAATTTGGGCGTGGCGCATCTGCTGGTGATCAACTTCGATAGAAAATTCTCTGCGACGCCTCCGGAAGATTTCGTGCAGCAACTGTCTAGCCACTCCAAGCCGCTGCGCGAAATCTGCGTCGGCCACCAGTGGTCCTTTGGAAAAGATCGGCGGGGGAACCTTAATCTTTTGAACAAGCTCGGAGCGCAACTCGGCTTCGACGTCGTCGGAATTCAACCGGTAACAGTCAATGGCGCGGTCGTGAGCAGCACCGCCATCCGGCAAGCGATCGAGGCAGGCGACTTCGATAGGGCGGCGGAAATGCTCGGCCGTCAATATGCCATTCTGGGCACCGTCACGCGCGGCGACGGTCTTGGGAAAAGAATCGGTTTCCCCACCGCAAACTTAAGCGCTCACAGCGAACAATTTCCGCCAAACGGCGTTTATCTGGCAGAAGCCTGGCTCGACGGAGTCTTGCACCACGGTGTGGTCAATCTCGGCTACCGGCCAACCGTGAGCCACGATTCAAACTGTGTCCTGGAAATCCATCTTTTTGACTTCAATCAAGATATCTACGGTCAGGATGTCGAAGTGCGATTTGTGCAATATCTTAGATCGGAGAAAAAATTCGAGAGCATCGATGCCTTAGTGCGACAGATTGATCTCGATGTCCGACAGGCGCGCCAGCTCTGCAGGGTGGGCTAAGTGTCTCGCTTGCGATCTACAGTGTTTTCGCGCGCGGGGACGCTTGCACTTACCCTAATCGATATTTGGCCACGCCAATTTTTTGAATGCCGCGCACGTTTTTGCCGGTGCCGTTAAACCAAACGTAAAGATTTGCGCTTGGCACGCGCACTTTTGCTGAAAGTTCGCGAATCGTTGCACCTTTGCGTCCGGCATCGCGTAGCGCCTTAAGAATCTTCTCTTTGAGCGCGCCGCGCTTCGTCCGCCGGCCAGTAAACCGCCGCCCCCGCCGCGACAGCGTCACTGCCGCGCCCTGATTTCCATTCTGTGACGGAATTCCAAATCTGCTTTGCACGCGCACCATTTGCCGATCGATCTCCTGAATTTGCGCGATCAGCGCCTCTTTGCGTTCGGATAGTTTGACGAGTTTCTTAAGATCAGAACTTGGGATGTTTCTCAGCATCCTTCAGCATCGCGTGCACGAGCGCCAACGCAAGTCTTAGAACTAAGAATATGGCTCGTGGCTCTTAGCTATCACAGCCAGCAGTCCCAGGGCGGTGACTAATATACCGCTGGTTAAGGCGAGCGCGAACAGTTCAAGTATCGGCAATGTTGCCGCCCGCTCGATAGCGACGGTAATGAAGCGACCGTTATCCGAGAGAATGAATCCAAGAACGCTAGCCAGCAATGTGACTCCGATCAAGATCACCGCGCGCAAGGAGTCACGCCGTCGCTGCGGTGGAGGCAGCCGCTGCAACACCTGCGCCGTAAAGCCCTCATCATCAATGTACGGCATTGCCTCGCGCAGTTGTCGATCTAATGGATTTTCAGAAATGACTTCGTCCATTTCAATTAGTCCCCCCTGCCGTCAAGGCGCGTTTCAATTTTTCGCGACCGCGCAACACATTGGTCTTGACGGTACCGAGCGGAATTTCCAGGACACGGGCGGCTTCCTCATGGGATAAACCATTTTGGCAACAAAGCAAAACCGCTGTGCGTTGGTGCAACGGCAATAAGCTTAGAGCATGCATAAGATCATGTCTTAGGCCGGGATCGGTCGTCTGCGGATCCAGCTCGCTCTGCCACTGCGCCTCATCGATTCCAACCAACTCCTTTCGCCGGCGCGCCTCTTCCCGAAAACAGTTGTAAGCGATGCGATACAGCCAGGTCGAAAACTTGGCTTCGCCGCGAAAACTTCGAATATGCTTGTAAGCGCGCAGAAAGGCTTCCTGCGCCAGATCGTCGGCCAGAGCGATGTCCCTCCGCGTAAGTTGGCGCAGCAATCCGCGGACGCCTGATTGGTGCCGGCGAACCAGCTGGCCGAACGCGTGTTGATCATCATCGACAATAACGCGAGCGACGAGGTCGGCATCAGCAAGCTCCACGCGACGGAGTTTAAGTTACCTCTGGCGGAGGAACATCCTTCTTCCGCTCCAGTTTCCAGACCAGCAGGTAGCCGACGCCAATGAGGAAAGGAATGATGCCAAGTGCCCACGCGCCGCCCTCCCAGTCGTTCACCGCCCCGAGAAAGAGCGTCAGTCCCAAACCCACCATCACAAGGACCACGCCGCGGCGCATGTCGGAACGCTGGTGTTGCGCAGGCGCAGGGGGGGCAAGCAGTTCCGGCGGCACCGGCTGGCCTTTCTCGACCATCATTCGAATCGTCCGATGCGTCATCCGGCTCTTGGAAAAGCCGAAATAAAGGATTACGGCTACAATCAAAACTGGCGCGCCAAAGATAGTAAGAAAAACAATAGCGACCAGTGGCACGACCATCGCAGGAAGATCGTCGCTCCCGTCGTGGCGCCGTTCCGCAGGCCTCTCGCCTGTCGAGTCTTGTTGTCCGATAACGAAGTTGAAATGATGTTTTTGCTTTTTTCGGATCGATCGCTCGATCGCGCTCTCGGGCGACGGGGCTGGCGAGATCGTTGCGCTCACGGTCGGCGCACTCCCGGATGGTGACGCTGCGGGAATTTGGGCGAACGTGCTGGTAGCTAAGACGATCGAGCAGATGGATATGATAAACAACACTCTCATAGCAACCCTTTACCAGTGAGATGCAGCCCTGCCGGATTTAGATTCAAGAATCTCGAGGATTCTTAGCGCTAGTTTTCGCGTTCGGTACGGACACCGGGTCCGACAGGGTGAGCGGGTGACGAGACTTGAACTCGCGACGTCCTCCTTGGCAAGGAGGTGCTCTACCACTGAGCTACACCCGCGTTTGAGCGGAGCAAAATTAATGGCCGCTGCCGCGCTTGCGCAACCTAAATTAGACTATTGAAGTGGCGAAGCAGCGGAGGAATGGCAAAGTTCTATCCCATCAATCCATTACTCCATCACTCCATTTTTCCCTCCCGGGAAGAATTTCGCGGCCTGGCGCAGCGTGGCAACCTCATCCCCCTGATTGTCGATCTTGTCGCTGATGTCGATACACCGGTCTCCGCTTTCGCCAAGATCGACGACGGCCAGTCTTGTTTCCTCTTCGAATCAGCCGAGAAAAACGATGAGTCGGGCCGTTTTTCCTTCATCGGTTTCGATCCGCTCTTTGTTTTCAAAAGTGGGAAAATAGATGGTGATCCACTGGCCGACCTGGAAAAAGCGATGTCGCGCTTTCAATTCGTCGCGCCGCCGGAGATTCCACATTTCATTGGCGGTGCCGTCGGATACATCGCCTACGATGTGGTTCGCTTTTTCGAACCGTCTGTTTCCATCCATCCGCGCGATGATCTCAAACTGCCCGAAATGATGTTCATGATCGCGCGAACATTACTCGTCTTCGATCATCGCTTTCGGAAACTGCGGCTGGTGGCCAACGCCTACATTGACAAGCACACGGCCGTCCATGACGCATATGATCGCGCCAAGAATGATTTGGAAAGAGCAATCGAGCGACTGTGTCAGCCGGCGAATTTTCACTCAATCGGTTCGGAACGAATCGATAAACTTCCCGCAGCCCAAAGTAACACGACGCGAGACGAATTTGAAGCAATGGTGCGACAAGCCAAGGAGCTCATCGCGGCCGGCGAGATTTTTCAGGTCGTCCTGTCGCAACGTTTTGAGACCCAATTCAGTGGTAGCGCTCTCGATCTTTACCGCGCCCTCCGCTTCGGCAATCCGTCACCGTATATGTTCTGTCTCCAGTTCGGAGAAAATTTCAAGATTGTCGGAAGTTCGCCGGAGATGCATGTTCGCGTGCATCAGGGCATAGCCGAAATTCGTCCGATCGCCGGGACGCGGCCGCGCGGGAAAAATGCGTCAGAAGACGAACAACTCGCGCAAGAATTGATTGTCGATCCAAAAGAACGGGCCGAGCACGTCATGCTGATCGACCTCGGTCGCAACGATCTCGGTCGCGTCGCGCGGTTCGGCAGCGTCAAAGTGACGGAGGAGATGTCGATCGAGCGTTACAGCCACGTCATGCACATTGTCTCGCACGTTATCGCCAGCTTGCCCGAAGATCGGGGCGCGTTCGATGCCATTCGAGCAACGTTTCCCGCCGGAACCGTCTCGGGCGCACCGAAAATTCGCGCGATGCAAATTATTGCGGACCTTGAGAAAGCGCGACGCGGATTTTATGCTGGCGTTGTCGGTTATTTCGGCTTCGATGGCTCGCTCGATAGTTGCATCGCGCTTCGCTCCATCGTGCTAAAGGACGGAAAAGCTTACCTGCAAACCGGTGCAGGAATCGTGGCTGACTCGCAACCGGCGCGTGAATTTGACGAGTGCGTCAACAAAGCGAAAGCGATGCTGGAAGCAATCGCTCGCGCAAACAAGGTGGCGCAAGTTTGAAACTTGCGCTCTAAATCAACTCGTGACTCAAAAGTTGCGCCAGCAATGAAACTCCTCGTCATCGATAATTACGACTCGTTTACCTACAATCTCGTCCAGATTTTCGGAGAGTTGGAGGCCAAGCTCGTGGTTAAGCGCAACGACGAAATTTCCATCGACGAGATCAGGAAGTTGAATCCCGATCGCATTTGTATCTCACCCGGGCCGGGCCGCCCGGAAAACGCCGGTATCAGTTCGGATGTAATCCGTGAGCTTGGATCGACAACTCCGATCCTCGGCGTTTGTCTTGGCCATCAATGCATCGCACAAGTCTTCGGCGCCGAAGTGGTGCGCGCGGAAAAACTGATGCACGGAAAAACATCAACAATCCACCACAATCGCCGCGGCGTTTTCAAACATCTGGCCCAGCCGCTCGAGGCGACGCGTTACCATTCCCTCATCGTTAAGCGCGAGTCGTTGCCCGATTCACTCGAGATTACCGCGGAAACTGATGAGGGCGAGATCATGGGATTGCAACATCGACGTCTAGCCGTCCACGGCGTGCAATTTCATCCCGAATCGATTCTGACCGCGGAAGGAAAAAGGTTGCTGGCAAATTTTTTGCGTTTGTAGCCAAGCCGCGGCGCGGCGGCGAACGAGGCCGCAGGGTAGTAGCTACATCACGCGATAACTTCGTGAATGGCGCGCACTTCGCGCACCAGTTGCTCGTACTCATCGAGCTTGAGCGACTGCGCCCCATCGGAAAGCGCTTCGTCGGGTCGTGCGTGAACTTCAACCATAACACCATCCGCACCGACTGCGACGCCCGCGCGGGCAAGCGGCGTGACCATGTAACTGCGCCCGGTCCCATGCGCGGCATCGACAATCACCGGCAAATGTGAAATGCGTCGCACCGCCGGCACCGCCGCGAGGTCGAGCGTGTTGCGCGTGTGTTGCGCGAATGTGCGCACACCGCGCTCGCACAACACGACCTGGTAATTGCCTTCCGCCATCACGTATTCAGCCGCCAGTAACCACTCCTCCAACGTCGCAGCCATCCCACGCTTCAAGAGCACGGGCAAACGCGAACGCCCGACACGCTTGAGCAGCGTGAAATTCTGCATGTTACGCGCGCCGACTTGAATCATGTCGCCGTACTTTTCGACAAGATCGACATTCGATTCATCGAGCGCCTCGGTAACGATCTTCAACCCGAACTCCTCTCGAATCTCCGCCAAAATTTTTAATCCTTCTTCGCCCAATCCGGCAAAGGCGTAGGGCGAAGTGCGCGGTTTGAACGCGCCGCCGCGAAAAAATTGCGCTCCGCTGTTTTTCACCGCTTCCGCAACGACAAATGCTTGCTTGCGGCCCTCGATCGAACACGGCCCGGCGATGATGGCCAGCGATCCATCGCCAATTTTTGCGCCGTCACCAAGATCGACAATCGTACGCTCGGGCCGCAGATCGAGCGTGATTAATTTGTACGGCTTGGTCACGCGGATGGCTTCCGCTACGCCGGGGAGGTTCTCGAAATGGCTGAGATCGACCGCGCCTTGATTGCCGGTCACGCCAATAGCGGTGCGTGTCGCGCCGGGCATCACATGTGCGCGAAAACCGAGCGATTCGACTGCCCGGACGGCGTTGTCGATCTCGTGCTGCGTCGCGTTGGCGTTCATCACGATGAGCATGGTGGAAAGATGGTTACTTACTTAGACGAATGGCTCGCGGTCAACTTCAACGCGCGACTGGGACCTAATGCTGGGCCGCGACGCGGCGGCCGCGATGATATAATGAAGGCACCGAAACTTCATCCAAACCAATTGACCATGTATTTGTGGCGAAGGCGAGCGACTCCGCAGTGGTGGCTCGACCATGAAGAAAGTCTGCGCGCACGATTCGACGGCAAAGTGGCGGTCATCGAACAGCCGAATCGGACGAAATTACAACTCGAAGTCGCGTGCACGTCCCGAAAGGACTCGCGAGAGCTCGTCGAAGAATTTGGTGGGCGCGGGGTGAAATTGCCGCGTAATTGGCTGCAATGTTTTGAACAACAGCGGAAGCCGAAACCGCTGAAGATTGGGAAGCAACTGGTTGTAACAAGGAGCGGCACCCTCCGAGGCGCCGCGGCGACTGGGAAGTCGCGGTTCCTTGTTATTCCCGCGGGCGCCGCGTTTGGCACCGGCGAACATGCAACCACCGCGATGTCGCTACGACTGCTCGAGCGCGCGCTGCGAGTCAGGAGACCACACGCGCCTCGCGTGCGGACGATCGCGCCCTCGTGCGCACAAACTGCTCTGGGAAGAAGAGCGCGGCGAGCCGCTGCGATCATCACGCGAGGGCGCGCGGGCTCCCCTGAATTCCTTGTCGATGTTGGCACAGGCTCGGGCATTCTTGCCTTGGCGGCGAGCCGCTTTGGAGCGAACCACATAATTGGAATTGATGTCGATCCGATTGCGATTTCGACCGCAAAACAGAACGCGAGGCTGAACCGAATTGATAATGTCGACTTCAGAATTGTGGACGTGCGACGCTGGAAGTTTCCGCGCAGGATCGACATCGTCACCGCGAATTTGTTTGGCGAATTGCTGATCGAGATTCTGCCAAAATTGAAGCGAACCCGCTGGCTGATTCTTTCCGGAATCTTGCGGGAACAGGAGAGCGATCTTCTTGGCGCGCTGCACCGCCACCAGATCAACATCGTCGAGGTCCGACGGCGCGGAAAATGGATCGCGGTTTTGGCGCTAACGATTTAGCGCTTGGTTGGCGACATTACGTCGCCTAAACTTTGGCTTATGAAAACTACGACTTTGTTTCTCGGTTCGATGATTTTGCTGGTTACGGTTGGAGTGTCAATCTTCGCAACGGTGTGCGCGGCGGAAGAAAAAGCTGATAAGACTCCGTGGAAAATCACCGGCCAGCTCGAGGAAGCGTGCTCGTGCGACGCGGCTTGTCCGTGTTGGTTCGATTCGAAGCCTACCATGATGACCTGCGGCGGCGGGCAGGTGTTATTCATCCAAAAGGGAAATTACGGAAAAGTGAAACTGGACGGGCTCGCCATCGCGAATATGGCGCAGAGTCCGGAAGGCAAGTCGATGATGGAATCGTTCGGGAAATGGAATTTCTCGACGAACTACATCGATGAGAAGGCGAATCCCGAGCAACGAAAAGCGCTCGAGGCGATTGCAATGACGGTGTTGCCGGCAAAAAATGCGTCGCAGAATTTTGAAAACAAATACGTGCCGATCACGCGCAAGATCGAAGGCAAAGAACACATAATCACGATTGGCGACGTGGGCAGCTTCCGCGGGATGCTCGTGGAAGGCGGTCTGGGCGGTTCGTCCAAAGTCGTTAATCCCCCGGGGGCCGATCCGTTGCATCGCGAGTACGCGCAAGGTAAGACGACGAAGATGACCTATTCGGATTCCGGTCAAAATTGGGACTGGGAGAAGTCGAACTATATGTTAGGCACGTTCACGATCGACAGCGCGGAGTACGAAAAATATGCAGCCGGTCTCGCGCAGAAGATGGCGAAGATGAAAGAAGAAGGCGCGTCCGAGAAAAAGTAAGATCCACGTCGTGCCGAGCAGCGGCGCCGAGGGAGGCGCAGTGGCGTACGCGTCCAGCTTGCGTATTATGTGATTCGCAAGCGAGATGCTTGCGCCGCGCATGCAGAATGAGGAACTTTCCTACGCTATTGTGACCCCTTATTCGATGCGCAAATCGCGCACCGGCGGGATCGTGGCGCGCCTGATTTCGCGCACCGGGCTCGATTTGGTTGGCGGCCGCATGTTCGCGCCAAGCCCAGAACTCGTTAGGCGCTATGTGGAAACGATTGTCACCGAAACTGAGCCACGACACCGCGGGACGCAGGAATTAATTCGCGATTACGTTCTTAAGAATTTCGCGGGGAAAAAAAATGGTCAGCATCCCCGGGTATTGTTCCTCATCTTTCGCGGTCAGGATGCAGTGGAAAGAATGCGTTGCACTGTTGGTCACATCGTGCATGAGCGCACAACTGGCGAGACCGTTCGCGATACGTTCGGCGATTACGTTACCGAGGAGTCTGGCAAGGTGGCTTACTTTGAACCAGGAGTAGTTGCCGCGTTTGATCATCAAGCGATTGAACGCGATCTAAAACTTTGGGCCGAATTCTCTGATCCCGATGGCGGCATTCTTGACCAAGCGGTCCAGTTCCCAAAAGAGGCCAAGGTGGAGAAGACCCTGGTCCTGATTAAGCCGGACAATTTCAAGTTCCCGAACTTGCGACCGGGCGGCGTGATCGAAGTTTTCTCGCGCACCGGACTCTATATCATTGGTTTCAAGGTGCATCAGATGAGCGTCGGCCAGGCTGAAGAATTTTACGGGCCGGTGCTGCCAGCGTTGCAGGGGAAATTAGGCGCGGGCAAAGGGCGCGAGGCTTGGGAGGACATCGTCCAATTCATGGCCGGGGCGCGGCCGAGCGACACTTCGCCGGAAAAGCGCGACGAACCCGGCACGGAAAAGTGTGTCGCGATTATTTATCAAGGTGAAGATGCGGTACGCAAAGTCCGTGACGTACTCGGCCCAACCGATCCGGCGAAAGCGCCGCCGGGTTCCATCCGAAAGGAATTCGGTCAAACGATCATGATTAACGCGGCGCACGCCTCGGATTCCGTCGAGAACGCCCAGCGCGAAATGAGGATCGTGCGCGTGGATGAAAACAATTTTAAACCTTTGATTGAAAACTTTTACCGCCGCCAATAAAGTGCGCTCCCCGAATTTTCGGACAGTGTAAGATCGATATGGAAATTTCCGAACGCGCCGCTCAACTGACTCCCTCGCTCACCCTTTCCATCGACAGCAAGGCGAAGGCGATGAAGTCCGAGGGCATTGATGTTTGCGGGTTCGGCGCGGGCGAACCGGATTTTGATACGCCCGACTACATCAAGGCGGCAGCAATCGAGGCGTTGGAGGCGGGGTTCACGAAATACACGCCCAGTTCGGGGATTCCAGAACTGCGCCAGGCGATTGCGGAAAAATTCGCGGCGGACAACGGACTCACCTATCGCGCCAGCCAAATCGTGGTGAGCAACGGCGCCAAGCATGCCTGCTACAACGCGATCCTCGCCACCTGCCAACCCGGCGATGAAGTCATCATTCCCGCGCCGTATTGGGTGAGTTACCCCGACATGGTGCGGCTGGTCGGCGCGGAACCAGTCATTATTCCGACGATGGAGCGCAACTCCTGGAAAATGCGCGCTGAGGATTTTGAGAACGCGATGACGCCGCGGACGAAAATGCTGATCCTCAACAGCCCGTGTAATCCCACCGGCTCCGTTTACACGCGCGACGAATTACAGGCCATTGTCGATGTTGCGGCGGAGGAAGACATTTACATTTTATCTGACGAAATTTACGAGAAACTAGTTTACGATGACGCTCACCACGTCAGTATTGCGTCGCTTTCCAAGGCAGCGTACGATTTGACGATCACGGTCAACGGTTTCAGTAAATCGTACGCGATGACTGGCTGGCGGCTTGGTTATCTGGCTGCGCCGGATGCGATCGCAAAAGCGGTCGATTCGATCCAGAGCCACACCACCGCGAATCCTTCTTCGTTTTCGCAGCGTGGCGCGCTTGCGGCGTTACGAGGCGATCAGCAAGCGCTAGCTGACATGCGCGAGGAATTCGATATGCGACGCAATTACATGTTCGATCGCATCTCGAAAATCCAAAACGTGACCGCAGTCAAACCGCAAGGAGCGTTTTACGTCCTAGTCAACATCAGCCAACTGGGTCTCACTTCGCAAAATTTTGCCGATCGACTTTTGAGCAAGGCCAATGTCGCAGTCATTCCCGGCGCGGCTTTCGGTGATGACCGCACCATTCGCCTCAGCTATGCGACCAGCATCGACGTGATCAAAAAAGGCCTCGACCGATTTCAAGATTTCTGCCGCACGCTCTGAGGTGGAACGCGTTCTTCGAAGGCGTCGCCATTGATTTGCGGCTTCGCCGCCTAATTTAAACATCGCGTTCAGAGAACGCGATCACCGTGCGTTGTGGAACTATTCGGGAGCTTTCTACTCTTAGCTTATGGCCGGCTCTCTCGCCCTGATTCTCCACGCGCACCTGCCGTTTGTTAGGCATCCGGAGCACGAACATTTTCTGGAGGAAGATTGGCTGTTCGAAGCAATCACTGAAAGTTACATTCCCCTCCTGCAGATGATGCAGCGTCTGGCGAATGAGGCTGTGCCGTTCAAACTCACAATGTCGCTCACGCCGACCCTGTGCGCGATGCTTGATGACGAGCTTCTCCGCGAGCGTTACCTGCGCCATCTCGACCTCCTCATCGACTTGGCTGCACGCGAAATAAAGCGCAATCGCCATCATGAACAACTCCGGCCGCTATCAGAATTTTACCTCGATCGTTTCAGCGAAACACGACGCTGCTTCATCGAGGACTATCAAGGCGATCTGGTGTCTGCCTTTCGCAGGCTGCGCGAAACGCGGGTGCTTGAGATTATCGCCTCGGCAGCGACCCACGCGGTGCTACCGCTGCATTCGCGTGAATCTCAGCGCGCTCAAATCCTGATTGGCCGCGATGTTTATGTCGATCTTTTCCACGTCGAGCCAAACGGATTTTGGTTGCCCGAGTGCGCTTACACACAGGGCCTCGAAACCATCTTGCAAGAAGCCAATATTCGCTGGTTCGTCCTCGACGCGCACGGTTTGCTTTTTGGAAATCCGCCGCCGCGACACGCCATTTACGCGCCGGTTTTCACGCCGGCGGGTCCAGCTGCCTTTGCGCGCGATCGCGATTCAAGCCGGCAAGTTTGGAGCGCCCACGAAGGTTATCCGGGCGACCCGGCGTATCGTGAATTTTATCGTGACATTGGTTTTGATGTTCCGCTCGAGCATCTCGGCCCAATCGCACGCGGAATCCGAAAATTTTCCGGCCTGAAATATCATCGAATCACCGGCCGCGGCGCGGAAAAGAGCTTTTACGACCGCGAGGCCGCAGGGAGAGCAGCCGACGCCCACGCCAGCCATTTTTTCGAGGCACGGCGCGCTCAAATTCGACAGCTGGTCACGCTAGATGTCGATCCAATCATTGTTGTTCCGTTCGATGCCGAATTGTTTGGGCATTGGTGGTTCGAAGCTCCCCGCTTTCTTGAATTGTTCATTCGCAAAGCCGCATTTAACCAGCAAGATTTTCGACTAACGACTCCGAGTGATTATCTCGCTGCTCATCCGACGCAACAAACAATGGCGCCGACGGCATCCACCTGGGGTGAGAACGGCCACTTGGGCGTCTGGCTCGACCCGAGCAATGTCTGGGTCTATCCGCATTTGCATGCTGCGGCTCGCCGCATGAGCAAGCTGGCCTGCGCGTCTGCAAGCGATTCCACCTCATTGGCCGGTCGCGTTTTGAAACAACTGGCCCGCGAACTGTTGCTTGCGCAAGCCAGCGATTGGGCGTTCCTGATGAAAACAGGAACGGCCAGGGAATACGCGACGAAGCAGACACAAGATCTTCTTCTTCGCTTCAATCGTTTGCACGATCGGTTTATCGCGAACGATCTCGATGAAAAATTTCTGGCCGAATGCGAAGGACGCGACAATCTTTTTCCGAATGTAAACTGGCAGTATTACATCGAATCCAAATGCTGATTGCTGATTGCCAATTGTCCATATTTGCTGCACTGATCTTTGGAACGGTTGCTGTTGCGCAGGAATTGCCGACCGCCTCATCCTCGCCATGGCCTTCACCGACGCCGGAGGAAACTCCTGCTACGTCCCCAACTCGAAGCGTGCGTATCAGTTTTGTCCCGCCGCCAGTAGAAGGAACGATCAGTCTGGGCATTTTCGATGGCGACAAAAAATTGGTTCGCGTCTTGCATCGCGAAGCCAAGATCGACAATTTCAGGATCGAGGAAAACTCGCTTAGCACCAGTTGGGACGGCAAAAATGATGCGGGTAAAGCTTTGCCGCCCGGAAAATACCACGCGCGCGGTTACATGGTAGACCGTCAGTTAAATGTGACCGACATCGGAGAGCCAGCCGAACCGCCGCCGAGTAACGCATCCGATCACATCGCGGTAAAGCTTGAAGTGAATCCGCTGGTGAGCGATCCGCGAGCCATTGTCGAGCTTGCTGTTGGTTTTGATGCAAGCGGGACTTGTCTAAAGACGATGGATGGCCTGCCCTTACGCGCCATTAGTCGAAGTATAAATGTGGTTCATGCTTCGATTACAAAACAAGGCGATACGGTAGCTAACGTGTGGGAGGACAGCGGCGCAAGGATCGAGCGATATCAGCTTGTGAACATTCACGCAATGATGGCGTTCGATTGCGGCGATTTTGAGTTGAAGTAACAACGGCGCTTGACACAAGCACCGCTACAAGAGAAGCGAGACTGGTAACCGCATGGCCACGCCGGAACTTCAACAGACCCTCGTAAAACCCGCCGGTTTAAGCGGCACCTCGCTGCATACCGGTGAAAAAGTTTCGCTCAAGTTGCAACCGGCGCCGGTCGATCACGGGATCAAATTCAAGCGTAGGGATTTGCAGGACGAGCCGACGATTGATGCAAAGATCGACAATCTCAAGACGGCGGAGCGCGCGACCACCATCGGCGAAGGGCCGTTGCGCGTGCACACAGTCGAGCACGTGCTGGCTGCGCTGTCCGCAATGGGCGTAGACAACGCCATCGTGGAAATGGACGCGAATGAGCCGCCGATCGGCGACGGCAGCGCGCAACCTTATGTCGATCTTATCAAGCGCGCGGGCGTTGCCACGCAGGAAGCACCGCGAAAATTTTTCAATGTGCGCGAACCGATGCATCTGGAATCGAAAACAGGCGCGCTGCTGGTTTTGCTGCCGAACGACGAATTCCATATCTCCTGTACGCAAGCTGGGCCGAACCATCGATTTACGCAGTACTTATCGATTGAAATCACACCGGCCGTTTTTGAACGCGAGATCGCTCCAGCCCGGACGTTTGTGTATTACGAAGAGGTCGAGCCGCTCATGGAGAAGAATTTGATCAAGGGCGGCAGCTTGGAAAACGCCGTAGTCCTGCGCGGCGACGCCATTCTCAGTAAAGAACCGTTGCGGTTTGCTGACGAATTCGTCAGGCACAAAATCCTCGACATCATCGGAGACTTCGCGCTGATCGGCGCGCGCATTCGCGGTCATGTCATCGCGGTGAAACCTGGTCACGCGGCCAATGCAGAAATGGCCCGGGCGCTGGCCCGAGAACAAGCACGACGAGAGGCGCTCACCGTGCCGCGCACGCTGCCACGAGGCGAGGGCGGGATGGATTCGGAGGAAATCATGCAAATTTTGCCGCATCGTTATCCATTTCTAATGGTGGATCGCATTATCGGTTTCGAAGGTGAAACGAAATGCATCGGCATGAAGTCAGTGACAATCAACGAGCCGTTTTTTGCGGGACATTTTCCCGGTCACCCGGTGATGCCCGGGGTTTTGCAAGTCGAAGCGATGGCGCAGGTGGCGAGCTTGTTATTGTTCAAGTTGGCGAAGACAACAGGCCGGATCGGTTATTTCATGAGCGCAGACGATGTGAAGTTTCGCAAGCCGGTGATGCCGGGCGACACGATCTTCATCCACGCCGAATTGACTAAGCATCGCGGGGAGCGTCTGGCCAAAGCGAAATGTCATTGCGTGGTGAATGACGCTGTCGTTTCAGAGGGCGAGTTGATGTTCACGTTTCTGGATAAATGATAAAGCAATCGTTGTTGCCTAACAAAGCCGTGAATACGCGGTGTCCCGCGAAGTTTTCCCGAGCTTCCAACAGCGCGATTCAGTTCCGCCTCCACGCTCCTGCTTCCCTTCATGCGCAGCGCCTAACGACATGAGTGACGTACAGATTCACCCGACAGCGATTGTCGATCTCGACGCGCAAATCGGAGCGGGGAGCGTCGTCGGGCCCTATTGCATGGTCGGCCCCGACGTTGTCCTGGGCGAAAATTGCTGGCTGCAACATCATGTTACGCTTTGCGGACCGACGCGCGGCGGCGCGCGAAACAAATTTTACGCGTATTGCTCGATCGGTCAGCAGACGCAGGATTTGAAATACCGAGGCGAGCCGACTTATCTGCAAATTGGCGATGAAAATACATTTCGTGAATTCGTCACGGTCAACCGCAGCACAACCGGCGAAGGGAAAACACGCATCGGTGATCGCGGAAACTTTCTCGCCTACAGCCACGTTGGGCACGATTGCCAGGTCGGAAACGAAGTTGTTTTCTCAAACAACGGAACACTCGCCGGTCACGTGCACGTCGGCGACAACGCGATCATGGGCGGCCTGACCGCGGTGCATCAGTTTTGCCGGATTGGACGTTTTGCCATCACCGGCGGCTGTTCCAAAATTGTGCAGGACATCCCGCCGTTCATGATCGCCGATGGAAATCCAGCCGAAATTCGCGGAATTAATCTCGTTGGCCTGGAGCGCAAAAATTTTCCGCCCGAAAGTGTGAAGTGGATAAAAGAAGCGTTCCGCGTGATCTACCGTTCGAAATACAATACGGCGCAGGCCATCGAAGCGATCCGCAAAGAGCTGCCGCAAAATGAAGAGATCCGCCAAATCGTCGAATTCATTGAGAAAAGTGAGCGCGGGATCATTCGCCGCGCGCAGCTCTAAGGTGGCGTGGGAGAAACCGGCGGCGCCAGCGAAGGCGCAGTCAACTCTTGCTCCATTTTGCGGAGCAGCGCCGCTGCGGGCGCGTCCGGCACAATTCGCAGCGTACTGCGCACAACATCGAGAGCGCGCTTCGGTTTGTCTTGTTTGATCCAACCGTCCGCTTCTTCAAGCACGGCGCGCAGAATGTCGTCGCGTTTGGTGTAACAAGCGCGCGCCTGCTGAAATTGACTCGTCGCCGCCGCGAAATTTCCATCGGCGGCTTCCATTAGCCCGAGATCTTCGATTATTGGGCCGTTGCGCGCGCGGGAGGCAACTTGGCGCAGCAGAGTTCGATATTCGGGCACCGGTCGCTCGACATTTTTTACCGCGAAATCGTGATACATCTTCCATTCACTCACGTTTTTGCCAGTGTCCCGCGACGCATCAATCTGTAGCCAAGAAGCATATGGACGGTAAAGCGGGTCACCCACCATGACGTTCATCCAGGAGAGCGCTGGGGTCGCCATGTATGCGCTCTCAGCAAATGTGAACCCGTGCAGCAAACGGTCGTTAAATACATCGAGGTGCGTAGTCAGATGGAGGTATGGTTCATAAACGTTTCCGAGACTGGCGGCCGCGCCGCGCGAGACAAGCGGGCCCACCCAATTCGCATTTGGATCTCGCAAGGTGCTTGCGCTGTATGAATGAATGTGAACAGCGATCGCGCCAGCAGTGAAGCGAAAGTCTGATTGCGTGAACGGGCCGGCCACGCTGCCGGCATACCACCCATAATAAAGCGCGCAATCGGTCATCGGATAACCCTCGGGAAAAACGGCTGGCGTACCCTCGTACACGACCGGAACGCCGACCTTGTGAAGCTGCTGTTGAATTTCGGCTAGCCATTGATCGCCCATCTGCAAACCGCCGGAAGTGTTGTGCGCAGCATCGACATAGGCGCGTCCCCAAAGGCCGTTTTTCTCCGCCGCGATCCCATCGAGAATCATCCGCCGGACCGTCGCCGTCGTGGGCGCATCCAGTCGGCAAACCAGCAACAGCGCCGGATTTTCGAAATCACCGATCAGTCGAAAACTCTGGAAATAGGGATTGGGTATCGTGTCGGAAATATGTGAAGAAAAAGCGCCGAGCACACTCAGCTCGGAATCAACCGAAGCTTCATTACGATTGCTAACCGGGCCGGCGGTCGGTTCATCGCCCGGATAAGGAGTGTTCGTGGGGCGAATTTTCAGCGGCATACCTTTCATCATGGCAACGAAACGAATCGAAGTCGTCGCCACCGCTTTCTGCTCTTCCACCGATTCGCGTAGCGTCCACCAATGTCGCTTCTCAAAAATTTCGCGGAGCGGATTCGCAATCGTAGCGTCGTATTCTTCGCGACTGATCTCCTCCTGGAGCGGACAATTCAGTGCGACGAGATGGTTGCGCGCAATGCCGCGCTGCTGCGCATAGAATTTGGCGAGATCAGCCGAATCGGCAGCGCTCTTGTTGTAAACGACAATTGTTGCCCCAGCGGGCGATGGCTCGGCTCCGCGTGAATCGAGGGCGAGCACCAGCACGAGCAGGAAACAACATCGACAATGTTCCATTCTAAAGGTTCAACTTGAGACCGTCATAGGCGATGTGTGTTCGGCTCGGAAGGCGTAATTCAGCTGACTGCGGCAACTCATGCGCGATGTGCGTCAAGTACGTTTCGTTAGGCCGAACGCGACTCGCCACTTCGAGTGCTTGGTCGACGTTCAGATGTGTCGGATGCGGTTTCTCCCGAAGCGCGTCAATGATCAAAATCTTCACCCCCGAGATAAGATCGATGATCGCATCCGGGACGGCGCTGCAGTCGCTGAGGTAAGCCACCAGTTTTTCGCCGGGTGCCGGAACATGGGCCTCCAGGCCTGTGTGCCCAGCGGAGTTAAACTCCGCTGAACCGGAGACAGCCCCAAACGCTTTCGGGGCTGGACCCACAGACTGAAAGTCTATGTTCCACCGACCGCGCGAAAAAAGGTAACCATTCACGATCGTGTTGCCATGCGGCACGGGCAACGGAGTTATATTCGTCGACCCCAATTCGAATGGGCCGTCGATCATGTGCGGTTCCGGTTTCAAATAACCGGGAAAGGGATTCAACCCTTTGAAAGCGAACGTAAAGACGCGCTCGAGATCGCGCATTGTTTCCTCGGAAGCATAAACCGGCATGTAACCGCGGTCATAAGCGAAACGCCGCAGATCATCGAACCCCATGATGTGGTCGGTGTGCGAATGGGTAAAAATAGCGGCGTCGACGCGGCGAATATTCTCCCGCAACGCTTGCATCCGAAAATCTGTGCCGGTATCGACGACAAACGAGCATTCCGGCGTCTGGATGTAAATCGACGATCGCAACCGCTTATCGCGCGGATCGGAGGATCGGCAGACATCACAGTCACATCCGATCATGGGCACGCCTTGGGATGTGCCGGTACCAAGGAAAGTGACCGTTAGTTGAGAGTTGAGGGTTGAGAGTTGAGTTGGCAAGCTTTCAAAAGCGCAACTTTCGACTCTCAACCCTCAACCATCAACTTCCGGAATGCCCGCCGTTCTCAATTTGCTCCGCATCAAGAATCTCGCGCTCGTGGAAGAGCTCGAGTGGAAGATCGCGCCCGGCTTCATCGCCGTCACTGGCGAAACTGGCGCGGGTAAATCGATTATCGTCGGTGCGCTGCAACTTTTGCTCGGGGAACGCGCCGATAAATCGCTTATCCGCACCGGCGCCGAAGTCTGCACGGTAGAAGCAGTTTTCGCGGGGGACGATTTGCAAAAATTAAATCCGCAGCTTGCCGAAGCGGGCGTTGAACCTTGCGAAAGTGACCTCATTCTCAAGCGCACCCTGTCCGCTAGCGGCGCCAATCGCCAGTTCATCAATGGCTCGCCGACTACGTTGTCGATCTTGAAAAACCTTGGAGACGCCTTGGTCGATCTTCACGGCCCGCACGATCATCAGTCGTTGCTTTCGTCTCAGAAACAGTTGGAGTTACTCGATTCGTTCGCGCGCGCTGGCGAGCAGCGGGAGGAATATCGAAAACATTTCGGCGAATTGCAGGCGTTAATCGCAGAGCATGCCGCACTCAATACCGCAGAGACGGCCCGCGAGCAGGAGCTCGATCTTCTCCGCCACCAGATCAACGAGATCAACTCGGCAAATTTGATTGCAGGCGAAGAAGAAGAAATCGAAACGCGCTATAAACTGGCGAGCAACAGCAAACGCCTCATCGAGTTAGCGAGCGCGGCCACGAACAAGATTTCCGAAGCGGAAGATTCTGTTCTCTCACACCTCGCGGAAACGCAGCGGCTTTTGCGTGAGCTGGAAAAGATCGACAATTCCGTTTCCCAGTTTGTCGCCGGGCATCAAGCCGCCGCCGTCGAACTTTCCGAGATAGCGCGCTCGCTTTCCAATTATGCTGAAAAACTCGACCTCGATCCAGAGCAACTTGCCGCACTCGAGCAGCGCGTTTCGCTTTTCGAAACGTTGAAACGAAAATACGGCGGCTCGATTGCCCACGTGATTGAGTTCGGCCAACGCGCTGCGGAACGGATGCGCAAAATCGAAGGACGCGACGCGGAGCTGGAGCGACTTGAAAACGAAATCAAAAAAGTTCACGAACAAATGGATCGCGCTGGTGAAGTATTGCGCAGGTTGCGCGCAAAAGCGGCACCGAGGCTTTCCGAGACGATTCGGAAGAACCTGGCCGATCTCGGGTTCAAGCAATCTGGGTTCGAAGCGAAGCTGAGCGCGCTCGACGAGCCACGCACGAATGGCTTCGATTCGGTCGAGTTGCTTTTCTCACCGAATCCCGGTGAACCGTTGAAACAGCTGCGAACGGTTGCTTCCAGCGGTGAGATTTCGCGGTTGATGCTGGCGATCAAATCCGCACTCGCTGTGCACGACGCGATTCCGCTTCTCGTGTTCGACGAGATCGACACAAATGTGGGAGGCGAAATTGCGCATGCGGTGGGGGCGAAGATGCAAGCGCTTGCCGAGGAACACCAGCTCATTTGCATCACGCATCTCGCGCCTGTGGCTGCGGCTGCGTCTTCCCATTTCGTTGTGACGAAAGAGGTGGTGCGCGGCCGTACGTTTTCAAATTTGCAGGAAGTCACTGGAAAAGCGCGCCGCGAAGAAATCGCGCGCATGCTCGGCGGCAAAAGCGAATCGGCGCTGCAGCTGGCAGCCAGTTTGTTGAAGGACAGATCGACATAATCGACTTTCCGCGACCAGCGAGCGCGGTTAAAAGGTAATGCGTGCTCAACTATATTTGGCTCGCCCTGGTTCTGTTGGCTGAATCGTCATTAAGTGGGGTTTGGTTGGGATAGCGATGTTTAGCAAGGCGAACTGCTACAAATCAACTCCATGAAAACGAAGACTCCTCTGTATGCCGCATTGGATCTGCACAGTCGTTACAGCGTGCTGGGCAGGATGGATCACAATGGCAGGACGCAGCCACGGATGCGTTTTCCGACCCAGGCCGACGTACTTCGGGCGCAGGTTAGAGCACTTAAACAGAAGAAGCGGCCGCTGCATCTGACCATGGAGGCGGGAGCGCTTTCACGTTGAGCCAGTGGGATCGTGCGGCCATTGGTGGAACGGCTCATTATTTGCGAGCCGCGTCACAATCGGCTCATCAACTCCAATCCGCAAAAGAGCGATGAAGCGGACGTGGAAGGGATGTGTTTGCTTCTGCGTCTAGGCAAGCTCAAAGAAGTGTGGATGGGAACGGATCGCACCCGAGAGATCTATCGTGCGTTGGTCTATGAGCTCCTGAACTGGCGCGATGCGCAGCGTGAACTCAAGGCGCTGATCAAGGCGCGCTATCGGCAATGGGGCGTGCTCAAGCTTCATGGGATAAAAGTCTTTTCGCCCCAAGCTCGCGATGATTACCTGGCGCAACTTCCCGCTGAAGAAGAGCGGCGAATGATGCGGCGCCTTTACAGCCAGCACGATCACGCCGTCGCGCAATGGAAAGAGACGTTGCAAGAGGTGGAGCGCGTGGGTGGCGAGTTTTGGGAAGTGCGCGAGTTTCAGCGCATCCCCGGAGTGGGCCCGATGGCAGCGCATGTCTTTAGCGCGATCATTGAAGAACCCGGGCGCTTTGCCAACAAGCACCAGATCTGGAAATACGGCCAGCTATCGATTACCGATCGCACCAGCGACAACAAGCCGTTAGGCTATCAGCGACTGGACCGGCGCGGAAACCGGGAGTTAAAAAAACTCTCCTATCACGCCTGACGCACGGCCTGCAAATCGACTACCAGGCCCAACGCGATCCAATTCTTTTACCACCAGAGCCGTTTGCGCACCGGAAGCGTGCGCCACGCCCGGCTCAACACTCAGCGCAAAATTTTAGAAACAATGTGGATGATCTGGCTGCGACGCCAGCCGTTTGATCCAGAGAGATTTGCACGAAAACAAATTGCTCCTGGGGAGCAAGGCACGGTGAAAGCGGTGCGAGGCTAAAGAAACTGGCAAGCAAGAATAAAATAGCGGCCACTTCAACGAAGACTTACCCGGATGACTCCCGACCAATGCGCTTAGCGAAAAAGTACGCCCGTTTGGCGTGAATGGTGGCACCGGGTTCAAACCAAGTCGCAACTTCCCATCATGACCATAGACCAAACAGAGTCCCAAGAACCTGGCTGAAGAACGCACTCCGTCACATCCAAGCGGCTGCACCAACTTGCTTCACCTAACTAACTGCCTCCGCGCAAAAAAAACTCCGCGCTCATCCCAAGAGACGCGCCACCTCCAAACCCCAGCCGGCAAAATGTCCGCTGCTGAGAGTCACGCACAGCTATACACTTTTGCCTTGATTAAGAACCTGTCGCGATTGGCGGCTGGAATGATCGGTTCAAGGACGTAACAGCAGGCGCGATCGATGGTGCCAAGACGGCGGTGACGATTGCGCTCGGGTTGATCGGCATCATGGCGTTATGGTTAGGCCTGATGCGGTTGGCTGAGCGCGCGGGAATCGTGCAACGAATGGCGCACGGGCTGCGACCATTGATGCGCCGACTTTTCCCCGAAGTTCCATCTAATCATCCGACGATGGGATCGATGCTGATGAACATGGCGGCCAACATGCTCGGGCTCGGCAACGCCGCGACACCGCTCGGTCTGCGGGCGATGCGCGATTTGAAAGCGCTCAACCCGCGCCCCGGCGTAGCCACTAATGCGATGTGCACATTTTTAGCGATCAACACCAGCTCGGTGCAGCTTGTTCCAACGACCGCGATTGCAATTCTGGCGGCTGCGGGATCGAGCCGGCCAACGGCGATCGTAGGAACAGCGTTGTTTGCAACCCTTGTGCCACAACCGTGGCGATCACTTCCGCGCGGACTTTCGAGAAGGTGTCGATCTTTCAGCCCCGGAGCGAATCGATTAAAGGTAGGGACAGACCGCCGGGTTTCGGCTCGTCGGAGCTTCCAGCTCGAAGAGGTGTGCCGTCTGCGAACTTGCCCAGCGCAAGCGCACACCGGGGCCGTCCGTCCCTGGCTTCATCGCCAGGCGCGACCAAACCATCGACAGATCACTTAGCGTTCGATGATGCCTCGCTCACGCAACCACCGTCGGCTCGACCGGCGTGGTGGGGTTCGATTGCACTCTTGCTGCTCGGCGTTTTTTTCGGAATGATTTTCGTGCGCATGGTCGTTCCGGGAGTTTTCCGGATCCAACTCCCGGCCGATGTCGCGAATCAGAATTTGTTTGCGCGCGTGGTGAATGCATTGTCGATCCTGGCCATTCCGTTTTTGCTGAGTTTCTTTCCGATCTATGCGGCCGCGCGCGGCCTGAAAGTTTGCGACGAATTCGTTGAGGGCGCGAAGGAAGCGTTCAACGTCATCCTGAAGATCATTCCGTTCCTCGTAACCATGCTGGTGGCGATCAGGATGTTCAAGGGCGCGGGCGGGATCGATTTGTTGACGCAAGCGCTCAGCCCCATTTTGACGCCGTTACATTTTCCGACTGAGCTAGTGCCGCTTGCATTGATGCGACCGCTGAGCGGAAGCGCAACGCTGGCGCTGTTGGCCGATATCGTGCATCGGTTCGGACCGGAAAACATCATCGCTCTCATGGCGGAGACGATTTACGGAAGCACAGAGACGACGTTTTATGTCGCGACCGTTTATTTCGGATCGGTCGGCATCAAACAAACGCGGCATGCAATTCCGGCTGGATTGCTCGCCGATCTTGCCGGCGTGATTGCATCAGTGATTATATGCCGGGCGGTACTGTAGCCACGGCCCTGTAGGCCGTCAGCGCAATCACACGTCACAGGCACTTGGCTACAGCACCGACATAGAAATTTTTCCCTCGCCAGCAAGCGAGCCGATTCTTTATCGTCCGAGCTTTCGGAAAATGATCCAGCGCGATTATCTCATCATTGGCAGCGGTGTAGGCGGGGCGAGTGTCTGCGAAGGCATTCGCAAGTACGACAAGCGCGGGACGGTCACGCTGGTCGGCGCGGAGTTTTTTCCTCCCTACAAGCGCTGGATTCTTTCCAAGAGTTTCTTGCGCGAAAGAAATCCCCAGGAAAAAAAACTACAATTGCTCGATGCGCATTGGTACGACTCGCGCAAGATCGAGACCCGCCTGGGAACGATCGTGACACAGTTCAATATCGAGCGGCGTCTTGCGGTTGCGGCCAACGGCGAAAGCATTGAGTTCAAAAAAGCATGTTTGGCCATGGGCAGCCGGCCGGTTCGGCCACCAGTCGCGGGTGTAAATCTCGGCAATGTCATTTATTTGCGGACCGTCCGTGACGCCCTGGCACTGCGTGAAATGGCCGAACTCGAAAAAACCGTCATGGTGGTGGGCGGCGGATTGCTCGCCTGCGAGGCGGCGGCAAGCCTGCGCCTGATGAAGCTGAAGGTCAGCATCATGCATCGAAATTCTTATCTGCTTAATCGCTATCTCGACCCGCAAACGGGCACGTGGTTGACTGAGTATTTCGGAAAGCACGGCGTAACGATGTTGATGGGCGAAAGTCTCAACGGGTTCGAAGGCAAAACGATTTTGAGAAATATTCAGACGAAAAGCGGAAATCGCGTTCCGGCAGGACTTGCAGTGGTCGCGTGCGGCGCGGAACCGAACCTCGATCTTGTGCGAAATACGCCGCTGTCCAGCCCGCACGGATCGCCCGTGACCGATTACCTTGAGACAGAAGAGAAAGGAATCTACGCGATCGGCGACCTGGCATTTTATCCGGACCGGGTGATGGGCGGCGTGCGCCGGCAGACCCACTGGAATAACGCGCGTGAGCAAGGGCTGATCGCCGGCGCAAACATGACCGGGAAGAAACGCATCCGCTACGAACAACTACCGTATTTCTGGACGGAAATGTTCGACTTAAAGATGCACTTCGTGGGCGACTTTAGCATGCAACCGACTCGTATCGATCTTCGCGGCACCTACGCAAAGAAAAAATTTGTCGCGCACTATTACCAGGGAGACAAATTGCGCGGTATTTTGCTCTGCAATCAAACGCCACACGAAGTGGACACAGCAAAAAACGAATTACGCCACGCGCTGGGCAAGTAAGCACCGATTTTCATTCGAAGCCCGCGGGAATTTCCAAATCCCGATTACGTATGTTGGCCAGCTTCCAATCCCAGGGTTTGCGCGAGACATGATGCCACTCCAACTCGAATGGTGTCACCAGCAAGTTGACCCGCTCCTTGACGAAAGCGACCAGTTCGCCGCCGTCACCCTCGATGGTAATTTTCGCACGCCAAACGCCACGACGTTTATCCACGTTGACGACTGGATCGAGCGCGTTGATTCGCATGGTGCGAAGATAGCCGAAACCTTGGCGCATGCGCGCGAGCACAAGTGCGCGATCATCGCCCCATTGATCGGCGTAATCGCTGGCAAGAAAATCGGCAACGCCAGTCCAGTCTCTGCGTTCGATTTTACGCAAAAGATTTTCGGTGTGACGATTGACCTGGCGCTCCGGCTGCCAAAGCCAGCCCAGAAAAAGGCCGACGACCAAGGCCAGGCCGAGCCCAAGATAAAAGCCACCGCGAAACCAACTAGGCATGCTGAACGAATCTACTTGGCAAATTCAACGGAAGCAGCCACACAGTCTCGTATGCGGCATGGTCGGCTGAACAAACATTGACGATTGAACGGCCAGCTGGGCGGAGAATGGGCATGAAGTGTGCTCATCCAAAAATGCTTTGAATATGTTCGCTCTTGGTGCTTTCACGCTTGCTCTATTTGGTATTCTCGCCTGCGTTTGGTGGGCATGTTTCGACGAGAATTGAGCAAACCTAACACAGGCGGCTTATGCTCGATCAAGAAGATCTGAAGTGGATCGCCAGTGTTTCTACCGAACTGAATTCGATCGTGCAGCAGATCTCGCGTTATGCGGATCTCGCGCGCCGACACAAAGGCGAACATAACTATCTCGATCTATTGGGCGAGCGCGTTGAGTTCGCTTCCAGGACCGCGCAGGCGCTTTTTGATCGGGTCACCACAAGGATTCTGGAAGGCGCGTCCGCCAAGACGAAAAGCGATGAACGAATAAAATCTACCCTCGTTCCGTCGCCGTCTGCAACAGCGTCACCTCCAGCGGCCCAGATAAGAACGACTGGGCCGGGAATCGACCCGGGGAAAGCGGTGGCCGAAAATGGTAGCGCAGCGCTCGGAATTCCATCGACAGCGCGAGTTAAAAACCCGAGCGGAAACCGCGAATATCTTCTACTCATCGACGACGAGCCGGACGTGGCGGAAATAGCTGCCGAAATGCTGGCCGAAGAAGGCTACAAAGTAATCATCGCACACGACGGGTTCGAGGCCCTGAAAATCTATCAGAGCGCAGTCAACCAGATCGGGCTGGTGATTCTGGATTTTTTCCTGCCCGTCATGGATGGCGATGCGGTTTTCGACGAGCTGCGCACAATCAATCCCAACATTAGCGTAGTGCTGAGTAGCGGATTTGCCGAGCAGACGAAAATTCGCGCCCTGCTCGCGCGCGGTCTTCGCGGTTTTATTCCAAAGCCGTACACCAGGGATAAGCTGCTCGAGCAGATCCGCTCCACACTCGACGCAGCTCGTGAGTCCTCCTGCTGATTCCTCTGCCACAAGCCTCGCGTTTCGTCCTTCAATCGGCGGCGATGGCATCAATTTAGCTTCTCCAGCAAAGGACGCTCATGGCTCGCATTGACGCTTTCTTTAAATTGATGGCCGAGGAGAAGGCTTCCGATCTGCATCTCTCGACGAACAATTCGCCGATGCTTCGCATTAATGGCGACCTTGTGCGCGTGGATTTTCCCCCGATAAAAAATGACGATCTCAAGGCAATGGTTTACGAGATCGCACCGGAAGGAAAAATTAAAATCTTCGAAGAAACTTCCGATGTTGATTTCGCATACGAAGTTCCCGAAGTTGCTCGCTACCGCGCGAACTTCTTTCAGCAAAAATACGGCATCTCCGCGGTTTTCCGTTTAATCCCCTCCACTGTCATGACGGTGGATGAGCTTGGTCTCCCGCCGGTTTTGAAGAAATTTGCCATGTTAAAAAAAGGGTTAGTGCTGGTCACTGGCCCAACTGGTTCGGGAAAAAACACGACCCTAGCGGCCATGGTAGATCACGCCAATCTGCATCGACACGATCACATCATCACGGTGGAAGATCCGATTGAATTTGTGCATCGCAGTCAAAACTGCCTCGTCCAACATCGCGAGGTGGGCATGCACACGCGGTCGTTCGCGGCGGCATTGCGGGGCGCGTTACGCGAAGATCCCGACGTTATTCTGGTTGGTGAAATGCGCGATCTGGAAACGATCGAGCTGGCCCTGACCGCAGCGGCCACAGGTCACCTTGTTTTCGGAACGCTACATACTTCGAGCGCCTCGAAAGCGGTTGACCGCGTTATCGACGTTTTTCCAACCACTCAGCAAAACCAAATCCGTACAACCCTTGCGGAATCGCTTAAAGGAGTCATTGCCCAAAACTTGTTCAAGCGAATCGACAAACCAGGCCGCGTCGGCATCTTGGAGATTTTGGTGGTGGATATGGCGATCGCGAACCTTATCCGCGAGGGAAAGACGCACCAAATCCCTGGCATGATTCAGGTCGGCAAAAAGAAAGGCAATCAACCTCTCGATGATGCGATCATGGAGAACCTGCGTCATGCGCGCATCTCGCCCGAAGAAGCATATGACAAAGCGCTCGACAAGAAAAAATTCCGACAATTTCTCAAAGAGCCACCGGTTGATGGCACGGAAGAATAGAAATCGATCATGAGAATTCCTGATCTGGATAAAATTCTCTCGGCGATGCTGAAAACCTACTCCGGCATCTCCGATCTCAATTTTTCGGTGGGCCATCCGCTTCAGGTGGAAGACTGGGGCGAGTTGAAGCAGGTCTTTGTCGATCCACCAATCGAAGCGCTGACCCCGTATCAAACCGAGCAAATCGCGCTTTCCCTCATACAGGGGAATCGGCGTCTGATTTACGATTATCTCACCGCTGGATCGTGTGATTGTAGTTATTCACTGGAAGGCGCAGCTCGCTTCCGCGTCAATATTTTCCGGCAACAAGGTCACTTCTCAATCGTTCTGCGGAAGCTTCAAGACGAAGTGCCGACCATCGAATCGCTCGGACTGCCGCACATTTTTCACGAGATCGCTCAGGAAAAAAACGGCTTAATCCTCGTGACCGGTGCGACCGGTAGCGGCAAAACCACCACCCTCGCTGCCCTGCTCAATCAGATCAACGACACGCAACCGGTCCACGTCGTTACGTTGGAAGACCCGATCGAGTTTGTTTACCCGAAACGCAAGGCCACATTCAACCAGCGGGAACTCGGACAAGATTTTAAAGATTATCCGATTGGTTTGCGCTCGGCCTTGCGTCAGGCGCCCAAAGTGATCCTCGTCGGTGAGATGCGCGACCGCGCCACGGTCGAAATTGCTTTGATGGCGGCAGAAACCGGCCATCTGGTTTTGAGCACGCTGCATACTGTTGATGCTGGCCAGTCGATCAACCGAATCCTCGGCCTCTTTTCGCTCGGCGAAGAAAAGCAGTTGCGCCTCCGTTTGGCCGCCACTCTACGCTACATCGTGAGCCAGCGGCTGGCGCCAAAAGTCAGCGGCGGGCGGCAGTTGCTGACCGAAGTCATGGGCCACAATTTGCGCACGCAAGAAACCGTTGAGCTCGGCGAAGGCGAGCATCGGAACTTCTACGAGATTATCGAGGCCAGCTCGGCCTTTGGCTGGATGACCTTCGATCAATCGATTCTCCAAGCCTACGACAGCAACCTGATCACCGAAGAAACTGCCAGGCTCTATGCCTCGAAGAAAGGCCATATCTCGCGCGGCATCGATTTGATCCAAAAAGCGCGCGGCGTGGATAGTGATCTCGACTCTGGCTTGCGCCTAGACATTCCCGAGAACGCGTTTCATTAAGATCGACATGGAACAACAGCAGGAATCGACATTTTTCAATCTGGGTGACAACACCGCCCTGGTCTGCATCGACCATCAGCAATATCAGAAGATTGTCGTGCCCCAGCTCATCGACATGACTTACAAGGTGCACCTAGGCCTGTTCACGGAAGACGTGCTGCTCAAGCTCAAGACCTACAACTACAACGTGGTGGTGATTTACGAGAATTTCAAAGGCTCCACGCTGGAAAGCAATCCCATTTTACAGGAAATAACTAATCGATCGGGCGCACAGCGGCGAGAATCCTTCGTCATCCTGGTGAGCCATCGTTATGCGACCAATGACTCCATGAGCGCTTTTGTCCATAGTGTCGATCAAATCATCAACATTGCCGATCTTGCAAATTTCAAGCCCGTGCTGAGGCGCGGAGTTGACCAGCACCGCGAGCTTTATCACGCATTCCAGGAAATGCTGAAAAGCGTTCACGCGCTCTGATCCTGCAGGTTTCCGCCTGACAGCGAAATTCATTGCGTCCGCCACGGAGCCATGCGACTCTCTTCGCAAGGGAGGAGCAGAGCCGCGCATAAATCAGGCGAATCTTTTATGAATCTGGTTAACTGGGTTCAGTTCGCTTGGGACCTGACAAAGCTTCCGGATGCCGATCTAAGGTTGCCCGACCACTACCAAATCGCGCCGGCAACAAAGAATGACGAAAAGGAGGTGCGAAGGGTTTTCGCCACCGCGTTCCTTCTCGATCCGACATGGAATCCGGCGATCCGCGAGACCGTGCAAACCATCCAGCCGTGGCTGGATCGCGCGTTCGCGCCTGAGGCGCCCACTTGCCTTGCGCTTCGTCATGGTTTGCGCATTATCGGTGCAGTTGCGCTTTCGACTGATCCCCTCGCGGATAACCATCTGACGCCGGGGCCATCTGTTTTGATGGAATACCGCAATCGCGGTTTCGGTACGGCCCTGCTGAATGCTTCGCTCAAACTTTTGCGCGAAGCGGGCGTCTCGCGGGCACTCGCCATTACGCGCGAGAATGCGCCGGTGACAAAATTCCTTTATCCGAAGTTTGGCGGCGTCATGCTCGGCGCGAAGCCCGCTGACTTGCTCGCTGCTTAACCTTTTGCGGCAAGCGAATAGACGGCGGAAAATCAATGCCGCTCCGACGCCGCGAAAAGTATGGCTGGGGGCGGAATCGAACCGCCGACACGTGGATTTTCAGTCCACTGCTCTGCCAACTGAGCTACCCAGCCGTTGCCCCGAAGATCGACATCGAACCCGCTTCGGGCGTTCACTATGCAGCAATCCTCTTGTAGGGCAAGCGCGTCGCTTGCCAAGGTACCGATGGAACGACTTTAAAACTTTCTCGGCAGTTCGACGGCCTCGCGCAGTCGTCGCAAATAATGCTTCCGTGAAATCTCAGTCCCGCCAAACTGGGCCAGATACGGCGTGAGCCATTGCGTGTCGAGTAAGGTGAATTTGCGCGCACGCAAATGTTCGACCAGTGCGACTAGCGCGATCTTCGAAGCGTCGGTTACGCGATGAAACATCGATTCGCCGAAGAAGGCGCCACCGACAGCGACGCCGTAAAGTCCGCCCACCAGTCTGTTCTTGTTCCACGATTCAACTGAATGCGCGTGGCCCAGCTCATGCAGTCGCTCATAGCTCTCGATGATTTCGCGGTTGATCCATGTATCCTCGCGTTTCGCGCAGGCTCGGATTACCTCGCCAAAGCGATTGTCGATCTTGATTTCGAAAACTTTTCTGCGCCACTCACGGCGCAAGGCGTGCGGTACATGAAAATTCTCCAGCAGAATAATTGCGCGCGGATCAGGCGAAAACCACGCGATGGAATCGTCCTCCATCGCCATGGGAAACACACCAAGCCGATAACCTTGCAATAAAAGTTCCGGCGGAATCATGATGGATTAAAAAGTTGAAGCGTTAAAGCGTTGAAGCGGCAACCACCAAGTGTATCGCTCCATCGCTTTATCGCTTCAACGCTTCAACTCTCTTGCAATGAATTGTCCGCTTTCTAAAATAAGCAGATGAAGCCCCTCTCGATTTTGTGTGCGATTGCCCTCGCCCTGGCGGCAAGCGGTTGTGCCGATCCCCTCGAACAAAGAACCACCGAGGAAGTGAAGGGACAGTTTCAACGTGGAATCTCTGGTGAAGGCCACCTCACTCCGAACGAAGCGACGAACAATCCAACCGGTCTCCCGACCGCCTCAGGGACGCCACCGGAATATCCACCTCAGTGAAAACGACCGCTGCTCGGAGGCACTCCAAAATTCTCATCCTTGATTTCGGCTCGCAATACACGCAGGTGATCGCGCGCCGGATTCGCGAGCTGCAAGTTTATTCCGAAATTGTGCGCTTCGACATCTCGCCGAAGGAGGTTATCGACGTTGCGCCGAATGGAATTATTCTCTCCGGTGGACCGGCCAGCGTTTATGATAAAGGCGCGCCCCAAATCGATCCGGGAATCTTCTCGTTAGGCATTCCAATGCTTGGAATTTGTTACGGACTGATGCAGATGGCGTATCACCTGGGCGGCCAGGTCCAGTTTAGCGGACGGCGCGAGTACGGCGCGGGCAAGTTGCAAATCACGAATGGTTCGCAGTTGTTCGACGGACTCGGCCCGCAGCTGGATGTCTGGAACAGCCATGGCGATGAAGTGACAGCATTGCCGAAAGATTTCCGCATCGCTGCACGGACGGAAAGCTGCGGTTTTGCGGCAGTGGAAGATCGACAACGAAAGCTTTACGGTCTGCAATTTCATCCCGAAGTCGCCCACACGCCGCGCGGCAAAGAGATTTTGCAGAATTTCGTCTATCACATTTGCCATTGCGCGATGGACTGGACGATGGGCTCCTTCATCGAGGAGGCTTGCGAGCGCGTGCGCAACCGAGTTGGCGACGCCAAGGTGGTGCTCGGCTTAAGTGGCGGCGTCGATTCATCGGTGACGGCCGCGCTTTTGCACAAAGCAATCGGCGATCAGCTCACTTGCATTTTTGTGAACAATGGACTGCTCCGGTCCCGCGAAGAGGAAATGGTGCAGCGAGTTTTCGGCGAGAATTTTCACATCAAACTCAAATACGTGGAGGCGACCGACCGTTTCCTGCAAAAACTCCGCGGTGTCGTCGATCCCGAGCAAAAACGAAAGATTATCGGCAACGAGTTTATCCGCGTTTTCGAGGAAGCCGTGACCGATCTTGCGGAAAAGAATCACGAATCGCGAATCGCGAAACCTGCCCTGAGCGAAGCAGAGCGCAGTCGAACGGGTCGCGAATTTCGCTTCCTTGCCCAGGGCACACTTTATCCAGATGTGATCGAGAGCGTTTCCATCGGTGGCAATCCAGCGCAGGTGATCAAGAGCCATCACAATGTCGGCGGGCTGCCGGAGAAAATGCATTTCGAATTAGTCGAACCGGTGCGCCAGCTTTTTAAAGACGAAGTGCGGCAGGCCGGACTGCAACTTGGATTGCCGAAGGAAACTGTGTATCGACAACCGTTTCCGGGCCCGGGATTGGCAGTGCGCATTCTGGGCGAAGTCAACCCCGAGCGATTATCGATCTTGCGTGAAGCCGACACGATCGTGCAAAGCGAAATGGAAGCCGCTGATTGGTATTACAAGGTCTGGCAATCATTCGCGGTTCTGCTTCCGGTGCAATCGGTCGGCGTAATGGGTGACCAGCGCACTTACGAAAACACTATCGCCCTGCGCATCGTTGAAAGTCAGGACGGCATGACCGCCGATTGGGTGCGCGTTCCATACGAGCTTCTCGCCCGCATTTCCAATCGCATTTGCAACGAAGTCCAGGGTGTCAATCGCGTCGTTTACGACATCTCAAGCAAACCGCCGAGCACCATCGAGTGGGAGTGAGGGAATTTTCGCTTTGCGATTGCCGATTTGAGTTCTGATCTTCAAATCGAATTCATCCCCGGTCGAAGGTTTTAGTTGCCAAGCACGATTTCAAATGTTATTACCGTGATTACGAATGAGCATTGCTGTCCTTAAAATTTCGCGAATCGGCAACTCGCGCGGCATCCGACTACCCGCGGCGATGTTGCGCAAATACCATATCAAAGACGCTGTAATCGCTGAGGAAAGGGCAGATGAAATAGTGCTTCGGCCGCAACGTTCGGCTCGTCGGAAACTTTCCTGGACCGATACGGCCAAAGCAATGTCTCTTGCCCGCGAAGATTGGTCAGAGTGGGATGTGACAGTCGCCGACGGCCTGCATGGCGTTTAAGCGCTATAACATTCATTGGGTAAACTTGGATCCGCTTCGCGGCAGCGAGCTTCGAAAAACACGTCCCGCAGTCATCGTTAGTTTGGACGTACTTAATCAGGCCCTCGAAACGGTCGTGGTATGTCCCCTCACGACTCGCCTGCATCCGGACTGGCGGAGCCGGATCAGCGCCAAGGTGAAAGGCAGATCGGCTGAAATCGCGACCGATCAGATCCGCGCGGTTAGCAAGAGCCGGCTTGGGAAAAAACTTGGTTCTCTTTCCGCGCGAGACACCGCAGCTTTGCGCCGGCTGCTTGGTGAAATGTACGGAGCCGAGTAAAGCTGCCGCGACGCCGGGCAAACCACATTTGATCTGTCACTTCATCTTGCCGTGCAATAGATAGAATCAGAATAACGCTTATTTGCGATTGCCGATTTGCGATTTTGATTGCTAATCGGCGTTGAATGGCAACGAACACGGAGCAACGGTGCCTCCCCTTCTCGCCCGTATTTCCAATCGCATTTTGGTAAAAAATAGTGGTAAAAAATAGGGGTCAGTCAACAAATCTTGACAACCTCATGCCCTGTGCACTGGAATAAATGGGGATGGCCAGAGGAATTCGGATTGAATATGCCGGCGCTTTTTACCATGTCATGGCCCGCGGCAATCGGCGTGAGCGTATTTTCTCCGATGACACGGATCGGCGTTTTTTTGTTCAAACTTTAGCAGAGGCCTGCCAGCGGACAGGATGGCGAATGCACGCGTGGGTACTGATGAGAAATCATTACCATCTTATGTTGGAAACGCCGGAAGCGAATCTGGTTGAAGGAATGAAGTGGTTGCAGAACACCTATACGCGACGCTTCAATACCAGGCACCGGCTTTGGGGACGGCTCTTTGGTGATCGCTATAAGGCCGTGTTAATCGAGGGAAGGAAGGGTTATTATTATAGTTCGCTCATGGATTACATCCACCTGAATCCGGTTCGGGTGGGCTTGGTGCGGATCGACCGCCACGAGAGCGTGCGTGACTACTCTTGGAGTAGCATCGCGCAAGGTTACGCGGTGCCGGCCAGGCAACGTCCAAGGTGGTTAGCGGCAGCCCACGGATTGGCCGTGGCCCAATGTGCCGATACGGTACGAGGTCAGCGTTGTTTCGTCGAACACTTAGACGAGCGGGCGCGTCAGGAGGGAGCGCGACGCGCTGGTTTGGCCGAGTCGGCGAGCGACCGGCGGCGCAGTCATCTTCGCCATGGTTGGTACTGGGGGAGCCAAGCTTTCGCGGAGCGGATGTTGAAATTAGCGGGTAAAGGACTGGCCGCTCATACAAATCGGACCTACCGCAGCGCTTCTGTTGCTCGCGCGCATGACCAGGCGCAGGCGGATCGATTATTGGAGAAGGGATTGGCGGCAGCGGGGTTGGACGAGAGCGCGTTAAGGCTGTTGCCAGGCTCCGATCTTCGCAAGGTGGCGTTGGCGGACTTGCTCCTGACGCGCACCGTGGCGCGACAGAGTTGGATTGCCCACCGGCAAGCGATGCACAGCGCCGCCAATGTCAGCCAACAAGTGCATAGGTATCGGCTCAAAAAGAAGCCTAAGCTACCATCCCAGTTGAAAGCCTACCTGTAGTCTGTCAAGATTTGTTGACTGACCCCTATTTTCGGCTCTATTTTGAGCTCTGGCTGAGCTTGTCAGCCTTGTCGTAAAGTCTATGCACAGGGGAAACATTCTAAACAGAAGGTAACGAAGAAAACAAAGATTCTCTTCTGCCTACAGTAGAAAACCTTCGCTACCTTCGTTTCCTTTTGTTGAAAGAATCTATCCACAGGGAGGATTGTAAACAGAAGATAACCCGCCTTCGCCGAGCCGCCTTTGCTTAAGCTCCGGCGAGCCAGGGGTTGCAGCGCTACAGGCCAAGGAAAGAGAGATTCGTTCTGCTCAGACCGGAAAAAGCCCAGTCGCGAGCAATCTTGACAGTGCCCATAAATATGGGCGACTATTGTTTTGTGAAAACCACGCTCGAAATTCCGGAGCCGCTTTTCCGCAAGATAAAAGCTACTGCCGCCCGGCAGGGGCGCACGCTCAAGGAGCTTGTCCAGGAGGCGCTGTCGGAGAAAATCGCACGGTTAGATGGCGCCAGACGTCAGCAACAGCCGTGGATGGTATTGGCCGGTGGGCTGAAGCATCTCCACAGTGAAAACCGCCGAATCGAGCGCGTGATCGAGGAGGAATTCGAGAACATTGAACCCGAAGACCGGCAATGAGTCTCGACACCAACGCGCTGTCTGCATTTGCGGATGGCGTTGCTCCAGTCGTGCAACAGATCGCGACTGCCGACGAGCTTCATGTTCCGGCGGTCGTGCTGGGAGAATACCGCTTCGGCATCGCGACTTCACGTCGCCGGCGTGAGTACGAAGCATGGCTGGCGCACGGCCGTGCGTTCTGGAACGTGCTTCCAATAGTCGAGGAGACTGCCACCCACTACGCGTCCATCAGGCAGCAACTGAAAAGAACCGGCGCGCCTTTGCCTGCCAACGACGTCTGGATCGCTGCCCTGGCGCGACAACACGATCTGCCGGTGCTAAGCCGTGACGCTCACTTTGACGCTGTGCCCGGTCTTACCCGGCTCTCCTGGGGGTAAGCCGCGTGAGGAGGGCAGCGTTTTTTAACGAATCACGTTTGGCGGCGAATCCCGAAACCGCGAAGTCGAAGATTTTAAACAGAAGATAACTTTGAAAGCTTTCGCGAGCAGGCAGAAGGAAACAAAGATTCTGTTCTACCGACACTAGAAAAACCTTCGTTACCTTCGTTTCCTTTTAAGGCTGGCGGCTGCCTCAGCTTCGCGGCGGAAGCGCCGCAGATGGGCTTCGGTTGCCCACCGGCCTACGCCAATGATCTTTAGCGCAACAGTCCGGTTGAGGCTCTTCTGCCGCGCTCGATAAACTACGCCCTGACCGCCCCGGCCAATTTCTTTCAACAACCCGTAGTCATCGAACTCCACCTTCATCGATCCCGGGACGGACTCGACAGCCTCGCCACCCTCGGTCAGCAGTGATCCAAGAGCAGTCTCAAACAGGCATAGACTGCAAATTCCCTGCGGCGCGTCCGCTCGGATCTTATTCCCGCACTTACCACAAACGCGGCTCGCACTTGCCAAACTATTTCTGGGGCGATCAGTCACCTGCATATGTACTGTGCCAATTGTTGTCAGAGGTTACGCTTGCAATGCTGCAATGAAAGGCCGTAACTCATCTTCCACGTCGCCCGGATTCGCTACGGTCTGAGCGACCTCTTCGCGCAGTAAAAGCCGGTATCGCTGACGCAACCGATACAAGGCCTGGTTCACCGCATTTTCCGTCATGCTTAACTCCTGCGCGATCTGTGCGTGCGACGGCTTGCCCGGTTCCTCAATAAGCAGTTGCTTTAACTGCTCAAATAAAGCCGCACGGCCTGCGACCCGATACTCTTCCTCAAGCCGCGCAAGCACTTGTTCCAGTAAGGATAGGGCCCACCGGCGCTCGTAAATCCGGTCAGCACTTAAAGTGTGCGCCGGCTCAAAATCGGCACGCTCCCGTACGACTAATTCTTCCAGAGATACCAGTGGCCGGCCCTCTCCTCGTTTCACGCCATGTCACGACGTCTCGCTTTCCCCAGAAAATTTTTGAGCGAAACGAGCAAGTAAGATCGCAATCGCCCCTTTTCGCGGCAGACAAGGTCCAAGTCGCGCCGCTCCAGGAAAAGGGCGAAGAAACCTTGGGTTAGATCCTGTGCTTCTTCCGGCGTGTACCCATTGCGCCTAACAAAACCGTAGAGCGGCCACCAATAAGTGCGGCAAAGCTTCTCCGGCGCCTTGTCTGCTGTTGCTGATTCGCCTTGCGCGGCCAACACCACACTCCAGTGAGTTGTAACAAAGGCCGCCGCGCCGGCATCGACGCTTTGACAGGAGGCAGCCGTGTTCATGGGGGCACAGCGCCATTACACTCTAAATATGTCCGCTAAATCAAGCTATTATAAGATTAGGATGGGGGGCTCGTAGGACTCTGCCTTACAGAGTTGCCTGTCCTGTGCACAACTCCATTCGCGGCGGCAGCACGAAACCATCCCCTGGGCGGGTCGATCGGAGTTTTCGGTACCACACTCTCGCCGAGGCGGCTCCATTGCCCTGATGTAGCCGCGCGTCGCCGACCGCGGCGGGTCCATGGGCCTTGCAACATCCTGTGCCAGCCGAGGTCACCGACCTCGGCTACAACAGCGCGGCAGGGAAGCGGCTGCCGCAGAATGGAAATTGATTTTTATTGCACTGGGAAACTGGATATACTAATTTGGTTTCCGAGGTAGATGGAAGATTCGATCACCGTAAATCGCCGCTGCACATTGAGAAAGAAGCAAACGATCAAATCATTAGGCAAAAGCCGGGTGGATGCCCCTCATCACTCATCGGGCGATTCCAGCCGGCAGCGCATCGTCGAAGCTGCGCGCTCTCATTTCTTCAACCACGGCTTTCGCAACGTCACTATGGATGATCTTGCCGCGGAATTGGGAGTCAGTAAGAAGACACTCTACGCGCATTTCGCGAGCAAGACTGTCCTGCTCGAGGCTGTGCTTGCGAATAAGTTTGCAAGCGTCAGCTCGACCCTGGAACGGATTACGTGCGAGCATCCGCACGATTTTGCCGCAACCCTGCATCATCTTCTCACCGGAATGCACCGCGAACTGGACGAGATCAAGCCGCCTTTTGTACGCGACATGCGCCTGAAAGCGCCGCACGTGTTCAAAATAATCGAGCGTCGCCGCGCGGAGTTGATTCAGCGGCATTTCGGAAAACTTTTTGTCGAAGGCCAACGGACAGGAACGGTGCGCACGGATGTCCCGCCTAAACTCATGATCGAGATCCTCCTCGGCGCGGTGCAGGCAATCATGAACCCGCAGAAGATCGAAGAGCTCGGTCTTTCGCCGAAGGCCGGTTTCATCGGAATCATCAAAGTTGTCCTGGAAGGTGCGCTGACTCGAAAAGGAGTAAAACCTTGAGAGCACCACTTACGGCGCAGTTACAGCGATGGATGAAGATCAGCAGCGCTGTTCTGGCGCTATTCGTGATGGTAAGCTGCCGCGACCAGCCTAACGATCGCTTCCAAGGTTATGTCGAAGGCGAGTTCGTTTACGTGGCCTCGCCTCTTGCCGGCCAGTTGGAAACGTTGTCCGTCCAGCGCGGCCAACAGGTCACGGCCGGACAACCGCTTTTCGCGTTGGATGAAACCACGGAAAAAGCAGCGCGTGAGCAGGCACAAGCGGCGCTGGCGCTCTCGGAAGCGGAATATGCGCGCCAGGAACAACTTTTTCGCAAGGGTCCGGCTTCGGTGCAGGATTTTGACCGCGCACGCTCAACTCGCGACCAAGATCGACAGCGGCTTACCCAGGCAGAATGGAATTTCGACCAGAAAAGGCAATCGGTGCCACAGGCCGGTTTCGTTTACGATACGCTTTACAGGCAGGGTGAATGGGTCGCCGCTGGAAAGCCGGTGGTAGTGCTTTTGCCGCCCCAAAACATCAAGGTGCGGGCATTCGTGCCGGAAGCTCGGATTGGCATAATTCATTACGGCCAAACCGTACGCGTGCTGGTCGATGGTGTGCGCGATCCTTTCGTAGGGCAGGTGAGCTACATCTCGCCGCATGCAGAATACACGCCACCAGTCATCTATAGCCGGGAGAGTCGTGCAAAGCTCGTCTTCATGGTCGAATCTGTTTTTGATCCGGCAGTTTCGGCCAAGCTCCATCCCGGCCAACCGGTCGATGTACAATTCGAGTCGAAATCATGAACGGCGAGCAAGTCATCAATGTGCACGGAATGACCAAGCGCTTTGGTCAATTGACTGCCGTCGATCATGTCGATCTGACGGTGCGCGGCGGAGAGATTTACGGCTTCCTCGGTCCAAACGGTAGCGGTAAGACCACGTTTCTACGGATGCTTTGTGGTTTACTGCGGCCGGACGACGGCACCGGCAAAGTGCTGGGTCACGACGTGATTGCCGAGAGCGAAGCGATCAAACGCGAAGTCGGCTACATGACGCAGCGATTCAGTTTCTGGGAAGATTTGAGCATTGAAGAGAATCTCGATTTTGTCGCGCGCATGTATGACGTGAAAAACCGGCGCACGACAGTCAAGGAAAGCATCGCGGACCTTGGGTTAGCCAACCGCCAAAAACAACTGGCCGGCGAGCTGTCGGGTGGATGGAAGCAGAGGCTCGCCCTCGCGGCCTGTCTCATTCATCAGCCGAAACTATTATTGCTGGACGAGCCGACCGCGGGCGTCGATCCAAAAGCGCGGCGCGATTTCTGGGAAGAGATTCATCGGCTCGCCGCAAAAGGACTGACGTTTCTCATCACCACCCATTACATGGACGAAGCCGAGCGCTGCCACCGGCTGGCTTACATTTCGTTGGGAAAATTGCTCGCTCACGGCACAGTTGATGAAGTCGTGGAGCATGTTGGCCTAACGACATGGTCGGTGAGAGGCCCGGATCTGCCCCATTTGGCTGAGCAACTTCGTGAAAACCCGGATGTGCAGCAAGCGGTGGCTTTTGGGAACGCTCTGCATGTGAGCAGTAACCACCCCGCAGCGCTCGAACGCGCCATCGCGCCGTTCCGTCATGAGCCCTACGATTGGCGGCAGATCCCCTCCGGTTTGGAGGACGCTTTCATTAGTTTGATGGGCGATTCGAGAAATAATTCCGCAGCATGAAATCCCATCCACAATTTTCGTTTGCACGTCTGCGCGGCATTATTTGGAAAGAATTCACACAAATGCGGCGCGACCGGCTCACCTTCGCAATGATGCTGGGGATCCCGCTAATCCAGCTAACCCTTTTCGGCTACGCGATTAACTCCGATCCGCGGCATCTTCCCGCTGCCGTGCTTCTGGCAGACCGCGGGCCACAAGGGCGAACCCTGCTCTATGCAATGAAGAACAGCACTTTCTTCGATTTCGTACGCCAGGTAAAAACCGAAATCGAAGGGCGCGATTTACTCGCGCGTGGCCAAGTCCAGTTCGTTATCAATATTCCGGAAAACTTCAGTCGCGATCTCTTGCGGGGTGATCGGCCAGAAGTTCTGGTTGAAGCCGACGCGACTGATCCAGTCGCAACCAGCACTGCGCTTGGATCGTTAGGGCCACTTTTTGACGCCGCGTTGCAAAACGATTTGAAAGGACCCCTCGCGCCGCTCGCCGGCGCCAGCGGCCCGATCGATCTGCGCGTGCACGCGCTCTACAATCCCGAAGTCATCACCCAGTACAATATCGTGCCCGGGCTCATGGGCGTTATCCTGACCATGACCATGGTAATGATCACCGGCCTGGCTATTACCCGCGAACGCGAGCGCGGCACGATGGAAAATCTGCTTTCGATGCCAACCCGTCCGAGCGAAGTGCTCATCGGGAAAATTGTGCCATACATTTTAGTCGGCTATATCCAGGTCTCGGTCATTCTTGTCGCGGCCTACTTTCTCTTTCACGTCCCGATCGAGGGCAGCATTCTTCTGTTGGGGATAGTGGCGCTGGTCTTCATTGCCGCCAACCTGGCGATGGGCATCACCTTTTCCACCATCGCGAAAAACCAATTGCAGGCTGTGCAGATGACTTTCTTTTTCTTTCTCCCGTCGATCTTGCTCTCCGGTTTCATGTTTCCATTTCGCGGCATGCCGGGATGGGCACAGATGCTCGGGGAAGTTCTCCCGCTCACTCATTTCCTGCGGATCGTGCGCGGCATCCTGTTGAAAGGTAACGGCATCATCGACGTCTCGCTCCAGCTTTGGCAGCTTGCGCTCTTCGCTCTTATCGCCCTGACCATCGGCATCAAACGATATCGCCAGACGCTAGATTAGAACCCGTCTGGCTCTGTTGAAAAGCCGGCGCTGAAGGATTGAAAGCGCCGTTAGGCGCGACATGTTTATAGCAAAAATCCATCTCCCAGCCGCCAAGTTCCGTTGGGAGCGGCATGAAACGGCGGCTGCTTTCCATGCCGCTCCTACGGAGCTTGTATCAATTCTGTTGGTAGATTCTTTCTGGCAGTATTTGGCTTGAATCTTACCCTGTTCGCGCGCTCGATTTATGTCCATGAATGCCGAGCAACAACGTGTGGCGGAAAACAACTCACCCGAAGAGCCGTGGCATTTCTGGGGACCGTATCTGGCCGAGCGCGCCTGGGGAACAGTGCGAGAGGATTACAGCGCGAACGGCGACGCGTGGAATTATTTTCCACACGAGCATGCGCGTTCGCGTGCGTATCGTTGGAACGAAGACGGTATCGGTGGGATTTCCGATCAAAAAGGGCGGCTTTGTTTCGCGTTCGCCTTTTGGAACGAGCGCGATCCGGTTTTGAAGGAGAGGCTGTTCGGCGTCTCCGGGCCGCAGGGGAACCACGGTGAAGATGTAAAGGAGCTCTACTGGTACACTGATTCAACGCCGACGCACAGTTACATGGCGATGTTGTACCGCTGTCCGCAGGCACCTTTTCCTTACGAAGAATTGATCGCACGAAGCGGCGCCCGCTCGAAAATGGAAGGCGAGTTTGAGATTTGGGACACCAGTGTACTTGCGGAAAATCGCTTCTTCGACATTAAGATCGAATACGCGAAGGCTTCGCCTTACGACATTCCGATTCGGGTGACCGCGACGAACTGTGGCCCTGAGCCAGTCACACTGCATTTGCTGCCGACGATTTGGTTCCGCGATACGTGGAGTTGGGGCCGCGACAACCGCAAACCGAATTTGCAAGAGCGAGGGGAAGATAATTCAGACATCGAGATCATTGAGGCGAGACATTCAGAACTGGGCACATATCGATTATACATCGAAGGCACGGAGCGGCTTCTTTTTACCGAAAACGAAAGCAATCTCGAGCGGCTGTGGGGTGTACCCAACCCATCGCCATTCGTGAAAGATTCGATCAATGATGCGATCGTGCAGAACAAAATTAACAAGATCAATTCGAACCAAGTCGGAACAAAAGCGGCTGCGCATTACAAACTTACAATCTCGCCTAACGAATCGCGCACCGTTCGATTGCGCCTAACAAAAATCGACAGCCCGGGAGATTCTTCCAGTCCATTTTCCGATTTCGATACCATTTTCAACGCGCGAAAAGCGGAAGCGGACGAATTCTACGCGCAGCTGGCGCCGTCGAGTCTAACGGAAGAACACCGCGCAATTCAACGCCAGGCGTTCGCAGGCTTGCTTTGGAATAAGCAATTCTACCATTACGTTGTCGAGCAATGGCTCGAGGGCGATCCAGGTCAGCCACCACCGCCTAACGAACGTTTGGATGGCCGCAATTCCGAATGGCGTCATCTCTATAACGAGTGCGTCATGTCGATGCCGGACAAATGGGAATTTCCCTGGTATGCCTCGTGGGACCTTGCGTTTCATTGCATTCCGCTGGCGCTGGTCGATGTTCAGTTCGCCAAGCGCCAGCTCGATATCATCGTGCGCGAATGGTATGAGCACCCGAACGGACAGATTCCCGCCTACGAATGGAATTTCAGCGACGTGAACCCGCCAGTGTTGGCCTGGGCGGCCTGGCGCGTTTTTCAGATCGAGCGCAAACAGACCGGCAAAGGCGATCGCGCATTTTTAGAAACGATTTTCCACAAAATGCTTCTTGCCTTCACTTGGTGGGTGAACCGCAAGGACTCTGAGGGCAATAACATTTTCCAAGGAGGATTTCTGGGGCTCGACAACATCGGGGTCTTCGATCGGAGCGCCTGTTTTCCGGACGGTACTCATCTCGAGCAAAGCGACGGTACCAGCTGGATGGGAATGTTTTGCCTCAACCTCATGCGGATCGCGATTGAGCTCGCCCGCGAAAATCACGTTTACGAAAACATCGCCACCAAGTTTTTTGAGCATTTCCTCGGCATCGCCGCAGCGATGAACAATCTTGGCGGTAAAGCGATCGGTCTGTGGGACGAAGCAGACGAATTCTACTATGATGTGCTGCACACGCCGGGCGGACGTTATTTCCCGCTAAAGGTCCGCTCGGTTGTCGGCCTGATGCCGCTGCTCGCGGTGGAAACGATCCAGTGGCAATTAATCGATGCGCTGCCTGGCTTCAAGGCGCGCCTCGAGTGGTACCTGCAGCATCGTCCCGATTTAGCAAGTCTCGTCTCGCGCTGGCAGGAACCAGGAATGGGCGAGCGCCGGCTGGTCGCGCTCACGCGTGGCCATCGAATGAAATGTTTGCTTCGGCGTATGCTTGATCCAGAAGAATTTCTGAGCGACTACGGCGTGCGTTCGCTGAGCAAATATTACAAGGACCATCCCTACATTCTGAATGTGCGTGGCGAAGAAAAGGTCGTACGCTACGAGCCGGCCGAATCGCAGACCGGGATCTTTGGCGGCAATTCAAACTGGCGCGGGCCGGTTTGGTTCCCGATCAACTACCTACTAATCGAATCGCTCCAACAATTTCATCATTACTATGGCGACGATTTTAAAGTGGAATGCCCGACGCGTTCGGGAAAATTTTTGACACTGAACGAAATCGCGAACGAACTTTCTAATCGCCTGATCAAACTTTGGCTGCGCGATAAAAATCAACAAAGACCTTTCGCGAGCGCCTCAAGCAGCGCACTCAGCGAAAAGGGCGACCAGGATCGTTATTGGTTTCACGAATATTTTCACGGCGACACCGGGGCCGGCCTCGGCGCATCACATCAAACGGGTTGGACCGCTCTGGTGGCCAAACTCATCCAGCAGCAAGGTGAATTCGGCACGATCGCAAGCTAGTTCCTTTCAACCCGGATTTCTCAGCGCGGCTCCGCGGCAACCGAAGATGCGACCGCGAATGACGCAGATGACAAACGAACAGGGGATTGCGCCCATGAAAAACGCCAAACAGCCACGAAGGGGCCGATAAGGCCAAGTCTCCATTCTTTCGCGTCATTTCGCGTGTTTAGCAGATGGTACTCACTCGTCTTGGCTGATTTCCAATCGCTGCGTGAGAAATCTTGGTAAAGCGCCATGAATTTCGCCTATAGCATTGTGGGTGACGCCGATATTATGAACCGAAGACAACGGAGATTGTAGGAGTGCTGTTGTCGGCCGACTCGATTAGGAACAGGAGTAAAAAAAGGTAACAGCAAAACTCACCGCCGCATGATGTGAATGGCGAGGATGCGGCTCTGATGGCGCGCCAGCAGGTAATCGATGAAATCGCCAATGATCGAGTTCGGCTTGTTGCCAAGCTTCGTCACTACTCGGCAAATAAGTGTGCCACTACGTGCATGCCATTCGAGATTAATTGCCCCGTGAAGGTCTCGTGCGCTATGGATCTTCGCCCAACCATGTGGCCTGCCGGGCTGCTTAGACCAAACTTTGATGAAGCCGAATTTTCGCTCCAGCTGCGAATCGCTCATGATTTTGTTGCGCAAGGACCCGCGCCCCGTCGTGATTACCTGAATCACCGTTTGCATCGATTCGTTAGGTTCAACGGCCGCGCGAATTTTGCAACCGGTTAGGCAAGGCGGATCGAGCGTTCTGCCGCTTGAACGGTTGTAGCCACGGCGCTGTGCGCCGTGCGCACGCGTCTCATAGAAACGCGGCTACAGAAGCGTGCGAAACATGACGTACACATCAACATATCCTTTTTCCGGATCTCGAAACGCGCCGGGCAATGTCCCAACGATTTTCATACCGAGTTCTTGCCAAAGCTTCACCGCCCGAACGTTGGTCGAAACGACAAAGTTAAATTGCATCGCGCGAAAACCGAACCGGCGCGCTTCACTCAAACAATGTTCGCCCATCGCGCGACCGGTCCCCTGCCCGCGTGCATCCGCTGCGACTACGAAAGCCGCGTTCGCAATGTGTCCAGCGGGACCTGCCCAATTCGGCCGCAAAATGTAAGAGCCGATGACGTGATCATTCTGTTCTGCAACATAAGTGTGTGCGCCATTTTGAAACCAGTAGCTGAGCGCATCCTCGCGCGACATCTGCGGATCAAACGGGTATGTGTCGCCGGCTGCCACGACCTCACGAAGAATCTCCCAGATCGCGTCGTGATCGCTCGTTGCTGCGCGACGAATCATGACCCGGGACATCTTAGAATTGTAGGGCAACCGCATCGGTTGCCAATTATCGGCTCGACAGGCAGCCGATCTGCCAAAACTACGGCGCGCCAAGGAGCGCCCGCCCTACGACGCGTTTCCGTGAATGATTCGGAAGTCAAAGCGAGGCGTATGCAGCAAGAGCGGCGAGTTTCTGTTCAGTGCGCCACGCTCCTTTAGTAGGTCCCAAAGTTTGTATCGCTCGTCGAACCTGAAGTATCGATTTCCTTAGTGGGGACGACCTGGCTCCCAACGACAAGAGCACCGCGCCGGCCGCGTAGTCATTTCCGCAATACTCGGCAAGCAGTCTCTCGATCGGTTTCCGCGTAACGCGGTGCACGACCGTAAACGCACCCGGAACTTGGCCGCATCTTCTTCGAGTCTTCCCATCGCCGCGTGAAACGGCTGGTGCTCCTCCGCAAATCGCGAGTCGGAAAGATCGATCAGGCGGTTGTCGCACAAGCGCGGCGAACCAGCCGGACCGGCACGCAAGACTGCATTAGCCCAGCCAGATTTCACCCGAAAACCAAGCGCCGCCCGATTTATTCTGGATTCCAATCTGCGACGTGGCCTCGGTGCTCAGTCCTTCAGAAACCAAACGTCCGGCTTATCGAGCACGCCAGCCTGCTGCATTTTCTGGCGCAAGTCATCCGAGCCCGCGAATTCTTTCGCTTTGTTTAAGTCTTGCGCAGAGAAGAGGAGAACCACCTCATTCGGATTGTCAACGTTGCGCAAAAGACGCTCCTCTTTTAGCCCGGCGGCGGCCCGCGCAGAAGCATGCGCATCATAAATAGGTTTCCATTTCCCGAAGCCGGCAATCTTGTGACGAATTATTACATAGTTCATGTAGATCTCCCGTTTAGGGAGTTATCTGAACAGAATCACACAAAATTCAATGCCGTTTGAAATATTGCACTGCTTTCTCATGTTTCTTGGCCGCAGCTTTTGTCTTGAATGTACCGAGGTTCCTTCGTCTTCCCGTCTTGGGATTTTTCTTCCGGGAATACAGGCGATAGCCACCGGATTTCAATTTTCTGATCATGATTTCTCCGTTGTGCAGGGCACGCCGACGCAGATTTTTCCGTCGCGCGTTTCCACTCTAAATGTTTTCAAATCGACCTTGGCCGGTCCGTTGGTAACTTTTCCGGTGCGGACGTCGAAACGCGACTTATGCCATGGACATTGCACATCGAATCCATGGAAAGTCCCTTCAGAGAGCGGACCGAAACGGTGCGTGCAAAATTCCTGAATCGCGAAGACGCGATTGTCGATCTTTGCGATCGTCATGACCTGGCCATTGATTTCTGCGCGCAACGTCTCCTCATTACCTAATCGTTCAGCGCCGGGAACGGGGACAAAAAGGACGTCCCCTTCTCTGGCGGTGTTGGCGGTCGAAAAATGAAGTGTGTCTTCCGGAGTGGGCGTGCGCCGTTTGTGCCGGCCGACTGCGATTCCCTCATCGTAAATAAGGCGCCCACCGAGATAACTGGACGCCGAGAGGAGTACGATACCAATCAGCGACAGAACCAGCGGCGCGATTGGCGTTTTGAGTTCATCGAGCGTGGAAGAACGAACGCCTAAATTGATCCCGTAAAGCGCCACGACAATTAGGTTCAAAGTCAGATGTGCAGTGGCTGTGCGTTTAGCGGGATGGTCGCTGCGGATGTCGGTGTAATCAACCAAGCCAGGCACCGCGGCGATCACGGCTGTAATAATCCCCAACAGCATCGCGTAAAACGCATCACGGACCAGATTCGGTGCCGAAGGAAACGCAAGACTAATCAGATCTAGTATGAAACTAAGAATAAAGAGCCCGATCGGGAAATGTATTAGCAGCGGGTGAATCGGATGCTGCAGCGGTTTTCCTTCGAGGAAATCTTTTAACATGGCTTTACTCCTCCGGAACGTTCGCGCCGCCGGCTTCGGCGATCTTGCGCCATTTCTCCCTCGACATCCGCGCAATGCTGATGCCGTACTCGTAAGTCATTCGGCCACCCAAATACGCCGAGCCGATTACCAGTGCGGTTCCCAAGATCGACAGCGTTAGCGGTGCCGCGGAGACGGTCCGCGCGTCGCGAAAATCTTGCACGCGCAAACCGAGATTGATCGCAAAGAGAACAGCGGCGAGCAGGTTCAGGACCATGTGATATAACCCGATCTTCCACGCCGGCTTCTCTTTTTTGATGCCAGTCCAATCAACCAAACCAGCCGGCACCGCCAGGAGCGCCACAACCAAGCCGAAAAGGATCGCGTAAAAAGACAATCGGACCATGGCATTGCCGCCGATATTCCCTCGAGAGAGCAAGTCGAAGATGAGTGCGCCCGGCCACATTGCCATCGGCACATGTACCAGGATCGGGTGCAATGGATGTTTGAGCCAGGTCCCTTTTAAGAAGTCGAGCAGCCATTTCATAGCACCGAACGACGCGGCGTTCCCACCAACTGTTCGCAGCACGATCTGAATGCGCGCGCGTCAAATTTGAGCGGTGGCGGGTTGGCGTTCCAGCGTATTTCCGAAAAAGGAAGCTTGGATCATCTTACACGCGGACCGCCTCGATCACGCCGTGTGGCATTTGCATTGGCACGGTGGAATATCCTGAGAAGATTTTTCCTTTTGTTGCATCATCCGTTCTCCTTTCAAGCCAACCTTCTAGAAGAAATGCGGATCAGAAAAATGAGCGCCGCAAGCAAAAGGAAGTCTAGCGCAAGATGAGTCGAGAAACTCCAGTTTTTGCTCGCATGACCGAAGCAGCCGCAGGTGATGTCGAGTCCGCGGATCTTAGCTGCGATCGTGGCGGCGATGAAAATGCCAATGAGTGCAGTTAAGATCGACAGTCCTCCTCGATAGAGAACTCGGGCGACCAGCGCGAGTCCGCAAAGAATTTCCAGCCACGGTAAATAGAAGGCGAGCCCGACGCCGATCGTCCACGGAAGGATTTTGTAATTGTCGATGTCGTTAGCGAATCGAATTGGATCGAAGGCTTTGATCGCCCCGGCGCAGATGAAGATTGCGCCGACAACAACATCCACAATTCGCCAGACGAATTGCGGGACAGTTGAGAGTTGGGAGTTGAAGGTTGAGAGGCTTTTCAACGATTTACGCTTTAACGATGTAACGATTCAACGCTTTAACGCTTCTTCCTGAGCCACTCTTCCCACCCGCCTTGCAGCACGAACACGTTTTTGAGCTGCGCTTCCTCGCGCAACCTCTTAGCTACTTCGCGCGCCGCGTTGCAGCTTTCAGCACTGCAATAAACAATCACCCGCTTTTCCGGCGACCATCGTTGAAGAAATTGCGGCAGCAATTCGTTCCAGCGATCTTCGTTCAATGAGACCGCGCCTGGCACATGATCGCGCGTAAATTCATCGTCGGGCCGGGCGTCAACCCAAATTGCGTTCTCGCCCCAGACACGTGCTTGATCGACCGTGACTAATTCGGAGGTAGCGACAGGCGATTGCCACGAGACGCGATCGCGAAAATAAACAGCTTCACCGATCGCCGGTACAAACGCGAGCGCGACAAGGAAAAGCGCTTGTCTAATCGGGCGCGACTTCACTGGTTATCGCTACGGACACCAAGAGCGGGTGCAGACCGGGCCGTGGTCTGCTTCCATTTCAATTTCGCGCGCCCCGTGGCACAAAGCGAGGGCAACAATGTGGGAGTAGGAAGTCGCATCTTGAGTTTTTTGAACAGGAATTCTTAACATAACCGACTCCTTCACGCCAGGAACCCGGGCGAGGGTACGGCCCGAGTGAATCTGGGGAGCGCACGCGCCTGGGGCAGTCTCATGACATGGGTAACACTTTTGCAGTTCGGCGGCTTGGCGCGCGCCTGATCAAACTAGCCAAATAGCTGGAGGGCGGAGCCGCCGTTTGTTCAGGCGCGCGCTCCCAAGCCAGCCCGTTTCATTGAAGGGGAGGGCGGGCGCTCTGGCTCAAGGATGACGCGCGATTGCAGCCGGTCGCATCCCGGCCAGATCTTGCCCGTAAAGCAAGCCAATGAGATGGCGATCGAGGTAAACTTCGTGGATGCCATCGAGCGTCTTTTTCAGCGCGACTACTTCGCTGACAAAGGCTCGTCCGATAAAACGCTCGCGGCCTTGCCATTTGATGTGGCCGCGGTTGGGCAAACGCCTGCTCTGCCATCTGCACGGATAATGCACTTTTGGTAACTGCTGCGGATATCGCCGATTGCTCGGCCAATAAATTTGCGCAGGAACACGCTGGCCCAAAGCTTCGTGAGGACGCCGGTGATTGTAGCAGCTGATCCAAGCTCGGATGCGTCGCTTCTGCGCCGCTATGCTGGGTGCCGGCGGAGTGGCTATATCCGCTCTCAAGACCCGATGCATTTGTTCGTGCGCGCCGTTGTCTTGGGGATGAGCGGGCCGGACAAACTCCACCGCGATACCCGAACGCAGCCACCACACGCTCAAGCGCGACAACCCCAGAGCGCCTTTGCCACCAAAGGGCGCGCCATTGTCCACCCGAATCACTTTCGGCAGACCGTAACGGCGGAAAACTTGCCTCATCACCCCACGCACAGCGACATCGCTTTGATTGGGCAAGAGCGCCACCGCCAGCACAAAACGACTGAACAAATCGCGCACGGTGAGCGGTTCGCAGCGCTGCCCATCGCTCCATCGGTGGCGCGGGCGACGCGAAGCATCCGCCAAAGCTATCGCGGACTTTTTCTCTTAGAGTACTGCAGCGAGGCGCCGTATAAATGCGAGGACGCCTGCGCTCCCCAGTTTACAGCGGCCGCCTGATGCGTCCGACGCGATTGACCCTATTGAGACATTGCCTAACTGCTAAACAGGTTCTTAAGTCAGCCTAGCATAATGCGCGCGCACATACTCAGCCACCGCGTCACGCCAATTGCGCGGCGTTGTCCCGGTAAGCGAGAAAAATTTCTCGGTGCAAAGAACGGAGTAAGCCGGACGGCGCGCGACCCAGTTTTTCATGTCGGCAAGCCTCAGTGCCCCGACCGTTTTTGTTTTCGACGGAATGCCTAACGAGCGACAGCAATCGAGAGCGAACTGCGCGTACTCCTGCCAACTGCATTCGCCAGCATTCGCGAAATGCAAAATGCCACTGTAATCACGCGGTTTATTGTAACCGCGGTCGGTGACCGCGGCGCCCGCGTCACCGATCCCGGCTACAGCATCGCTCATAAAAAATTGTGGGAGCATTCGGGCGATGTCGCACGTGTAAGTCGGCGTCGAAAATTTGTCCGCTACGGCGGCGATCTGCTCATTGTCGCGCGCGCGGCCGATCATGTTATCGACGAAACTCGGACGATCAGGGCCGAACACCCAGGAGACGCGGACGACCAAATGTCCTTTACCGGTTTGTAACACCCGCTTTTCTCCTTCCCGTTTCGATTTGGCGTAAACACTGATTGGTCCAGCAGGGTCGCTTTCGAGATAAGGCTCTCGTTTTTCACCGGCGAAAACGTAGTCGGTACTGAAATGAATCAGCTTCGCTTTTTTGTCCCGGCAAATCTCGGCCAGAACACGCGGTGCCTCCGCATTAGTTGCAAAAGCCTGATCTCTCTCCTTTTCACAAAAATCAACATCGGTCAGGGCAGCGGCGTTAATCAGAACGTTGAAATCAAGATTGTCGATCTTCATGTGAATCTGGCTCGGGTCCGCGAGATCGAGTTGTGAGTGATCAAAGCCGATAACGTCAAATCTGCGCCGATACTCTCGTAGTAGCGCGGCACCCAATCGGCCGCCGGAACCGACGATTACAATTTTCATTTCTCTTGTGGCGATCCAGCAGCAGCCGGATGGCACTGATTCCTCCGACGGTCACCGACGGTCGGCACAATTCAAGGGCTAACAGAGGCACGGTCGTCGCCCAGCATCACTTCAAACGTGCATTTGGCGATATTCGCACCTTATAAAGTGCGCCGCCTCAATATCGCCCGGCGCGCTCAAGTAGCGGCTGCCACCAGGATTGATTGTCAATGTACCATTGAATGGTCGCGTCGATGCCTTCTTCGAAATCTTTGCGCGGCTTCCATTTCAACTCACGTTGTGCGAACGACGAATCGATAGCGTAACGCCGGTCGTGTCCAAGGCGATCTTCCACGAATGAGATGAGGCTCTCAGGTTTACCTAGCTTACTAACAATCATCTTAACAAGATCGAGATTGGCCATCTCGTTGCCGCCGCCGAAATTGTAAATCACGCCCGGTTTTCCTTCGAAAAGCGCCGCTATGATCCCGGCGCAATGATCCTGAACATGAATCCAGTCGCGCACGTTCATCCCGTCGCCATAGACCGGCAGCGGCTCATCGCGGAGCGCCTTAATGATCATAAGCGGAATCAGTTTTTCGGGAAACTGATACGCCCCATAGTTATTCGAACAGCGAGCGACGATCACTTCCTGGCCGTAAGTCTTGTGGCACGCGAGCACCAGGAGATCGGCCCCGGCCTTGCTCGACGAGTAGGGCGAGCTCGGATCGAGTCGCGATTGCTCGGTAAATTTCCCAGTTTCGCCTAACGACCCGTACACTTCGTCAGTCGAAATTTGCACGAATCGCTGCACACCGTGCCGGCGCGCGGAATTAAGCAGCACGCTTGTCCCGATGACATTCGTGTGCATAAAATTTTCCGGCGAATTGATACTGCGATCGACATGCGATTCAGCCGCAAAGTTGATTATCGCAAAAAATTGGTGCTCGGTCATGAGCGCATCCATCGCATCCACGTTAGCGATGTCGGCTTTGAAAAATTCGTAGCGTTCGCCATGTTCCTCGACCACGCCATCGAGATTGGCGAGATTTCCGGCGTAAGTGAGCACATCCACATTGGTCACCAGCGCTGGTTTGTAATGTTGCAAGATATAACGGATGAAGTTGCTCCCGATGAACCCGCAGCCGCCGGTTACAAGAATGCGCACGCCGCCAAGTAACAGCGCCGTCGCCGGCGCGCTAGCGGATTTTCTCGGGTTGCGTGCCGCTGACGCTCTTCGATCATCACACAAAGTCCACAAAGGTCACAGCGTCCGCGCCAAAATTGCCGTGCAACCGTTTTTCTGCGTTGAAAGTTGAGCGTTGGACGTTGAGCCTTGGACGTTGTTTTTTCGAGTACCTTTGTGCCCGTTGTGCGAGAAACTCCAAAATCCGAAATGATGAACCTTAGCAGGGCTGACGCTCGAAGTGCACGCACACTCGATCACGGTCAAATTGAAACTTGGAAAACCGCCATCGCCCGAACGCGTTGGACGCCATGGTTGATCCTCGGCCTTGCGGTCCTTCTTCGATTTTTCCTGCTTGGCATTAAACCGCCGCATTTCGACGAAGGGATCAATGGTTGGTTCGTCGATCAAATGGTCAAGAACGGGTTCTACAGATACGACCCGACCAATTACCACGGACCGCTGCATTTTTACGTGCTTTCGCTTTCGCAGGCGTTACTTGGTCGAAATCTCTGGGCGCTACGGTTGCCCGTCGTGCTGGTGAGCAGTGCTTGCGTTTGGTTGGCTTTGAGGTTTGAAGTGCTCGTTGGCCAAACCGTCAGCCGAATGGCCGCGCTGGCCATGGGGGTCTCGCCTGGTTTCGTTTTCTATGGTCGCTATTCCATCCATGAAGTCTGGATGTTGCTCTTCACGATGTCATTCGTTTTCGGCGTGCTCGGTCTCTGGAAATTCGGAACGCGCAATTATCTTTGGTGCACCGGCGTCGGGTTGGCCGGCATGATCCTTTCCAAGGAGACGTACATCATTCATGTCGGCTGCGCCGCCATCGCGGCCGGTGTATGCTACATTTCGACAAAACTCAGCCGCATTTCTGAATCGCGCCCGGTGAAACAGACCTGGGATTATATCGACCTTGCGATGGTCATCCTCACCGGCGTCGGGCTGATTGTTTTCTTCTATTCCGGGACATTTTTCCACTGGAGCGGTGTCAAAGGGCTCTACGAAGCTTACAAGCCCTGGTTCGCGACCGGAAGTGAAGGTCATGGCCATGAAAAGCCATGGTATTACTGGCTCAAGTTAATGGCGCCATCTGGCGACTTTTCGCGCGCCGATTGTCTCGGCTACGAGTTATCTGCCCTAGCCGGCTTGATTCTGTGCCTGTTTTCGCTCCGCCTTAAGACCGTTAGTCTGCGCTATCTCGCGATTTACGGCGCGGGATTATTAATGGCGTATAGCATAGTTCACTATAAGACACCGTGGTGTATTATTAACATTATCTGGCCGTTCCTATTTATCTTTGGCGCAGCGATCTCGATTATACCTTTCAGATTTAAGAATCTAACATATAACAGCTGTGCGATCCTTCTGTCTATATCGGTTGGATCGACAATCTGGCTGAATTATTTCCATTGCACGACTGATACTGAACCATACGTCTACGTCCAGACTTACAACGAGATTTACAAGTTGACCGATCCGTTACTCAAACTGGCCCATGAAGATCCGATCTTTTACCAGCTAACCGGGCACATCATTCGCGCCAGCCCGTATCCAATACCATGGATCCTGGATGATTTTCCCAGGGTCGGCTACTACGAACATGACAATAGTCCTCCCAAGTTCGACGCCGATTTCCTCCTCGTGCAAGAAGATCGTGTGCAGGAAGTCGAAGCAAAGCTACATGACTCCTATTTTACTGAGCCGCTCAGGATCCGGCCATACCAGGACACTTCGAAAATGTATTTAAGCGCAAGGATTTTCAAAGGCTTCTTCTCAGGACGATCACCTGATTTCGTTGGCAAGGGGTTGGGCCAGGAGATATCAGCTCCTCAATGAAGCGGCTTGCTGCTGGATTGATGCTGGTCAACGTCGCCACGATCAGTGGGGTGGCTTTTGGAATTCTCAGCCGCGGACTAACTCCGGCCGACGCCTCGACCGCTCTTGCGCTTGGCGTGTTTGCTGCGATTCTGGCATACTTTAGAGTCTTTGATTCTAAGACAAATTCTAACGTCTTCGACTCTGACGATCCTGCTCCGCCCAAGCTTGGCCAGCAGCGGTCGCAGCGCATAGTAGACTCTCCATCAATACTGCTTTCAGTAAGCAGGCGTTACAACCTCGCGAAATGGATCGTAGTGACCTGCTTTGTCCTCTTCGCGGTCCGTTCCTTTTGCTGCCTGGTTTACATCGACGGCGATCAGTTAAAGATCCAATCGCCCAATAACCTCGGCGATCTGGCACTCCACATCACTTATATTAAGAATTTCGCAAATGGGGTTCCGCTTTGGCCAGACAACCCAATCTACGTCGGTAGCAAGTTAAGATATCCCGCGGGGGCAGACCTCTTTAATGCGTTACTCTGTCTGTTCCATGTCGATCTTATCCATGGCTTGGTTTGGGTTGGATTACTGGGATCGCTCGCCACTTTTTATGCGTTCTATCGCTGGGGCGGCACCTTTGGCGTAGCCGGTTTTTTGTTCAACGGCGGAATTGTCGGCTTCCAATTTCTTGGAACGCTACAGTTCCGCGATTATCAGGGAGTCAACACTGTTGCCTGGAAAAGCATTCCGTTATCGATGCTCGTCACGCAACGCGGATTGCTTTACGCCATTCCAGCCGGTTTGCTTTTGCTTTGGCATTGGCGCGAGAGATTTTTTCGCGATGACATTGTCGCTGGGGTCGCTGACCCCGGCGTTCCCACGGTCAACGACCGCAGCTACAGTCCGCTCCCATTTTGGGTCGAGCTCTTACTATATGCCTCGATGCCGCTGTTTCATGTGCACACGTTTCTCGCTCTCAGCGCCGTCCTCGTTTTGCTCGCCAGCTTCGGCGACAGCGCAATGCGCAAGCACATTGCGCTCCTCCTCGCCAGCGCTTTCGTTCCCGCTACCTTTTTTGTTTGGCTGATCACAGACCACTTCCATGCCGGTTCAGTGCTAGCCTGGCAACCCGGCTGGATCCAGCACGATGGCGACTTCGCTGCTCCATTTTTTGCATTCTGGCTCTACAACTTCGGCATTTGGATTCCGCTCGTGATCGCATTGATCACAATGTGCGGTTGGCGCGTGTGGAAATCAGGCTGGCGTTGGGGTGACAGAATTCCCGAGGACTTAGCGTTCCTCTTGGCTGCCGCGGCTATTTTTATCTTCGCTTTCTTTGTTAAAACGGCGCCGTGGGGCTGGGACAATCTCAAAATCATGATTTGGTCCTACTTCCTTGTGCTCCCGTTTTTGTGGTCGCGGCTCATTGCCAAGTGGCCGATGCCGGCGCGCGTGGGAGTTTGCATCGCGCTCTTTGGCTCGGGATTCGTCAGCCTGTTCGGCGGTCTGGCTGCGGGTCGTACTGGCTACGGATTCGCGGATCGCGCAGAGCTCGATGGCGTTGGCCACGCTATCCAGAAATTGCCGGTTGAAGCTCGGTTTGCCGCGTTTCCCACCTACAATCATCCGCTTTTGCTCCAGGGGCGAAAAGTCGTGCTCGGATACCCGGGTCACCTCTGGACGGAAGGCTTCGATTACGGCGACCTTTTCCAGCGACTCGGGGATTTGATGAATGGCGCTGAAAATTGGCGTGAAATCGCACGCCGTCTGCAGGTGCGCTACGTTTTTTGGGGACGCGAGGAAACCATGAATTACGCGGAGAGCAAGCGGCCCTGGGAAAAAACGGCGCCGCTTATCGCCTCCGGCAGTTGGGGCGCGATTTACGATCTGGAGTCAAGGATCAACCAACACGAATAAACACCAATCGGATTTAGGTGCTCAGCAGTTCGGATCCATTCGTGGGCATTAGTGGTTTGCCTACACTTTTGTCGAAGCGAATTCACCCTGGCGAGGTGCTCTCTATCAGCCTCACCGCCCCATGTGGCACGCCGAAAAAGGAATCGGAAGTCAGAAGTCAAAGATTACAGGCGTGTTGCCCAAGCGCACGGCAACATCTCACGCTGGGGTTTTCCTCCTTTGTCATTCCGAGCGGAGTCGAGGAATCTCTCATTTTAAGAATTTCCAGCAGCGAGAGATGTCGCGACTGCGCTCGACATGACAAAAAGAGCATTTGGGCAACAGCCCCTTAGGTTCGGCCATTTACAAAATAAGCAAACTTCCAGCTCCCGTTGATCCGACGAATGCCCGCGCGATATCCATCGTAATTCAGCGACGGATCAGCAAATTGCGGTGGCGCCACCATGAACGCACCCTTCTTCACAAATTTTTCGGAAAGAATTCCGTCCAATTCGATCCAAAGATTCTGTTGGTCCCAGTACTGGAACACGCCCGGACTTTCGGCAGTCGGCCCGATGCCTTCCCAATTTGGTTCGAGTTTGTAACCGAAATTCTCGGTCATCATGATTTTAAGCGTCTCTTTGTCGCGGGCTGCGACTGCCTTCCGCAGCCGGCCGATGAACGCTTGAAAATCGACATCCTGACTTTCCTCGCGCAGCTTCGCCTCGGTCTTCTTATTGAGCTCTGCCCTTTTCGCCTTTTCCTTTGCCGAGGGGGTTCGGCATCCGCTCAGCGCCACGGCCAGGGCGAGCAGGATGGGCACGATGATTTTCATCGAGCTAAACGTCTGTCACGTTTGTCGCTTGAATTCAAGACCGACATGTGGGTTCGTCAATCGCGATTCGTTACATCGGATTCACGACTCTCGATTCACGATTCACTCCGCGCCAGGCGCGGTTCCGCAAGCGAAACGGGTGGGCGAGGAAAATCCAGTAAATTGCGCTGGAAAGATCGACAATCGATGCCGGTGGACTCGTTAGGCGAAGCGGTCCGCGGCGCAGCACCGCAAAAACGCTTTCAGCCGTGAGGTCAGACGGACGTTGAATCATCGTGTAATGCCGGCCAAACGCGTGTAAGCGGTGAGCGTCCGAAGTCGCGACAAGCGGTTTGCCAAATTTCCTCGCGACCTTGACCGCGCGCCGGTTCGGGTCGAGCAGGCCCTTGTGGAAATGGCAAAGCTCAATCGCATCGAAGCAATCGATCTCATCAAACAAACGAGAGCCGATTGACCCGCCGAGAACATAAAACGGATGCGGCGCGATGGTGAAAATCGAGTCGCCGCGGCGCACACGCAATTGGCGAAGATCATCGAAGCTTTGGAGAGCTGCGATTTCTGCGCTCGACACGTTCAACACAATCACGTCTGCACCCTGCAAGCGCACCTCCGCGGCGGGAATTAGAAAAATTCCCATCGCCGCCGCATCCGCAAACACCTCTTGTCGGTCGAAGACCGTGTCATGCAGGGTAATGGCGAGGACGCCGAAGCCTAACGATCTCGCACGCTCCAACAGTTGATGGGCCGAATAATCGATCACATCCTTCGGGTCATCGAGCGTGTGGACATGAAGATCGATTTTGATCCAATTCTCCTCGGTGCGCTGTGACGCCGGTTCCATTCAGGTACCTTCGCAAGCAAGCAGCGTTCCCTCAAACGCCTTCGTGCTCGACCTCGTGCTGGAAATCGGAAAATCGAGTAGGAGCACGAGCATGTCACGACCGAGCAGAACCGTCACAAACCTCCTTGCGGCAATAACTCCGCCTCTCTACCATTCAGTACTTGCCGATCACAATTATCGTCCCAAAACGCTCGGGTGGTGGAATGGCAGACACGTACGTTTGAGGGGCGTATGCCGAAAGGCATGCGGGTTCAAGTCCCGCCCCGAGCACCATCTTTGCGGACCTTGAGAACCATTTTTTAATGAAGATCGATCGATCTGTGCTGTCGCAAATTTTCCGGCGAGGATCAGCGGTATTCGATCGCCTTCAGGTTGTTAAAGACGACCACTTCCGCAGCGCAGCGATGAACATGGCCATCGACGAAGCATTGCTCGAGTCTGTGAAGGTCTCCTCGATTCGTTTTTATCGATGGAATTCCCCTGCTCTTTCGTTTGGATATTTTGGGAAATTTGCAGACGTGGCGAGTTATGCGAGCCAATGCGATTTAGTGCGCCGCTGGACTGGCGGCGGGATTGTCTTTCACGGACAAGATCTGACTTATTCGATCGTCATTCCGGCAAGCGATCCTATTTTCGATGAGTCGCCGATGTCGATCTACATGAGGATTCACCGCGCGTTACGTGATGTTTTAGTCGCATTGGGACAACGCCCAGCTGTAGTAATCGATGACTCGGAAAACTATTCGCCAGCTGATCACGGCACCCGCATCAACGATACCGGCTACAACGGACATTGTTTTGCCAATCCCGTGCGTGCAGATGTGATGGTGACTGGCCGCAAAGTCGCTGGCGCCGCTCAACGCCGGACGCGCACAGGGTTGCTTCAGCAAGGCAGCATCCAACTCGCCACAGGACGGATCTGCGTCCCGAAAGCTTTCGGTTCCGGACGTGTCCATCTTCCGATGGGTTTCGAAACGCGCTTCGCGCGAGAATTATCGGGGAATTGCGCCGAGCAAAAGATTGACAATGAAGTTTTGAAGCGCGCGCACGAAATCGCTACGCAGAAGTACGGTACCGAGAAGTGGTTGCTCCGGTATTAACACCTCTGTAGCCACGCCCCTGCTTGCCATGCCGTAGTTTCGCGGCGAAGGCAGGTGGCGCGTCCAATACCGACGTCCCACGGGGACGTGGCTACAATATTTGTGCGGTTCGCAGTCATGAAGTTTTGACTTTTGGCGCCCCGCCCGTCATTCTGCGTCTGTGGAAGCCTTCGCACACTCGGGCCAGGGGCGGACTGGGATTCCTGCTGTCGCCTCTTCGGTTAGCTCGCTCGCTCGAGTGACCAAGCTGGTGCAATCGCAACTGGACCAGGTCGAGCAGCGAATCACTCAGCAAGCAGGAGCGTTTGACCCTGCTATCGAGGGTTACGTGACTTACGCAATCGGCGGACGCGGCAAACGTCTGCGACCGCTGGTCGCGCTTCTCGCCGGCGGCGCCACCGGCTCGATCAACTCGGGGCATGTAGATCTTGCGCTAATCGTCGAGCTGATCCATCTCGCCACGCTCGTGCACGATGACGTGATGGACGAAGCGGACCGGCGCCGCGCGCAGCTGACCGTGAACGCGCGGTGGGGAAATTCGCTGAGCGTTTTGCTAGGCGACTGCCTTTTTGCTCACGCATTAAACCTCTCGACGGCATTTGAAAATTCGGAGATCAGCCGCGCGATTGCGCGAACGGCCAGCGAAATCTGTTCCGGCGAAATGATCCAAACCCAGCGCCGTTTCGATCTCAAGCTCGGGGTAGAGGATTATTTGCGTATCGTAAAAATGAAAACTGGGTCGCTTTTTGCAGTGGCGGCGGAACTCGGCGCGACCATCAACGATGCCGACCCCAAGGCGATTGCTGTTTTGAAAACCTTCGGCATGCGCGTCGGCACCGCTTATCAGATTTATGACGATTGTCTCGACATCGCGGGGGATGAAAGCGCGACTGGCAAGACGCTCGGGACCGATTTACGTAAAGGCAAGTTTACGCTGCCGGTGTTGATTTTCTTGCGCTCTGCCTCTGAGTTTGAACGCGAACGTTGCTCCAGCCTTATTCTCAATGGGGACTGCAAAGAGGTGACTGAGATTCTGAAAAATGGCTCGGCTAATGGCGCACTGGACAAATCGATGATGGCCGGCAGCGACCTCATCCGTGCAGCCCAACGCAGCATTGAGCCGCTTGCCTCCAATGCGCATGTCGAAGGACTTTTCGCGCTCGGTGAAGTTTTGCGCGAGATGTTTTGGCAACTTCGCTCATAAGGATGGCGCAGCTCAAAATTCGCGAGATGCCGCAGGAAGAGCGGCCGCGCGAAAAACTAGCCGCGCATGGACCAGCAGCGCTGACGAATCCGGAATTGATCGCGATTCTTCTGCGCACCGGAGTTATCGGAACAAACGCGATCGAGGTTGCGCGCGAGCTGCTGGAAAAATACGGATCGCTCAGGGGCCTGAGCCGATGCAGTGTTGACGAGCTGTCCAAAATTCGCGGCGTCGGTTTTGCCAAGGCGGTGCAGCTCGTGGCCGCGTTTGGACTTGGCCAACGTCTCGCCCGCGAAACTTTATCGAACCAAAAAATTGATTCACCGGAGCTGGTGAACGAGTTAGTCGGCGCCGAAATGCGGATGCTGCGAAATGAATCGCTCCGCGTTATCCTGCTCGACACACGCTATCATCTGATTCGAATCCAGGAAGTCTCCACGGGCAGCGTGAATGAAAGTATCGCGCATCCGCGAGAGATTTTTCATCCTGCCGTGGCTTCGTCAGCGTATGCGGTGATTGTCGTGCACAATCATCCGTCCGGCGACACGTCACCGAGCCAGGCCGATCATAGCCTAACGAGGCGGCTGGCGGAAGCGGCCGAGCTGTTGCAAATCAAATTGCTTGATCACATCATCATCGGCGCGCCTGCGAACGGAAGCGGCGGCTATTTTAGTTTCAAAGAAGCAGGCGTGCTGTGAGGCCGTTTTCGTTTTAAGCGCCGCAGGTGCGTCATGTTTATAGCCCGCGAAACCAAAGAACCAAAGCTCGGTAGGAGCGGCATGGAGTCCCACCAGAAACATACACGTCGCTCCTACGAAGCTGTCGCCGCTGTAGCTGCCTCTTGCTATGAGCGTGCCGCGGCTAGAGCGCTTGCCAGGCAAAGTCCAGGGCAATCGCAGCGCGAGCGGGTGGCACGTTGATCTCTTCCACCGCAAGCATCAGTACTGTGAAAATTCATCCGACCGCGATTGTCCACCCAAACGCGAAGATCGGAAGCGAAGTTGAGATCGGACCCTACTCGGTGATTGGGCCAAGCGTCACGGTTGGCGAGAAAACATCCATTCAGTCGCATGTTGTGATTGAGGGTGATGTCTCGATCGGTTCGCGCAATTTTATCGGACATGGCGCGATCATCGGAGCGGCGCCGCAAGATCTCTCCTTTTCGCCCGAGTGCAAAACCAGGATCGACATGGGAGACGGCAACGTCATTCGCGAACATTGCACGGTCCATCGTGGGACGGCGGAAGGGAGCGCCACCACAATCGGCGACAAGAATTTTCTAATGGCCGGCGCGCATGTGGGTCATAATTGCACGATTGGGAACAACGTGATTATCGCGAACAATTGTCTTCTTGGCGGTTACGTCCGCGTCGATGACGGCGCGTTTCTGGGCGGCGGTTGTGTTTTTCATCAATACATGCACGTCGGCCGCCTTGCCATCGCGCAAGGGGGCTCGGCGTTCGGCAAAGATATTCCGCCTTTTGTGATCGCCGCGGAACGCAATTATGTCTTTGGGTTGAACGTGACCGGTCTGCGCCGCGCTGGATTCAGCGCCCAAGATCGAGATGAAATCAAAAGCGCATTCAAGCTGCTCTATACGAGCGGATTAAATGTCGCTCAAGCAATCGAAAAAGCGGCAACCATGAATTTCGGTGCAGCCGCGCACGAATTTCTCGAGTTCGTGGCGAATGCAAAGCAGCGCGGGATCTGTCCGCCGAAACGAGGCGCGAGCGAAGAGAGAGCAGGCCAACAATAAATCGACCGGGAGCGGGCCGGACGGCCCGGCGAGCCGTCCCTACCAATTTAATCAAGCCCAAGCAGCGCGAGCATGCGCCCGGTGCGTCCCTTTTCAGCACGGTAAGAATAATAAAGATCGAGATGGCAAGCGGTGCAGATGCCGCAGTCATAGATCTGGTCAACGCCCTGTGCGTGACATTGCTCAATAATCTTCGCCGCAAAATCGATTTCGTAATGCGGCGGCCGAATGCAGGGACTTAGTTGAACGATCAGATCCGAAGGTTTCGAGCCGAATCGCGAGCTCATTTGCGCAATCGCGTTTGTGACGACACCGAGCTCGGTTCCTTTTTTTCCGGAATGAACAAGGCCGATGGCCGGCGTTTTTGGATCGACAATATAAACCGCGCAGCAATCGGCAACATGAATGCCGAGCGCGAATCCCCGTTGATTGGTGATTAGGCCATCGCAAGCGGCGACATACTTGTCTGATCGAATCGCGCGATCAACAACTGCGATTTTGTTTCCGTGAATTTGTTCGGTGGTGATTAGTGGCCAATCGGCGACGCCAAGTGCACGACGAATTCCAAGATGAGCCGCTTCGAGTCGCCTCAGCGCCTCGGTTTTGTCATGGGCGACATCAATGCCCGGAATTCGGCGTGTAAAGATATGACGGCAATTTGGAATATGGCTCAACGCGTCGAATTGTTCGACCGGCAATTGCATATCAACCACGAATCCAGGACCGCCGAAGACCGGCGCTATTGTAACGCGTTCCGGCGAGGTTTGCCCACCGCGTCCCGGTCGCTGCTCGTGTTGTAGATTGTCGACCTTGTCGCGTGCGGAGCGATCCCGTTAAACGATTCGGTATAAACGCTTTGGGCGCCGGTGGCGCGGTCGAATTCCGCGAGCGAGGAGTTATAGCCGAAGAGCGCTTGCAAGCGCGTTGTTTGCGCCGTGAGCAACTGGACCTGCGCGTTGAGGACATCCAACTGCACCCCTGCGCCAGCGTCGAGCCGGGCTTTGGCCAGGCGCAGTGCTTCGTCAGCTAGCTCCACGTTTTTTTCCTGGCTCTGAACAAGCTCGCGGTTGAACTTCAAATTTGAATACGCCGTCTGCACTTCCAGCTCGACCTGCCGCACGTCATCATCATACGTGATTTTGGATTCCTGCAGGAGTGCACGCTGTTGTTTCCACTGGCCATACACTGCGCCACTGTCCCAAATTGGCCAGCTGCCGGTCACCTGCGTGACCCAGCCTTTCGAAATGTCACCAAAACTTGAATTAATCGGTGAGCTGACCCACTCGCCGCCGCCGGTGGTATTGATCGTCGGGAGAAAGCCGCCCAGCGCGACGTGCACTTGCTCGATCTGGTTCAGAACGTTGGCGCGCGCTTGTTTGAGAAAAGGGCGGCGCTGTTTGCCGAGCTCAATCGCGTCAACCAATGAGATGTCGCGCGGTTTGTACGGCAGTTCGCCGACGGCTTCGAGCGGTGGATTATTGCCGCGGCGGGGGTCGAAATCCAGCCCGAGCGTTTTTGCCAACGTCAGTTGCGCAATACGATAATTGTTTTGAGCGGTGATCAGATTCGGGAGTTGGTTGTAGAGAGCAACCTCCGCCTGCAGCACATTGAACCTCGGGACTGTTCCCGCCTCGAACCGGTTCTGCTGGTCTTTTAACTGGCTTTCCAAAAGGTGAACCGATTCTTGCTGCACCTCGATAAGCGCCTTGTCCACGACGATTTGATAGAACTGCGTTTTCACGGTCGAGAGAACTAGATCGACAGTGCTGCGAAGCGAGAAGTAGGCGCTGTCGCGCTGAAAAAAACTGCCGCGAATTGCCGGCCACGTCGTGCCGTTAAAGATCAGCTGCGTCCCGGTAACACGTATATTGTAGAATAAGTCAGACCGCAAACCTCTCCCCGCACTAACGCCACCAACAATCCCACCGCCGCTTGAGCCAAGATTCGGGTCGGTCCATTGATAAGTAAAATTCGGACTGATGTGCGGCAAAGCTTCCGCGCGAATCTGTATGATTACGCCCTTTGTCCGCTTAATCTCCTGGATGGCATTCAGAACGGTCGGATTCTGACGAAGGGCGGTTTGGATCGCTTGATCGAGTGTAAATGTCCGCGCCTTACTGGCCGACGCGGCGCGATTTTTTGAAGATGTCTCGCCATCAGCGCCAGCAATTGCGAGCGGTTGCCAGCCAACGCTCGCGCTGAGAATTGCCAGGATAAAAAATTGTCGCATGAAGTAGCCCTCGAAATGTTTGATGCGCAGCGCGAGCGAGTGGATTCAACCCGCGCGTTGTTATCGTTGTGCTTTAACGCTACCAGCGGTGAATGGCAATCATTTCGATTGGCAGTAATCGTAAATCTTACTGTAAATGTGCAACCAGGCCTTTTGTTCGTCGGGCGCGAGGTGTTGCATGATTTTCATAATGTTGCCCACCATCTCTTCGCGGATGCGCCGCACCAGCGCCGACCCCTTGGGCGTGATGCACACCATCACCTTGCGCCGATCCTCGCGCGCCACGGAACGAACGAGGTAACCAAGGTTCTCGAGCCGCGCGACCAATCCGCTCGCGGCCGCGGTGGTATGTCCCATTTTCTGCGCGATCGCCGTCATGGTCAGCACTTCTTTTTGATCAAGATAAGCAAGTAGAAAAAATTGCGGGAACGAAACGTTGCCAGGCGCGAGCTCCTTGCACAGGTGCAACACGAAACAGCGCTGCATTTCCAAAATGATATGGGAGAGCCGCTCAGCATCCGCACGAACCTGGTCGGTTGGATTTCGTTCAAACGCGATGGCGCCTCCCGTATTCAAGCCGTTTAAGCTAAAATGCGGTAGTGGCCTGTCAAACCGGCTCGGCGAAAGAAATTTGGAGCGCGCAGACACCTGTTCGCCCTGGGAGCGGCAACCCGTCAGGGACCCCAAATTATGCTCAGGGTTCGGCTAATCCCACAATTGAATATCGACAACGTCGCCCGCTTTCAATGACTCGCCGAGAGCAACACGCACCAGCGCATTCGATTGACTCAAACCGAAAAGCGCGTGTGATTCCTGCCGCCCAACCGGCGCAAATTCTCCGTTCGCGAATTTTCCGCGAAGGTAATGCACGCGATCGCTGTCATTCGCCAGATCGACGCTTAGGGTCGCCGGCACTTTCGGCAGATCGAGATCTGTTGCACCCATCATTTTCAAAATCGCAGGGCGCACAAACTGTAAAAACGTGATGAAGGCCGAAACCGGATTTCCCGGTAATCCGAACACGAAACAATCACCGAAACGACCGAACAAGAACGGTTTGCCCGGCTTAATCGCCACTCGCCAAATATCGATCTTCGCGCCCAATGAGCGTAGGGCCGCTTGGACAAGATCGTGTTCACCGACGGAAACGCCGCCGCTCACGATCAAAATTTCATTTTTAATAGCCGTTCGAAACTCGTTCTGCAATGCACCCGCATCGTCGCTGCAATGTTGACTCGACGCGACGATTGCACCGCAACGTTCCAGCAAAGCCTGTAACAGCACGGAATTGCTTTCGTAAATTTGTCCCGGCTGAAGCTTCTCTCCCGGATTAGCCAGTTCGTCACCGCCCGAAACGATTGCCGCGCGAACTTCGCCGCCAACCGAAACATTGGCGAAACCTTGTGACGCCAGCAGGCCAATCGTCGCCGCGCGGATGCGCTCGCCCGCGCGTAGAATTCTTTGCCCCTCGGTCAAGTCACAACCGCGCCGCCTGACAAACTCGCCAGGATCGACATCAACGTTTACAACAATCTCACCGCCACTGCGCGCCACATCTTCTTGCATCACAACGGCATCCGCTCCACTAGGAATCGGCGCGCCGGTGAAAATCCGGACAGCTTCGCCGGATGAAACGCACAGTTGGCGATCCGCGCCCGCTGGCTGTTCGCCGACCACGCGCAACTTTGCGCCGCGCCCGCAATCACTCGCGATCACCGCGTAACCATCCATGGCCGAGTTGTCGAAGTTCGGCAGTGGTAATTGCGCGAAATAATCCTCGGCTGCGAAACAATCCAGTGCCTGCAAGATCCCCAATCGCCGCGGCTGCAATGGGCGAACCGTTTCAACAATCTTCGTTCGCGCTTCTTCCTCGCTAATCACGGTAATCATTTCGATTGGCAAACGAGAATTAGCAACTCCGATGAAATCGCGAGCACGCGACGAAGGTCGGTGTTGGCAATCAACAATTGTTCGTCATATTTCCTTCCCTGTAGGCGCGCGTCTGTGGCGCTCCGCGCGCCCCACAGGGCGATGACTACAACTTAAACTTGGTGAGGTGGCTGAGTGGTTGAAAGCAGAGCTTTGCTAAAGCTCCGTGCCCCAAAAGGGCACCGAGGGTTCGAATCCCTCCCTCACCGTGCTCGGCGCTGCCCCAAATGTGGCCAAATGCTAGGCAAAAAGCTCGACTTTGGCAAGACCGACAACCCGATTCCTGCGACATTTCGACCGAGAAATTGTCAGCTTTTGTCAGCCGGACCAACCGATTCCCTCAATGTATCGTTCGCGCATTGGTCGCTGCTGCGTCGGCACCTATTTCGAGATCGCAAAGCGAATCGAAGCTTCCAGTGGATTCGCCCAATCGACGTAACGCGAATCGGCATTCGTTCGGCATCTATCGGCGCTCGCAAACGATGAGCGTTGCGACTCGCGACCCATCAATCCCAGCGACCTCAAAGCTTGGCTCGCAATTCTGCCAACGCAAGACTCTAAGCTCGTGCCTTTCGCAAGTCACACCTCGAGCGAAACTTTTTCCGGGTCCTTCCAGCGCGCCATTCGCGGCGGGTTGTTTCAACCTCGTTTAGCGAAAAACTCGTCAACTCATCCAGCGCCGTCGCCCGCTTCTCCACAATGTATTCGAACAAACCGCGCTCGATGTTTTGCAGGAGCCCATTCTCCCGTTCCTCCGAAAGTGCAATCGATAGCGCGTTCATGAACGGCTACCCGCTGGTTGCGTTGATCTCTTGATCGCGACGATTTCTTTCAGAAGCAGCATGGTCTGCTTGCTGCGGGATCGGCTGTCGGCCTCCGCCATTTCGTCTATTTCGTCGACGAGGACGACGGGAATTCCGCTCACCGTCAGCGTCGTTAATTCTTCCTCTTTTTCAGCCACGCCTCCAACCGTATCCAGACGTATTACGGCACGTCAAGAAAAATTATTGACTTTTTGTAAAAAAAATAAAAACCTCCTTTTCGCGCCATTGGAGAAAAGAATTCATGCCTCCGAAGAAAAAGGTCCCGAAAAGCCACGCCCGCGCAGAGGGCGAGACCCAAATCACCGTCTCGCTACCAAAATGGCTCAAGGACGCAATCACCGACCTCGCCTGTCAGGATCGCCGCAGCCGATCCAAATGGGTTGTCCTAGAGCTCGAAAAAATAATCGAGCGCAAAAAAACCGAGAAAATCGTGCCGGTCCAGCTGCTGCGCGCGGCCGAGTCAAAAGGCCAATATTCGGCCAAGAAAGGAAAAAAATGAGGATCACCCTCCTCCTCAGCCTGATGATCCTCGCGAGCTATGTGCACGCCGACGATTTTAAGCTAAACGATGGCACCGAATATAAATCGGCCACTGTATCGCGCGTCGAGCCCGATGGGATCATCGTCATCATTCTCACCGGCGTCATTAAGCTCTATTTCACTGATTTGCCGGATGCGGTCCGCCAGAAATATCACTACGATCCCTATGCTGCACGCCGATTTGCAGGGGAACGCCCCGAATCCGCCGAAAGTCAGCGGGTGCAAATCGCCGCGGCGGAAGAGCACGAAGCTAAACTTGCGGCAATGGCCGCGCGGGGCGCAGCGATCGCTTCCGGGGACCAACAGTCAGCACGGGCTCGAGCTTCTGATCTGAGCTTGGAAGCTCACGAAATTTCAAGCGGCAATCCTTTCGAATCGAATTGGGAGACGTCGTGGGGCAGCTATGATCGCTCGTACTCCTATGGAAAACGGCTGCTGATCACCGTTCGAGATCTGGCGCGCCGCGCGCTGTTCTGCGACGTAGACGTATATTTTATCGGGCGTCCGGTCTTCGACGCGTCATCGCGATTCATTTATGATCGAAAAAGCTTTCGCCCTCAGTTTCGAGGTCGGATCGAAATTTCCGGTCCGGTTGGTGCGGCCGATCTGCATTCTAGTGCACTGTATCAGAAGAAGGGTGAGTAGGAGAAATGCGCTGGGAGGGGTTGCGCCAGGACCATTTGAAAGCTTTGGGCGCCTTGTTGTAGTGGGCGATGTAGCGGAGCAGTTTGCGGCTTAAGTCTGGGACGGAAGTGAATACCCCTCGAGCGATCAGGTCACGCTGGATTTTGCTAAACCAAAGCTCAACCTGATTAAGCCAAGAAGAGTAAGTGGGCGTGTAATGAAGCTTCACTTGCCGATGATGGGCTAAAAACTCTGCGACCCCTTTGGTCTTATGGGCCGAGAGATTATCCGCGATGATGTGAATTTTGCGCCCCTTGGGCTGGTGCGCCACGATCTGAGCCAAAAAGGCGACAAACTCAGCGCTGGTGTGGCGAGGAGCGGTCTTTGCCACCACTTCACCGGTGCGTGTTTCCAAGGCCCCATAGAGGGAGAGCGTGCCATGGCGATAATACTCAAAGCCATGCCGTTCGGCTCTTCCGGGAGAGAGAGGCAGAACCGGATCGAGCCGGTCCAAGGCTTGGATAGCGCTTTTCTCGTCCACGCAGAAAACAGCGGCGTTGGCGGGCGGCTTGAGATAAAGCCCGATAATGTCGGCAGCCTTCTTTTCAAATTGCGGATCATCACTGGCCATATAGCGGCGCACCCGATGGGGTTGCAAACCGGCGCGCCGCCAAGTCCGGTATACTCGATTATGACTAATGCCCAGCGCCTTGCCCAGCTTGCGCGTGCTCCAGTGGGTGGAACCATCTCTAGGACCGCGGCGCGTATAATTAAGAATGCGAGCCTCTAGCTGGGCTGCGTTCTGGGCCGGCTTTCTTCCCTGGTGGCGTGCATAAAGACCTCCGATGCGCTGCTCCAGAAAGCGGCTTTTCCAGCGCACAATGTAATTTTGACTGCACGCCAAAGTGTTCATGATCTGGCTATAGGTTTGGCCGCCAGCCAGTTCAAGAATAAGCCGGGCGCGTTTGGCATCGTCGGCCCGGCCATTTCTTCGCCCAGCCCGGCATTTGAGTTCCCTGCGTTCCGCAGGCGCCAACACAATCCTTGAGTTTTGCATTCCAAAGTCATCGCACAGCCCATCACGAAATCAATGATACACTGCACTAGTGAGCGAAGCAAACGATTCGAACGAATTGTTAGGCCTTGGTCCACGATTCATAGTGATGTACCCAACATTCAACAACGAATTTTTCCATTCCCTGAGGTATTACCGCTTGGTTCCATTGTTCACCAGCGAACGATTTTATTGCCGCCTCATTTTTCCATTGAGAAATCATTGCGTATTCATCCGGTGCCCATTTGGTGGGCTTAAGAATAGACACCGAGAGAAAGCCTGCGGCTTCGTTTACAACATGAACTGAAACCGAAGAAAACTTTTCTTCAAACTCCTCCCGCAATTCAGGAACGATACGAACTCGAAATATTCTGGTGATTGCCATTGTGATACGTGTTCTCTTTGTTTGGGCCTAACGAGACCAAGCTGAGCGACCGCCGCTGAGAGCGAGCGCGGCCTGGGCTGAAACTGTTTTATTCATCTGAAATGGAAATGTACGCCGGGCGGCAGTTCGCTCCCGCGCTTGGTTAGGCGACTGGCCTGCCCTGTTCCCAAGCGTGGAATGGAGGGGTCAGGCGCCATTATGTGAACATGATGCGAAAGCGCAGGCCAGGCTTGCAGCCGAACTGCTGCGGTTTGATGAAGTGCTCGACAAAGATGCCTCCATTCGCTTCGATGACGCGCTGTGACGCGATGTTGTCCGGATCAGTGGTGATCTCCACGTACGGGAGGCCGACTGCCTTGGCTTCCGGAATTATGAGGCGTAGCGCTGACTTTGCATACCCGCGGTGCTGCTTCCACGGCACGACCGCATAGCCGATATGCCCCAGACAATGGGGCGGTAGCGCCGTAGTACCTGGCTGCCACCGCAACCCGATGCTGCCGCAGAATTCGCCGTCCCAGAGCCAGCGCCTGAAGCCCGGGAGACGCTTGGCCGTCGAACCGTCTGGAAGAGTGATGGGAGGACCCTTGGCTTCGCGGTCTTCCATGCTGGCGAGAAACGCCGCTGCATCGGCCTGAATGTGGGAGAGCTCTTCGCGTGCGGCCTCGACACCGCGCTCGTTGTCAGCAGACCACCCACGCTCAAGCGCGGCAACGTAGCTCGCAAGGTGTTCGGGGCCGGGACGCACGAGCTGCATGCGTAGCGCCTAACGAGAAAGAGATAAGCCACGGCAGGGTGTTGTGGCAAGCACGCCGGGGTTGCTTCGCAATGGGGCCGTTGGCTTCATCGTCTGGTTAGGCGGATTGGCGTGTAAAGTACTCACGAGGTGGCCCGAAATACACAAGGCCGATGATGAAGCCATGAAACAGTAATCGGATGTGCATAAACACCTCAAACCAACCAGAAACCAGTAGATTCTAATGGTTCCTTCATTAGATCATACGACGCATCAAAATTGCCGGCAGTACTACATTGCGTCCGAGATCGATCTGGACCATATGGACACTCTCAAAGCCTAAAGCAGCATAGAACCCTTCTGCATTAAGGCTGGAGTAGCATTCAAGAATGTGTACTCCAGCTGAACGGGCGGCAGTTTCGCACAGATGAAAAATGGCTCGGCCGATGCCTCGTTGCGTCCACTCCGGATGTGTCGCGAAGTGCCGAATGTGCGCCATGTCAAGCTCCACCGTATTTGTTCCTGGGCGTTCTAGGCTCCAACCTCCACAACCGACGACGAGCCCGGATCGCGACTCGGCCACGTAGTACCTACCAGAGGCGAGTAGCGATGGATTCGCTCTGGTCAGCAACTTCAGCGCCGGAACAATTACGGATTCCTCGTAGGCTAATCCCATAAGTTCGGGATACGACCGTTGCAGTAGCGCGTCGACTGACGCGACGTCGGCCAGTTCGGCAACCCGCGTAGCATAGTCACGCATTGTCACTCGACGATTCGATCTCGGACCAAGGCGTGTGAGCTGTCGATGGGGAGCCCATAGTCTGACGCCTAACGAGACGGAGCTGAGGCACCGCCGGCGGCCGCGAGCGTGGCAAACATCGAGAACTGTTTCATAAAATCAAATGTGGTCATCACAACGCCAGCGGTTGGCTCGAGCGGTTGGTTAGGCGTCTTCGGAAGCCATGCGGATCATTGCGAAAACGACCGACGACAAACTGAACGACAAAATACCGATTGGGATCCCAGCAAAAGAACGAAAGCCGTCTGGCAGAAACGCTACGCCGAGGCCACACGCTGCCAATGCGAAAAGCAACGCCCAGAAGACAGATGCCAGGCGTCGAGCGCGTCCCTTCGTTTTAGCTGCGCCCTCTCTTGGTGGGGTGACGAGCGTGACAAGAACAAAGACAATTATGAACAAGGCGAAGAAGCAAATATACAAGCCAGCGCTAGATGCTCTGAGTGTTCCGGAAAGGAGGGCGGACTTAAGGTCAACGAAACCCTCCGCCGAAATGCCACGAAGCAGCATCCAAGAACCCACGCCAAAAAGGCCGAACGCGCCGAGCAGCGCGATCAGTCTAAGCCAGTCATTCGGCTTCCAATGAGCTGGGGAGTTCATACTTCGCCTAACGAGAACAAGATCAGCTACGCCTGATGGCAGCGAGGCTGGATCGAAGTGACGATAAACTAATCATAATGAAATGTGAACGCGATACGGGAAGGCGTTAGCTGCATCGTCTGGTTAAACCTATCACACCTTCACCGCGCGAGTAATCAGATAATCCTGCCTAACGATATTGTCCTCGAAATATGGCGCGATCAGCGCGTCGTATTCGCGGCGAAACTGTGCCAGCCGTGCAGGGTCGGACCTGCCTATCGATTCAACCAGCTTCAGCATCGGACCGGCTGTGCGTTCGATGTGGTCGCGATAATTTTGCACACTCAGAGCAGGAAAAAGCATACACGCGCGGTCAAACAAAATGTCTTTCACCCTTGAGCCGAGGCGCTGGCGCACGATGGCGACATCGCCCCATTGCGGCGGCGGCGAGACGCCGGGTGGCGGTGACGGCATGTAACTCGCGACCAATCTGAAACTGCTGCCGATCAGCAACTCCGGCGGCCAAGTCGTGAACGCGATGGTCCCGCCAGATTTCAGCACGCGCAGCATTTCGGCAATGGCAAGGTCCGGCCGCGGCGCGAACATGTGACCGTAGTGGCTGAGCACGACGTCAAACGCCGCATCGTCGAACGGCAGCGCCTCCGCGTCGCCTTCGCGAAAATCGATTTCCAGATTCGCGATGCGCGCGTTCTCGCGCGCTCGCTCGAGCAACTCCGGCGTAAGATCAACACCGCGGACGCGTGCGCCAATCCGCGCGGCGCTGATCGCAGCCACTCCGGTGCCGCACCCGACATCAAGAACATTTTGTCCGCCGCGAACGTTTGCGAACTTCACCAACCGCGCCGCTGCCGGCGTCGTCAGCGCCTCAAGTGGCGCGAAATGTTTCCAGCCTTGTCGCTGCGCTTCTTTGAATTTGGCAATGACATCTTCGCTCATGCGTCAATCAGTTGGTATTTGCGAGAGGTCTAACGAGACGGAGCTGAGCCACCGCTAGCGGCGGTGAGCGCGGCAAAAATGGAAAACTTTCTCATGAAATCAAATATCGACATTACGACGGCCAGCGGTTGGCTCCAGCGATTGGCTAGACCTTGTCGCGTGCATGGGTCGAAGATGGGTCGGCAACTGCTTGGAGTACGAGCGGCCGCGAACGTGACGACGCGTTCCCCATGCTCGGCATAAAATGGAAGTGATTTGCCGGCGTCTGAAGCTCAGTATCGGAAAGAGACGCAAGACGTGAACAAATCGAAGCGATATATGCGAAGTCTTCTCGAGTGGCTACTATGACGATTTCGTCACCCTCGACCATTGCGCTAATGGATTTTTTCATAAATCGGTGGCGTTTAGGTCTAACGAGACACAAGCTCAGCCACGGCTCAGGGGAACGCAAGTGGCAGCTCCTGGAAGCACACTAGCTACGCTGGACATCAAGAGAACGACGCCGTCTGAGCCGTTGGCTGCAGCGCCTGGTTAGGCGACCAATCGAGCATGGCCCGGCTTTCCGGCTTCGACCGCACTTATTCGACTAGCAGTTCACCGCCCCAGTCGGCTGGGTCGGAATCGAAGATTGTCTCCGAAAGTGTCCACGGATGTCCCCATGGGTCGAGGAACGAGCATTGGCGTTCGCCATACATGTGATCCGCGGGTTCAGCGAGAACGCGCGCACCGGCTGCCTTGGCGCGTAGAAAGAGTCCATCGATCCCCGTGACACGGAGCGTGAGGGAGTGTGCTGCGGGGCTCTGCAGTGTCGAAGGAGCGGCGTCAGCGTGTGCGCCGGGTTTGGTGACGATGATGGCCCCATTGCCGTGCAAGAGCTGCCGGCGATCTCGGGAGTTGCGGAGACGTTCGGTGAATGGAAGGGCCGTTGTGAGCCACGCGACTGCTTCGGGCACGTCGGGGTAGTAGAGCACGGGTATCACGGCGGTATTTGGTGCCGAGCGGTTCTTCTTCAGCATGGAATCGGAGGTTATCAGTGTTTCCCTGGTCGCCTAACGAGAATAAGATGAGCGACGGCTGGCGGGGTGGCACGTGGCTGCGGGTTGAGGGTGGAATTTCATGGAACGTAAGGAACCAAAGCTGCTAGCCGTTCGCTCCATCGCATGGTTAGATGATTTAGGTGGAAGCTCACAGGCGTTTGAATGAGATGAGTTCGACCTTTCCGTCTGTGATCCGCCAGTCTGCTCGGTAGCGTTCGGTGGAGGTCTTCGCCGTGACTTCATAGGTGAAATAGCCGAACTTCTCGTGGCCCTCCGACTCGATGCGATCAGGCGAACGCAGGCGACGCAGAGTGGACCCCGGCGGTGCTGCGGCCTGGGCAGCAGCATCGATCTGCGCGAGCTGCGCAGCATCGGGCATAAGCGAGTGGTGGTTGAGAATGACGATTGGAATGCAGATCGCGGCAGCGACTAGCGTGCACACAGCAATGGCCCGAAGCGCCCACATCATCTAACGAGACTAAGCTCAGCTGCGGCCACCGGGAGCGAGGCTGATAATCTCCTGGACTGTTTTAATCATGACAAAAGCCGGACGCGCAGCGGGTAGCCGTCGGCTGCAGCGTTTAGATGACATGTAAGGGCGCGGGCGAGTCGCTAAACTCACCCGCGCTATGCAATACGTTAACAATACAGAGTTGTCCTCACACGAGGAAACCCGCAGCCAGTTTAATGGCAGCAAAGCGGACATCAAGCTTGGGATTGATGTGCACCAGCATTTTTACACCGTGGTGATACAGATGGGAGGGAGTAATCCCAAGCCGCCACAGCGTTTCAGCAAAGAAGCGTTTCTGCATTGGGCGGCCCGGCTCAAGAGCCAAGGAGCAGAAGTCCACGCCGTTTATGAAGCGTGCGGCTTTGGCTTTGGCCTGCAACGGCAACTCAGTGCCCTGGGGATCCACTGCCACGTGGTCTGCCCGCAAAAGCTGGATGAGCAAAACCGGAGGGTAAAGACCGACGGACTTGATGCCAAGGCGCTCTGCTTGAAGTTGGACCGTTTTGTCCAAGGCAACCGCTCTGCTCTGGCGTTGGTGCGTGTGCCTAGCGAAGAAGAAGAGCAACTTCGTGCCATTCATCGACAGCGCGAGCAGTTGGTCAAAACGCGCAAACAATTGGAAGCGCAAGGGCGCAGTTTGATGGTTAATCACGGAATGGACCCGCTAAAGAACTGGTGGAAGTCACGCACCTTTGCGGCGCTCCAAGTGCCAAAGTGGATGAAAGAGCTGCTCAGTAACAGCCAACCGATCTTGATCGCACTAGAGGAAAGAATCCGCGCCCTCACCGTGCAACTGCAAGCCGCCGCTCAAGATAGACAACCGCGCGGCTTTGGTGCGCTCACCAGCGTGGTGATCGATCGGGAGATCGGCAATTGGCAGCGCTTTAGCAATCGTCGGCAGGTCGGCAGTTACACCGGTTTATGTCCAGGCGAATACAGTAGTGGCGACACTCGCCTGCAAAGTTGCGTCACCAAACACGGCAACCCGCGTTTGCGCGCGGCGCTGGTGGAAGCGGCCTGGCGACTGGTCCGCTTCCAGCCCAATTACAAACCAGTGGTTAAATGGAGAGAGATCCTCGCTAAAGGAGCGCTGGCTACCGGTGCAGCGCGCAAAAAAGCTATCGTGGCCGTGGCCCGACAGCTGGCGGTTGATCTGTGGCGCATTCGCACCGGCCGAGTTAAGCCCGAAACACTGGGATTAATCAATTAAGACAATGAGTTCGAGGGGAACAGAGAAAGGAGCAATAATTGGCCTAACCAAACACTGAACAGACAACATCACTTTGGAATGTGGGTGTTGCCCGCGACCTAACCTGTTCACACCCGGTTCATCTAACTGGAGCTGGACGCCGGCTTAGATTGGGCGCGCCCAAGTTCCTCTTCCAGACTGATCGCATTGATCAAATTGCTCCGGCAACTGCCGGACGGATAGGAGTACGAGCCGCTGGGAACAAACACCAACGAGCCAAAAAGAAGAGGAAACGTCCCGAAAGTTTAACTCAACCTTCGATCAATCAACCTTATGACCTAATCAATCATCTACCGCACTCGCTCGCCACCCTTGACAAACTACATAGGGGTTAGGTCAAACTGCCATATCCAGAATAATCGACTCATGGCGTCAAGTTCAATCATCCGCGTCCCAATGTTCCGCAATCTTGCCATCTTGCACACGAAACATGTCGAACCCGAGCGCTTGGTGATGTTTACCATCCCGGCCCGTCCATGTCTGGCGCACGTAGACGACAACCAGATCGTTTTCAGCAACGATATTCAGTAGCTCGCGTTTGTAGTCTGGAGGAAGCGGCTGAGCGAAACGCGCACGGAATGTGTCCATGAAGCCGTTTAATCCCGTCGGCACATTCGGGTTGTGTTGGATGTAGTCCGGGCGCAGAAATCGTGGTGCCGCATCTACATCGCGATTGATCAGCACTGTCGTGTAGAACTCTCGTACAATAGACTTGCTGCGTGCGGTCAAGGCGTCGTCGGCGAATGACGCCTGGTCCAAGCTAACCAGCATCAGGGCTGTTGTTCCGAACAGACAGTGTATACTCGAGCTATGCATCTTTGTTCCTCCGATGGTTCATTGAAGCAGACATAAAAGCAATACGCCTAACGCGAATGAGATCCGCCACCCAGCACTTTGAGAATTGACGTGCGCATAAATCGAAAGCTTACAACAAAGTGCCGGGTTAGCTGAATCGTCATTAACTGGGGTTTGGTTGGAGCGGCGAAGTCTAGCAAGGCGAGCTGTTACAAATCAACTCCATGAGAACAAAGACTCCTCTTTATGCCGCGTTGGATCTGCACAGCCGTTACAGCGTTGTGGGCAGCATGGATCACAATGGCAGGACGCAGCCACGGGTGCGTTTTCCGACCCAGGTCGAAATACTTCGGGTGCAGATTAGAGCACTCAAGCAAAAGAAGCGACCGCTGCATCTGACCATGGAAGCGGGAGCGCTTTCGCGCTGGGCCAGCGGGATTGTGCGGCCGTTAGTGGAGCGGTTGATCATCTGCCCGACGGCCGCAAGGATTTCCCAATTCATTTGAGTTTCCGAGACCTAACGAGAAAAAGATAAGCCACGACTAGCGTTGAACAACATTACGGCGGGAGTGCGTGAGCGCCAAGACGCGAATCGCACTAGGGAAGCCGGGCACCAGGATGAAATCCAGGGTGCTGTGGCAAACACGCTGAAGTTTTCTCGCCAAGCGGCCAGCCTGCTCGCGAACGCTTTCGGAGTTGGCTTCATCGTCTGGTTAGACGACCCACAGATGATACGCGCCGCCTGCGGCCGCACCGAGCACCAAGCCAGCCGCGACATCTGCTGCCACGTGTCGACCGAGGACGAGACGCGACCACACCACTGCCGCTGTAACCAGAACTCCTGCAATAACCGCGAGCTTAATCGGCCATAGAAGTGCGGTGGCGAATGCAGCGAACGCCGCGTGAAGGGACACCTTCACCCATCTAGCAATTAGCAGCGCTATCACAATAAGCGCTCCCGACAGCGCCAACCCGAGCGACATGTATGATCTGCGCGTCAGAAACCATAGCAGCACCGCACTGAGAAGACACACTCCTCCCAGGACCACATTCAGCGACTTGCGCTCATGCCGAACGCTGGCGTCAACGTGTGACCACCGACCGGCCCGCACCTGCAACCAGCTGAATCCAAGCACGACGACCCCGAGCGTCACCAACGCTCCACCGATAAACCACAGCTGTCGGCGTGAGGCTCCTCGTGTTGATGCCGCGCTCAACGTCGCGACGAGGAGAATTACGACGGGGTGTCCAGCAATTGAAACCGCACGAGCAACCGCAACCCGCATCATGGTCGTCTAGACCTTATGGCTGCGGCGCGAGGTGAACGCGCAGGCACTGGGTTGAAAAGAGGAGTGTGTTTGCCGTTCATATTTTCTCGCGGGCTACTCCGGTTGGACGGAGCAGAGCCGCACGAACGGCCGGGACACGAGTGTTCCGGAGCGTTCCTGTTTGTAACAACTCGAACAAACAAACACACTCAATGAAAAAGGAACTCGATCTTGGACTGGATGTCCACAAAGACTGTATCATCACGGCGGTGGCGGAGGAAGGGCGCAAGGGGGAAGTGCGCGAGAGCGGTGCGATCAGCAACGATTTGCACGCGGTGGAAAAATGGATTGGGCGGCTGCGCAAAGCCCATGGCAAAGAAACGCTCTTGCGAGGGTGCTATGAAGCGGGTCCATGCGGATTTGGCCTGGCGCGACGGTTGCGGCAGTTAGGAGTGGAATGCCAGGTGGTGGCGCCTTCGCTCACGCCGACGCGCTCGGGCGAGCGGGTCAAGACCGACAAACGTGATGCGCGCAAATTGGCGCGACTCTTAAGGGCCGGTGAACTCACCCCGGTTTACATTCCCGATGCGCGCGACGAAGCGATCCGGGATTTGTGTCGGGCGCGGAGCGATGCGGTGGATGATCGGCGCCGTTCGCGGCATCGTTTAAAAGGGTTTCTACTGCGGTACGGGTATCGTTACCAAGGCAAGAGCAGTTGGAGCGCGGCGCATGAGCGTTACCTGCGCGAACTGGTGCTGCCGCATCCGGCCATGAAAGTGATCCTGGAAGAATATCTGCAAGCGATCGCAGCGGCAGGTGAAAGGATCGAGCGCTCCGAAGAGGCGATGAGTGCTCTGTTGGAGAAATGGCGTCTGGTGCCGGCGGTGCGGGCGCTCATGGCGATGAAAGGCTTTCAAACCGTGGCCGCCATGATCCTGGTGAGTGAACTGGGCGAAGTGCATCGCTTTGCCCATCCGCGTCTGGTGATGGCGTATCTGGGATTGGTGCCGACGGAGAATTCTTCCAGTGACAGACGACGCCAGGGTCACATTACCAAGTGCGGCAACGCCCACGCGCGCTGGTTATTGGTGGAGTGTGCCCAACATTACGTGGCGCCACCTAAAGTGAGCAAGGAACTGAGCCGGCGGCAGCAAGCGCAATCGGCTGAGGTGCGGGCCATCAGCTGGCGCGTTCAGAACCGCTTGCATAATCGCTACAGGCGTCTGCTCGCCCGGCGACTCCAGCGCAACAAACCGATCGTGGCCATCGCGCGGGAACTGTGCGGCTTTATCTGGGAGCTGTTGCGCACGCAACCCTGCTACCAGGCCCAAACCACATCGCTCTCAACAACAAAAGGATAGTTCGAGGGGAACAGCACAACGAAGGAGGACACACGCAAAAGGTCAGCGCCCACACATACTCCCACCAACCAAACAAGAGGCGGATCTGAGGCAGCAGGTCACGGTAGCCAACCCACGAGCTCTCGTTAGCGTTAAGGCTGGAACCAACCCCACCCTGAGCACGCGTCACCTAGACTGTTGGACCAAGGCTGCGGTGAATTAAAAGAATGCGGATAGATCTGGTCGCAAGGCCGGATAGCCCGCGAATATCAGCATCACCAACCGCCGGGAACCTAACTCACCCCGACTGATCGGCCGCCTCAAACCCGCTCCTACTTATCTACTATGAGAGCGATGCAAACACTCGCACCAGACTCCTTTTGCCCGTTGACAAATCCGCAGCCATATCAACGAGAATAAGCTGAGCCACCGCTGGCGGCAGCGAGCGCGGCAAACATCAACAACTGTTTCATAAATTCAAATGTGCTCATCGCGACGGCCAGCGGTTGGCTCGAGCGATTGGTTAGATGTGTTTGTCGCCACGGGAAATCAATACTACTTACCAGTTCGCACTCCGTAGCGTGTGATGTAAACGATGAAGAGACCGACGACGAACAGTATGACGCCAGGGGTCGCGTCAGTAATCTTACTCTGCGCGCCAATGATTTTCATCGTCCAACTGCTGGAACCGGCAATGCCATGAAAAAACAGTGCCATGCCGCAGAGCACACAAGCTAAACCGAGCAGAAGGCCGAGCATCGAGTAGATGAACTGAAGGAGCGAAGCACGACGCCAAAAGTTGCGGTCGGTAAGCTTACCCGGCACGCGAATCATCTGCATCATGTCTCTCGGATCCATCGCAACGATACTATCAGAACATCTAACGACCCAAGCTCAGCGACCCGGCGCACGGGACGCACAAATTGCAACCGCGACGCTCTCGCCGGGTTCGCTGGAGCGCATGGTTAGGCGACTGTTTCATTCTTCACCATCGAAATAATCCAGCGCATCAGAACGAATGACGCGGCGCTCCGGTGAATAGACTAGCCATTTGTTGCTGTCTGGAAAATATGCTGAGTCGCCGATCGGATTGTCCGCCACAACGTAGAGAATCAAGTCCTGTGTGCTGTTATTAATAATCTGGTGCGGCTCGCCCGGTTTGAAAATGAATGCGTCCCCTGACTCAATCGGCGTCGTCCCATCCTTGTGGCGGACGACGCCACTCCCTGAAATGACATGGTAGAACTCCCATTGTGCGCTATGCGAACCATAGGGATAGGGCGTCTTCCCCGGCGGAATGCGGCAAATCTCCACATCAAATGGATGGCGTTCATTCAGGTCTGTGGACTCCGGCTTGCGGCCCAACTCCTCAGAAACTTCTTTGCCAGCGCCGATGAATTTTCCCTTGGGCGACGACCAAGTTACTTCAACGATCTGTGCTGTGTTGACCTTGTGCATGGCTGGTCACCTAACGAGAATTAGGCGTCACTGCCCCTGCCGTGTGGCTGACTCCTCACGTATGGAGCGTCTGAGCCAGTCCTCGAAACGTGTCGGGCCAAGGCGTGGGTTATCGCCGGGAATGAGGCTTTGATCGTTCACCGTGATGCCGGAGTAGAGCGCCTTGGGATCGGTGATTACCGTCCGTGCGTACCCGGTTGCGGTCAGGAGTTGCCGCACGAGGTCGTCTTGCCGAATCCGTTCGGGACCGGCCAGCTCAAACGTGCCGTTTAACGGCTCCGCGAGGGCCACATCGGCCACGCCGGCGGCGACGTCATCCGCCGCAATGGGCTGCATCAGAACCGGTGGAAGCCGAACCGTCTGCCCTTCAGTCGCCGATTTGGCGATCCCGCCCACGAACTCGAAGAACTGCGTAGCACGCGCGATCGTGTAAGGAATCGGGGAAGCCTTGATTAATTTTTCCTGGGCCATCTTTGCGCGGAAGTAACCACTCGCGAGCAGGCGGTCGGTGCCGACGACCGACAACGCCACATGATGGCCGACGCCCGCGGCGGCTTCCGCCTCGAGCAAATTGCGGCCTGATGTCTCGAAAAACGCCAGGACCGCGTTGTCCTCCCACGAGGGCGCATTCGCGACATCGACAACAACCTGAGCGCCGGCCAGCGCTTGCGCCAGTCCCTCGCCAGTGACGGTGTTGACACCCGATGAGGGTGATGCCGCCACCACCTCGTGGCCGCGCTGACGAAGGTTCGTCACGACCTTTTTCCCGATGAGTCCGCTTCCACCGATGACAATGATTTTCATACTTGAATCTCCTGTGTCGCCCATAGTGGGCGCTCAAAAAGGCTACTCGCGTTACTTGGCCGGAAGCACTGCCGGAACACCCTGGTTTTTCACCAGAAGCACGACGAACTTCGCCGGTTTGCTGTCGCTCGCGCTGCGGCCGACGATGTGAACGTCATTTGGGCCTTCATAGAATCCTTCGCCGGCTTTGACCGTGACAGGCTCCGCGCCCCGCAACTGCATCACGATCGAGCCCTCGATCACGTAGACGAAGGCGTGCGCATCGTGTCGATGGATTTCGTCGCCGCCGCCAGGCGGATAGGTGACCGTAAGGACGAGACCTTCTTTGCCGGGAATGTCCGTCAAGGGTTTGGACATGATTTCTTTTACGTCGGGAGGTGGAGCGGCCGGCGCGAATTGCGCGGCGAGCGCACAAGCAGCGATTGCGATGGGCAGGATGATCTTTTTCATAGCGATTCCCATTGGCTTACATCAGATTTGCTTTTCTTTCAAAGCCTAACGAGACCAAGATGAGCGACCGCCGCTGAGAACGAGCGCGGCTTGCGCTGAAACTGTTTTAATCATCTTAAAGTGTGGACGCGCAGCGGGCGGCGGTTCGCTCCAGCGATTGGTTAGGCGTTCTTGATGAAGCCATCAACAACATCCCATGTTTTTGTAAACAGCGCCTCTCGCGCAGCGGACGTAATAGCAACGATTGCACCGTGACGGACCGGGTCGGCTGCGGTTTTGATGTCACGTAAAGTCTGTTCGTCGCACCCGGCGACAGCGCGGACTTTCGTCCACTGATCACTCTTATTCTCTGGATCAAGTTTGTACCGGATGATGCAGTATTGTCGAAGAGCCTCGATGGCACGATAACAGTAGAAGCCGGTGTCATCTGGCGTTTTCATCGCCGCAATAAGATCGGCAAAGCAGCGGTGGAGATAAATACCCGCGTCGCCGGCAGTTTTCGCGCGAATCCTTTCAACTTCTTCTGCAAGCTTAATTTCTTCGTTTCTTTTGGTGATGCATGGAATATCGATTCCGAAAACATAATCGATGTTAAGTCTACGGTTCAGCAGACGACGTATCTCGACATCATAGGCGTATCCCTTTAGGTAACCAACAACCGCGAGTTCATTTTGCAAAATGCTCTTCGCAACGTTGCGTAGATCAAAGATGTCCCATTCAGCCGCGCTATCGATCCACAGCGCGATCTGGTTCAAAATGATGCTGAAATGCGCAACTGCCTCTGTGCCTGACGTGATGTGTCGGAACCCAAGCGGCGGCAGCTGCAATGTGATCTGTGCCCGCTCCGGGTGAACAACACCTTCGAACAAATAGTGTTCCATGCGCCTAACTAGACGGAGCTGAGCCACCGCTGACGAGAACGTGCTCTGCTACGAAGTTGAAGGTTGAATTCACGATAACTAAACTTACTCGCCAGTCAGCGGTTGGCTCCAGCGATTGGTTAGGTTTACTTGGGTAATTTCGACTCTGATGGTTTAACTCCGAACTCGAACTCGGTTTGTGCGATTCGACGCTTTCTAACCGAATGAGCGGGAGGCGAAGATCGAGACGCATGAGCGATCTGAAGAAGCAGGAACTAGCCTCCGGTATTGTGAAACAACAGGCCACCGCAAAGGATCATCAGAGCTGACGCGAGGACCAATCCAGTGCCTACGAACCAGCCCATAAACGCTATCATCACCGCCATCGTTACGAGAAGACTAAATCCGCAGAACAAAACAATCACCTTGAATAATGTCACATTCAAGGCGCTGATGAGCATGATGATCGCGATCACTATCCACTCCCATCCGACCAAGAAAAAAAGAGCGCGCACACCCCCTTTCAAACGAGCGCCCAGATTCGACGCGCTCACCGCACCCAAATCTTTCGGGTAGGCAGACAAATGAAGCAGCGCAGCGGCGATCAAAACCACGGCGCCCAAAGCAACCAGAATCCGTGCAGCGTTGTTGTGCCCATTCATCGAAGAATCTAACGACCCAAGCTCAGCAACCCGGCCCGCGGGACGCACGGATTGCAACCAGAGCGCGATGGCCGGGTTCGCTGCAGCACCTGGTTAGGCCGCGTTCGTAATCTCATACACACTCCTTAAAAACCTATCCGCGTCACTGAAATCAGGGAAGACACAAACAGCACCTTCCGCGGACAATCGTGTCGCGCGACTCCCCGTGCCAATGCCAATGAACGGAATGCCAACACTGCGACATGCACGAGCATCCCAAACTCCGTCACCAACATACACGGTACAGACAAATGACTCGCCATATCGTTCGGCTGCTCTCTGCATGGAAAGTCTCATGATGGACTCCCTGTCGAGTGCGTCATCCGCTGATGCCGCCGGATGGTCGTCAAAGCACATCCCGGCACTGGCCATCTTAAGGCGTGCGGAATCACGCCAACCTCCAGTAGCAAGTGACACCCGATGCGAGCCGTCCTGTGCGAGCCGGGACAACAACGTGTCAGCCCCTGCAACCTGTGCAAATGGAGACTGTGATGAAGCGGCAGCGAGCAATTGGATGAAGTGTTGGCGAAATTGTGAAACATCCTGCGCCGTCGGTCTCCGGCCAGTGCGTGACGTGAAAAGATCGTTGAAGATGCCAGGATCAGTCGTGTGTGGATAATACGACCAATCAGTATCGATGCTGACGAAACCAAAAACGTCCTCGAATGAGCGAACGACGCACTCCTCGTCGATCTTCATGGTCTCGGTAAGCGTGCCGTCGATGTCGAACATGATAAGGTGCATGGGGAAGCGGCCTAACGAGAACAAGATGAGCTGCCGCGAGCGAGGGCGCGCGTGGCAGCAGATGGCTGGGTTGAACTCATGCAAAGCTGGATAGTACGGCAGCTCGCGGTCGGCTCCATCGCAGGGTTAGGCCTTCCAGTGTTTGCGCCATTCGCCGTGTGGGATTGTTCCATTGCGTTCCAGTAAGTCGTAGACATGCGCCTTGTTGGCGCTTACCTCAGCGGCTCCGGTAATGTCCCGTCCAGGAAGCATGTCAAACATCATTGTGGTCTGCTCGAACTCCCAGAAGAACAAATTTAGATAGCTCTCAATCATTTCGATGAGGACTCGAATTTCAGCAACCGTTACCTTTGGGAGCGGTTCCATCTTCAGGCTAACATTTCGGTCGAAATGAGCGATTCGCTTGTGACGATGCTTGCGAATATTGTCAGCGGCGTCCCAAATAAAAGCGAGCGATTGGCGAACTTTGTTTTGGAATTCAGGATTCTCCGCGAACGGAACCGCCTCTTCGAGGCACCATACTGAGAGATTGGGTTGATTGCGATTGTCCTTCTCAGTGAGCCGCGCGATCGAGAGAAACATTGCATCTTGGATCGTCGTCTGGACCAAGCCCAAAAGTCGGGCAAGCCGTTCGCCCATGATAGCCGTCAGTCGCTGATCGTCCATAAACAGCCGATGATAAACTGACCACGCTTGTCGGAGTTCACACGTCTCGCCCGCGATGTAGGGAAATGTTCCCCGAATTGCTTCCGGATACCTAGAGTAATCGCCGTCGAGAAATGAAGGCATCGCTATGGGCCTAACGTTTGAGTTGAGGAGCTGGCCGCCGTAGGCGGACAGTCCTAGCGCAGTGTATCAGAAGAAGGGTGAGTAGGAGAAATGCGCTGGGAGGGGTTGCGCCAGGACCATTTGAAAGCTTTGGGCGCCTTGTTGTAGTGGGCGATGTAGCGGAGCAGTTTGCGGCTTAAGTCTGGGACGGAAGTGAATACCCCTCGAGCGATCAGGTCACGCTGGATTTTGCTAAACCAAAGCTCAACCTGATTAAGCCAAGAAGAGTAAGTGGGCGTGTAATGAAGCTTCACTTGCCGATGATGGGCTAAAAACTCTGCGACCCCTTTGGTCTTATGGGCCGAGAGATTATCCGCGATGATGTGAATTTTGCGCCCCTTGGGCTGGTGCGCCACGATCTGAGCCAAAAAGGCGACAAACTCAGCGCTGGTGTGGCGAGGAGCGGTCTTTGCCACCACTTCACCGGTGCGTGTTTCCAAGGCCCCATAGAGGGAGAGCGTGCCATGGCGATAATACTCAAAGCCATGCCGTTCGGCTCTTCCGGGAGAGAGAGGCAGAACCGGATCGAGCCGGTCCAAGGCTTGGATAGCGCTTTTCTCGTCCACGCAGAAAACAGCGGCGTTGGCGGGCGGCTTGAGATAAAGCCCGATAATGTCGGCAGCCTTCTTTTCAAATTGCGGATCATCACTGGCCATATAGCGGCGCACCCGATGGGGTTGCAAACCGGCGCGCCGCCAAGTCCGGTATACTCGATTATGACTAATGCCCAGCGCCTTGCCCAGCTTGCGCGTGCTCCAGTGGGTGGAACCATCTCTAGGACCGCGGCGCGTATAATTAAGAATGCGAGCCTCTAGCTGGGCTGCGTTCTGGGCCGGCTTTCTTCCCTGGTGGCGTGCATAAAGACCTCCGATGCGCTGCTCCAGAAAGCGGCTTTTCCAGCGCACAATGTAATTTTGACTGCACGCCAAAGTGTTCATGATCTGGCTATAGGTTTGGCCGCCAGCCAGTTCAAGAATAAGCCGGGCGCGTTTGGCATCGTCGGCCCGGCCATTTCTTCGCCCAGCCCGGCATTTGAGTTCCCTGCGTTCCGCAGGCGCCAACACAATCCTTGAGTTTTGCATTCCAAAGTCATCGCACAGCCCATCACGAAATCAATGATACACTGCACTAGTGAGCGAAGCAAACGATTCGAACGAATTGTTAGGCCTTGGTCCACGATTCATAGTGATGTACCCAACATTCAACAACGAATTTTTCCATTCCCTGAGGTATTACCGCTTGGTTCCATTGTTCACCAGCGAACGATTTTATTGCCGCCTCATTTTTCCATTGAGAAATCATTGCGTATTCATCCGGTGCCCATTTGGTGGGCTTAAGAATAGACACCGAGAGAAAGCCTGCGGCTTCGTTTACAACATGAACTGAAACCGAAGAAAACTTTTCTTCAAACTCCTCCCGCAATTCAGGAACGATACGAACTCGAAATATTCTGGTGATTGCCATTGTGATACGTGTTCTCTTTGTTTGGGCCTAACGAGACCAAGCTGAGCGACCGCCGCTGAGAGCGAGCGCGGCCTGGGCTGAAACTGTTTTATTCATCTGAAATGGAAATGTACGCCGGGCGGCAGTTCGCTCCCGCGCTTGGTTAGGCGACTGGCCTGCCCTGTTCCCAAGCGTGGAATGGAGGGGTCAGGCGCCATTATGTGAACATGATGCGAAAGCGCAGGCCAGGCTTGCAGCCGAACTGCTGCGGTTTGATGAAGTGCTCGACAAAGATGCCTCCATTCGCTTCGATGACGCGCTGTGACGCGATGTTGTCCGGATCAGTGGTGATCTCCACGTACGGGAGGCCGACTGCCTTGGCTTCCGGAATTATGAGGCGTAGCGCTGACTTTGCATACCCGCGGTGCTGCTTCCACGGCACGACCGCATAGCCGATATGCCCCAGACAATGGGGCGGTAGCGCCGTAGTACCTGGCTGCCACCGCAACCCGATGCTGCCGCAGAATTCGCCGTCCCAGAGCCAGCGCCTGAAGCCCGGGAGACGCTTGGCCGTCGAACCGTCTGGAAGAGTGATGGGAGGACCCTTGGCTTCGCGGTCTTCCATGCTGGCGAGAAACGCCGCTGCATCGGCCTGAATGTGGGAGAGCTCTTCGCGTGCGGCCTCGACACCGCGCTCGTTGTCAGCAGACCACCCACGCTCAAGCGCGGCAACGTAGCTCGCAAGGTGTTCGGGGCCGGGACGCACGAGCTGCATGCGTAGCGCCTAACGAGAAAGAGATAAGCCACGGCAGGGTGTTGTGGCAAGCACGCCGGGGTTGCTTCGCAATGGGGCCGTTGGCTTCATCGTCTGGTTAGGCGGATTGGCGTGTAAAGTACTCACGAGGTGGCCCGAAATACACAAGGCCGATGATGAAGCCATGAAACAGTAATCGGATGTGCATAAACACCTCAAACCAACCAGAAACCAGTAGATTCTAATGGTTCCTTCATTAGATCATACGACGCATCAAAATTGCCGGCAGTACTACATTGCGTCCGAGATCGATCTGGACCATATGGACACTCTCAAAGCCTAAAGCAGCATAGAACCCTTCTGCATTAAGGCTGGAGTAGCATTCAAGAATGTGTACTCCAGCTGAACGGGCGGCAGTTTCGCACAGATGAAAAATGGCTCGGCCGATGCCTCGTTGCGTCCACTCCGGATGTGTCGCGAAGTGCCGAATGTGCGCCATGTCAAGCTCCACCGTATTTGTTCCTGGGCGTTCTAGGCTCCAACCTCCACAACCGACGACGAGCCCGGATCGCGACTCGGCCACGTAGTACCTACCAGAGGCGAGTAGCGATGGATTCGCTCTGGTCAGCAACTTCAGCGCCGGAACAATTACGGATTCCTCGTAGGCTAATCCCATAAGTTCGGGATACGACCGTTGCAGTAGCGCGTCGACTGACGCGACGTCGGCCAGTTCGGCAACCCGCGTAGCATAGTCACGCATTGTCACTCGACGATTCGATCTCGGACCAAGGCGTGTGAGCTGTCGATGGGGAGCCCATAGTCTGACGCCTAACGAGACGGAGCTGAGGCACCGCCGGCGGCCGCGAGCGTGGCAAACATCGAGAACTGTTTCATAAAATCAAATGTGGTCATCACAACGCCAGCGGTTGGCTCGAGCGGTTGGTTAGGCGTCTTCGGAAGCCATGCGGATCATTGCGAAAACGACCGACGACAAACTGAACGACAAAATACCGATTGGGATCCCAGCAAAAGAACGAAAGCCGTCTGGCAGAAACGCTACGCCGAGGCCACACGCTGCCAATGCGAAAAGCAACGCCCAGAAGACAGATGCCAGGCGTCGAGCGCGTCCCTTCGTTTTAGCTGCGCCCTCTCTTGGTGGGGTGACGAGCGTGACAAGAACAAAGACAATTATGAACAAGGCGAAGAAGCAAATATACAAGCCAGCGCTAGATGCTCTGAGTGTTCCGGAAAGGAGGGCGGACTTAAGGTCAACGAAACCCTCCGCCGAAATGCCACGAAGCAGCATCCAAGAACCCACGCCAAAAAGGCCGAACGCGCCGAGCAGCGCGATCAGTCTAAGCCAGTCATTCGGCTTCCAATGAGCTGGGGAGTTCATACTTCGCCTAACGAGAACAAGATCAGCTACGCCTGATGGCAGCGAGGCTGGATCGAAGTGACGATAAACTAATCATAATGAAATGTGAACGCGATACGGGAAGGCGTTAGCTGCATCGTCTGGTTAAACCTATCACACCTTCACCGCGCGAGTAATCAGATAATCCTGCCTAACGATATTGTCCTCGAAATATGGCGCGATCAGCGCGTCGTATTCGCGGCGAAACTGTGCCAGCCGTGCAGGGTCGGACCTGCCTATCGATTCAACCAGCTTCAGCATCGGACCGGCTGTGCGTTCGATGTGGTCGCGATAATTTTGCACACTCAGAGCAGGAAAAAGCATACACGCGCGGTCAAACAAAATGTCTTTCACCCTTGAGCCGAGGCGCTGGCGCACGATGGCGACATCGCCCCATTGCGGCGGCGGCGAGACGCCGGGTGGCGGTGACGGCATGTAACTCGCGACCAATCTGAAACTGCTGCCGATCAGCAACTCCGGCGGCCAAGTCGTGAACGCGATGGTCCCGCCAGATTTCAGCACGCGCAGCATTTCGGCAATGGCAAGGTCCGGCCGCGGCGCGAACATGTGACCGTAGTGGCTGAGCACGACGTCAAACGCCGCATCGTCGAACGGCAGCGCCTCCGCGTCGCCTTCGCGAAAATCGATTTCCAGATTCGCGATGCGCGCGTTCTCGCGCGCTCGCTCGAGCAACTCCGGCGTAAGATCAACACCGCGGACGCGTGCGCCAATCCGCGCGGCGCTGATCGCAGCCACTCCGGTGCCGCACCCGACATCAAGAACATTTTGTCCGCCGCGAACGTTTGCGAACTTCACCAACCGCGCCGCTGCCGGCGTCGTCAGCGCCTCAAGTGGCGCGAAATGTTTCCAGCCTTGTCGCTGCGCTTCTTTGAATTTGGCAATGACATCTTCGCTCATGCGTCAATCAGTTGGTATTTGCGAGAGGTCTAACGAGACGGAGCTGAGCCACCGCTAGCGGCGGTGAGCGCGGCAAAAATGGAAAACTTTCTCATGAAATCAAATATCGACATTACGACGGCCAGCGGTTGGCTCCAGCGATTGGCTAGACCTTGTCGCGTGCATGGGTCGAAGATGGGTCGGCAACTGCTTGGAGTACGAGCGGCCGCGAACGTGACGACGCGTTCCCCATGCTCGGCATAAAATGGAAGTGATTTGCCGGCGTCTGAAGCTCAGTATCGGAAAGAGACGCAAGACGTGAACAAATCGAAGCGATATATGCGAAGTCTTCTCGAGTGGCTACTATGACGATTTCGTCACCCTCGACCATTGCGCTAATGGATTTTTTCATAAATCGGTGGCGTTTAGGTCTAACGAGACACAAGCTCAGCCACGGCTCAGGGGAACGCAAGTGGCAGCTCCTGGAAGCACACTAGCTACGCTGGACATCAAGAGAACGACGCCGTCTGAGCCGTTGGCTGCAGCGCCTGGTTAGGCGACCAATCGAGCATGGCCCGGCTTTCCGGCTTCGACCGCACTTATTCGACTAGCAGTTCACCGCCCCAGTCGGCTGGGTCGGAATCGAAGATTGTCTCCGAAAGTGTCCACGGATGTCCCCATGGGTCGAGGAACGAGCATTGGCGTTCGCCATACATGTGATCCGCGGGTTCAGCGAGAACGCGCGCACCGGCTGCCTTGGCGCGTAGAAAGAGTCCATCGATCCCCGTGACACGGAGCGTGAGGGAGTGTGCTGCGGGGCTCTGCAGTGTCGAAGGAGCGGCGTCAGCGTGTGCGCCGGGTTTGGTGACGATGATGGCCCCATTGCCGTGCAAGAGCTGCCGGCGATCTCGGGAGTTGCGGAGACGTTCGGTGAATGGAAGGGCCGTTGTGAGCCACGCGACTGCTTCGGGCACGTCGGGGTAGTAGAGCACGGGTATCACGGCGGTATTTGGTGCCGAGCGGTTCTTCTTCAGCATGGAATCGGAGGTTATCAGTGTTTCCCTGGTCGCCTAACGAGAATAAGATGAGCGACGGCTGGCGGGGTGGCACGTGGCTGCGGGTTGAGGGTGGAATTTCATGGAACGTAAGGAACCAAAGCTGCTAGCCGTTCGCTCCATCGCATGGTTAGATGATTTAGGTGGAAGCTCACAGGCGTTTGAATGAGATGAGTTCGACCTTTCCGTCTGTGATCCGCCAGTCTGCTCGGTAGCGTTCGGTGGAGGTCTTCGCCGTGACTTCATAGGTGAAATAGCCGAACTTCTCGTGGCCCTCCGACTCGATGCGATCAGGCGAACGCAGGCGACGCAGAGTGGACCCCGGCGGTGCTGCGGCCTGGGCAGCAGCATCGATCTGCGCGAGCTGCGCAGCATCGGGCATAAGCGAGTGGTGGTTGAGAATGACGATTGGAATGCAGATCGCGGCAGCGACTAGCGTGCACACAGCAATGGCCCGAAGCGCCCACATCATCTAACGAGACTAAGCTCAGCTGCGGCCACCGGGAGCGAGGCTGATAATCTCCTGGACTGTTTTAATCATGACAAAAGCCGGACGCGCAGCGGGTAGCCGTCGGCTGCAGCGTTTAGATGACATGTAAGGGCGCGGGCGAGTCGCTAAACTCACCCGCGCTATGCAATACGTTAACAATACAGAGTTGTCCTCACACGAGGAAACCCGCAGCCAGTTTAATGGCAGCAAAGCGGACATCAAGCTTGGGATTGATGTGCACCAGCATTTTTACACCGTGGTGATACAGATGGGAGGGAGTAATCCCAAGCCGCCACAGCGTTTCAGCAAAGAAGCGTTTCTGCATTGGGCGGCCCGGCTCAAGAGCCAAGGAGCAGAAGTCCACGCCGTTTATGAAGCGTGCGGCTTTGGCTTTGGCCTGCAACGGCAACTCAGTGCCCTGGGGATCCACTGCCACGTGGTCTGCCCGCAAAAGCTGGATGAGCAAAACCGGAGGGTAAAGACCGACGGACTTGATGCCAAGGCGCTCTGCTTGAAGTTGGACCGTTTTGTCCAAGGCAACCGCTCTGCTCTGGCGTTGGTGCGTGTGCCTAGCGAAGAAGAAGAGCAACTTCGTGCCATTCATCGACAGCGCGAGCAGTTGGTCAAAACGCGCAAACAATTGGAAGCGCAAGGGCGCAGTTTGATGGTTAATCACGGAATGGACCCGCTAAAGAACTGGTGGAAGTCACGCACCTTTGCGGCGCTCCAAGTGCCAAAGTGGATGAAAGAGCTGCTCAGTAACAGCCAACCGATCTTGATCGCACTAGAGGAAAGAATCCGCGCCCTCACCGTGCAACTGCAAGCCGCCGCTCAAGATAGACAACCGCGCGGCTTTGGTGCGCTCACCAGCGTGGTGATCGATCGGGAGATCGGCAATTGGCAGCGCTTTAGCAATCGTCGGCAGGTCGGCAGTTACACCGGTTTATGTCCAGGCGAATACAGTAGTGGCGACACTCGCCTGCAAAGTTGCGTCACCAAACACGGCAACCCGCGTTTGCGCGCGGCGCTGGTGGAAGCGGCCTGGCGACTGGTCCGCTTCCAGCCCAATTACAAACCAGTGGTTAAATGGAGAGAGATCCTCGCTAAAGGAGCGCTGGCTACCGGTGCAGCGCGCAAAAAAGCTATCGTGGCCGTGGCCCGACAGCTGGCGGTTGATCTGTGGCGCATTCGCACCGGCCGAGTTAAGCCCGAAACACTGGGATTAATCAATTAAGACAATGAGTTCGAGGGGAACAGAGAAAGGAGCAATAATTGGCCTAACCAAACACTGAACAGACAACATCACTTTGGAATGTGGGTGTTGCCCGCGACCTAACCTGTTCACACCCGGTTCATCTAACTGGAGCTGGACGCCGGCTTAGATTGGGCGCGCCCAAGTTCCTCTTCCAGACTGATCGCATTGATCAAATTGCTCCGGCAACTGCCGGACGGATAGGAGTACGAGCCGCTGGGAACAAACACCAACGAGCCAAAAAGAAGAGGAAACGTCCCGAAAGTTTAACTCAACCTTCGATCAATCAACCTTATGACCTAATCAATCATCTACCGCACTCGCTCGCCACCCTTGACAAACTACATAGGGGTTAGGTCGCATTCGCTGCCTTCAGAATCAATCTTCGCGCCCACGACTCTGCCTCTCGATACTCGCGCGAGTCGAGAACAAACTCCTGACCACGAGCCGCCGATTTAATGATGCTGTAATTGCCTCTGCGACTGAACGAAGCCTTGTCGCGGTGGTAGGTCAGCGGGAAGCAGCGACCGCGCGGGTAAAACCAGCGAGGTAGCCGCCAGACTCCTCTACTGACACTCTCCCGATCGGTGAGGCGCAATAAATCGTCGTAGTTACGGAAAGTACCGGCGGCTGGCAAATCGTAGCTCTGACCACGAATCCGAAAGTAGTCACTCGCTAAATACACGGTGCCAAAAGCCCCGTAAAAGTGGGGATGATAGTCTGCCCAAGAAATCTTGGCAAAATGGCGCTCGGGGAACGTGAGAACCGCTCCGACCTGAAGCCACCCGTAAAGAATATGCAGATTCGGTGCGCGCGGCTTGTAACGATAGCTGCCGTTGTAAAGTTCGACTTCCCGGAACCAGCCGAAAAAAAGAAATAAATCGCCAACAGTGACGCCATAGTTGCGTAGGTGGGTCTCAGCAGCACCGGCTTGCCCGAAAATGGGGCGCCATCCGGTCTCGCGTTTACGGGTGCCGCGGCGCAAGTCGGGATCAAAGTGGACAGAGCGACTGCGCTTGAAGCGACCATGCGTAAGATCTTCGACAATCTTGCCGAAGGAATGGCGTCCGAAATATAAATCGTTGTAGGTAATCTCGCCGGGGCCGCCAGGTATTGGGAGCGAAACAAGCTTGCCGTCCAAAATGGGACTTGCAACGCCCCCGGCCTTGACACCCGAATCAAATCCCTTCCTGCTCAAAATGATTCTCATGTGTCAAGAGGACGCTCCTTGCGACCTAACGAGAATTAGACGAAACTTCGTAATTAAAGACGAACATTTTTTCGCCTAATCAATATTGGACCATTATTAGACGGCTGCCGCATCGTCCAGCGGACTACGGATGGCGAGTCCGGGTTTACTCAAAACATGCGTATAGATCATGGTTGTGGCGACATTTTTGTGACCAAGCAGTTCTTGGACAGTGCGAATATCATAGCCATTTTCAAGCAGATGCGTGGCAAAGCTGTGCCGAAATGTATGGCAACTGGCCGCCTTGGCAATTGCCGCTTCGCGGATAGCAAGCTTGACCGCGTTTTGGAGATTCTTTTCCGAAACATGATGCCGACGTGTCTCGTGCGAGCGCGGATCAATTGACAGTTTGGCCGCCGGGAAAACGTATTGCCACGCCCAGGCGCGTTCGGCACCAGGATACTTGCGTCGTAGCCCAAAAGGCAAGTAAACCTTCCCGTGACCGCGTGCCAAATCCTGGCGATGCAACTCCTTGACTCGATCCAGATGCTCGTGCAGCGGTCGCTGAACTTTTCTTGGCAAAAGCGCGACGCGTTCGTGCAACCCTTTGCCATCGCGAACCGTGATTCGGTTATAGCCGAAATCGACGTCTTTCACACGCAAGCGCGCGCACTCCATCAGGCGAAGTCCGCTGCCATAAAGCAATTCTGTCATCAGGCGATAATCTCCCTTTAGATGTGCCAGCACAGCGCGCGCTTCTTCGCGCGTGAAAACGACCGGAAGTTTAGGTGGCCGGCTAACACGCTCCACGCTGTCGATGAAATCGAGTTTTCGGTCGAGTACTTGCTGGTAAAGGAACAACAGCGCGCTGAATGCCTGGTTTTGAGTGGAAGCGGCGACACACCGATCCACAGCAAGATGAGTGAGAAACGCCGTAATTTCCTCTTCGCCCATTTCGTTAGGGTGCCGCTTGCCGTGGAAAAGAATGAAGCGGCGGATCCAATCGACGTAGGCTTGTTCCGTGCGGATGCTGTAATGCTTAACGCGCAAGTGCTGACGTATGCGATCGAGCAACTTTGGAGGCGAACCCGGCGGTGGTTCGAAGGGGCTGTCAGACTGCATCCGACATGCATCGTTGCAAATCCGGGGTGGTCCTGCAAGCCTAGTACCAGAGTGGGGTTTTGCAGCTTGAAACCGTAGCGGTTCGGAGCCGCAGCCGTTGCGAATGCGCACAGAATGCAGCCGGCACGGCTGCCTCTACAGAAGAAGTCTGGCGTTGGGGAAGCTGCCGCCCGTGGTCAGAACGAGTCATGGGCCGATCGATGATGCGATTTGTCAGAAAATCTCGCCTTGGGGAATGCTAAAATTGTGGTCAGAAATCAGAGGCCGTCCGACAACTTGTCTAGGCATTAACGGACAGACGGGCAATAAGTTTTCTGCTTTTTGAGATTGGGTTGCGTCGTTCCACGCGAGTGTACAAGCCTAACGAAACGCTGTCGCTCGAAGATCTCGAAAACAGCCGTCATGAAAACAGTCTTCCTCCTCTTTTCGCCCAACGACGCACTGAGTGTTCCCTTCATTTTGCCTGACCCCTTTTCCTTTCCTTTGAGTGTCTTGTGGGTAGGAGGTGCGTTCGGAGAATATTTTGCTTGCCCTTGTCAATTTAATTTGATAAGCGGCGTTTTCACTACGAGGCCCCAACCATGAAAACCACAAACAAGATTCTTCTTATTCTAACCAGCACTGTCTTGACGCTCCCGCTGCACGCCCAGAATGATGCGCCGACCAAATTCAACGAAGCCACTATCGCGGAATTACAGGCGCAGATGCGGGCTGGAACCCTCACCTCCGTGCAGCTGACCAAGTTTTATCTCGAGCGCATCGCTGCGCTCGATCAGAACGGGACGGATGGCGGAGTGAATTCCGTTATTGAGCTAAACCCCGATGCGCTGGCGATCGCGCAGCACGCGGATGATCTGCGCAAGCAGGGGAACGTGCTCGGCCCATTGCACGGGATTCCGGTGCTGATCAAAGACAACATTGATACTCACGACAAAATGCAAACGACCGCCGGCTCCTTCGCGCTCTTCGGCACACCGGCTCCAAAAGACTCCACCGTAGCCGCGAATCTGCGCGCTGGCGGCGCCGTTATTCTGGGCAAGACAACTCTTTCCGAATGGGCGAACTTCCGCTCCTTTGAATCGACCAGCGGCTGGTCAGGTCGGGGCGGGCAGTGTAACAATCCCTACGCGCTCGATCGCAATCCGTGCGGCTCGAGCTCCGGCTCGGGCGCCGCCGTGTCCGCCAACTTTGTCACTGTTTCGCTGGGCAGCGAGACGGACGGCAGCATTGTTTGCCCGGGTAACGCCAACGGCGTTGTCGCTCTCAAACCGACTGTCGGTCTTGTGAGCCGCGCCGGCGTCGTTCCAATCTCGCATACGCAGGACACGGTCGGGCCACATGCCCGCACTGTGCGCGACGCAGCCGCGACGCTTGGCGTAATCCAGAGCCGCACGTTTGATGGACGCGATCCGGCTACCGGCGGGGTGCCACTCGGATGGCAAGGCACAGGCAAAACACGCCCGACCGATATTCCGACCGATTACACGCAATTCGTCGATCCCAACGGCTTGAAAGGCGCCAGGCTTGGGCTCACCACGGCCGGGATTGAAGGATCCGATTCAATGAACCCGACGCGACAGGAGATTATCGATGCGTTTGACAAAGCGGTCGACAAACTCAGACAAGCAGGCGCCACCGTCATCGATCTTGACGCGCAAGGGTTCACCTTTCCCTTGAACGGTAATGCCGAATTCCTGGTGCTTTGCTTCGATTTCCGCCAGGACGTAAAGAAGTATTTTGCCACTCGCGTGGGCGTGCCCGTAGCCGGCGGCACTCTTAGCACCGCCATCCAATTCAACCGCGCACATGCGGCCGTCGAGATGCCGTTCTTTAATCAGGACATCTTCACTCTTTGTGCAGCGCTGGCTCAGGGGCCGACTACTCCGCAACCGCTCTTCGGCGGGCTGACCTACAATCAGGCGCTGGGAATCGACCACCGCTCTGGCGTGAATGGCATCGACGCAGCGCTGAAGAAATTTAATCTCGATGCCGTGGTTTCATTCACGGACAACCCGGCGTGGGAGACAGACCTGCTCTACAGCGACACAGGCAGGTTTTATTTCGCAAGCTCCAGCCTCGCTGCTGTCGCTGGTTACCCGATCATCCAGGTGCCGGCCACAATGGTTTTCGAGACGCCGATGGGCATCAGCTTCCTCGGCACGGCTTTCAGTGAGCCGACGCTGATCAAACTGGCATCAGGTTACGAGGCATTCACACAAGTGCGTGCGCATAATCTGCCACAGTTCCTCGATAACACGCCGAGCCATCATATTCAGGGCACAAACCTGACCACGCCGGTGCAGGACACCGACACCGTCAAGCCTGTGGACGCGAAGAAAAGACCGGCTCACATGTAGCGTGGCTACTCTTTCAATCAAGCTCTGGCCGGGTAGCGCCATATCAGGTTGTTTCACGGGCTTCAAATCGCTGCGATTTCAGCGCGAATGAGGTGCGCTGGGAACCCGCGCGGTTTCCGACCTGCAACTTTGTCTCCCCGTCCGCGCGCTGCGCCTGGCGATTTCCGCACGCGCGCCATATGTAGAGCGCGTCGCAGGGTGTTGAGCCTGTCTTTTTGAAGAAAAATCAGGCAATCGATTATGCGCAGGATGCTTCAGCGGTAGGAAGTGATTTCGATGATTGTCATCGCGATTGAGATAACGGTACAGTTTGGCCGATTCGCCGGGCTGGTCAACGCTTGACGGTGATCGTGACAGTGTCACTCGCCCATAACTGCCCGTCCGTAACGGAGAGCCTGAGAACGTAAATTCCGGGGACGCCGCCAAAGGTGGCAGTAGTGCTCAGCGAATGCGGCGCGGTGAAGCTGACCTCATGAGGACCGCTAACCTTGGTCCAGTGGTAGCTCAATTTGCCTGGCGGATTCGGCAAACCATCGTCGCTGGCGGTGCCGTGAAGCTTCGCGCCGCCAGTGTTGATGATGATTGTCTGATTAGGGCCAGCATACACTTTCGGGCGCTGATTGAAGAGGGCCGTCTCGGTAATGGGGCCGTTCATCGTGACTGAAGTTGGATTGTTGGTTCCAGAATGGGAACCTGTGCCGCTTCCGGTCCAATCGCTGAAAGTGTAGCCGGCTGCCGCATTTGCACTGATCGACTGAGTCGCTCCGCTGTTTTTCCACCCGCTACTAGGACTTACGCTGCCGCCCGTTCCGGGCTTCATTGTCAGATAATACTGCTTGCTAAAATTAGCAGTGTAAGTCATGGTGGTGGTAGGAGCGACCGTGTGGGTGATACCGCTGCTATCACTCCACTTGCTCCACACGTAGCGGACCCCTGTACCACCACTCTGCGGTGAACTCGTGGCAATGGTATGGCTCGAACCGGGCGCCCAGGAAAAGATCCGTGCCGCACTGTAACTAGTGCCGTCAACTGCGAATGTGCGCCCAGAAGGATTCGTTTGGACCGTTACCTTGACAGCCGGCGTTGGCGTGGGAGTGGGTGATGGAGTTGGTGATGGAGTGGCAGTGGGGGTAGCAGATGGCGTCGGAACTGGTGTGGGCGTGGGCGTCGGGCTTGAGGTGGAAGTTGAATTATAGGAGACCTGATTTGACGGAGCGCTTTCCGCGCCAGATGTATTGTAGGCCGTTACCACGAAGAAATAGGTCGTCCCATCTACTAAGTTTGAAATCACTGTTGAAGTCGTCTTTCCTTCCTCAAGGATCTGGGTATAGACACCGCTTGAGGTTCCAGCATGTACGTGGTAGCCAGCGATGTTAGGACTCGGATCTGGATCCCAAGCAAGAGTGACCTCTGCAGCCAGCGATGTTTTCGCGGTGCAAGCGACCGCGAAAACGAGCGCACATTTCAGAAATGACTGATGACACATATATGGACCTCCTTCGTTTTCCGCGACCGTTAACCGCGGGCCTGATAGGGCGAGGAAGCTATCCGGCAGCAAGTCCCACGCCCGATCCAGATTTCTATTCAACGGGCGGAGAGCAACGCGCGGAGAGGGCGTCAGAAAGCCCGCCAATTTGTCAAAGCAGGAATTAATTAAACTCCGTCACAGATTCGATCTGTATCAGCAAATGGGATGACACACTCGACAGAGCCATTTGGATCAAGAATGCGAATCTCGCCGGAGCGAAAGCACGCGCGGCTTTGCGGATAGCTGATTGCCTGTTCTTTCGTGAGAAACAGGGGCTGAACACCCGCTGCTTCATACACCTGCCAAGCATTTCGGAATGGTCGGATTTCGATGATTGTCAGAAGCAAGGAGTCTTTGCGGTTTCAGCAAGCCAGCTTTATATGTTCACGTGAACACAATCGAGCCTGGAAATGGCCAATCGCCTGTCACGGCGGGAATGCGCTTCACTGGTCAACGGCTGTGCGCCCTCGGCCGAAGGTTTACCGGCAAGTGATTGCTCTATTAACACAGGGGACTAGTGATGCTAAAATCGCAAAGTTGTACGGTGTTTCACGCAACACCGTTGCCGCTGTCAGGCAAGTTGAGGCGCAGACAATAGAGCAACGTAAACAAACAATTCCAGCGACCGCTACGCGCGTCGCGGAGCTTGGTTTCGAACGAATCGAGGGAGAACTCGCAGCTGGCAATATTAAGGGCGCTTGACTCGTCCCCTTAGCTGGCATGGCCACAGATAAGGTCGTGGCCCTCAAATGATCCGCGGCAAATCCAAGTCACATACACCCACACCCACGAACCTGGCCTCAACCCCCGGCGGTGCAGCCAAGAGCGCGGATAAACGCGATGAGCCGCTCTGCCAACTGGTCAGTTTCAATCGTGCCGTCCATAAAAGTTCGACTATGCAACTGTTCGACCATACAACTATTGCCCCGGGGGTCGGGTTTTTGAGAAGCCAAATCCACTTTCCATCCACACAGCACAACGATGTTTCGATTATGCAACTGTTTGATCATGCAATTAGTCGATCGATTTCCGCCCGAATGGAGCGCTGCCGGGGAGCAACGTGGCAGAGCGGGTGTGATATTTTGGATCAGTGTAGTGGTGGCAAGACTTGCCCGGTCACTTCACCAAAACCGACGCGATAGCTATTGCCTTCACACCAACCGGTGATGGAGAGCCTGTCACCGTCCTCCAGCCATTTGCGCGTATCGCCATTTGGTAACTTCAACGGATTCGCACCGCGCCAGGTCAACTCGAGCATGCACCCGCGCGATTCCTCAGTCGCGCCACTAATTGTTCCGCTCGCGAGCAAATCGCCGGGCTGCAAATTGCAGCCACTCGCGGTGTGATGCGCCACTTGCTGCGAAACGCTCCAATAAAGGTTCTGGAAATTAGTCCGTGTGATCACATGCGGTTTCTTCATTGAGGCGGTTTGCAAACGCGCTTCCAGTTGGATATCGAAAGTGAAATCATTCGCTAGGCGCAAATAGGACAGCGGCGCTGGCTCTTGCGCCGGCAACGATCTCCGAAAAGGCTCCAGCGCTTCCAGCGTCACCACCCACGGCGAAATGCTCGTGCAAAAGTTCTTCGCCAGAAATGGGCCGAGCGGCTGATATTCCCAAGCTTGAATATCCCGCGCGCTCCAATCGTTCATCAAAACAAAACCAAAGATCTGGTCGAGCGCCCGCTCAATCGGCACTCGTTGGCCTAATGAATTTCCGGGGCCGATTAGAAATGCCACTTCCAGTTCGTAATCGAGACTCTTCGTTGGTCCGAAGGTTGGGGCGGCGGCATCGGGCGCTTTCGTTTGCCCCTGCGGTCTCCGCACGTCCGTGCCGCTCACGACTACGGAGCTGACGCGCCCATGATATGCCACCGGAAGCCATTTCCAGTTCGGCATGAGGGCGTTATCGGGACCGCGCAACATCGTGCCGAGATTGTGCGCATGATAATAGGACGAATAAAAATCAGTGTAATCCCCGATACGGGCGGGTAATTGCATCATCACGTCGTGTTGCCGATGAAAAACCCGCTCACGCAGTCTTGTGTCGTCGCGCAAAGCCGGCGCGTCAGCATCAAGCAAGCGCTGCAAAACCTCTCGCGCCCTTCGCCAGGCGGGCCGCCCAAGCGCGAGAAATAGATTAAGCGAATCTTGCGAGAAGGGATGTCGATTTTGAAATTCTGGGGAGCTAAAATGTCCGAGCTCCTCGAGAACCGAAAGATCGACGATCAACTCACCGATCGCCACACCGACGCGCGCTGGGCCTTGCCGCGGTTTAAAAACTCCGAACGGAAGATTCTCCAGCGGAAAGTGCGAATCGCGTGGAACGTCGATGAAGGATTTGAGTGGCATTTGCGGAATTGTAGGGCGTTTCTGCGAAACGCCAACCGCGGCTCCCTACCGCGCCTTATGAGCGTCGCATGCCGCAATCCGGCGGTCATAGACCGCCGCTACAATACATTCAGCGCGCGTAAGTCTTCTCGCGGTTCGTCGAAACTGCAGCTGCCGAAGGAGGTCACGAACTTCCGCCGATTTTTCAAGCGCTTGATGTCGATCTTCCATTCCCGCCAAGCAAAGAATTCATTATCGAACAGGAATGATTTGGCATTTTCGTCTTCGAGCATTGCAGCCGTTTGTTTCTCATCCCATTTATGCTCGGCGGCCAAAACGGCCGCGCCAAGCACGTTGAGAAACCCGTGCATCTCTGTTTTCACTTCATCGCGAAATTGCCGGATGGGGTGGTGCAAACCCGCCGTAAACTTAATTGGAACCTGATGCGTAGCCGGGACGACCAGCGCCTTGGCGATCTCGGCGGAGGTTGGAAACTCATCCGCCGTCACGCCGCCAGTGCGCAACTTGTAACCAAAGGCTGGAGCACCTGCTTCGGAATTATGTTCGGCGAGTAACGAAACTGTGTATTGGGCTCGATCGGCCGGCGCTTCCCAGAAAACCGACAAGCTGTCAGTGATCGACCGGACTTCTCTCAGCTGTGAAATATCGACATCCTGCGGGAGGAACATCTCGAGCTGATTAACCGAGACAAGATCGACATTGTGCGCCGACAGCGAACGCACGGCCGCGGCGCTTTTTTCCAGCGCATCTTGAAACTTCGCTGCATTGTCGCTCTTTGGTCCGAGCGCGGAAACGCGCAACGGATGCTGAGGATCGAACAGCGAAAGAAATTGTTTAGCCGCGTCAAACTGACCGACCGGAAGGACGAAGCCGTTCAGCATCCAGACATCATCTGATCGAACGTAGTCCGCCTGATTTTTTAACGCTGTCTCCAATCCGAGGTTGCACGGCGGAAACATCCCCGCGTAATCAATCGATTGCGCGAGCAAGGCGCGAAGCGAGGCCGGAGGAGACATGACCCACACTCATTCGTGGAATGCGACCCGTCGTCAACCAATAAGGCGACATGAGTAGCCGGAACAGAGACTTGGAGTCTGTTCGCCTAGCGGAGCTGTACTCCGCCGCAACCACCGGACATCAGCACATCAGGCAGCGGTCAGCATGCCGCGCTGGGCACATAGGCCACAGGCCTATGTTCCCAGCCAATTTGCCAACATCCTGGTGGCCTAAAATTGAGGCCACGATTGGCTCGACTTTTTGCACAAAAGGTAATACAACGGCCATTTTGATGGCGGACACTCAATCAGTTTCGCACGATGACGTCGTCGTTTGCGTTTGCGGCGGCAAGGAGTACAAAGCGCGCGATGCGATTGACGCGGCGCTTTTTCGAGGCGAGGTCCAGGCGCCCTGGACGGAATTTTTGCGTCGCGTGGAAGCAGAAAAACGCGCCGAGGAACTGGAGTTGGAATTTGATGATGATGCAATTGATGAAGCGGCAGAGTCTTTTCGTTACCAGCACGATCTGATCACGGCGGAAGAAACGGAGCAATGGCTCAGCGCGCGCGGACTTACGCTCGATGATTTCAGCGATTATCTTGCGCGGCAGTATTGGCACGGCACTCTCGATGAGGAAATCGAGCCGGAGGATGTCGATTTTACTTCAGCCCCGCCCGAATTGCGGGAACTGTTCAGCTTGGAACTGCTTTTATCCGGCGAACTCAATCGCTTGACAACGCAACTGATGTGGCGACTGGCCGCGCTTGCGTCAAACACGAAGGAAAATCCGGAAGCGATCGAAGCAGAGCGACAAAAGTTTTTTGGTCGAACCAAAATCGGCGCGGGGGAATTAAGTGGTTGGTGGAACCGGATCGGTCGCCATGAGCAATGGTTTGATGAGATGCTCGCGACGGAAGCCGCATATTGCCAACGCTGCGAGGCATTGCTCGATCCACAAGCGCGCAAAAAGGAGCTGGCGATGTTGCGTATTCCGCTGACGCGATTGGAAGCGGAAGTGATCGAATTGGAATCGCCCGATGCGGCGAGGGAAGCGCTGTTTTGTATTCGAGAAGATGGTATGTCGATGGAAGAGGTCGCGGCGGAAGGCCGATATCCGTTTCGGCGGACCGCTTTTTTACAAGAAAATGTCCCGAGCGAATTGCAGCAGAAATTTTTAAGCGTAGCAGTTGGCGACGTTCTGGATCCGCTGCCGAGGGGCGAGGGCTTCGAGCTTTATCGAATTACAAGAAAAGTGGAGCCGCAACTGGACGACCCTTCCGTGCAGCAACGGATCGATCAGCGTTTGGTTGCGCGACATTTTTCCGAGTTGACGAGCAAATACGTCGAGCCGCGATTGCCGGCCTTCGTTTCGGTAGAATGACAGCGCCAGACACCGAGATTGTTCGGCGTTCTTCGGCCTTCCGATTTTTGTCGGACGAGCATTTCGCGGCGCTCGAGCCGCTCTTACAAGAGGAACACTACGACTTCGGCGATGTGATTGTAAAACAAGACGCTCCGGCCGATTCATTTTATGTTTTGACCCACGGGCGTGCGCGTGCGCTGAAGATCAAATCGGACGGCGAAGAGATTCCACTCGGGGTGCTGAAGCCGGGAGACAGTTTTGGGGAGGCGGCGCTAGCCGAAGGCGGGAAACGCAGCGCGACAGTACGCTGTAGCACGGCAGTAGATGTTCTACGGGTCGCCCGCAATGATTTTCTCCAGTTGGTTCAAAAGGTGCCAGAGCTGAGGCACTACATCGAAATGCTCGGCCGAAATCGCGCCGTGCAGAGTTTCCTTTACCAGTTCAGTAATTTTGGTCGCCTTCCGGCGCCGGCATTGCGCAGCATGATCGACAATCTGACGCCAATTGGCATGGCCAAAGGCAGCCTGATTATCCGGGAAGGCGATGCTGCCGGGCCGATGTACGTCATCGAGAAAGGACGAGCTCGTGCTTTTGCCGGAGTGAACGGACGCGAATTGAATCTGGCTTTTTATCGAGAGGGCGACTTTTTCGGTGAATTGTCAATCTTAAACGGCGCCCCGCGTGCGGCCTCCGTAGAAGCGTTCACTGACTGTCAGTTGCTTGCTCTCGAGCCACAGGCGGTCCTCAAGTTGAGACATCGTTTCCCCGAATTCGACAAGTTACTGAGCGAGCGCCTTGCGCTTTACACAGCAAAAACCGAAGCGCGCATTCCGCTCGATTTTACCGAGGAACTCTTGCCTGCCGAGACGCGAAGAGCTGACAAGACGAAACTCGACGGCGAGCAAGCGCCTACCGAACCCGAGGAAAAAGAATACCCATTCGCGGACGAGCAAGGATATTTCCACAAACGCGGGAAGCGCATCCGCAAGATCGAACACATTCAGCAAATCGACGAGATGGATTGCGGCGCGGCCAGTCTCGGGATGATTTGCCACCACTTCGGAAGAAAAGTGAGCCTGGCGCGCATCCGGCAGCTTTGTCATACCGCAACGGATGGCACAAGCTTGAAAGCCCTTGTGCGCGCTGCCACCGAGCTCGGTCTGGCCGCGCGCGCGCTTAAAGTTTCGCTTCGCAATCTCCCGACGATGCCACTCCCGGCGATCGTTCATTGGGAAGGCAACCACTGGATCGTACTCTACGATGTCGATCCAGAATTTGTCCGCGTGGCAGATCCGGCGCTCGGCTTGCGCAAACTTCCGCGTCGCGAATTTGAAGCGAACTGGACTGGATACACCGCGCTTTTCGACTACACGGTAGCCTTCGAGCAAGCGCCGGAGAGCAAACCAGCACTCGCCTGGGTTGTTCCATTCCTGGCGCGCTTCAAAGTGGTCTTGCTGCAAGTGCTCGGCCTGGCGGTGGCGGTGAGCATGTTGCAACTGCTCTTTCCCGTGTTCACGCAGATGGTCGTGGACAAGGTGATTGTCGAAAACGACGTCGGGCTGCTGCGGCTGATTTTGCTCGGGATGCTCGCGGCGATCGTCTTCGTGCAGTTTTCCACGCTCGCTCAGGAGTACTTGCTAGCCTTCGCGGCGGTGCGGCTGGACACCGCGGTGCTCGATTTTCTCAGCCGAAAACTTCTTTCACTGCCGATGAGTTATTTCACGAGCCGGCGAACGGGCGATATCCAGCGGCGACTCGACGGAGCGCGACAAGTTCGACAATTCGCCGTGCAACAAGGAATCGGCGCACTGCTAGCAGTCATCTACCTGGTCGGCGCACTTGTTCTAATGGGAATCTACAGCCCATTGCTCATGCTGGCATTCCTGGCGACCACGCCGCTTTACGTCGGGCTGATGATTTTTTCGGTGAAGGTGCTGCGGCCGTTGTTTGCCGGAGTGGAGGAGAGCCAGGGCAAATACAGTTCGCATCAAATCGATGCCATAAAAGGAATCGAAGCGGTTAAGGCTGCTTCAGCCGAGAGCGCGTTTCGCGACGCAATGCTCAACGAATTTCTCTCCGTCTCGAAGCAGATGTTCAGAGCAAGCTTCATTGTGATGTCGTATGACAGCGTGCTCCAGAGCATCGGCCTGCTTTCCACGGCGATCTTTCTTTGGGTCGGCGCGACGCAAGTGATCCATGGACATCTGAGCGTTGGCGGATTTGTCGCTTTCAGCTCCTTAACTGCGATGGCTTACTCAGGCATTCTGCGCACGTTGGGCGTGTGGGACAACATGCAACTCGCCTCCGTTCTGCTCAACCGCTTGAATGATATTTTCGAACAGGAACCTGAACAAGGACGCGATCGCTCGCGTTTGGTGCCCGTCCACAGTTTGGAAGGCCGAGTCCAACTACGGGGCGTTTGTTTCAAATACGGCGGCCCGGAAGCGCCAAACATCCTCACGAACATAAATCTGGATATTCCTCCGGGGCGTCTGTTGGCGGTAGTAGGTCGTAGCGGTTGCGGAAAAACAACGCTGATCAAATTAATCGCAGGCCTGCTCGAACCGACCGAAGGCACAATCTCCTTCGACAATGTCGATCTAAAGACGCTGAACTATCGCGACGTGCGACGCCACATCGGAATGGTGTTGCAAGAAAATCATATGTTTAACGAGACGATCGCACGCAACATTGCCTTCGGAGACCCGGAGCCGGATCTCGACCGCGTGCTGACCGCGGCGCAGACAGCCGCTGCACACGATTTCATCATGCGATTGCCGCTTGGATACGAAACGAAAATTGGCGAATCGGGTCTGTCGCTCTCAGGAGGCCAAAAACAGAGAATCGCCATTGCACGGGCGATTTACAACAATCCTCCGGTCTTGATCTTTGACGAGGCAACGAGCGCGCTGGACACGGAATCGGAGCGGGCGATTCAGGAAAATCTTGGGCGATTAATGGCAGGGCGCACCACGATCGTGATCGCGCATCGTCTCAGCACGATTCGGGAAGCGCATTCTATTGTGGTACTGGAAAAGGGGAGCGTAGCTGAAATCGGTGCGCATGACGAATTGATGGCGCAGCGCGGGCTCTACTATTACCTCTCCAGCCAGCAGTTAGGTATCTGACAATGACCTCAGGATCGACATCGCGCGGTTCCATCGATATGGAATCGGAAATGCTGCCGCAGGATCCGCCGCCGTGGATCATCCGCTCGGCTGCTTGGGTTTTACTTGGCGCGTTTTTGTTCGGGCTGTTGATCGCAATTGTGATGCGGTTGCCAGAGACCGTGCGTTGCCCATTTATTTTAGTGCCGGCCACCGGCGCTGATTCGATTCAAGCGCAGCATCAAGGCAGCATCAGCCGCGTTTCGGTGGGCGAAGGTCAAGTTGTAAAAAAGGGAGCGGAACTATTCGTACTCCGCTCAGATGAAATCCGCAGCTGGGACACACAATTGCGGACTTTAACAGAGGATTTGCACACAAAAGAAGAAAGCCTCGCCCGAAGCGAAATTGCATATAAAGCGCAGCTGAACATCAAATTGGAGGAGATCGAACAGGCAAAAAGTGAGGTAAAATTCCGGGAAAACCACAGCAAGACGAGTCGCGATCTTGTGGTACGAATGGAGAAGTTGGCTAAGGAAGGCGGCATTTCAGAAGTCGATCTTATCAAACTTCGGCTGGATTTGGCTGGCTCGGAGAAGGATCTGAGCGTCGCTCAACGAACGTTGCAGCAGAACAACCTCGACCGTGAACGTATGGGAACGGAGCACGCCAGGGTGCGCGGGGAAGAGGAGGCAGAAATTGAAAAGCTGAAGTTGCGCATTGCCGCTCTTAAGGCGGACTTGGAGAACGCTCAACAAAACTTGCTAACCGTGCGCAGCCCCTACGACGGCGTTATCATATCAGTTGATCAGCGGAGCGTCGGGAGTGTGGTCCAACAAGGCCAGGTCCTCTGTCAGCTTGCGCCAAAGGACGCGAAACTCCGCGCGCGTTTGGTTTTGAACGAAGCTGGTCTTCCCAAATTGGCTGTGGCGCAAAAAGTACGTTATTTTTTTGAGGCATTTCCTTATCAACGTTACGGCGCGGTAAGTGGCAAACTTGATTGGATAAGCCCATCTACCATCACTTCTAGCGATGGACCGCGCTTCGTTGCTTTAGCCTCGCTCGATCGGACGACGATCCCGGGCGGCCCAGCTAAATTTCTGCCCTTGCGCGTGGGAATGAAAGGTGAAGCGCACATCATCGTAGGCGGACGGACGATGATCGAGTACGCCTTCGAGCCTGTTCGCCAGCTGCGCGAAAGTATGAGGCAGTAAAACGGACCCGTACTCATGGAAGGACCACGTTCCCAGCTAAAAGTCGAAGACCTGACGACGAGCAACGAGGCGATGGCACGTTGCCTCCGGCTTGCTGCTCTGGCAGCGAGATCGGACGTCCCTGTCGTGCTCCTTGGCGAGACCGGCACCGGAAAAACTCTTCTCGCGCACGCGATCCACAATTCTTCTGCGCGGTCACGCGGGGCGTTCATCTCGTTCAACGCATCGGCCATGAGCGACACGTTGCTCGAAAGCCAACTGTTTGGTCATGAAAAAGGCGCCTTCACCGGCGCGCAACAGGGCGTCAAAGGAAAGTTTGAGCTCGCCGATGGCGGCACTCTTTTTCTGGACGAAATCTCGGAAATGAGCCCATTGGCGCAGGTTAAAATCCTGCGCGTGCTCGAGTACGGCGAATTCGAGCGGCTCGGTTCAGAGCGAATGCTCAAGTCAAACACGCGGATTTTATGCGCGTCGAACTGCTCGCTGCGGGAAAGAGTTCGCCAGGGAAAATTTCGGGAAGATCTTTATCAGCGACTTAATGGACTTACCTTACTTATCCCGCCTTTACGCGAGCGGCTTGAGGAGCTTCCCGCTTTGATCGCAGCGGAATTAAAAACGGCTGCCGTGAAAGAAGGGAAAGCCCTCACGGCGATTCACCCTGAGGCGATGGAGAAACTCCTTCATCACGAGTGGCGTGGCAACCTACGTGAACTCAACCACACTGTCCGGACGATGACACTCTTCTGCGATGGCCCGGTAATTCTTCCCCAGCACGTTGTTTTCTCTCCTGATATCGAGCCAAATCGATACAGCTCGGAAGATCAGAGCCGCGCACAGCCACTTCCGAATCATCGCAACGATGTCCAAAGCGGGGTTGATCTTTCGCTGGCCGGCGCAGTCAGGCGGCACGTTCAGTTCGTTTACGAACAAGCGAATCGCAACCAGCGGCGCACGGCGAAACTGCTTGGGATCTCTCGTGCCACACTTGTGCGACACCTCCGAAATTCGGTCCAAAATCAAAGCACACGGTTGACTCATCAATAGACCATCATGGCCTCAAAACGATGCCGCTGTAGCAATGTCGATCTTTGGCCGCGGAAAATATTTGTTGTTGTAACCCTCTGAAAACAAATCATAAACGCAGTCAAACATCGTGCTCGAAAAAAGTTTGGCACGAATACTGGTAATAGGCCATCCGAAGTGAGTGCACCGAAAAACAAAAAAAATGCGCCCGCCGGAGAGTCAGTCAGTCGAAGGCCAAAGCGCAAGAAGGAAAAATTGATCCGTCTCGATGACCTGATTCCAAAACAGAACGTCGTTGGCGGGCGTCAATTGTTGTTCGGCGCCTCTGATACAACACAAACAACAATCAACCCAAAACAGAAAAGTTAATATGCCAAAAGCAAAGAAAAAGAACATTAAAGTGCGCGATCTGAAGCCAAAGAAAGATGCCAAAGGTGGCGCGAGGTACCTCAGCCCAACCTCAAGTAGCTCACATCTAAGCTCGTCAACCGGCTCACATCTAACCTCGTCGAAGTAGCCCGGCGCGCACAACTAAGCACAACCCAGACACCAGCCGCATTGTGGTTCCATCCCACGGTGCGGCCCTTTTCGAATCCAAACGCCTTTTTTTGTTCGCCTCTGCGACGCGAAAGCGCCCCTATGGGAACAAACCACGGGTGTGTTTCGCCCGCATGACACGCTCCACCCCAATGGCCATGGCGGCGGTGCGGTGAGAAATTTTGTGTGCTTTGGCCCGCCGGATTACCTGCGCAAAGGAATGCTCAAGAATGCGGAAAAGCTTGTCCGTCACTTCGCTTTCCGACCACATGAACGCCTGCAAACCCTGAACCCACTCGAAATAGGAAACGATTACGCCTCCAGCGTTACATAGAATGTCGGGAATAACGAACACTTCGTCCCAGTGTTTTTCCAGAATCAAATCCGCTTCCGGTGTCGTCGGCCCATTGGCGGCCTCGGCAAGGATGCGGCATTTTAATTCTCCGGCATTTCTGCCGCTGATGACGCGATCGACTGCCGCTGGCACAAGAACGTCACACGGCATCGTCAGCAATTCGTTAGGATCCACGTGGTCTGCCTCACAAAACGCCCGGAGATTTCCCTTTTTCAACGTGTGTTGCTCGGCTGCTTCTATGTCGATGCCTTTTGGATTGTAGATGGCAGCATAGGCGTCGCTGATGCCGACGACCTTGACGCCGGTCTTGTAGGCGAGCGAGAGCGCGGCGACTGAACCGACGTTGCCAAATCCCTGAATGATGGCTGTGCATTTTTCGGGATCCATTTTCAAAATGTTCATCGCGCGCTCGATCAAATAAACAACGCCGCGGCCCGTCGCTTCGCGCCGACCTTCGGTTCCGCCGATGGAGACGGGTTTGCCGGTAACAATTTCGCTCACCGCATAACCTTCATGGACCGAATACGTGTCCATGAACCACGCCATGATCTGTTCGTTCGTGCCCATGTCCGGACCCATGATGTCGGTGTGGGGACCAACAAATGGGATCATTTCCTGCATATAACGGCGCGAGACCGCCTCGAGCTCGGAGCGCGAAAGCTTCCTCGGATCGACAGCCACGCCACCTTTAGCACCGCCGTAGGGCAAATTCGAGAGCGCACATTTCCAACTCATCCACATGGCCAGTGCAGCCGTTTCGCCCATCGACAAGGAGGGTGCAAAGCGCGTCCCGCCCTTGGTTGGCCCGAGAGTCAAGTGATGTTGGACACGATACCCCTGAAAGGTTTTCGTGCTGCCGTCATCCATGTGCACCGGCAGCGTGACAGCAATCGCGCGTTTCGGAAACATGAGCCGTTCGCGGTCATTCTGGTCGATGCTCAGGTAATCGGCGATGACCTGAAATTGATCGCAGGCCATCCGAAAAATGTCGTCCTCGTATATATGCATTAAGCGAACGCGAATCTTACACAACTCGCGGAAAAGAGAGACTTTATTTGCGCACGAATCCGGCGGTCGTCAAATCGAAAACTGTCTTCGAAGATCGACAATCATCTCTGGACCTCATAGCCTCGTATTCAGGAAAAACCAGACACGAAAATGAAAATTGAAACTGTGGCCGTGCACGCCGGGCACACAATCGATCCGGCGACCGGTGCGGTTGCCGCGCCGATTCATCTCTCCACCACGTTCGAGCGCGATGTTGAAGGGAGTTACTCCCGCGGCTTCATGTACACACGCAACAACAACCCGAATCGCCAGGCGCTCGAGGAGGGAATTAGCGCGTTAGAGGGCGGCGCCGCGGCAGCGGCTTTCGCCTCGGGAACTGGCGCGACCATGTCCATCTTGCAGGCGCTTGCCCCGGGCGACCATATCCTCGCGCATGTCGATGCTTACTACGGCACGTCGCGTTTGCTGCGCGAAATTTTTCTCCGCTGGGGACTGGAATCCGATTTTATCGACATGAGCGATCTTGCCGCGGTCAAAAAAGCCCTGCGATCGAAGACGAAGCTCGCCTGGATGGAAACTCCATCGAATCCGCTGCTCAAAATTGTCGATCTTGCCGCGATTACACAGGTTGTTCACGAGGCGGATGCGATTTGTGTTTGCGACAATACCTGGGCGCCGGTGCTGCAACGGCCGTTCGATCTTGGCGCGGATTTGATCATGCATTCCACTACCAAATATTTCGGCGGCCATTGCGATGTAGCGGGCGGGATCGTAATCACGAAAATCGAAAATGATTTTTTCGAGCGAATTCGCCGCGTGCAGTACGTTGGCGGGGCGGTCCCTGCGCCTTTTGACTGTTGGTTGATCTTGCGCGGAATGCGCACGCTGCCGTGGCGGATGCGCGCGCATTGCGAAAATGCGATGAAAATAGCGAGTTTTCTGGCCCAACATCGGCAGGTCGAGCGTGTGCATTATCCGGGACTGCCTTCGCATCCCGGATACGAGATCGCGGGGAGACAAATGTCGATGTTCGGTGCAATGCTCTCGTTTGAAGTGAAAGGTGGCCGAGAGCCGGCGATGAATGTAGCGGCGAAGACGAGAATCTTCACGCGCGCAACCAGTTTAGGTGGTGTGGAAAGTTTAATCGAGCATCGCGCATCGATCGAAGGGGCTGGAACAACGTCGCCGGAGAGTTTGTTGCGGTTGTCCATTGGTCTCGAAAATGCCGACGACTTGATTGAAGACCTCGATCAAGCACTGGAGTTGTAGCGGCGCTCGCCGTGGCGATCACCGAGTCCAAGAATCAGGGGCTCGGCAGAAACGTCCTACAACGGCTGTCACCCAAGCCGTCTTCGCACCAGATCGACAACGTCGCGGATTTCGTTCACGCCTAACACAAAGGCGGTGCCGAAAAATGTCGCGGCGCCAATGGCCACCGTCATCAGGACATCGGCAATCTTTTTCCATCCCCGCAACCCAATGTCCGGAGCGAAAAGAAAGTGCATGGCCAGCCAACAAATCCCGCCGAGGACAGCGCCTGCGATCAAAAGCTTCCCCAGCAACTTGAACAGTTGACGAGTCTCGAGCCCGGCGTGGCGCACCATCATTAGGTAGAGAAGAAGAAAATTTGTGATCGCGACCAAGCTGGTGGAAAGCGCAAGCCCGCGGTAGCCGAGATTCATTTTGAACATGAAAAACCAATTCAACCCGAAGTTGACTAAGATCGAAAAAAAGCTCACGAGCATCGGCAGGTAGCGTTTGTCGAGCGCATAGAACGCCGGCGCAAGCACTTTGACTGCTGAATAAGCAGCGAGACCAATGGCGTAAAACCGAAGCGCAGCCGCGGTTTGTTCCGTTGCACGCGCATCGAAGCGGCCATGCTCGTAAATCACGCTGATGATCGGCCGGGCAAGGATGATCAAGCCGATCGCGGCAGGAATTGTCAGAAGCAGAACCAAGCGAAGCGCGTGAGCCAGAGCCGAGCGAAAAGCTGGCGTATCTCCGCGGGCGGCGTTACGTGAGATGAGCGGCAGCGTGACCGTGCCAACGGCGACGCCGAAAATGCCAAGCGGCAATTGCATCAAGCGAAAGGCGATGTTTAACCAACTCACAGGGCCATCGCCCAGCCGCGCAGCGAAGCCGCTGTTGACGAGCACATTCACCTGAACAGCGCTAGCCGCGATTACCGCCGGCCCCATTAAAGCAAGCACGGTTCGCACGCCTTCGTCGCGCCAATGAAAATCAGCGTGGTATCGATAGCCCACGCGCCGCAGCGAAGGAATCTGCGCCGCCAATTGCCAGGCGCCGCCGATAAGGGTGCCAATCGACAATCCGATGAGCGAGCGAGCGCCGAAACGTGGGTCGAGCCACCAGCCCAGCGCCACACCACCGATGATCGAGCCGAGATTGAAATAACTAGATGCCATCGCCGGCGCGCCGAAAACATTCTTCGCATTGAGCATGCCCATCACGAGCGCGGCGAGCGATACGAGCAACATGAATGGCCACATGATGCGGGTGAGAAGAATCGTCAGCGCGGTCTTTTCCGGCGACCAACTCCACCACGTCATCAAATGAATTAGCTCCGAGGCAAACACGATGCCCAGGAGCGTGACGGCGCTCATGAACACCGCCGTCAGGGTCGCGACTTTGTTTGCGAGCCGCCACGCCGATGCGTCACCTTCAGTGGCAATTTTTCTCGAGAATGTCGTGACGAACGCAGTTGAGAGGGCGCCTTCGGCAAACAGATCACGCAATAAATTTGGCAGCCGGAAAGCCATCAAAAACGCATCGAGATTTTTGCCGGCACCGAAAAGTCCCGCGAATACCTGCTCACGAATCAGGCCAAGCACGCGCGAGCACATGACTGCGATGCCGACAACTCCGGTCGCGCACGTGCTGATTTGTCGATCTTGCGCCGGCATCGGCGAACAAACAACAATGTCTCAGGATTTACGAAAGCGAAAACTTCGCCAGGACAGCGGAAGCCATTTGTAATTTGGCGACCAAATCTCGGGAATAACAATCAAAGCTGCTCAGTCGTGTAACCGCGTGCGTGAAGCAATGCCAGCAGACCATTGGATCCGCCTAGATGGGCAGCGCCTACGACGACAAAAGTCGTTTGACCGCTGCGGCAAAGACTTTCGATCTTTGGGACCCACATGCGATTGCGAGCATCGAGTAATCGTTCTGCCATAGTTGGAAAATCCCGAAACGACTCGCGCATCTTGCCCGCGAGCAGGTCCACATCTCCACGGCGCCAAGCCTCGAACATGTTCACACCTCGACCGTTTTCCTGGCCCGCGTTGATAAACAATGTCAACAGCAAAGCCTCAGCCTGACGGTCGCTGAGACCGATAAAAACCTGATTGTGTTCCCTGGTCGATTCCAATCCCGAGATCGGCTTTGGGTTGGCAAGAGCTCGCTTTGTCAGAAACCGCTCGACTCCCAACTGATAATATTGAGGCGGAGGAGAGCTGAGCAAGATGTCCAGGAGCCAGGGCCGCAATCTTGCGAATTCCTCTTCCGGCACCCGTTTCAGCGCAAAGAAACGGCGAAGATATTCGTATGTCCGTGAATCAACGTGATTTTTTAAACTGTCTCCTTTTGGATACTCACCGGCTTTAAAGAAGGCTTGGGAAGCCGCAGCTGCGGTTTTGGGATCGTCCTCAAAGACAAGTTGTGAAGAGGCATTGAACGCTCGGTTGTATTGCGGCGGCAAGGGGTAATCGGTCGGTCGTAAAAAGTGAGCCGAACCGCCAAGGTAAAGGGAGTGGCCGTCCGGCGAGGTAACTTTCCAGACGCAGCTAGCCGCGGCCGCGTTTCGCGGCACGGCAAAACTGGCTGCGACAAAGAGCATTGGGAGAAGCAGCCTCATGGAGGGCATCTGGTCCGTGTAACAGGTAGCGCCGAGACCAGCAAGCGTCGGTTAATCGAAATTCCGCTTCGACTTTTCTACGGCGCTACGTCTATCTTCTGGCGTGGAACGTCAATTCCCTCTGTTTTTCTTCGGTGTCATTTTCGTGAGCGGCCTCGCCCGAGCCCAAGATCCTTCAATTGATCGACTGCTCAGCAAATTGCCACCACCGGAGAAGCTGGCCAAGCCGCCCGTTCAGCAAGTTTTGCAGCTGAATGATCCCGCGGCCAAAGACCCGGCCATCAAACAAATTCTCCAGGCAGAGCAAACGCGAAATTTTCCGCAAGCGCTGAACTTGTCGCGGAAATTGACGGATCGCTATCCGCAGAGTGCGGCGGCCTATTGCCTCCGCGGCGTACTTGCTTGGAAACTCCGCCAGTTCAGCGATGCATCGTCATCGCTGCGCGCCGCCACGAACATACAACCTAAGTTGGCGATCGCACACTTTGGTCTAGCACTCGTTGAGGGTACACAAGGACATTTCGCTGCTGCAATTCCCCATCTTCAACGCGTTACGGTGCTGGAGCCCAAGGCTGCGGTTGCGTACTACACCCTCAGCGACTGCACGCTGAGACTAGGTCGCAAGCAAGAGAGCATTGATTACGCAAAGAAAGCAACGACCCTAGCGCCTTCCAACGCTTACATGTGGATTCAACTGGCCAAAGTGGAAACATCGCTTGGTCATACGGATGCCGTGTTGAATGCTCTCGCGAAAGCATCGGAAGTCTCGCCCGACAGTGCGGCAATGCTTGAGGCGATTGGTTTCAGCTATATTAACCTGAATCGAATATCTGAAGCGATCCCGCCGTTGCAGCGTGCTGCGAGGCTTTTGCCGAAGGATTTTCTTGTCCAATCGCAGCTGGGATTCTGTCTGGTGTCGGTCGGCCAGGTTGACGCCGGGATCAGCTATTTGCGAAAAGGCACAAGTTTGAACTCGAGTTATGGCCCCGCCTGGGAACATCTCGGCCTCGCGTACCAGAAGAAGAGTAATCACAAGGAAGCGTTGAAGGCGTTTGAAAGAGCTACACAACTGATGCCGAACGCGCCTCGACCATGGCAACATCTTGCAGATGAATACCGCCTGGCGGGCCGTCCCGTCGACGCCGATCGCGCCGCGGCTCGCGCACAGCAACTTGGCACTGGCACTCCCAAATTGGCAAAGAAAGCCTAACGTTTGTCACAATCCTGTCGGTGCAGTTAGTTATGGGGTCAGAGCTTACTATCGACAGTCCCGAGCAATGCTGAAAGATAACTCGGACTTCCCATACATAGACGCGTTGCAATCCATTGCCGAGTCATCGGTGTTTGCTCCCGCAGTTGGCAAGCGATTCTCACCTTATTCGAATTAGCTTTAGCTCGCCGCTTTAGATCACTTTCAGTCCAACCAATTTTATTTAAGGCTTCTCGGACCAGGCGCTCGGCCAAAGCCTGGTCCGTCTCACGTCGCTCGGATGCGCGTTCGCCCTTTCGGCCTCGGCGCGCCAGTTTTTCTCCCAGCCAATCGGCAAAATCCTCCGCGCCGATCTTCCAACCACGCCACAACGAAGGGGGCTTGATCACCTCCTCCGCTCGGCACAATTGCTGCATCCGACGGAAAAATTCGCGCCGGTCTTTCGGCGAATCAGCCTCGATTCCATGTTCGCCAAGAACGCGATCGATTCGCAGCCATCGCGGTCGCAGGCCTTCGCGCAGATATGCGGGGTAACTGCTCCAGCGGTACTTTTGCAACGAGTCGGTTCTACGCAACAGACCAGCTCGCACAGGGTTCAGATGCACATAATTGGCTGCCATGAGCAGATAGCGTGGTGAGCGCTCGTCGATTATCTGCGCCTTGTAACGCCCACCAAAAAGGTGTCCCCAATGGCGATGCCGCCGGTTAAAACGCTGTGTGTAAGTCCCAAGAAACCATTTCATCCCACTGGCCAGATTGGCCTGCGGCGTTTCCACCACCAGATGAAAATGATTATTCATCAAACAATAGGCGTGCACCTGCCACCCGGTCTTGCCGCACGTTTGCCCAAGCGTGATGAGAAAGTGCTGCCGATCTCTATCGTCCACGAAGATTGGCTCGCGCCTGTCCCCGCGGCTCATCACGTGATAACGCGCACCTTCATATTGAACGCGTAGGGGGACGGGACATGGCAAGCACGCTATCAAGGCGGAAGAGATACTGTCAATAGTAAGCTCTGACCCCTTTCTCTTTCTCGTCGATTACAGGGAAGCAGAGTTGAGGGGTTGCCGTCACCCACTTAAACATTGGCAATTTCTTCACCAATAATGACGAGGGGCCCCTATACCCAAACTCCCTCACGCGAAAGGCGCCTCAATCTGGTCCAACAAGACTAAATGACGATACGGGAGGAGAGCCGACTGCGGACTTATTTCTTTAGCGGCGCAAAGCGGAATTATTGAGTTAAACTGGAGCTTCGGAGGCAGCGTCACAAGATGTCCGCTGAGGTTAAAAAGGAAATTCAGCTGGAGATCGCACATGTTCTGTTCACGGACATCGTCGGTTACTCGAAGCTGCCTGTTAACGAACAACGAGCGCTAATCGAGCACTTAAACGAGATTGTCCGGTGCACGGATGAATTTCAAGCGGCGGAAGCGGCGGGCCGCTTGATCAAAATTCCGACGGGTGACGGAATCACGCTGGTTTTTTATCAGAGCCCGGAAGCGCCGGTGGAATGCGCACTGGAGATCAGCCGCGCACTCAAGAAACATCCGGAGCTACAGCTACGAATGGGAATTCACAGCGGTCCGGTCAGCGGCGTGATCGACGTAACCGGAAAAGCGAATGTGGCTGGGGCCGGTATCAACATGGCCCAGCGCGTGATGGATTGCGGTGATGCCGGACACATTTTGCTGTCGAGACACGTCGCTGAAGATCTCGAACAATACCCTCATTGGCAGCCGTACCTGCATGAACTTGGCGAGTGTGAAGTGAAACACGGCGTGCGCGTTTCAGTGGTAAATCTGTGCACTGAGGAGCTCGGAAATCCGGCGGTGCCGGAAAAGCTAAAGGCGGTACGTCTCGCTGAGGCTGCGCGAAGAAAACGGGTCGCTTTCCGCCGATTGTCGTTAGGCGTGCTGACTCTCCTTGCTGTGGTCGTCGCGATCGGTGTTCTCTTTTTCCGTTACAAACGACCGATTACTGGGGAGCAATCACTAGTTCCAGAAAAAAGCATTGCGGTGTTGCCGTTTGAAAATCTCAGCGAAGAGAAGCAAAACGCCTACTTCGCAGATGGCGTTCAGGATGAAATTCTCACTAATCTGGCGAAGATCGCTGACCTGAAAGTGATCAGCCGAGCATCGGTGATGCAATACAAAAGTGGCGTTGCACGCAATCTTCGGCAGATCGCACACGAACTTGGCGTTGCGAACATCGTCGAAGCCAGCGTGCAACGCGCTGGCAATCGTGTGCGTGTCAGCGCGCAACTGCTCGACGCGCGAAATGATACCCATCTTTGGGCGGAGCACTACGACCGGCCATTGGATGACGTATTCGCCATTCAAAGCGAGATTGCCAAAGCCATTGCCGATCAACTGCGCGCCAAGCTTTCACCCGGTGAGAAGGCTGCAATTGAGAGACCACCCACGGCGGACCTCGCCGCCTTCGATCTCTACACTCGTGCCAAAACATTGACGCTTCAGCTTAGCTATAGAGGGGGGCAAGCTAAGGACAGCTTCTTGCAAGCCGTCGAGTTGCTCAATCAAGCGGTCGCGCGCGATCCCAACTTCCTACTCGCTTATTGCCAACTGGCATATGCGCATGACGTCCTTTATCTCGCTAACTTAGATCACACGCCAGCCCGCCTTGCTTCAGCGGATCGTTCCGTTCAAACAGCTTTGCGTTTGCAGCCGGATTCCGGCGAAGCGCATCTGGGTTTGGCGCAGCATCTCTATAGCGGTTACCTCGATTACGATGGTGCAAAGCGGGAACTCGCCGTCGCGCAACCGATGCTGCCCAACAGCTCGCAAGTGTTCCAATTAATCGGATTCATTAATCGTCGCCAAGGTCGCTGGGACGAGTCGGCACGCGACTTGGAAAAGGCCATTGAGTTCGACCCGCGCAACCTTTTCATCTTTCAGCAGCTATCGATTAGCTATTGGGTCCTGCATCGGTACGAACAGATGGCTGCAGTTCTGGATCGCGCTCTCGCGGTCGCTCCGAGGGATGTAGCGACCAAGATCGCGCGCGCGCGGGTAGATATGGAGTGGCGGGCTGATACCAAACCGTCACACACCACGGTTGAAGCGATTCTTGCTGAAGACCCGTCCGTCGCGCCGATTCTCGCAAATGGTTGGCTGCATCTAGCGCTCTGCGAGCGAGACCTTGCTGCTGCGGATCGAGCGCTGGTGGCACTCTCCAGCAATTCCTACACGCCATCAGCGCCTATCTTTCTAAGTCCCGCCTTCGTTGAAGGTCTGATTGCTCGCATTCGCGGCGACGCCGCTGCAGCGCACACCGCTTTTACGAAGGCGCGTGCTCAACAGGAGAAAATACTTCGCTCCGACCCGGATTATGCTCCGGCGCTTTGTGTGCTCGGCATGATCGACGCAGGGCTTGGGCGCAAGGACGACGCGTTGCGAGAAGGCCGGCGGGCGGTTGAGCTGCTTCCAGTCGAACGGGACGCTTTCTACGGACCGGAGATGATTCGCTATTTCGCCGTGATCTGTGCCTGGACCGGCGAGAAAGACCTCGCCTTGCAGCAACTGAGTACGGTCACACAGGTTCCGAGCTTCGTGACCTACGGCCAGTTGCGTTTATATCCGCTTTGGGAGCCGTTACGCGGCGATCCGCGCTTCGAAAAAATTGTTGCCTCGCTCGCGCCGAAATCGACGGACGAATAACGCGTCGCTAAATCGCGAAATCGTGATTGCCGGGAATCGCTTGTGAGGTCGTCGGATCGAAGGGGGAGCGGGGCCGCAAGTGACTCCTCCGGCACTCTCGCCCTTATCAGACTGTTCGCCCGAAAGCCTTTTACTCGGGCAGCAGGGTGGCAGGGGTCAACGCGATGTTGCTTAATGAATTTCTCAAGGAGCACCGCACAGTACAGGAACAGAAAGCGACGATCGCGCAGTTGAGGCAGGACTTTCAGTCGAGATTCGCGGAGCAGCAAGAGCAAATTGAAGCGCTTACTGCGGGCTTGCAGAAGGTGAGCGCGCAAGTCGAGATGAACAAGCCTGCACTGCAAATGGTGGCCGACAATGTGGTTTCTTCGATTTTGCGGTCAGGGGCTTTCCGAAATAGAAAGGAAAAGACCCTATGCAATCCAACAGCAGCAAGTTCGCGCGTCGTTATGACCGCGGGTTTAAAGAGAACGCCGTCGCTCTGATCCAAAGTGGACGCTCGATCACGGAAGTATCGCGGGATCTTGGTGTATCGCACTGGTCCTTGAGCCGATGGTTGAAAGACGCCCAAAGCGGTCAGGCTTTGAGCGAACCTAAGACACTTTCTTGCGAGACAGCGGAGCAGCGCGAGCTGCGTCGGTTGCGCCAGGAGAACGACTATCTGCGCCGGCAGCGCGACATTTTAAAAAAAGCTTGCAGCATCTTGTCGGCCGAGGTGCAGCCCACCAATTTACGGTGATCGCGACAATGAAAGCTACTTCTCATTGTCTCACCGAAATGGCCGGCGCTCTAGAAGTATCCAAGAGCGGTTTTTTCGCCCATCAACGTAAGGAAGAGCGTCCTCGGCACCGACAGGACAAAGCGCTTTTAGCAGAGATTGAGCCGCTGTTTGAGGCCAATCGCAGGACCTATGGAAGTCCTCGCATCATGCATGCGCTGCGCAAAAGCGGGTGGCGCTGCGGCAAAAACCGCATCGCCCGTTTGATGCGCTCAGGCGATTTGCGGGCCAGGCAAAAACGCCGCTTCCGCCCCAAAACCACACGAAGCGATCATAAACTGCCGCTGGTTGAAAACTGGCTGGCAAAGACGCCCGCTCCGGATCGACCCAGCCAGGTCTGGGTCGCCGATATCACTTATATTCAAACACAGGAAGGCTGGCTTTACCTCTCGGGTATCCTGGATCATTGCTCACGGCGCTGTGTCGGTTGGCAGGCCGATGATTCCTTAGCTACTTCATTAGTAACAAGAGCTTGGAAAAAGGCATGGCAAAACCAACGCCCCGCTCCAGGGCTCTTGCACCATTCTGATCGAGGCATCCAATATGCCAGCAGCGACTTTGCAACGCTACTTTCCTCTTGCCGCGCCACCGCTTCCATGAGCCGCAAAGCCAATCCGTACGACAACGCCATCATAGAAAGCTTTTTTGCCACTCTCAAAACCGAATGCTTTGGCAAAAATCAAATTCCAAAAAGTCGCCGTGAGGCCAAATTGGTCCTCTTCGATTATATCGAAACCTTCTATAACCGAAACCGCCTTCACAATAGCCTCGGATATCAATCACCACTGGAATTCGAAAACAAATTCAATTGCCCTAACAACTGACTAAAGAACAAAAAGCCCTGTCCACATTTTCGAAGAAAGATCAAAGCCCGGCATGCGCAATCGGCGCAGCGCCAATACGACCGCGATTTGGGCAGGTGGGATCTGCTTGGGGCAGCTCAGCGGACGCGAAGAGCGGTCCCGCAATCCAGACGCTCCCTCAGCGCAGAAGCGGGCGAGCCACTTGCGCACCGTGCGTTCGCTTACTGTAAAGCCGCCGCGGCGGCCTTTACAGTAAGCCTTTGCTTGAGGATGGAGCTGACCAAAGCTTCTCGACTGCGAAGAGTTAATCGGGCATTAGTATGAATGTTCATGCGCTGGGATTGAGTGGTTGGTTGGTCTGATAACCCCAGCTTCTCAAATCCCCGCCGCATGAACAACCTCCTGAAACTTCACATCTACAGCGGCTACGGTTTTATTTAACTCGCTCTAGTAGCACGAAGCGATTTCTTGGAAATGCCAGTTTTTCGCGCACCTGTTCTTCTTTTCTTCTTCTTCTTACTCCAGCTACGACCAGTCGAGACCCCCCTGCATCGTGCCTGACGCCATTTATCCAAGCTCGCGCTCCGAAGGTCGTCAGAGACCCGTTGGGAGGCCGAGAAATTCCCAAGAGAGCTTGAATCGTTTCGACAAATGCGCGGCGAGCGCTTTGACGCCGAAAGTTTCAGTACGGTAATGGCCGCCGAGGAGCAGGTTCATCTCCAGCTCTTCCGCAGCGATAGCTGCCCAATGCGGCGCTTCGCCAGTGATGAACGTGTCGATGTTCTCCTGTGCAACGCGATAAATTTCTCCGCCTGCCCCGCCGGTAATGATCCCAATTGCCCTGGTCTTCTTTGGACCGAACCTGAACGCTGCGATCTTTCCGCCTAACGATTTCTCCAGTTGCCTTATAAGTTTCTCGCGAGAAATGGGCACGCGCGCTTTCGATCCGATGAGCTGCCCTTTCTCTTCGAAAAAGAGCGACGTGGACCTTAATCCAATCGCTGTGGCCAACTGCGCGTTGTTACCGACCTTCGGATGGAGATCGAGTGGCAAGTGCGCGCTGTAAAGGGCGATGTCGTTCTCAAACGCAAGTTTCAATTGCCGGTGCAGCGAGCCCGTCACCGGCTTCAAACCCGGCCAAAATAAGCCGTGGTGCACGAGCAGAAGATCGACATGTTTTCTGGCGGCTTTCTGGAGGGCGCGTGTTGATGCATCGACTGCTGCACCAATTTTTGTCACGCGCCCGGAGTTTTCGATTTGCAGACCGTTGAGCGCGTTTTCCCAGTCGCCAATTTCCCGGATATGCAAATATTCGTCTGTGTATTTGATGATCTCGGCGAGTGTCGACACGATGCTATTTTGGGGTCGTGTGTGAAAATTTGCACGGCTGATTGTGGATCTTTTCATTGTCGATCTTCAGCCGCATATTGGGGCGTGCATTCGGCCAGATCCATTGTGCTCATCGGTTTTATGGGCGCCGGGAAATCTTCTGTCGGACGTTGCTTGCAAAGCCGCACCGGCCTCGCCCGTTTCGACGTTGATGAAATTATTTCAACGAAGTTTCACCTTTCGACGCCGCAATTTTTTTCCGCATATGGCGAAGAACGCTTTCGTGACGCGGAAACCGAAGCCTTGCGTGGTTTGCCGGTCGATCGGCCATCGATCATTGTGACGGGCGGCGGTATCGTGTTCCGAAAGGAGAATGTCGATCTTCTAAAACGGTTAGGCACAGTCGTCTGGCTTGATGCGGACGAGGAGATTCTTTTCCAAAGAGCGACGCGAAAAGGAGACCGTCCGCTGCTGCAAACGGACAATCCCCGCGCGACGTTTTCGGAACTGCTGCGGAACCGCGGTCCGGTTTATGCAAAGACCGCCGATATTCGTATCGATACATCAGGAATGACGCATGAAGAAGTTGCGGACGCGATTTTGAGTAAGATCGACGATTTGGTTTTATGGAAAAAATGGGCGCCGGATTGAAAAGGCAGCTGGTCGCATTCGCCGGCGAGCTCGGGTTTGACTCGTGTCGTGTGGCGGCGTGTGCTCCTCCCAATCACGTAAAGGAATTTGGCGAGTGGTTGGGTAGTGGCGCCGCTGGAGAAATGGACTATATGGCGCGCGGGGCAGAGAAGCGCTGTAATCCGCAGAAGATTTTGCCGGGTACGCAGTCAATTATTGTTTTGGCGCTAAATTATTTTCAAGGAGGAACGGCCCACAGGGCCGTGGCTACAGGAACCGGCCGGATCGCGCGATACGCATGGGGCGATGATTATCATGACGTGATTGCGGCCAAGCTGGACAAGATCGACACGTTCTTGCGCGAATTCGGTGGCGAACAAAAATGCTATGTCGATACTGGTCCGATCTTGGAGCGCGATCACGCGGCACAAGCAGGAATTGGGTGGCACGGCAAAAGCACGATGCTTGTCGATCCAAAACTTGGGACCTGGTTTTTCCTTGCGGAAATTTTAACGACGCTTGAATTGCCCCCGGATGAGCCATCCAAAGATCACTGCGGAAAATGCACCCGCTGTATCGACGCGTGCCCGACCGGCGCGATCACCGCCCCGCACCGATTGGATGCGCGGCGCTGTATTTCGTATCTAACGATCGAACTGAAAGGTCCGATCCCGCTGGAGTATCGGCCGCTGATCGGTGATCGCATTTTTGGTTGTGATGATTGTCTGGCGGTGTGTCCGTGGAATCGATTTGCGCGAGTGTCGCGCGAAAGCGCGTTTTCTGCACGAACATCGACAATTGCCTTTGCATTGCGCGATTACTTAAGCTTGAGCGATGCCGAGTTTCGAAATTTGTTTCGCAATTCACCCATCAAGCGGATCAAACGGCGCGGTTTTTTGCGTAACGTGTGTGTCGCGCTTGGAAATGTAGGCACGCGCGGGGATTTGCCGGCGCTGGAACGGGCGGCTGGCGATCCTGAGCCGCTAATCGCCGAGCACGCCGCCTGGGCAAAGGAGCGGATTCGGACGCGATTCCCGGCCGAAATTGATTGAATCCAAAACGGTGGTTTCCCGCATCCCACTTATCGGTGCGATGTTTGCGAACAGCTTTTCTTTGCAAATGTCTAAAGTGAGATAATTTCTGACGGCTTTCCCCTACTTCGCGAACACTTTATGCATCAAACCGTAACCACCCCAGCAGTTGCACCGCAAGTGGCGAAGAAGCGCCGGTCGCGCCGGAAGCGCTACATTATTTTTGGGTCAATCGGGCTGATTCTGCTGTGCATCGTTGTATCGATCATTTGGAGCAATCGCGAAAAGCCGATTCCAGTAACGACGGAAAAAGCCCTGCGCAGAACGATTCTGCAAACCGTGTCCGCTACCGGCAAGGTGCAACCCGAGACCGAGGTGAAGATTTCACCGGAAGTGGCCGGAGAAATCATCGAGTTGCCGGTGGAGGACGGGATGTCGATCAAGAAAGGCGATTTGCTGGTGAAGATCAAACCGGATTCGTACAAAGCTTTGCTCGAGCAGCAGGAGGCGGCGATTAGCTCGGCCAAGGCGACGAATCTTCAGCAGAAGGCGACGATGATGAAGACGGAACAGGACTTGAAGCGCGCCGATGACATGTTCAATAAGAAAACGATTTCGATACAGGAATATAATGCTGCACAGGCGGCCTACGATGTGGCCAAGAACACGTACGAAAGCTCGCTGCATGAAATCGAGCGAGCGCAGGCGGGCTCGAGTCAGGCGCGCGATCAACTTTCCAAGACGACGGTTTACTCGCCGATCGATGGAACAGTAACCATTTTAAACAGCAAGCTCGGCGAACGCATCGTCGCGACGGGACAATTCGCTGGGACGGAAGTGTTGCGCGTGGCCGATCTGACGCACATGCAGGCGGTTGTCGATGTCAACGAAAACGATGTTCCGAATGTGAAATTCGGCAACAAAGCACGGGTAAAAATTGACGCCTACGGCGATCGCAAGTTCAAAGGCACGGTCGCTCAAATTGCGAACACAGGAAAGACCACCGGTGCTGGTACACAAGAGGAAGTGACAAACTTCGAGGTCAAAATCAATTTAGATAGAGAAAATGTTCTGCTCCGGCCGGGCTTAAGCTGCACGGCAGACATTGAGACAAACATGGTCGAGGACGCCGTTGCCGTACCGATGCAAGCGGTCACGATTCGAACCGGCGAAAGCAACTTGAGCCCTGAGGAGATTGAAAAGAAAAAGCAAAAGGCAGCCGATCGCGACAAAGGCGAGAACAATGCGGAATACGTAAATGAGCGCCAGGAAAAACAGGCGCAGAAAGAGGAGCGGGAAAGACTCGCGAAGGTCGTCTTCGTGAAAAAGGGCGGCAAAGCCCAAATGCTGAAAGTGACAACCGGGATTTCGGATGACACCTACATGGAAATTAGAAGTGGTGTTAAACCCGGCGATGAAGTGATCTCCGGGAGTTACAGCGCGATCAGCCGCAAACTGAAAGACGGGGCGAAGGTGACTTACGATAAAGAGGGCACGAAGTAGCCAGCGCGGCGCAGATGCCGATCTAACGATGGACACGCGAAATTCAATCAGACCGCCGGGTCCGCTGGTTATCGACATTGAGAACATCACCAAGGATTACATGATGGGCGAAGAGATCGTGCGCGCTCTACGCGGCGTATCACTGCAAATTCAACGCAACGAATACATCGCCGTTATGGGCCCCAGCGGCAGCGGTAAATCGACGCTTATGAACATGCTCGGCTGTCTCGATACACCAACCTCCGGCCGCTACCAATTCAACGGGCGCAACGTGGCTGAGATGAATGACGACGAGTTGGCGGCGATTCGAAATCGGGAGATTGGCTTTGTTTTTCAAACGTTCAATTTGCTGCCGCGCTCCAATAGTTTACGCAATGTCGAGCTGCCGCTCATTTACGCGGGAATCGATCCCGAAACGCGCGAAGAACGCGCTACACAGGCGCTGGTCGACGTCGGCCTCGGCGATCGACTGCATCATAAGCCTAACGAATTGTCTGGCGGGCAGCGCCAGCGGGTGGCCGTGGCGCGCGCGCTGGTCACGCGACCCTCGATTATTTTGGCCGACGAACCGACCGGCAATCTCGATTCAAAAACCGGCGAAGAGATCATGGCTTTGTTCGAAGATTTGTATTATCGCGGCAACACGATCATTCTGGTCACGCATGAACGCGACATTGCCGCGCACGCGCGCCGGACCGTTCATTTGCGCGATGGCGTGATTGAAAGTGACGAGCGCGGATTTGTCCCGCGGCTCGAATCAGTGGCAGCGAGTTACGGTCGACAATGAAACGCCTCCTCTATGAAGTGGGCGAAAGCTGGAAGATCGCGGCGGCACAAATGCATTCAAACATGACACGTTCCGCTCTTACTGCGCTGGGCGTAATCATTGGAATAGTCGCAGTAACATTGATGGGGACTGCGATCGGTGGAATTTCGACCGGCTTCGACAAGAGCATGTCGATCTTCGGCGACGACGTTCTCTACGTGGGGCAATGGCCGTGGAAAAATGTGGACGATTGGTGGAATTATCGCGACCGCAAGAAGATCAAGACCGAGTACGCCGAGCCGCTCAATCGCATGATCGCAGCGACACCAGACTCGAACCTCGTCGTGGCAGTGCCCACTTCGGGCCTTTACCGGAGTGTCAAATATGCGGACAACGAAGTCAGCAATGTTCTGGTCCGGGGAACGGTTTCGGATTACATCATCACCTCGACGTTTGATTTTATGGAGGGCCGTTTTTTCAACGAGGTGGAATCTCGAGGCGGCGCCAACGTCTGCGTTCTCGGCTACGACGTGGCCGACGCGTTATTTCCCTCCGCAAATCCGATCGACAAATCGGTGCTTATCAACGGGCAGCCTTTCAACGTCATCGGAGTGATCTCGCGGCAAGGAAGCTTTCTCGGACTCTTCAGCCTGGATTCGATCGTGGTAATGCCGCTGCCGGCATTCCAAAAATACTTCAGCGCGAAAAGCGACTCGGACATTTTGGTAAAGGTGAAGGACAAAACAAAACTGACCGAAGCCAAGGACGAGCTAACGGGCCTCATGCGTCGTGTGCGGGGGTTGTCTCCGGAACAAAAGGACGACTTCTCGATCAACGAACAACAAGCGTTGAAGAGCACCCTCGACCCGATAAAGAACTCGATCGCGATCGCCGGACTCTTCATCACCGGGCTGTCCCTGTTCGTCGGGGCAATTGGGATCATGAACATTACCTTTGTCAGCGTGAAAGAGCGCACCAAAGAAATTGGAACACGCAAAGCGCTCGGTGCGCGCCGCGCCACCATCTTGCTCCAATTCTTGATTGAGTCGACGGCGCTCTGTCTGCTCGGGGGATTTATCGGTCTGAGTGTTGCGTATCTGATGTGTTTCGGGATTGGGAAAGCGTTTCCATCCTTCCCGATTCACTTTTCATTCGGACTTGTCCTCGCCAGCATGACGGTATCGGTGCTGACCGGATTATTTTCTGGCTTCGCCCCGGCTTGGTCTGCGTCGCGGCTCGATCCGGTTACAGCCCTAAGATACGAATGAGCCTTTATCTAAAACTTTGAGCTAAGGATCGACATGCTTTTCGGCGAGATCATAACCATGGCGCTCGGTTCGTTAGGCGCGAACAAGCTGCGTTCGGCGTTGACGATGCTCGGGATCACGATCGGCGTTTTCTCGGTGATCTCGGTGATGACCGCGATCGGCGCACTGCAAAATTCGATAGAAACTGGAATCAGCTTTCTTGGTTCGAACATTTTCCAATTTGCGAAATATCCGGCCAATCTGAGCGCGAGCGGCAACGTGAAGAAAAAATATCAGAACCGGCGGGACATCACTTACCGGCAGGCGTTGCATTACTACCAATTGATGGAAGGAAGTGCGCGAGAAATTTGTCTCAAGAGCTTCGCTTATGAAGTGAAAGGCCAGGCGGTTTACAACGGCGTGAAGACGACGCCGAGTCTTCTTCTTGTTGGAGCAAACCGAAGTTTTTTGACGGCGAATGCTTACACACTCGGTTATGGACGGAATTTGAACGACGAAGATGTCGAGTTCGCGCGCAGAGTGATCGTCGTCGGAAAGATCGTTGAGAAGCGTTTGTTTCCGCACGAAACGCCACTTGGCAAGGTGATCAGGGTCAGCGGCCACACTTACACAGTGATCGGCGTTACCGCAGAAAAAGGGACCGCGTTCGGTCAAAGCCAGGATGACCTTTGCGTCATGCCGATCACGCGATTCTTCGAGGATTACGGCGAAGCGAAGCGCACCGTCAACATCGCGACCCAAGCCTTTTCAATCGAAGCTTATAACCGCACGCTCGACAAAGGTGTCGGCGCGATGCGGATCGCCCGCGGGCTACGCGCCAATCAGGAAAACGATTTCGAGATTTATTCCAACGATTCCTTGAAGAGCGCGTTTATGTCTGTAGCCGGGGTCGTGCGGATTGGCGCATTTGTTATCAGCCTCATCGCCCTGCTCGCGGCCGGCATCGGAATCATGAACATCATGCTGGTGAGCGTGACCGAACGGACAAAAGAGATCGGGGTGCGTAAGTCGATTGGGGCGCGCAGTCGCGACGTTTTGCAACAATTCTTAACGGAAGCGGTTTTTATTTCGGAGGTCGGCGGAATTTTGGGAATCGTATTTGGCGTAGTTGGTGGCGATTTGCTGGCCGCCTGGCTGAAAGTAGATCTCATTTTTCCGTATGGCTGGGCGATTGCTGGCGTGCTGGTCTGTTCGGCTATCGGCATCGGTTTTGGACTTTACCCGGCATATCGGGCGGCCAACCTCGATCCTATCGAGGCGCTTCGCTACGAGTAAAAGATCGACAATCTCGCCGGGGGGAGCCCTTGAGGCATGCAACTTGCGCTCCTTTCCTTTGACCATGCCTGACGCTTGTTTTACTCTCGAGATTTTGAGCTGTTTCCGACGTGCCTGCTTCTTCTCAATCTTCCGGCACTGCGTCGCATCGTAGCATTCTTCTGCTTGAAGAATACGATGCCCTGGCCGTTGCTATTGGTTCGGCCCTGAAGAAATTCGCGCCACAGCACGCGATTTCGGTAGCTCCCTATCTTCGTGAAGCGGAAAAGCTCGCCGCGGAAATCAACCCGGAATTGTTTGTCATTGATGTCGATCCTCCCTGGCTAGGGCTGACCGAATTTCTGGAGAAAATGCGGACCGCGCATCCGGACGCGCGCGCGCTCGTAATCGGCGCGGCGATTCCCGCTGAGATCGCGGCAGAGCGCGGCTCATTTGGCGCACTGCAATTCATCAACAAACCATTTGAGCTGGCGGCCTTCGGGGCGGCCGTCCAGGCTGTGCTCGGCCCATGGCGCGAATCGGAATCCGCGATCCCGCGCGGAAGCTTGGGCGCGCTCAACCTGATGGACGTCATCCTGCTGCACTGCGGCGCGTGCGCAAGTGTGATTGTCGAGCTTAGCGCCAACGCCCAACGCTCAGGGAAAATTCACATTGCGGAAGGTGAAATAGCGCATGCTGAGACAGGTGCGCTCAGCGGCAAGGAGGCGTTGCGCGAAATTTTAAGTTGGCCCGATGCGCGCATCACCGAAGCGAAAGCCGCCCGCTCCACGCAGCACACAATCCAGCGGAACTGGGTGACTATTTTCGTCGAGGCGCTCCGCGTCGCGAAAGCGAAGCAATTGCCTAGGATTTCGCCACCAAAGGAAGCAGTGGCTGCTAAGCCGCGCCCCAGAACCGGTAAGAAAATTGTCGCAATCGACGACACGGAGATGCTGCTCATTTTTGTAGAAGACGTATTGGCCACGGCGGATCCCGAGTTGCAAATCACAACTGCACGAACTGGTGCCGAGGGAATTAAGGAGGTCGAGCGCGTGGTTCCCGATCTGGTACTGCTCGATTACAGCTTGCCGGATTTGAATGGCGATGAAGTTTGCGAGCGGCTCTTGCAAAACGAAGGGACGGCGCGTGTGCCCGTGCTGATGATGTCTGGACACGTCGCTGAAATGGCGGCTACAGCGCGACGTTTCGAGAATGTGATCGCGACCATTGAAAAACCATTCTTGTCTGATGCGCTGGTGCAGCTGGTGCAAAAAACGTTGGCCGCTGAGCCGCGAAAACAGCGGCCAGCTGTAGAGAGAGCGCCGATTCCGCAACGCGAAGCGATTGCTTGGCCGAAAGAGGAGCCTAAACCACCGCAAGATCGAGGGCCGTTTGTTGTCAAGCCGAGCCCTCCTTCCGCAACGCCACCACCTCCAGCAATATTCGAGGCGCCGGCACCACCCGAACCGACTCTTCCGAGAGTGCGTGTAGCCGTAATCGAAGCGAACGAGGCCGTGCTCGCGCTTTTTTTAGAAGTGGTATCGATGCAGTTGACCCCTGAGCTGCAAATGGGAACGATCCGCGCCAAGCCAGCCTCTTTCACCATTTCGCTGCATTTACCTTCAGCAGTCCGTCAAACGGCAGGACCAGAAGTTGGATTTCAATTGGGGCCAACACAGCTCGACCAAGATGGGAGGATATCGAGTCTCCGCCTCATTCCAACTTCGAGAACTTTTCAGCCAGCGGAAACGCGGCATGCCTTCGAAATTGGCGCCGTTAGCGTCATCCCGAACGCGGCCCGCGCGCGTGTTCAACTCACGCCTGCCGGGACTAAACCGATGACGATGGAACTGCTCGCACACTTGGAGCTTGCGGCAGTTAAGCTCTCGCCGACGTTTCAAGTCGAGGAGCTAGTTTTGAAATGGCCGACGAACGTCGTGAGTGTAACGCTGAATCCTAAAGCGGCGAACCAAAGCGGCGCCAAGTTCGAAGCTACCTCGGTCAAGCTCGACAGCTCTGCGCGAATTGCGGAATTCCTGCTCAACCCGATTCGTTAGGCTGCCGCAGGCGATCAATTCGCTGCGCTGACCAAGAATTCTTCCAGTTCGTCGATTTCGAAATCAGTCAGTACATCCCCATTCCAAACGAGCGTCGGTGTCCTCGCTTGACCTGAAACCTTCTCACGCTTCTCTATCGCGGCTTATCCCCGCGCACATCGATTTTGTCGTAAGCGATTTTATGTTTGCCGAGATATCTCATAGCAGCAGCGCAACACAGGCAACCGCGCTTCCCGTAAAGAATTCGAGCGCGCACCAAACTTTATTCGAGTCCGAGCGCTCGAAAAGTCGCATCGACATGCTGGAAATGAGCGTCGAGGGAGCAAAGTCGATCGATCTCGGTCGGGGAAAGTTTTGCTGCGATTTCGGGCTCAGCTTTGACGTTTTCCGCGAATGTCCCCTCACCTTTCCAAGTTTTCATCGCGGCGCGTTGGACAGCTTCATAAGCAGTTTTTCTGTCCACGCCCGCGCGGGTGAGCGCGAGCAAGATCGATTGACTGAAGTAAAGGCCTTTTGTCAGCGCTAGGTTTTGCCGCATTCGCTCGGGATAAACCTGGAGCCGCTCGACTACGTCGCGCAATTTGTCGAGCATATAATCGAGCAAAATGCACGAGTCCGGCAGAATGATTCGCTCCGCGCTGGAATGGCTGATGTCGCGTTCATGCCAAAGCGCCACGTTCTCCAACGCGACGACCGCGTTGCCGCGAATCACGCGCGCCAAACCGCTCAGACGCTCACTTGTGATGGGGTTGCGTTTGTGCGGCATCGCCGAGCTGCCTTTTTGCCCTTCGCCAAAAAATTCTTCCACTTCGAGAACTTCCGTCCGTTGAAGGTGACGAAATTCAGTCGCCCAGCGATCAACGCTGGAGGCGATCACGGCTAACGTCGTCATGAATTCCGCATGGCGATCGCGCTGGACGATTTGAGTCGAAAGCCTCGCCTGCTTCAACCCGAGTTTCTCGCAAACGGCACGCTCGACTCTTGGATCGACGTGTGCGTGCGTCCCGACCGCGCCGCTTAGTTTGCCGACGCGAATACGCTGGCGCGTTTGCGCGAGCCGTTCTTCCGCGCGGCCAAACTCGTCAAACATGAGCGCTAGCTTTAACCCAAACGTGATTGGCTCCGCGTGCACGCCATGGCTGCGGCCAATCATCGGCGTCATCTTAAATCGCCGCGCCTCGGCAGCGATGACGTTACGCAGTTTCTTCAAGTCCTCGGCGAGAATGTCGATTGACCCGTTCAGTTGGACCGAGAGCGTCGTATCCAAAATGTCCGACGAAGTCAGTCCCTGGTGAATCCAACGCGCCGTTGGTCCGACCGACGCCGCTACATTTTCAAGAAAGGCGATGACGTCATGATTGGTGCGTTTCTCGATTTCCGCGATATCCGGAATGGAAAAACGTGCACGCTTGCGAATTTCCTCGCTGTCTTTTTTCGGAATCTGGCCGAGTTCCGCCATCGCTTCGACCGCCAGCAGTTCGATTTCCAGCCAGATCTGAAATTTGCGCGCGTCCGACCAAATCTCTCGCATCTTTGGCCGAGAATAGCGATCGATCACTCGGAAAGAAGATAAGGCCGCCTGGGAAAGTCAAAAACGTTTTGGCGGAAAAAGAAAATCGCTCCGGCGAATAAACCTCCGGAGCGACCTCAAATTGATTGTCGACCTTACGCCTAGCAGACTTTGGCTCGGAGGAACCGGCCGTTGCTTTGCACGCGCACTTTACCGCTGCCCAATAGATCGGCCACCGTTGCGACTGTCTCTTTTGTGTTCTTAGTGCAGGAACTGACCGCGAGAATTAGATCACCGAGCGAAAGTTTCGGACGGGGCTTGAGAATGAGCGTGTTTTTCTTCATAGCATCTCCGTTTTAGAGCATTTAGGGTGCCACTTCGTTCAATCTTTCCCTTTGTGTCTCCAACGCCTCGATATCTCGTTTGTATGCGAAGGAGATATGGATGTATGCTCCGAACCGGTTGGCGCGAACACGACATTTGTGTCGCATTTGTTAACACCTGCCGCATTGGCCTATTGCGGATCTCAGGTGCGGCGACCGTGCATCAGTCGCAGTGCCAGGAAATAAAGTACCGCAAAAACGAGAACTACCAGTAAGATCGAGCGTGATTGCGATTTTACGAAATGAACCATCGCTTCTGGGTCGGTCAGCAGCTGAGGCTCAAGGTGGTAGGCGCGGTGCCCGAGATACGCGAGCAGACCGCACGAAATCGCCGAGCCCAGGAGCGTCGTGGTGCTGAAAGTAACGAAATTCATACGCACGATGCCCGCGGGAATAGAAATCAAGTGACGCGCAAGCGGCAGAATCCTGGCGAAAAACACACCACCGGCCTCATATTCTGCGAGCCAATGTTCTGCGTCTTCAAGTTTTTTTGGCGTGAGCAAAACGTAGCGGCCGAACCGCAAAACGAGCGGCCGCCCAATCCATTGAGATATCCAGTATACCAAAGCGGCGCCCAAGTACGCACCAAAAGTTCCGGCAAGGATGACTCCGGCCAGGCTAAAGCGTCCCTGTGCCGCCAAAAATGCTGCCGGCGGGATCACTACCTCGGCCGGCACCGGTAACGGCGAACTGGCCATTGCCATCAGCACAATCACGCCGAGGTAGCCGCCGTTTAAGACCCATTCGAACCACACTTGAAGAAGATGATGCATCCCTGGATTTGCGATTTGCGATTTGCGATTAGCGATTACGCTGCCAAACGCACGATTAGTTCAAGCTGAAATCTGCATTCTGAAATTCACATGTCGATCTACCGGCGCGTTCTTCGTTACTACCGGCCGTTCTGGACGCAGACCATTTTTGGATTACTGCTCTCGCTGGCCGGTATCGGACTCAATCTGCTCAAGCCGTGGCCTTTAAAAATAATCGTTGATCACGTCTTGCCGCACCCGAACGATGCCTACTGGGTTCTGCACCCGGCAACCCGCGCCATCTTAATTCTCTGTCTCGCCCTTGTTGTTCTTCAGTTCCTCTGGGGGATTGTGAACTGGGGCACAAATTATCTTTTCGTAAAAATCGGACTGCAAGCGTTGCTCAAATTGCGCACCGATATCTACGCGCATCTGCAACGGCTCTCGTTGAAATTTCACGATACTCGCCGCTCGACCGATTCGAGCTTCCGCGTCGCCTACGATTCGCAGGCGATCCAGACAATTTACAATAAAGGATTCACTAACATTTTTGCGTCGGCAATCACACTGATCGGCACGTTTGTCGTGATGGTGCAAATCGATTGGCAATTGACGCTCCTCTCGCTGGCAATCCTTCCCCTGCTCCTGGGCGCCATTTATTTTTTTGCGCATCGCATCCGCCGCGAATCGACATTCATTCAGGAACAGGAAAGCGCAGTGCTCGCGCAAGCGCAAGAGGGCCTCAGTTCTATCCGTATGGTGCACGCATTCGGCCGCGAAGATTGGGAGGTCCACCAGTTTCGAATGCAAGCGCAGCAAAGTTTGCAAGCGAACCTCCGTCTGACGTTAACGAACGTCAACAGCGCGCTGGTCATCAGCACACTGATGGTCCTTGGCACCGCTGCGATGTATTACGTCGGGACCCTGCATGTTTTGTCAGGAACGCTCAGTCTGGGCTCTTTGCTGGTTTTCAGTGCGTATTTGCTGATGCTTTATCAGCCGCTGGAGTCGCTGACCTACACCACCTGGGCAATGGAAGGCGCGACCGCCGGCGCCAAGCGTTGCTTCGAAGTACTTGATCGAGAAGATGACGTCGTCGATTCGCCGGAGGCAATCGCCATCAACGAAACACAAGGCGCCTTGCAATTTAAAAATGTCTCATTTGGTTACGCGCCAGATCGGCAGGTTCTGCGTGATGTCGATCTTCGCATCGAACCGAACCAGATCCTTGCGCTCGTCGGCGGGACTGGCGCGGGCAAGAGTACTCTCTTGAGCCTGGTGCCGCGCTTTTATGATCCCAGCGCCGGCGGGATCGCCCTCGACGGTCGCGATCTTCGCCAGATCACGAAGAAATCGTTGCGCATGCAAATCGGGATCGTTTTACAAGACACGTTGCTTTTTTCCACCACGATTCGCGAAAACATCGCCTATGGCCGGCCGGAAGCGACCGACGAAGAAATTGTCGATGCCGCGCGCCGCGCGCAGGCGGACGAATTTATTCGCGCTTTGCCAGACTGTTACGCCAGTCTAGTCGGCGAACGCGGTGGTTATCTCAGTGTCGGTCAGCGGCAACGCATCGGAATCGCCCGCGCATTTTTGAAGAACGCGCCGATTCTTTTGCTTGATGAACCAACTTCGGCTCTCGACCCAACGACGGAATCCGCGATTATGGAAACAATCAAAGAACTTATGCGCGGTCGAACGACTCTGATCGTCACGCATCGGCTCGCTACGGTCCATAATGTCGATCAAATCATCGTGCTGGAGCGCGGCCGTGTGGTCGAGCAAGGTCGCGGACCCGAATTGGTCGCGCGGCGCGGGGTTTACGCCAAGCTTTATGCTTCAGGAAAATTTCCGACATGAAGGCAGCGCAACTTTTTAAGTTGCGAGGCAAGTTGGAAACTTGCCTCACACTATGAGCAACGTTCGACCGGATCGACATGTAGAGGGCGATTGGTGGCCCGCGCCGATTCCGCCGAACGTGGAATTCGACGAAGGATTTTACTGCGAATCAGCGCAAATCTTTCGTAAGTTGCAGAGCAGACAGCCGTGCGCCGTGGTGATCGGCAAACATGTCTCGTGTTATGCCGGCTGCTCGTTCGCGATTGGCCCAAACGGGCAGTGCACCATCGGCAATTTCACGTTGCTCAATGGCGCGCTGATCATGGCTGAGGGGAAGATCGACATCGGCTCGTGCTGTTTGATTTCGTGGAATGTCGGGATCGCGGATTCGGATTTTCATCCACTCGAGCCGGCTCAGCGCATCATCGATGCGCACGCGCTCGCACCGTTCTACAAAGATCGTCCGCGGCGCCCGAAGTTGAAAACCGCACCCGTGAGGATCGGCGACAATGTCTGGATCGGCATGAACGCGGTGATTTTGAAAGGCGTGACGATCGGCGAAAACTCAGTGGTGGCTGCGGGATCCGTGGTGACGAAATCAGTCGAGCCAAACACGGTTGTCGCTGGTAATCCGGCTGTGACTGTGAAGACATTCGAATGAGGACGGCAAACGCTCAACGCCCAACATTCAGCTCTCAACGTCCAATTCGGACAGCTGAAAATGGGCTGCCTGCTCGCGAATCCTTTCGGCGTTGGACGTTCTCCCTTGGATGAAATCGAAGCGCATCGTGGTCATGGGTTTCATGGGTTCGATGCCGATCGCAGGCGTGATTTGGCAACACATCCATTACATTGTCGGCCTGCAGCAACTCGGGCACGATGTTTACTACATCGAAGACTCTGCACGCCTGCCGTACAATCCGGAGACCTGCCAGGTTAACAATGATTTTAGCTATACTGCCAGAATTCTTGGCCGCTTGGCCCGCGAATTCAATTTCAAGAATCGCTGGGGATTTTGTGCGCGCTACCTCAAGGGAAATCCAACTGCCGGTCTGGTGCTAAGAAGAATTCGGGAACTTTACCGCCATGCGGACGCCATCTTCAATATTTGCGGCGCGCAGGAATTTAACGACGACCTGCTGCGAAGCGACGGGCTTATTTACATCGAGAGCGATCCCGGCGTCGAGCAAATCAAGATCGACAAGGGGACGAGATCGACCATCGAGTATCTTGGCCGACATCGCGCGCTCTTCACTTTCGGTGAAAACATCGGAACCAAGAAATTTCCCGTGCCGACGCATGGATTCAAGTGGTTCCCGACGCGCCAACCAGTGGTGCTCGATTTTTGGGAAACGAACCGTCCGCCAGGCCGCGCAGCCCTGTTTACTTCCGTCGCGAACTGGTCCACGAGTGGACTTAAAGACATAACCTGGCGCGGCGACAAATATCTTTGGAGCAAGTCGCGCGAGTTTCTGCGCTTTGTCGCGGCCCCAAAGAAAGCTGGCGAACGGTTTGAGTTATCGACGAGCATACAAGATCGAGAGACGCGGGAAAAATTCGAGGCCAACGACTGGCTGCTGCGCTCTCCGGCCGATCTCAGCGTCGATTACTGGCTTTATCGCGATTACATTCAGGGATCCAAAGGCGAGTTCACTGTTGCCAAGGACCAATATGTGCGGCTCAACACCGCCTGGTTTAGTGACCGGAGTGCTTGTTATTTGGCCGCGGGCCGGCCAGTCATTACCCAGGAAACTGGATTCACGAAACTTTACAACGGCGATGCCGGTTTGTTCGCGTTCAAGTCGTTAGGCGAGATTGTCGATGCCGTAAGGATGATTAACGCGGATTATTTGAAACATTCACGCGCCGCCCGAGAGATCGCGCGCGAGATTTTTGCCGCTAAAAAGGTGCTCCGCTCACTGCTCGCATCGGCTGGCATCTGAATCCGCCTAGGAGGTAAGTCGCTTGGTTAAACGAATAGCGTCGTAGGGCGCGTGGACCTTCGCGTCATTCTCAAAATAAACAAAAACATCGCGGCGCTGGTTGTCGATCTTGCGCGCGGTGACGAAATTGGCGTCTCGCGATTGCCTGCCTGCGCGCCAATGCATCGATACGATTGGCCCACCAATTGAGCGCTTTAGCGCTGTAACCGCTCGCGCACAACTCCTTGTCGCCGTGCAAGCGGCAGTAAACAAAATCGCCCGTCAAATCTTCGGTGTATGGAAATTTCTTCGCCGTGTCGGCGATCACGAATGCAATGGTGCGTCGTCGCAATAATTCAAAGAAATCCGCCGTCATAAAACTCGGATGAGGAACTTCCAGTGCGTAACGCAGTGGGCGTCCCGCGGCTGCGGGATCGATCTTGAGGAAAGCACGAGCTTTTAGTTTCTCGTTGTGTTTGGCAGCGAGATCCGAAGCTTGCTTCGTGTTGCGCGGAAGTAATTCAAGGAAGTTGCGCAAACGTTCCGGATCGAAACCAAGGTTCGGCGGCAATTGCCAAAGGATCGGCCCGATCTTCTCGCGCAGCGCCAGTACGCCAGAGCCGAAGAAGCTTGCCAAAGGCGTTTCGATATCGTGCAACTTTTTCACGTGCGTAATGAAACGGCCACCTTTCACCGTGAACACGAAATCCGGCGGCGTTGCCGCGTACCAGCGCTGATAGCTCGAGGGCCGCTGGAGGGCATAAAATGAACCGTTGATTTCAATCGAATTGAACACGCCGCTGGCAAACTCGAGCTCACTTCGATGGGGCAAGCTTTCAGGATAAAATTTTCTCCGCCATCTGGCGTAGCGCCAGCCTGAAATGCCAATGCGAAGTTCGCGTTTCCGATTGTCGGCCTTGTTTAAATGACGGTGAACGCAATGTCGCGTTTGGGAAGCAGCTCGTGCTCTTGGCATAACTTGTAGAACGCACGGAGACCTTCCTTTTCTCGTTCTCCAAAGTTGAATCGTAGATACCTTCGGTAATAGCGGTTGCAAAATTTCGGATCGAACTCCTTCTCTTCAGCAATCAACCTGTCGAGCTTGGCTAAGTTTTCGTCGTGCATCGCTCGCAAACGATCGGCAATTGGTTTTGGATTGGCAACCTCTGGCCTAACGAGCCAAAACGCGTAAACGAATGGAAGATCGACAAGGCGTGCCCATTGTTCGCCGAGGTCCCAAAAATGAAACTCCTCGGCTTGCGCCTGACGGAATCGAATGGCCTGGTCGCCGATCAATAGCCTCGCGTTAGGTCTTGCCGGCAGGCTGCCTGCAACAGCAGGCTCGCGATCGGACGAGTCCGTCCGATCCGCCACGGGACGGATTCGTCCGACCGGCGAATTGGCGGACCGGCAGTCTGCGCTCCTCAGAATGTCTCGTTGTGCACGCTTGTCCAATTCACACGCTGGAAACAAACGCGGATTCAATCCGAGTTCTGCGAGCAAACAGCGGAGCAAATTGACGGATGTTTCTGCCGCTGGATCGAGTTCAACCTCCTCGATCTGAGAAATTTCGCCTGGGTGCGCGACGAAAACGCTGTAAACCGGACCGTCGGAGGAAATGGAAATGTCGTCAACGATCCTGTAAATCGGATTGCGGAGGAATTCGAAACTGGAAACGAGTGCAACATCGAGATCGCCACGCGCCAGTTGAGCGCACAGCGCTGCTGGATGATCGAGCACAATTTCGCCCGACCAACCGAAAATGAGCGGGCGCGCGTTGAGATATTTGACGCAGCCGATGCGGAGCGATTTCAAATGCGTTAGCGCGTCCGGTGGCCCCGCCCTGCCGGTTAGACGCAGGCAAGTTTCGCTTCACCGGCTTTGGCGCGTCTGATCACCCTTGCGTTAGCGGAAAGATGACGATAGTGACTGTCGCGCTGGATGGGCTCGCGGCCAGCCTCGCGAATTACGTGCTCGAGTGTAGCGACGGTCTGCTCCTGCGGCGTAGTCGCACCGGCCATATGGAAGATTTTTTCTTCCATAATCGTGCCGTGCAAATCGTCCACTCCGTAGCTGAGAGAGACCTGGGCCAGCGGCAAACCCATGCTCACCCAATAGGCAGTGAGATGGTCGATGTTATCGAGATAAACGCGGCTCACGGCAAGATTGCGAAGTTGCTCGACGGCCGACGCCGGTTTGATATGCGCAAGCACGGTGGTTTGCGGCTCGAAGGCAAACGGAACAAAGCCGGTGAAGCCGCCGGTTTCATCCTGTAATTCACGCAGCTGCCGCAAATGATCGACCCGATGCGGGAGGGTCTCGATATGTCCGTAAAGCATTGTGCACGTGCTGCGACCGCCCATTTGATGCCACGTGCGGTGAACATCGAGCCATTCCGCAGCCGTTTCTTTTCCGCGACAAATCTGGTCGCGCACCCCCGCATCAAAAATTTCCGCGCCGCCGCCGGTCATGGAACTGAGGCCTGCTTCGCGCAAAACCTCGAGCGTATCGCGGATGGGAAGACGAAAAATTCGCTGGGCAAGATGGCGTACCTCTATCGCGGTAAAGGCTTTGATGTGTAACTCAGGATTAAGCGCGCGCAACTCGCGCAAAAGTTTGAGATACCAATCTTTCTTCAAGGTGGGATGCAGGCCGCCGACCATATGCACTTCTGTGATCCCGAGACGCAAGGCGTCCGAAACTGCGCCAACTATTTCCTCGACCGCCCGCTCAAAAGCGTGGGCATCGCGTTTCTTTGCGGCAAACGCGCAGAACTGGCAAGAGAGCACACAAAGATTGGAATAATTGATGTAACGATTGATGATGTAGCTGGCGTAGTTGTCGTTCTTTTGCTTGCGTACCGCGCTGGCCATGATCCCGAGCGCATTGAGATCGTTGCACCGATACAAATCGAGCGCGTCGGCCTCAGAAATACGCTGCCGCGCCTCGATTTTCTCCGCAATCGGCCTAAGTTCCCGTGGAATAAGTGTGTAATTCATCCGCAGCCGAGGCTGGAAAATATCGTTTATCATGCACATGCGGCTGCTGGCTTGCAACAAAAAGCGGAGGAGCGTACCGCCCAACCGCGTCTCGCCAACGTGCGGTTGTTCGATCTTGATCCGGAAGGGAGCGGGCGAAGAATTGCGAGTCTGCGGTTACTGAGCATTGGGCAAGCGCAAACTCCTCGCTAGGCGATGTCCGACACCAATCCCAACGCCACCATCCAACCGGACGATGATGCGGAAGATGTGCATTTGATGCGGCTCATCGGTCGCGGCGATACCGTTGCCTTCGAGCAACTGATCGAGCGACATCAAGTCCTTGTTGCGGGCACGGTGGCCCGAATGCTCGGCAGCAATTCCGACGTGGACGACATCGCCCAACAAGTCTTCATCCGCGTTTGGAAAAGCGCCAGTCGCTATGAGCCGCGCGCAAAATTCACGACTTGGCTGCTCAAGATCACGCGCAACCTGGTCTTTAACGAACTGCGGCGCTCCAAAAGGCACGCGCATGTCCCGATGCGACTCGACCCAGAAACGGAAGAACTTCCGGTGAAGGATGCAGTGAATCAGGCGCCCGACGCATCGCTTCTCGAAGCCGAATTGCAGCGGAAAATTGAAGAGGCGATTTTATCTCTCCCAGAGAGCCAACGCATGGCGCTCATCCTGCGGCGTTATGAAGACCTAAGCTACGAACAAATTGCGGAGATCCTCGATCTTTCTGTGCCCGCCGTTAAAAGCCTCCTGTTCCGCGCACGGACAGAACTGCGCGTGCGGCTCAAAAGTTATCTTGAAAAATAAACCAAGAGGGCGGAGCCCTTGCGGGCATCCGCCCCCTCTCAACCCCACAGCCTGGGAATTTCTAAAATTCGCGGTCTTTGACCGAGCTCTTGAACGGGACTTCGGTGCCCTCTTCCGGCGCCGGTGGCACTCCCGGTTTGGCGTAATCTTCTGCGAGCTGTCGGTGTGAAGTCGGCACCAGCCGCACCGCGCCCTTGGCGTTGTTGCGCCAGCCGTCTGGATCAGCGTAATCTTCGCCGACGTGGTGGACGCCGCTGACCTGATCCTCCAGGCCGGTTCCGTAACGCTGATCCAGTATGGTTGGCGTTACAAAAACTAGCAGGTTACGTTTATGCCGCTCGTTATCGTGACTTTGAAATACGTATCCTACCAGCGGTATATCGCCTAGCAGCGGGACCTTTGTGCGCGCTTTGGCCACTTGATCGGAGACCAACCCACCGATTGCGAGCGTGTCGCCGCTCTTGATTAGCACATTGGAATCGAGCGTGCGTGTGTCGATGATCGGACTGGTCACGTCCGCGCCTTGAAATACGAAGTGAAAATCGGCGACCTTGTTGCTGATTTCCGGTTTTACCGAAAGGGTAATGTAGTTGTCCTTGTTAATCGACGGACGGACGATGAGCTTGTTACCAAATAGTTTGTCCTGAAAGCCGCCGAACACCGCGGTTGCGGTCTGTTCGTTAAAGTTTAACTGCGGAATGGGCTGATTCCGGATTATCTCGATTTTGGCCTGCTGATTGTCAGCGGTAACGACTCGTGGGTTCGCCAGAAACTCGGCGTCCGAGTCCTCATTCAATGCCTGTAACGTCGCAGAAAACTGCGGCACTGAGAGAATGGCGAACTGGCTGGGTATGAGGTGACCGAGGGAGCCGAAGAAATTGTGGTTATTGGGGTTGCCGAGTGCAAAGCCACTCGTAGGGACATTGGCGCCCGGTACCGGGCTGCTGGCCGCTAAAGGATTCCCAAAAGTAACTGTCTTTGGAGCTGAGGCGCTGCCGACCGTGCCTGCCCAATTGATTCCGAAAGCCTGGACGGGATCGGCGCTCACTTCCACCAGCCGCGCTTCGATCATGACTTGGCGTGTTGGCTTGTCGATCAGTAAGAGCATTTTGCGGATATTGTCGATGTTGCTGCGCGTCTCACGGAAGAAAAGTGTGTTCGTCCGCTCGTCGACTTGGGGCGCTTCTTTGCTCGCCATCTGAGATGCAATTAGCGTCGCGATATCTTTAGCGCGCGCATAACTAAATTGATAGCTGTCGCTTTCTGTAGGCTCAGCGGTACGCTCGGTCGCGGTTTTGACATAATAAACGTTGTCGATCTTGTCCATGAATAGGCCCTTAGCCTTTACGATGATCGAGATCGCTTGGAGCGCGGTCACGTCCTCGAGCCGCATTGTTACCGTGCCCGTGACCTTCTCGCCCACCACCATGTTAATCTTCGCCTGGCGCGCGAGCAGCCGCAGAACTTGGCCAACGTCGTCGCCTTGAAATTCACGAACTCCGACACCCCCGCTCTCGACGACGCTGTCCGGCCCCGGCGTCGCAGCCACCGTTGGTTCCGAGCCGGTCGTTTTTACAGCGGGTGCTGGGGATGTCGCCGCCGCGGACGCTTGCACGAGCAACAAACGAGAGTTCTCAGCCGGTTTCGGGGCGGCACTCGGGCTCGCGGCAAGATTAGGTGCGTTGGTCTGCGCCTGCGAAAGGGAGACTGCGGTGAGAAGCGCTGCCGCCGCTATGCATCCCCGGTATTTGATAAGATTAACCATAATTATGATCGCATTGAGATAGCGGCATCGCTTAAAGCAGGAAGCAGACCAGCCTTCCTGACACTTTCCTGAAACGACCAAGGTTGATCGCGAGACGCCGAGCCAGCGGCGATCGTCTGCGGACGAGGAGTATCGCTACGGCTCCTGCGAGCGGACTGCTTCTATGAAAGCGCGCAGCCGCGCCCGATCCTTACACCGTGCAGATGACTCAACACCGCTTGTCACGTCCACGGCTGACGGCCGCACTTCGGTTATCGCCCGCGCGACATTTTCCGGCGTCAGACCGCCGGCCAAAACAATGTTCAAACGCGGATGACCTTCCACAAAACGGCGTGCCCACTCCCACGGAAAAGTTCGGCCGCTCCCACCAAACTTTCCCTGCATCGCGGAGTCGAGCACCAGCGTGCTCGTATCATACGAAGGAACATCGACGAGTGACCTTTCGTCGATAACGCGCAGAGCTTTGGCAAACCGAACTCTTTTTTCGGCAAGAACGCGACAGAACTCCCGCGATTCCTGGCCGTGCAATTGCAAGGCGTCAATAAACCGCAATCCACTGACCCGAATTGCTTCTTCCAGGGATGGATCGACCAACACTGCGACTTTGCAAATATCGCCCGGCAACTTGTCGATCCAATCGCGCGCCGTCTCGATGTCGATGTACCGTTTGCTGCCCGGATAAAAGTTGAAACCGAGCGCATCGGCGCCGCAATCGATCGCCGCGAGAGCGTCAGCCAAGTTTGTAATTCCGCAAATCTTGACCTGAATCCGATTGCTTCGCTTGTCGCCAAACATGCACAATCATCTTTCATTCGGCCCGATCACGCGCCCGTGCGCTTGCTTCATTTGCGTATGATGCGTGAGCACATGCACTCGGCCGTCGCTCCCGCGGAAAAACGCGCTGAGCAACCAACTCGTCATCGAAATGAGAATTGCGCCAAACAGCGCGCTCCAAAACCCGGGCACCTTGAAGCAGGGCACGATCTCACTGACAAATTTCAGCATAAGCGCGTTGATGATCAAAATGAATAGCCCCAGCGTTACGAGAATAAGTGGGAAACTCAAAAGGAGCAGGATGGGGCGAACAAAAGCGTTGATGATCCCAAGCAAAAGCGACGCGCCGAGCAAACAGCCCAAGCTGCCACCATAGTCGAGACCGACGATCGGCGCGGCAACAAATACAGCGAACGCCGTCACAAACCAGCGGAAAATAAAATGTCGCATGGTTGAAGATTATTTGAAGTCGATCATCCCGCCAAGTGCAGATGAGAAATTACTTGCCAATCGCGCGAGCAACGCTCCCGTTTACGGTCTCTAAGAATCAATCTGTGGCTAGAAAAACAAAAACTATCCCAACCGAAAATTCGGCAACGATCGACACGGCTTCGTCGCCCGAGGCTAAGCTCGGCAAGGTGAAACCACGCCGCGCATCGACAAGCTCGAAGAAGGTCGCCTCTCCAAAAAAGGCGGCGCGCAAGATAAGGTCCTCTGTTGCGCGAGCGGCGATAGCTGGGCCGACAGATGAAGAGATTCGCATCCGCGCCTACTTCATTTCTGAGCGGCGCCGACGATTTGGCCTGCCTGGAGATGCAAATTCCGACTGGATCGAGGCCAAGCGGCAGCTTCTTCCCGAAATCGGTCCGCGCTAAGGTATGCTGTCGCCACGGTGCTGTGTCGCCATAAATTCATCATGCGCAGACGACTCACCCGCGTTCGCTAAGCTTCGGCGTTGCAAGCAGAGCGAGGCGACTACAACCGATGAATCGCCTCGATCCCTGGAAGGCATCCCTTGATCTTGGCGACAAGCCGGCTGATCACAAAAGGTTTCGCAATCAATCCCGCTACGCCCGGCTCTTTTAACAATTCCCGTGCGCGTTCTTCGTCGGCCTTGCCGGAAACGAGCAGCAGGGGTGGAACAGTTCGGGGTGGTTCGCTGTTGCCATAGACTTTGCCTATCAGGAAAAACAACATTGCGCCATCGATCATCGGCATTGAGAAATCGAAAATGAGCAGATCGTAGTTCTTTTTCAGTGCAAGTTCGAAGCCATATTCGGGGTTCGGTGAGGTATCAATCTCGCAGCGGAAACTTGCCGTTAGGGCTTCGCGCATGATGCGCAACAACGCGACCTCATCGTCCACGATCAAGATGTGCTTCATGGCGTTCTCCCTTACTGCGGCTACGGCCATTTAACCACGAATGGACATGAATGAGCACGAATTCACAAAACAATTCTCCACTGTAAAACTGGTTTCGTATGGTTTGCCTTTATTCAGATCGATTCCTGTTTATTAGTGGTTTAAGCAAATGGAAAAGGTGATTGTCGATCTTGCTGCCGCGTTGCGGGAGCGACTCGCAATTATCGCCGACGAGGCAAGCCGTTGTGACAAGGGAAAACACATCGCGCGCTTGCGCGCCGTTTCAGAAAAGATCGACAACTTGCAGGCGGCTTTACCGCGATCGATCGATCCGCGTCTCGCGCATTATCTGCAGCGCCGCAGTTATGATAAAGCGCTCGAATTTTTGGAGGGCACGACTGCGTCTGGTCCCTAACGTGGCGCACGTTTTCACCTTGGGAATGCGGAACTTACAAAGTTGCGCCATCCTAAAGCGTCACTACAATTTATCGAGAATACAACTCGACGATCAACTGCTCGTTAACGATCGGTTGCATTTCGTCCCGCGATGGAATGCGCGCCACTTTACCCTTGAGCGCGTCGCGATCGACCGTCAGCCAATCGGGCACCGGCACAATTTGGGTTAAGTCGAGGTTGCGCAGTGCAAGCTGGCGTGATTTCGGCTTGTCCTTGATCGCGATCTCGTCACCCGCTTTCACGTTGTAGGAGGCGATGTTGACGTTGCGGCCGTTGACTTGCACGTGCCGATGGGAAACGAGCTGTCGCGCGGCGTTGCGAGTGTTCGCCAGCCCAAGCCGGTAAATCACATTGTCGAGGCGCGTCTCCAAGAGTTGCAACAAAGTTTCGCCGGTGACGCCACGCTTGCGCAGCGCGTTTTGGAAAATACGACGGAACTGGCGCTCAAGAAGCCCGTACTGATAACGAAGCTTCTGCTTTTCGCCGAGCGCGATGGCGTAATCCGATTGCTTGCGTCGCGCGCCTTTAGGTCCGTGCATGCCCGGCGGATAATTTTTTCGCTCGAGCGACTTTGATGGCCCAAAAATCTGCACTCCGTAGCGACGGCTGATTTTTGTTTTCGGTCCGGTATATCTGCCCATGACGTTCGCTAAATCGTCAAATCGGAATCAGACGCGACGTTGTTTGGGTGGCCGGCAGCCATTGTGCGGGACAGGCGTCACGTCGCGAATCACGGTGAGATCGAGGCCGACGGCCTGCAAAGCGCGCACAGCCGACTCGCGCCCAGCGCCGGGACCTTTGACCAAGACTTGCACTTCTTTCAGTCCGTGCCCCATAGCTTGCCGTGAAGCATCCTGGGCAACCATTTGGGCGGCATAAGCCGTCCCTTTGCGCGAGCCCTTGAACCCCACTTTCCCCGCGCTCGACCAGCCGATCACGTTACCGTTCAAGTCGGTAATGGTCACGACTGTGTTGTTAAATGTTGAAAGTACGTGCGCGATTCCGGTGTGAACGTTCTTGCTCCCTTTCCCTTTAATAATTTTTGGCTTCTCGACCTCGTCCGCCTCAAGTGAAAGCTTTTCGCGCGATGGTTCCGCGGCCGCCGCCTTGGATTTAGCCGGCTTGGTTGCTTTTTTCGGGGGCTTGACCTCGCCTTCGGCTGAAATGGGCGGCGGAATCGTTTCTTGCGGCCTAGCCTCCGGAGCTTTAGCCGCGTCGTTCTGCAGCGTTTCAGCCTTCGTCTCTTCAGCCTTGGGCTCGGTCGATTTCTTCGTGCTTGCCATGTCGATCTAAAAACTAAACTTTGCCGGCTTTCGCTTCCGGATTGCGAATCACGCCGACGGTTTTGCGCGGCCCTTTGCGTGTGCGTGCGTTGGTCGATGTTCGCTGACCGCGAACCGGCAACCCGCGACGATGGCGAATGCCGCGATAACAGTTGATCGCCTGCAAGCGCTTCAAGTTGGCCTGCACTTCGCGCCGAAGATCGCCTTCAATCTTATTTTTGCTATTGGTGATGGCATGAATGATTTCGTTGATCTGCTGGGGCGTAAGTTCTTTGGCACGCAAATTGGGATCAATGTTCGTTTGCTCCAGGATGCGCTTCGACGTGCTCAACCCGATCCCGTAAATGTAAGTGAGCGACGCTTCGATACGTTTGTCGGCTGGAATCTCAACTCCAAGTAATCGTGGCATAAAGTGGGATGTCGATCTTTTAACCCTGACGTTGCTTGTGTCGCGGATTCTTGCAGATCACGCGTACAACATTCTTGCGTTTCACAATCTTGCACGCTTCACAGAGTCTCTTTACTGATGGTCGCACTTTCATAAAAATTATTTGTCGAGCTAATTAAAACGCGGGGACCGATTGCCCGCGCAGTCATTTATGGCGGAAAGTGATCCGCCCTTTCGACAAATCGTAGGGAGAAATCTCTAGCATAACTTTATCGCCTGGCAAGATACGAATGAAGTGTAAGCGCATTTTCCCAGAAATATGTGCGAGCACGCGGTGACCGTTCGGCAGTTCCACCCGAAACATCGTATTTGGCAATAGCTCGATGACCGTGCCCTCTACTTCAATTGCGTCTTTGCGCGCCATGTCAAAATCTCTGGCTCCTCCCTCGTGATCAAGACCGTGTGCTCAAAATGTGCTGACGGCAGTCCATCCGCCGTGCGCACTGTCCATCCATCATCGAGCAATCTGACGTCAGAGGTGCCCAGGTTAATCATCGGCTCGATCGCCAGTGTCATGCCTGCTTTCAATTTCGGTCCGCTCCCGCGTTTGCCGTAATTCGGAATCTGCGGTTCCTCGTGCATTTTTCGGCCGACCCCGTGGCCTACGAATTCGCGCACTACGGAAAATCCAAATCGTCGCGCTTCCTCTTCAATTTCAGCGCAAATGTCGCCGACGCGCTGACCTTCATAAGCAACAGCGATTGCGCGCGACAGCGCACTCTCGGTCACGCGCAACAAATGATCGATCCGCTCGTCAATTACTCCTACCGCGACGGTTGTCGCGTTATCCCCCACCCAGCCATCTTGAATCACGCCGATGTCGAGTTTGACAATGTCGCCGTATTGAATGCGGCGCTGGCTTCCGATGCCATGCACCACTTCGTCGTTCAGCGAAATACAAATGTTCCCCGGAAAGACGCGGTGTCCGAGCCGATAACCGAGAAACGCGCTTTTCACGCCAGCCTCGCCCATGAAATCGGCGGCCGCTTCATCGACCTCCTTCGTCGTAATGCCGGGGCGAATCAGTTCGCTGACTCGATCGAGAATGTCCCTCGCGCTGCGGCACGCTTGCCGCATCTTTTCAATTTCTTTCGCGCTCTTAATCGGAATCATGCCGGCACCTTGTCTTCGATCAGTCGCGAGATCTCGGCAAAGACCGTTTCGCGATCGCGATTACCGTCGATCCGGCGCAAGATCGACATTTTGCCGTAAAAGTCAGCCAGCGGCTGTGTTTTGGTTGCGAACTCGCGCAATCGCGTTTGCAAAACGCTGACGTCGTCATCATTTCGGCGGACGAGCGGCCCGTCGCAATAGGGACAAACCGAGCGCTCGGCAAACTTCGCACTCGTCACGCTGGTGGTGAATCCACAACTGCGGCATTGCAGTCGGCCGGAAATTCGCGCACGTACTGTTTCTTCCGAGACTTCCAGCCAAATTGCAAGATCGAGGGCCGTACGCAGCCGGGTCAAGATCGACAACAGACTTTCCGCTTGCGGCAGCGTTCTGGGAAATCCGTCAAAGACAAAACCGTGACTTCCATGCAAACGCAACCAATCTTCAATCAGTTCGACGATGATTTTGTCGGGCACCAAATCGCCCCGTTGCGTGATTTCGGCCGTTTCGATCCCGAGCGGGGTCCCGAGATCTTTTTCCCGACGCAGGATCGCGCCCGGCGAAGTCACAGGAATGCCGAAGTGGCGAGTGATCATTTCCGCCTGGGTCCCCTTTCCGGAACCGGGCGCGCCGAGAAGCACAAGTCGTCTCTTCACTTAACGACTGTAAAGGAAAGCAGCGACTCCAACGATAACGAGCATGGCGATTCCCACATAGAGCCACATGAGCGTGCGTTGCGCCGCTGCCTCGCCACGAACATAGGCGGCGCGCCCCGTAAATCCGCCACGGACGCGGCCCTTGCGCAGAAACCCGTCGTAATGCCTCTGGATCAAATGGGTCTCCACTTGCCGCATGGTATCGAGCATCACGCCGACAATAATCAGCAGGCTAGTCCCGCCAAAGAATTGCGCCGTGACGTAGGGCACATTGAGTTGATGCGAAAGCATCTGGGGTAAAATCGCAATGATCGTTAGGAAAATCGCGCCTGCAAATGTCAGTCGCGTCATCGTATAATCGAGAAAATCGGCGGTCGGTTTGCCCGGTCGAACACCTGGGATGTAACCACCGTATTTTTTCAGGTCGTCGGCGATTTGTGATGGTTGAAACTGCGTCGCCACCCAAAAATAACTGAAAAAGAAAATCATCGCTGCGAGTACGAGGTAGTGGAGCCACCCGTTCGAAAGCATGTCTGAAATCTGCCGGGCCGTCGGGCTGTTGCGAAAAGCCATGCTCACGATCGTGTTTGGAAAGAGTAAAAGTGCCCACGCAAAGATGATCGGCATCACGCCGGGATAATTCACCTTCAACGGCATGTATTGCACATTGCCGCCGTACTGTTTTCGACCAACTACTCGTTTGGCGTACTGGACCGTGACCTTGCGCACACCTTGCGTGACGGCGATCACCGCCGCGATAACCAAAAACAAGAACGCTACCATCAGAACCAAAATCGCCGGGTTGACTTGGCTCGTGCCCGTTTGCGCCGAAGGGACAAAAGTTTTCCAAGCTTGCGCGAGCGCCGCTGGCAGTCGAGCCACAATGCCCACCGTAATGATAAGCGAGATGCCATTCCCAATACCGCGCTCAGTGATCTGATCGCCTAACCACATCAAAAACATCGTGCCCGTGGTCAGCGAAATCACCGTCACAATCCGGAACGTCCAACCTGTATCTTCAACCAGTGGAATGCCGAGGTTGCGAATCGTGTCCGTGATTCCGGGCAACATCGTGTGATACGACTCCGGATGCTGAAACGAGAGCGCGAGCAAATAACCCTGGAAAATGCATAGCCCGACGGTCATGAACCGCGTGTACTGCATGATTTTTTGCCGTCCGCCATCTTCGCGCGCCAGCCGGCCCAATTGCGGAATCACAGCCGTAAGCAACTGCATCATGATTGACGCGCTGATGTAAGGCATGATGCCTAAAGAGAAAATCGCGCAGTTTTCCAGCGCTCCGCCGCTGAACAGATTGAACAGTGCGGCCACGCTTCCCCCCGATTTGTCGCTCAACGCGGTGCGAAACCATTCTTGCAACACCGCCTGGTTCACACCCGGTGTCGTGATGGCCGCGCCAAGCCGCACGATCACGATGACCGCGAGCGTAAACAAGATACGACGACGTAACTCCGGTATCTTGACCGTGTTTAAAAACGCCGAGACCATCCGATTACGTTAGAAACATCGCGCTGCGACCGCTAGCGCTCCCGTAAACTTTTCTTTTTCGGCTTGGCGCGCGATGTAGTTGCCGATCTTTTTTTCGCCGTCGGCCCAGTTGGCACTTCAGGTGGCTTTTCCTGCGTTGTTGGATCGACATCATCGCTCTCGACGGACTTCGTCGCTCGTCCATCGCGCAGCGTGATCGTACCGCCCGCCTTATCGATCTTTTCTCGCGCGGAGGCGCTGACCTTGTCCGCTTCAATCGTCAGCGCGTGTTTCAATTCGCCTTCGCCCAAAATCTTGATTCCTGCGACATCGCCGCGCACCAACTTCGATTCGCGCAGCAGCTTTTCGTTTACCACAGTGCCAGCTTTAAATTCGTTTAGATCGGTTAAGTTAATGATCGCGTAATTCTGGTGAAACGCCGCATTGCTAAAGCCGCGCTTCGGCAATCGCCGAATCAGCGGCATCTGGCCGCCTTCGAAGCCGAGCCGAATGCTGCCGCCAGAGCGCGCTTTCTGTCCCTTGTGACCTTTTCCGCTGGTTTTGCCGTGACCCGAACTTTCGCCGCAACCGAGTCGTTTGATACGATGCCGCGAACCGGGTCGCGGTTGCAAATTATGTAATCGCATCATGGTTGCTCGCCCTTTCCGTCACTGCCGCGAATACCTCGAACTTTGAGAATTTCATCCCGCCGCCGCAACGATCGCAGCGCCTCGAGCGTCGCCTTCACGACATTTGCGTGATTGCTTGAGCCTAATGATTTGGCAAGCACATCACGAATTCCGGCAGCTTCAACAACTGCGCGCACTCCGCCGCCCGCGATCACGCCCGTGCCCGGCGACGCTGGCCGAAGCAAGACACGGCCGCCGCCGTACTCGCCAATCGTCTCATGCGGAATCGTATTTTCGTGGAGCGAAACTTTTTCCATTGACTTGCGAGCTGCCTCCGAAGCCTTGCGGATCGCTTCCGAAACTTCGTTCGCTTTTCCAAATCCAATGCCGACGCTACCGTCGTGATCACCAGCCACGATCAAGGCGCTGAAACTGAAACGCCGGCCGCCCTTCACGACTTTCGCACAACGATTGATGAAAACGACTTTCTCGGTCGTGTCGCCCTTCGCCGCGGGCGCTTTGTCGATGTTGCGCGAATCTTGTCGCCTCCCTGTAGTCGGTTGAGCCATCAGTTAGAATTTCAATCCGCCTTCGCGCGCCGCATCCGCGAGCGCTTTTACTCTTCGATGATAAAGAAAACCCCCCCGATCGAAAACCACATTGTCGATCTTCTTAGCCAGTGCGCGCTCCGCAATAGCCTTGCCGATTGTTTCGGCGGTGGCGCGATTTGCTGCCACTTTGTTCTTGCTGGCCAACGATTTTTCCATGGTAGATGCCGCGGCAAGCGTTCGGCCGGCATCATCATCGACCACCTGCGCGTAAACATGTTTCGCTGAAAAATGGATGGACAATCGCGGGCGCGCAGCCGTGCCCGCAACTTTCTTTCGGATCCGCCGATGAACGCGCTCGCGCGCGGCTTTTCGATTAAAAGTCGCCATACCTACTGGACGGTCTTACCTTCCTTGCGACGGATCTGCTCGCCTGCGTAGCGCACGCCTTTGCCTTTGTACGGCTCAGGCGGAAAAAATCTGCGAATGTCGGCGGCTACCTGCCCGACCAATTTTTTATCGATCCCCTGAATGGTGAGCTTCGTGTTGTCCGCGACGGTGATTTTGATTTCCTTCGGGATGGGAAACAAAATCGGATGCGAAAACCCGAGGCTGAGGTTCAAGTTCGAGCCCTGGACGGCAGCTTTGAAACCGACGCCTTCGATCTCAAGCTGCTTGATGAAGCCTTCGCTCACGCCTTGCACCATGTTATGCACGAGCGCGCGGGAAAGGCCGTGCAAGGCTCTCACACTGCGCGTCTCGGCCGAGCGCGCGAGCGTAACTCTGTTGTTGTCGAGCTTGCCTGAAATGTCTCGCGGCAACTTCCAGCTTAGCTTGCCTTTGGGACCTTCCACCGAAATAGCACCATCGTTATCGATGTTGACTTTGACCTTGTCTGGAATTTCGACGGGTTTGTTTCCGATTCGAGACATAAATTCTTACCAGATGTAAGCGAGTAACTCGCCGCCTACTTTTTGCTTTCGAGCTTCGCGGCCTGACAGAACCCCGCGCGGCGTGGATAAAATCGCTGTACCCATTCCGCCAAGCACACGTGGAATTTCGTTCGCGCCAACGAAGCGGCGCAGACCGGGACGGCTTACCCGCCGCAGACCCGTGATGGCGCAGGTGTGATCGATGAGTTTATTCGTAATCTTGATTCGCGGGTGCGCGGCGCCGGTATCGACCGAATAATCCGCGATGTAGCCTTCCTCCTTCAAAATGCGAGCAATCTCCGCCTTCATCTTCGAGTACGGAACGAAGAGATCGATTTTTTGCGCACGCGCAGCGTTACGCACACGCGCAAGAAGATCTGCAATTGGATCTGTAACTGCACTCATGAAAATCATGCGGCCGCCGCGGCCGGCTTTTTCGCGCGATCGCTGAAGGGCATTCCCATTTCGCTCAAAAGCGACTTGGCCTCTTCATCTGTCCGCGCGGTGGTGACGATTGTAACATCAAATCCGATGTTGCGCTTGATTTTATCCAGCTCGACCTCCGGAAAAATCGACTGATCGGAAACCCCGAGCGTGTAATTGCCATGACCGTCAAAGCAGCGGGGTGAAACTCCCCGAAAATCGCGAATCCGCGGCAGGGCCGCTTTGATGAAACGCTCGAGAAATTCGTACATGCGCTCGCCACGCAGCGTCACCTTCGCGCCAATTGGCTGGTCTTTGCGCAGCTTGAAATTGGAAATGCTCTTCTTGGCGCGTGTCTCGACGGCGTGCTGGCCGGCGATTAAAGCAAGCTCCGCTTTCGCTTCCTCGAGCGCTTGCTTCACGTCCGCTTGCGAGCCAACCGATGTATTGATGACCACCTTCTCGACGCGCGGCACCTGGTGCACATTTTTATAACCATGCCGCTGCCGCAACGCGGGCAAGACGCGCTCTTTGTAATGTCGATAAAACTCGCTCTCCATCAGGCCGCCTTCTTCTCAGATTTTTTCTCGAACTTCTTTTTCGTCTTTTTCTCAATCTTTGTCTCACGCTCGATCAATTTCACATTAGAAATGTGGATCGGCCCCTCTCGCTCGGCGATCTTGCCCTGGGGATTGTCTTGAGATTTGCGCAGGTGCTTCTTGATGATCCGCACGCCTTCGATCAGTACTTGCTGCTTGCGCGCGATCACCTCGAGAATCTTCCCGCTGGAACCTCTGAAGTTTCCGGAGATGACTTCGACGTTGTCACCTTTTCTAACATGAAACTTAGTCCTGCTCATAAAACTTCCGGAGCAAGGGAGACAATTTTCATGAAATTGCGTTCGCGAAGTTCGCGGGCAACCGGTCCGAAAATGCGCGTGCCGCGCGGATTCAAATCTTTGTCGATGATAACGATTGCGTTGTGGTCAAAGCGCAGCAATGAACCATCCTCGCGGCGAATCGGCTGTTTCGTCCGAACCAAAACTGCGCGCACCACTTCGCCCTTTTTCACTGTGCCGGTGGCGCTCGCTTCTTTCACATTCGCTGTGATCACGTCGCCAATCCCGGCGTAAAGCGTCGCTTTTCCGATCACGCCGATCATCGTCGCCATGCGCGCGCCGGTATTGTCTGCCACATCTAATCTGGATCGAATTTGCACCATAAGAGCCAATTTACTCGGCAGTCATTTCGGCGTTACTTCTGAAGGACCTCAACCAATCGCCAGCGTTTCAGTTTGCTCAGCGGCCGCGTTTCCATGATGCGCACAGTATCGCCGGCCTTAGCTTTGTTCTCCTCATCGTGCGCATAGAATTTTCGGACTTGCTTGACAATCTTGCCAAACTTCGGATGTGGAACGCGCGTGATTGTGCGCACGACAATCGTCTTGTTCATCCGGTTCGAAACCACTTCGCCGACTCGAGTTTTACGCGAAGCACGTCTGTAGGCGGCCGGCAGCCCCGGCGATTGCGCATCCGAAGCAGCTTGCGTCTCCATCGTCGAGTGTCGATCTGGCTCGTCCATGACTTATTTCTTCTTCGCTTCCTTCGCGCGCTTGGAAAGGACTGTCTCAATTCGTGCCACATCCCGGCGCAGCAATCGCAAACGGCTCGGTTGTTCGAGCTGCCCGCTTTGTTGCTGCAAGCGCAAGTGCAATCGCTCCTGACGTAAATCTCGCCGCTTCGTCAGCAGTTCGTCGGTGCTCATTTCGACGATCTCTTTAATCTTCATAATGCGTTAGGCCGCGGCAACGTGGTGCCGGCTCAAAAATTTTGTTCGCACCGGCAATTTGTCTGCGGCCAATCGCAAGGATTCACGCGCGACCGATTCCGGAACTCCATCCAGTTCGAATAAAATATTGCCTGGTCGCACTGTCGCGACCCAATGCTCGGGTTGACCCTTGCCCTTGCCCATGCGCGTCTCGGGCGGACGCGCGGTCACTGATTTGTCCGGAAAAATCCGAATCCATAGTTTGCCTTTGCGTTTCATATTGCGCGTCAACGCCACGCGTGCGGCTTCGATTTGCGTGTTCGTGATCCAGGCCCGTTCGAGCGTTTGCAAACCAAACTCGCCAAAATCAATTCGCAAGTTACGCGAAGCTGTTCCCTTGCGGCTTCCCCGCTGGGACTTGCGATATTTCACTCGTTTCGGCATTAACGGCATAACAGAAGATTCCCTCGTTTCAAGCTAGACTGGCACGGGTGCAGGCGGTGGCGGTGCGGACGGCAGCGTCGTTTCAGGCGGCGCTTCTTCTTTCCGGCAAATCCAGCATTTCACACCGATCTTGCCGTAAACCGTATTCGCTTCCGCAAACCCGTAATCAATTCCCGTCCGTAACGTGTGCAACGGCACCTTGCCTTCGCGATACCATTCCGAGCGCGAAATTTCAGCGCCATTCAAACGGCCAGAACAACGCAAACGAATTCCTTCCGCTCCAAAATCCATAGCCGTCTGCACCGCTTTTTTCATGGCACGGCGATATCCGATGCGCCGCTCAATCTGCAGCGCGACATTTTCTGCGACCAGTTGCGCCTCGAGTTCCGGCGTTTTGATCTCCTGTATATCGATCTTGATTTGCTTGCCCTGCGCCATCTTCGAAATCTCTTCCGTCATTTTTTCGATCTCGGCGCCTTTCCGCCCAATCACGATGCCGGGGCGCGCCGTGTGAATGGTGACGCGAATCGAGTTCCACGCGCGCTCGATGACAATTTTCGAAGCGGCGGCAAATTGCAGCTTCTTCTTCACATAATCGCGAATCTGAAGATCGCTGTGCAAAAGTACGGGTAACTCTTGCGGCGACGCGTACCAGCGGGAACGCCAATCGCGGTTCACGCTCAGCCGGAAACCAATCGGATTAACTTTTTGTCCCATATAAATTACCTCTTCCCTTTCGCTTTTTTCTTCGGTTTCGCGGCTTTCTTCTCGGCCGTGCTTTTCGAAGTTTCAGTCGGCGCCGCGACGCCGCCTGCTTCCTTTTTTCCAGCTTTTGTTTCGGCTCGCCGTTTGGCCCTACGCGTCTCCCGCGTTTCAATTGGAATCTCGTCGCTCAACACTATGCGAATGTGGCTCGTGCGTTTCAGGATTCGACTGGCGCTGCCACGCGCACGCGCCATGATCCGTTTTAGCGTCGGGCCCTCCCCAACAACAGCCTCTTTCACCACGAGACCATCGACCTTGAGATTGGCATTGTTCTCCGCGTTTGCGACGGCGCTTTTTATCGTCTTGGCAATCAAAAACGCCGCCTTTTTCGGCGTGAAAGCGAGGACATCCAGCGCGGCCGAAACCGGCAGACCCTGAATCTCACGCGTGACTTCACGCACTTTGAACGGTGAAATCCGCGCGTACTTATATGTCGATCTGACTTCCATGACTTCGTCGCAGTTAAAACGTCAAAAACCTTACATCGTTAAGACGGGTCTCCTTTGTAACTTTTTAACGATTTAACTCTTTTCACTTTTTAACTTCCTCCTATTTCAAACTCGCATTCGAGCGGGCATCCGCCTGGAGACGGTCGCCCACTTTTATTTTTTCTTTCGAATCCACTTCCTGAATCAGGGCGCCGCAAATTCGCTGTCGCACATCAACCACGCGCAGTGTCGCGATCCTTCGATCGCCCCGTAGCACGCGCAGCGGCATCCCGATTTTCACGCCCTGCTTCTCGCCGATGTTCGCAACTACAAAAGACCATTCGTCCTTGACGCTGATCACGCTACCGTCCATCAGACTCGGCTCAGCTTCCGGTACAGCTGACCCGAGGCCGCCCGATCTTGAGACCAATTGGTTTGAGCCGCGCAATTGCGCTTCAACGTCCATTCGCGCTTGCGCATCGCCTCCCTGCGAAGTTTTTAGATAACGCAAAACCGCTTCGTTCGCCCGCAGCATTTGATCGCGAAATTCATCTCGCTCTTTTTGTGCCAGCTGAAGATCGCTCACCGCCGCGAGCAAACGTTGTTCGAGTTTCGCGCGATCTTTGTCAGCCGATTCGAGCCCTAGCGCTTCCATCCGCAATTCCAAATCGGAATACTTGCGACGAAACAACTCCGCCTCGGCGTTGGATTCCGCCAGACTCGTCATCAACGTTTTGAGCGACTCGTGCTGGATCGACAATTGCCTTCGCAACTCTTCGTTCTGCGCGAGCAATGCCGTCATCGTAACTCTGTTCTCCGCGCTATCAATTTTGGATTCTGACAAAGAACTGTTCCCTGCATCGCTGCCGTAGCAGACGAACGCTGCCCACACCGCCAATTGCCAAATGCCAATTGCCAATTGGGTTCGGCAACCGCCGGCTCTCCTCAATTGGAAATTGGCAATTGGCAATTGAAAATTTCTTTACTTGCTCACTTTCGCCGTATGCGAACCGTGTTTTTTGAAGACGCGCGTGAGCGAAAATTCCCCCAGCTTGTGCCCCACCATGTTCTCGGTGATGAAGACGGAATTGAAGGTCTTTCCGTTGTGCACCAAAAATGTGTGGCCGACAAAGTCCGGCGTTACCATCGAGCGTCGCGACCAGGTCTTGATCGCTTTTTTCGCGCCCGACGCATTCATCTTGTCGATCTTCTCCAGGAGATGCGACTCGACAAAGGGTCCTTTCTTTAATGATCTAGCCATAATTTTCAAGTGAAATAGTGTTTCGTAATTCGAGATTCGTAATTCGAGAATCGGCACCGGCGGTCTTGCATGTCCGATTCACGGCTCACAGATCACGCATCACGATCCCTTCTTCTTCGTCTTTCTCCTTTCCAGAATGAATCGGTCGCTCGGTTTGTGTTTACTGCGTGTCTTAAATCCTTTTGCAAGTTGTCCCCACGGACTCATCGGGTGGTGGCGGCCACCGCCACCTTTCGATTTACCCTGCCCGCCGCCCATTGGATGATCAATCGGATTCATGGCCATGCCTCGCACATGTGGACGGCGCCCGCGCCAGCGTGTGCGCCCGGCCTTTCCGCTTGAGATATTCATGTGATCGACGTTTCCCACCTGGCCAATCGTTGCGAAACAATTCTCGTGAATGCGGCGAATTTCGCCCGATGGCATCTTCACCAAAGCGTAACCGCCCTCCAGATTGTTCAATGTCGCCTGTTGCCCGGCGCTACGCGCAATTTGTCCGCCGCGGCCTGGAGTTAATTCAATGTTGTGAATGTTGGTTCCAAGCGGAATGGCATGGAGGGGCAAAGCATTACCAAGATCCGGCGGTACATCAGCGCCGGCGCTGACTGTCGATCCCACACGCAGTCCGTCCGGAGCCAGAATGTAACTCAACTCGCCATCGGCATATTTAATAAGAGCGATACGGGCAGAGCGGTTGGGATCATATTCGATTCCGAGCACTTCGGCCGCCACGCCGTATTTGCGCCGTTTAAAATCGACTTTGCGGTATTTTTGCTTGTGACCGCCACCGATATGCCGCGACGTGAGACGGCCAAAATGATTGCGGCCGCCGGTCTTCTTTTTCGGTTCGAGCAAACGTCTCGCCGGCTTCCACTTCGTGATTTCGTCAAAAGCAGGAAGCGACTTGAAGCGCTGCGCCGGCGTAAATGGACGATAACTTTTTAGGGCCATAAAAAAGAGGGAGTAATGGAGCGATTGAGTAATGGAGCAATGATAGAGCAAGCCACCACTCCATCACTCCAATACTCCATCACTCCAATTTGCATGTTCATACCAAATCGATCTTCTCGCCCTCTGCCAGCGTCACGATCGCCTTCTTCCAATGCGGCCGGCGTCCGAGCGGACCGCGCACGCGTTTCTGTTTGCCGGCATAATTGCACGTGTTTACATCGACAACTTTCTTTTGAAACAACCGCTCTATCGCCTGCTTGATCTGAATTTTGTTTGCCCGCGGGCTGACGCGGAAAACGTACTTATTCTGTTTTTCACTCATCAGCGTCGACTTCTCCGTCAAGGACGCGGTCTCAACGATGTCGTAGGGCTCGTTCATTTTCGTAAAATCACGCTGCAGTCTTGGCGGAGGCGGACGTCCTTTCCGCCAATTGCTCGAGGGCTTTGTGCGTCACTAAGATTTTCTCGAACGCGAGCAACTGCTCCGTGTTCACGTCCGAAGCAGTCGCAAGCTTCACCGGTCTCACGTTGCGCGCGGATTTATAAGTCTTTTCATCGAACGAATCCGAAACGATTAGCACTTTGCTCGCGTCCGTTTGCTTTCGAACCAGATCGACAAGCACCTTTGTTTTGATTTCAGGCACCGCGAACTTATCAATCGTGAGGACGTCTCCGGCTTTAATCCGCTCGCTCAGAGCCTTTCGAAAGGCTAAGCGCCGCACGCTCTTGGAAACTTTCTTGGAATAATCCCGTGGCTTCGGCCCAAACACCACACCGCCTCCGCGCCAAATGGGCGAAGAGACGTAGCCGGCACGCGCGCGACCCGTCCCTTTCTGCCGCCACGGCTTCGACCCCGACATATCGACTTCTGCTTTTGTTTTTGTGCTCGCTGTGCCGGAACGCCGCGCCGCGCGCAGAGCCACCACAACTTCGTGCACGGCCTGCGTACCGCGGCCGTCTTCGATGATCTCTATCTTCGCTTCTTTGGCCGCAGCTTTCGTTAAAGCTTTCGCGCTCATTTCTTCTCCGCCGTTGGTTTCTTGATCGCCGGCCTAACGACCACGTAACTGCCATTCGATCCCGGCACTGCGCCGCTAATCAAAATCACTTTCCCCGCTTCGCGCACTTGCATCACCTGCAGGTTCTGCACCGTCACACGCTCATCGCCAAGGTGACCAGGCATGCCCATGTTTTTCCAAATGCGTCCTGGTGTGGAACGATTGCCGATCGCGCCGTTGCGGCGATGGGTTTTCGATCCGTGCGCCGCGCCCTGCCCGGCAAAATTGTGTTTCTTCATGACACCCTGAAAGCCTTTACCCTTCGACCGGCCGATCACATCGACATAATCGCCCGGCTGAAACTGCGTGGCGCTCAAATTGATCTCGCCCTCCGGAAGATCGCTCGTTAGGCGAAATTCGCGAATGAACTTCTTCGGCTCCACCCCAGCCTTTTTGAATTCGCCGAGCAACGGCTTAGAGACGCGCGATTCTTTTTGAGTATCGAAGCCGACTTGCACAGCCGGATAGCCATCGTTCTCGTTCGTTCGGCGACGCAGCAACACGTTATCGCCCGCCGCAATAACGGTCACGGGATGCAGCTTGCCCTTTGCGTCGTAAACGCTGGTCATGCCGATTTTCTGTCCAAGTAACCCGATGCTCATGTTGGCGGTGTGGGGAAATTCTCAAGCGGCTAAATCTTAATCGTAATATCGACGCCCGCAGGCAAGTTCAGTTTCTTCAATTCATCCACCGTCTTGGCGGTCGGCTCAATAATATCGAGCAGGCGTTTGTGCGTGCGTATTTCAAATTGTTCCATCGATTTTTTATCGACGTGCGGTGAGCGGTTGACCGTGAACTTCTCGATCAATGTGGGTAGTGGAATCGGCCCGGCCACGCGCGCGCCGGTGCGTTTCGCGGTCTCGACGATATCCACCGCTGATTGATCGAGCATCCGGTGGTCGAACGCCTTCAGGCGAATGCGAATGCGCTGGCCGTCGGTCATTTCGCCTCCTTTTGATCGAGGATCGCCGCGACCAAATTCGCTGGCACCGGGTCAAAATGCGACGGCTCCATCGAGTAACTGGAACGACCCTTCGAGAGGGAGCGGATCGCCGTGGCGTACCCGAATAATTCAGCCAGCGGAACTTCGGCGTGAATGATGGCGAGGTTGCCGCGAGTCTCGATACTGTTAATGCTGCCGCGGCGCCGGCTTAAGTCGCCGCAAATGTCGCCCTGAAATTCTTCTGGGGTGATGTTTTCCACTTTCATGATCGGCTCGAGCAGAATCGGTTTGCCGTGACGGAAGCCATCCTTCATCGCGAAGATTGCCGCCATTTTGAACGCGAGCTCGCTGGAATCGACTTCGTGGAAACTTCCAAACACGATGTCGCATTCAACATCGACGACGGGGTAACCGCCGAGCACACCATCGAGCACTGCCTCTTGAATACCTTTCTTGACTGCCGGGATGTATTCGCGCGGAATGATGCCACCAACGATCTTGTTCTCGACAATAAGACCTTTGCTGCGCTCACCGGGGCGCAAATCGACTTCCACGTGCCCGTACTGACCGCGACCGCCGGATTGCTTAATCAACTTGCCGACGCCATGCGCGTTCGTCGTGATCGTTTCACGATACGCGATCTGCGGTTTGCCGGCGTTCGCGTCCACTTTGAACTCGCGGAACATGCGGTCGCGAATGATCTCCAGGTGCAGTTCGCCCATGCCGGCGATGATCGTCTGGCCAGTATCTTCATGCGTGTAAACGCGAAAGGTCGGATCTTCTTCGGCAAGGCGTTGCAACGCGGTCGCCATCTTTTCCTGATCGAGCTTGGTCTTCGGCTCGATCGCCATCGAGATCACCGGATCAGGAAACGACGGCGGCTCGAGAAGAATCGGATGGTCCTCATCACACAGCGTGTCGCCGGTCGTGATGTTCTTGATGCCAACAATCGCCGCGATATCGCCTGAATAACACGTCTCGATGTCTTCGCGTTTGTCCGCTTGGATTTGTATTAAACGAGAAATCCGCTCACGTTTGTTCGTGCGCGGATTATACACGGTGTCGCCTTTGCTCAGCGTTCCCGAGTAAACCCGGAAGAAAATGAGTTTTCCGACAAAGGGATCGCTCCACAGTTTAAACGCGAGTGAACAGAAGGGCGCGTTGTCGTCGGTCGGCGCTTCCATCGGCGAGCCCGTGTCCGGGTTCTGACCTCTCGCCGACGGAATGTCGAGCGGACTCGGTAAGTAATCGACCACCGCATCGACCAAATACTGCACGCCGATGTTCTTCAACGCAGAGCCGCCGATGACGGGCACGAATTTGTTTGCGATCGTTTGCCGGCGAATTCCTGCTTTCAGCAATTCAGGTGTGACTGGCTTCTCCTCGAGAACTACTTCTGCAACTTGGTCGTCCAGATTCGAAATTTGCTCCACTAGATCGTTATAAGCCTTGTCGACAAGATCGACATATTCCTTCGGCATGTCCGTGACCTCGTATGTCGATCCAAGCTGATCGCTGTCGGAATAAATGACAGCCTTCTTGTTGATGACGTCCAGCTGCCCTTTGAGCTGATCTTCTCTGCCTAGAGGTAGCAAAACGGGCCACGCGTTCGCGCCGAGTTTCTTATGGATGCTGTCCACTGACATCTCAAAGTCCGCACCGACACGATCCATCTTATTAATAAACGCCAGCCGCGGGACGTTGTACTTTGTCGCCTGCCGCCAGACTGTTTCCGATTGTGGCTGCACGCCGGCGACACCGTCGAAAACAGCGATGGCGCCGTCGAGCACGCGCAGCGAACGTTCCACTTCCGCCGTAAAATCGACGTGGCCCGGAGTGTCGATGATGTTGATGCGCTGCTTGATGCCTTGGAAAATCTTGTAAACGCCTTCTTCCTTGCGTTGGGCCCAACTGCAGGTCGTCGCCGCAGAAGTAATCGTGATGCCGCGCTCACGCTCCTGGTCCATCCAGTCGGTCACGGTTGTGCCTTCGTGGACCTCACCCATTTTGTGAATCATGCCCGTATAAAACAGAACACGCTCGGTAATGGTCGTTTTGCCAGCATCGATGTGGGCAGCGATACCGATGTTCCGCGTTCGCTCGAGTGGGAACTTGCGGTTTGGCGAATTCGGATTCTTCGCTGTGGTTTGTTTTTGTTCGAGCGTCGCAGGCATAGGTTTTACCACCTGAAATGCGCAAACGCACGGTTCGCTTGCGCCATTTTATGTGTGTCGTCGCGCTTTTTAATAGCATTGCCTTGGCCAGCAGCGGCGTCTCTAATCTCTTGGGCGAGCGCTTCGGACATCGGCACTCCCTTGCGATTGTCCGCGTATTGGACGATCCAGCGCGTAGCGAGAGAAATTTGCCGCGCGGACGCCACTTCCATCGGCACTTGATACGTCGCGCCGCCAACGCGACGCGACTTCACCTCGAGGCGCGGCCGAACGTTATCAAGCGCTTTATTTAGAACCTCGAGCGGATCAACTGAATCAGAGCCCTCACGCGATTTATCGATCGCGGTGTAAACGATCCGCTCCGCCAGCGACTTCTTGCCGCGTTTCATCACTGTAGTGATCAACCGCGCGACCGCTGGACTCCCGTAGCGGGAATCGACGCGCTCCTCTTTCTTGTAAACTTTCTTCCGTCGCGACATTGTCGAGCTTTTGTTTCAAAATTTACTTTTTCTCTTCCTTGGCGGCTGGCGCTGCCTTTGCCGCGCCACCTCCACCGCCACCGGCTGCGCCACTTTTTGGGCGCTTCGCTCCATACTTGGAGCGGCCGCGTCGGCGTCCATCCACCCCCAAGGCATCGAGCGTGCCCCGTACAATGTGGTAGCGCACGCCCGGCAAATCTTTGACTCGTCCGCCGCGCACGAGCACGATGGAGTGCTCCTGCAAGTTGTGGCCCTCGCCCGGAATGTAGGCAATCACTTCCTGGCCGTTGGTCAAGCGCACTTTCGCCACTTTGCGCAGGGCAGAGTTCGGCTTTTTCGGCGTGCGCGTCATCACCTGCACGCACACACCGCGCCGCTGCGGACAATTGGTCAGCGCCGGCGACTTCGATTTCACCGACACCTTTCGGCGTCCTTTCCGAATGAGCTGATTAATCGTGGGCATTTTCGTTAAACAAAAGCCGCCACGCAACGGGGTCGTGGCGCGGCGACAAAAAACCCGCCCAGGCCGCGTAACAACCTCCTCACGCGCCTGATGCGGTGAGCTGCGAATATAGAGGGAAAATCGCCAGTCGCAAAGAATATTTTGCGCGGGAAATTTGCGCACGCGTCACGCGAGCGCCCGATTCAATCGCAACAGCAATCCATCGATTCAACGCCGCCAATCGTTGGAATGCGAATGCGGATTCTCGCCTGCTCGAGGACGACGAAGCGAGCACGAACAATCCTACCCCATTTGCCAGTACAAGCCGATTGCAAGCTCGTCCAGTCTGTGGAATAAAGCAGGCTTAGATGAGCGAGAATGTCGTGATTGAGCCAGCCACCGAGGCAGACCTCGACGAATTGTCCGAGATGCTTGGTGAACTATTCGCTCAAGAAAGCGATTTTCGCCCGGACAAAGAAAAACAGCTTCGCGGGCTGCGATTAATTTTCGAACAGCCGAGCCGCGGCCGCGTTTTTGTGCTGCGACGCGACGGCGCCATCGTCGGCATGATCAATTTGCTTTTCACAATCAGCACGGCTGAGGGCGGGTTCGTTATCCTGCTGGAGGATTTGGTAATTCACAAAGAGTTCCAAGGTCACGGCTACGGCACAAAACTGTTGCAACACGCCATTGATTTCGCCAAACAGAAAAATTTTCTCCGCATCACCTTGCTCACCGATCGTCCGGAAAATGTGGCGCAGGAGTTTTTTCGTCGTCACGGCTTTCACGAGTCGTCCATGATCCCGATGCGACTGTTGATTACGCCTGAATCCGAACAAGCGAAGGCCAATCCGTAAGTCGCAGCTACTAGTGCACTGTAACCTTGAGTTATGATACAGACCTGCTATTATGGCTCTGCATGACACAACGTATTATTCTTACTCCTCTTGAGCGCAGGGCACTTAGAGGCATGAGCCGCAGCCGCAGCGCGCGCAATGAAGATGTGCGTC